>Ga0196978_1001436_pt1 | contig 10449 bp, 8 predicted proteins | sample S3v_2013CmetaG_FD_155491 | JGI IMG/M metagenome (GOLD analysis project Ga0196978, IMG submission 155491) | Soil microbial communities from Anza Borrego desert, Southern California, United States - S3+v_20-13C | ecosystem: Environmental > Terrestrial > Soil > Desert | place: USA: California... | reverse complement strand
CCAGACCGGCGGATTGACGATGCCGGCGGTCCATTCCTTGCGGCGGCCGGCCTCGGCGAGCCGGGTGTCGGGCTTCCTGTCCCTCACGCCGCGCCGGTCTCCTTGGGCAGCTCGGAGTCGGCACCCCATTCGGACCAGCTGCCGTCGTAGAGCCGGACATCCTCCTTGCCGAGCAGATGGGCGCCGAACAGCAGCACCGCCGCGGTCACGCCGGAGCCGCAGGTCGTCACCATCGGCTTCGCCAGGTCGACCCCGGCCGCCTCGAACGCCGCGCGCAGGGCGTCGCCCCGCTTCCAGCTATTATCGTCGTTGAACAGCTCCGCCTGGGGCAGGTTGCGCGAGCCCGGTATGTGCCCGGAGGCGAGCCCCGGCCGAGGCTCGGGCCGGCTGCCGGCGAAGCGCTCGGCGGGCCGAGCGTCGACGATCTCGTGAGTGCCGGCGCCGAGCAGCCGCCGGACCTCGCCCTTGTCGGCGACCGCCGAGCGGTCGAGCAGGGCGGTGAAATGGCCGTGGCGGTGGTGCGCCCGACCCCGCTCGACCGGCCGCCCTTCGGCTTCCCACTTCGCGAATCCGCCGTCGAGGAGGGCGACATAATGGGCGCCGAAGGCCTTGAGCATCCACCAGATGCGAGCGGCGCTGTGCAGCGGCGAATTGTCGTAGACGACGAAGCGGGCGCCGTCGCGCGCGCCGATCGACTGCATCCGGCTGGCGAACTGGTGGGCCGGGGGGAGCATGTGCGGGAACGGGCTCGCCGAATCGCTGACCTCCCCGATGTCGAGGAACACGGCTCCGGGGATATGCCCCGCCTCATGCTCGACGCGGGCGTCGCGCTCCGAGCCCGGCAGGAAGGTGGTCGCGTCGATCACCTTGAGGTCGGGCGCCCCCAGCTCCCGTTCCAGCCACTCCGTCGAAACCAGCGAGTCCATCGCGCACCTCATCCGAGCGAAGCTCACAATATGCCGGGAAAGGCGCCGCCGTCGATGAGCAGGCTCTGGCCGGTCACATAGCCCGCCTGGGCGGAGCACAGGAAGGCGCAGGCGGCGCCGAACTCGGCCGGATCCCCGAACCGCCGTGCCGGAATCGCCTGCTCGCGCTCGCGGCGGATTTCGGCCCTGCCGCGGCCGCTTCGAAGCGCCTCGCTTTCGACCAGGGCGGCGATCCGGTCGGTGTCGAACTGCCCGGGAAGGAGGTTGTTGATGGTGACGTTGGCGTGGACGAGGGCCCTGGCCACCCCGGCGACGAAGCCGGTCAGCCCGGCCCGCGCCCCGCTCGACAGCTCGAGCCCGGCGAGCGGCATCTTGACCGAGCCCGAGGTGATGTTGACGATCCGGCCGAAGCGCCGCTCGACCATGCCGTCGACCACCGCCTGGATGAGCGCGATCGGAGCGATCATGTTCGCCTCCAGCCCGGCGACCAGGTCGGCGGGACGAAGCGCCCGGAAATCGCGCGGCGGCGGCCCGCCATTGTTGTTGACGAGGATGTCGACCCGCGGGACGGCGGCGAGCAGGGCCGCCCGCCCGGCCTCGGTGGCGACGTCGGCCGCGACCGCTTCGATCTCGGCGCCGGTCGCCGCGCTGAGCTCGTCGCGGACCCGTTCGAGCCGGTCGGGGTCGCGGCCGTTGATCACGACCCGGGCTCCCGCCGCGGCGAGCGCCGACGCGCAGGCCCGGCCCAGGCCCCGGCTCGAGGCGCAGACGATCGCGTGGCGGCCGGCTATGCCCAGGTCCATCAGCGCACCAGCGGCCGCTTCAGGTAGAATTCGCTGTAGAAGGCCGAGGCGAAGGCGGCCGCGGGAGTCGCCACGATCGCTCCCATCAGCCCGAAGGCGAGGGCGAAGGCGAGGGTGAAGAAGATCAGAAGCACCGGATGGAGCTGCATGGTGGCGCCGCGGATCTTCGGGGCGACGACGCTGCCGAGGATCTCGGTGCTGACGAGGTAGAAGAGCGCCACCCAGACCGCCGTCATCGGCCCGAGCGTCAGCGCCAGGACGACCGGGGGAAAGGCCATGATGTAGCCGCCGATGCGCGGAATGAAGTCGGCGAAGAAGGCCAGGGCCGCCCACACCAGCGCTCCGGGCACGCCGATCAGGGTGAGGAAGATGAAGACGGCGACCGACTGGATCGCGCCGATGACCAGGCTGGCCTTGGTCCAGCCGATCACCGCGCGGGCGGCCCGGCGATAGGCGCGCATCCCGGCCCGGCGCGAATCGCGCGGCAGGCTGCCGAGATAGAAGCGCAGGATCGGGCGCGGATCGAGCACGACATAGGCGACCGTGCTGAAGAAGATGATGGTGAGCGCGATTCCGCCGATCAGCGACAGCGAGAAGGCGCCGACGCCGCGGAAGATGTTGACCAGGTCCTGGCCGCCGCCGCCGTCGACGCTGACGAAGGCCTGGAGATCGGGATAATTGGCGAGCAAGGCCGCGAGCTGGGCCCGGATCCCGGCCATGAATGCGGGCAGATCGTTGACCAGGAGGACGACCTGCCCGACCAGCCGGGGGATGACGAGCCAGCCGATCAGGCCGATCGCGGCGAAGAAGAGGATGAGGGTGAGCAACGCCGCCATGTGTCGCGACAGGCCGCGCCGCTCGAACCAGGCGACCGGCGCCGACAAGGCGATCGCGACGACGACGGCGAAGAAGAGCAGGAGCACCGCCGCCACCACCTCGTGGAGGAACCACAAGGTGACGACTGCGGCGCCGGCGGTGAAGGCGAGGCTGACCGCCAGCGCCGCCACCCGGGTCCCGGGCGGCCGTGCGGCGATCGTCGAAGCTGCCTCGTCGGCCATTGCTGCCCGTTAGCCCAAGCCGGACCGCTTCGGCATCCCTTTTTCAATGGCGGCGCTCGCTTGACACCCGGGCCGGCCGCTTCCACATGGCGGCGATGGCTACCGAACCGATGATGTGCCCGGTCGACAAGACGCCGCTGACCATGTCGGAGCGGCAGGGCATCGAGATCGACTATTGCCCGACCTGCCGCGGAGTCTGGCTCGACCGCGGCGAGCTCGACAAGATCATCGAGCGAAGCGCCGCCCCGCCGTCGGCGATGCCGCCGCAGCCGGAGCCGCGCCATCACCGGGAAACCTACCGCGACTATGACGACGGCCGTCATTACGGCCGCCCCAAGCGCCGCAAGTCCTTCCTCGAGGAATTGTTCGACTAAAGCCGGCGGGTTCTTGGCCCGGCCGGACGCGGCGCCGCTGCCTCGCCTGGTCGATCCGAAGGGGGCATTGGCAGCCGGAGATTCGGCGCCGCTCCGGGCCGCCAGGACACCGTGTGCTGCCATGCACAGCGAGAAAGCGGACGTTCAACGCCGCGCCATGGCCGTCCCGGTGAGTTGCAGACTCTCTCCCCTACGCCTCACGGTCAGCTCGACAGGATCGCCAACGTTCAGGCGGCGAATGTAGTCCGCGAGCCTCTCTTCGGAATTGATCGGGCGGCCGCCGGCATGAGTGATCACATCGTCTGCACGGACTCCCATCAGATCTCCCGTGCCTCCCCGCATCACCTCGGCGACCAGCACCCGGTTGCCCTGAACGTGAATGGCGACACCGATCGCCGCCCTCTGTGCCCTCTCGGCGATCGAGGCTGACGGAAGCGCGGCAACCGCGAGCGCAACGGCCATGGTGGCGAAAGCTCTTTTCATCGGTTCATCTCCTTCACGTGTTAGCTTCAGACAGGGCCGGTTCGAAACTGCATGAGGACCGTGGATCAGCTAGCCCGGCGCGGCCTTCTCATCGGGCCTTGCGGGTGGACCGAACCGGAAAGCCTCTCGGCCTCGTCCGGAGCGATGCCGCTGCGTACGAGCGCCTCGACGAGGGCCCTCTCGGCAGGAACCTCGATGTGCGGCGCGACGCCGGTGCCTTCCCATCCCTCGCCAGTCCGATGATCGAAAGCCCTGCCTATGGGCACGAAAGCGCTGAACATGTCGTTCACCCGTTGTCCCGGGGGTGCGAAGTGGCCGGCGCCAGTGGTGGTCTCGCCGATCAGCGTCGCCCGGCCGGTTATCTTCATGCCGAATGCAAAAGCCTCGCCGGCGGAGACGGTGTAGTTGGACGTGAGGACATAGACATTCGCGTCGAACATCCGCCGCTCGCTTGGGTGAGGCGTGACGAAGATCTCCGTCGTGCGAACGCCTTCCACGGACGATGACGCCGGCCTCATCCACGGCGGCATGGGCGGACCCTCCGCCGTCGACGCGCGCACCCCTTGGCTGACGAATATTGTTTCTCTGTCGAAGAGGAAGGGAAGCATCGCCGCGGCCTGCCCCATCCCGCCGCCCCTGTGGGTACGAAGGTCGAAGATCACTGTCTCGGCATCGGCATGGTCGTTCATGAACTTTGCGGCGGCGGCCGTGACCGCGGGATCGAACGGAAAGATCGTGAAGCGGATGTAGGCGACGCCTGGGGCGAGCCATCGCGCCTCCTCGATCGGCTCTCCCGGTCCCGGCGTTGCAGGCTCCGGCGGACCCTGCTGCGCCTGAGGAGGCGACCCCATCTGCGGCGATGCTCCCGCATCGGCGGACTCAGGCCAGATCCTGAGATGCCCGTCAAAGTGAACGGCCCGGGCATCCCTGGTCAGCGCGGCCGCCAACGCGTCTCTCGTTCCTAGATCGTCATATTCGCCTCTGGCCGCACGAGTGCGCACCGTCTCCGCATATCTCCTTGCGATGTCCGGAAAGACATAATTCTCCTCCAGCATGCGCGCGAAGTCGGCCGCCGTTTCGCGCGCTTCGGCCGCGCTGAGCGGCGCGTCGCTCTCTGGGTCGGCGGCATCGGCACCGGACGGGCTCTGCTGCGCTCGCGACGCCGCAGGAAGGTGAGCTTGCGCAATCAGAGGCACCCATGCAACCGACGCCGCAAGCGTCAAAACGATGGTACGCAATGGCCGAACTCCTACGTTTAGCGTAACTTAGCATTGCCTTGTCGATTAGGCGGCGCAATTTGAGTGCGCGCGGTGCCAAAATTTGGCACCAGTGGCTCGTGCTCGACCAATTCGATTTTGCCCTGCTCAACGCCGCTCACGCGACAGCTCGCAAACGGCGAACGAGCCCGCCGAGCAGGTGCCGCTGCCGTCATCGGCCATCGCGCGTCGGCTGCGTCGGCTTCGAAGGGACGGCTGGGTCCAGCGGACGATAGCCTTGCTGTCCCCGCGCATGAGGAGGCAGGTCTTCCCACCGAACGCGCATAGTTGACCAGCTGGACGCGGTCGCCCCCGCGGCCGTTCGCAATAATGATCTTCCCGCTCGCTGGAATCAGCCGCCTTGCAGGGCCAGCAGCTTCTTCGAGAATTTCGCGGCCTTGCCGCCGAGGTCCGCCGATTCGAGGCAGGCGATCGCCGGCCCGTCGTCGAACGGAGTCCGGCAATCGACCTGCAATTCGTAGAGCAGCTCGAGCATGCCGCCGATGTCGCGCGGAGCCTGTGCCGAGTAGAAGCGCATCAGGCCCGCGAGGACGTCGCGGACGAAGGCGCGATAGCTCGGCCCCGTAGCCGCGACCGCGGCGAGACCGCGCGTCCAGCGCATCGATGGAAAGACACCGACGAGCATGAACGGAAGGATGGCGGTGGCGAAGCGGGCGGCGGGGATGCGCCGCTCGCCGGCCAGCCGGGTCAGCTTGTCCACGGCCATCGCGCAGACCGCCTTGTCCTCGGCCGCCAGATAATAAGCCAGGGTCGCGCGGGCGATCGGCCCCGGCTCCCCGATCAGCCGGTCGAAGGCGTCGAGATAGGCGAGGCAAGGCGGATCGGAGACCCTCTCGGTCGAATCGAGCGAGCTGATCGCATTGGCGAGGAACGCCTCCGGATCGCCCGGCCGAACCAGCGAGGCCCAGGCGATGTCCGCCGGGACATGGCTGCAGCCGAGCACGCTCACTCCCCAGCCTCGCCTGGAACGGTGATGGAGCAGGCTCGCCGGCATCCGCCGGTCAGGCCGCCGCAGCTCGGGAACGGTCAGCACTCCGGGACGGCACCAGGGATAGCCGCCGGCCTCGTCCCGCTCGACGATCAGGCGATATTCCGGGCTCGCTCCGGCATCCGGCTCCCGATCGGCGAACGGCCACAGCGTCTCGGGCTTCTCCTCCTCGGCTGAACGCGCCAGCCAGGCCGCGGCCCAGACCGGGCTCTGGTCGGACGCAGCCGTGCCGGCGCCGAGAGCGAAGGCAATCGCCTTGCCGATGTCGTCGCTCACGTCCACGCGGCCCCGGTGGAGCGCCCTTCCTTCCCGGCCGAGGCGAGTCAGGGCCAGCGCCGCGTCGACACTGCCGGGGACGGTTCCGGCCGCGCGATACTGCTCCAGCCGGTCGACGAGATCGCCGGGCGCGACCTGCCCGCTCGTATCGGAGGGGAGCGACAGCAGCGGCAAGGCCTGCCCGAGCCGAACCCGCGCCATCACTTCGTCGCAGCGCTCGAGGAACGTCGCGGCAAGGATCTCGCCCGAAATGCCAGCGACTCCGAAGTCCGCCAGCGCGCTCCGAACCAGCTCGCCCGGCATCCCCTCCCCGCACCAGGCGCGGCCGCAGGCCGCGAGCGCCATCTTGACCTTCTGATAGCCGGCGGTGCCGAATATCTGTCTTGCCCTTTTCGCCAGCGGGGAAAGCTCGGTGGAGCCGGGCGAACAGGTCGCGCCGAAGCGGGAGACCCCATCCATCGCCCTCTCGACCGCCAGCGGATCGCGGGGGTCCTCCAGCACCTCGAGAAAGGCCGCCAGCGCCTCGTCGAGCGAAGCGGCGGGGAAGATCGGCCGGAACGAAGCGGCATCGGCCTCGCCCGCCTCGTCCCGAGGCTCGGCGGCGGTCGCCCGGACAGGATCCCGGGCCATCCCGGCAAGGCGCGCCCTTACGCTCGGCGCCACGACCTCGCGATGTTCGGCAAGCGCGGCCTGAACGACCGGAAGGCCGGTGGCCCCGACCCGCTCGACGAGATCGAGCGCGAGCCCCTGCACCTCCGGCGCTTCCGAGACGAGCGCCGAAAGGCCCGTGCCCGCGATCTCCGGAGCCCGCGCCGGCGCCCGCTTCGCTGCGGCGGCGAGCAGCTGAAGCGCCGCCGTCGAAGCCGATTTTTGGCGGGCCAGCAGGGCCGGAGTGACCGAGGCCAGAAGATCGTCGACCGGGACCTTGCCGGCCTTGTCCAGCGCCTTCAGCGTCTTCACCGCCAGCGAGACAGTGGGCGGGACGGCGCTTGCCAGCAGGCGCAGGTAGCGATCGACCCTCGCCGCCTGCTCTTCAAGGGAAGGCTCCAGCGCCGAGTGGAAGCGGGAATACCATCCCGCGCGGAACTGGCCGAAGTCGCGCTCCAGGGCATCGAGCGAGGCATCGAGCAAGCGGGAGCGGTCGAGCCTGCCGGCTTCGGCCTGCTCGAGCAGCGCGTCCGACCAGGTCTTGGGCTGCTTGCAATATTTGTCGTGGGTCGCGAGGCTGAGCTCGCCGCCCCCTTCGACCTCGAAGAAGCGCCAGACATGCTCGTCCCACACCTCGGGGTGATCGGTGAAGCCGGGCCTTCTGAACGTATTGTAGTAAGCGAGAATGAGGGCGTCGCTCTCCGGCCGCCGGCAGAGCCCCGACCGCCACAGCGGCGCGACGTCGCAGGCGGAAGGCGGATTGCCTTCGACGAGATCCTCGACCCAGCCGTCGATCCATGACGGCGCCAGCGCGCCCATGACCTCCACGATCGGCGGCGATCTGGGAATGACGTGAAATCGATATTGCTTGAGCTCGGCTCGAGTGGCGGTGGCCAGCATCGCGACCTTGACCGCATCGGCGTCGTTGAGCGCCGGTTCGGACTTCGAGAAGCTGTAACCCAGATTATAGCCATACCATTGGCGGAACAGAGCGTTCACCGGGCCGGCGTGGGAACGCCGCTCCTTTTCGCCAATGGGCGCGAGGGCCGCGAGCACGTCGCTCGCGGTCGACGTGGAGATCAACCGCTCGATATCGTCAATCATTGCCCGCTCCATGCAAGGTCAGTTCGACCGCGAGCACATGCTTGCACGGGCCCCGCATATTTCCGTTCCTGGCGAACCATGGGCAGGTGCAACGATGCCCGTCGGCATTCACGCTCACCTTGTGGACTGCATCGGCGCCGGCGACCTGTGCGCTTCGCCCGTCCGCTCCGATCGTCACCGCCGAATTCTCGACCAGCCGAGTCGCGGCCCTCAGCCGCGGATTGAGCGGCTCGAGCCGGCTGAGGTCGAAGGGCAGGACTCGGTGGAACCAGGATCGGCGAGCCAGATCGTATCCGAGAAGCCCGGCTGCCGCGAGCCGCGCCAGCCCGCTCCGGATCTCCTCCCGCCTTAGCCCGCTGGCCTCGGCCAGGACAGGCTCGTCGAGCCTGGTCTGCCAGTTGAGCCGTGCGCGGAGCAAGGCGTCATGGCGAGCGCTGCCGCCGGCAAGCGCCGAGAGGATGCCGCCGTCTCCCGAAAATCCTCGCCACGGCTCGGCGTTGAGCACGATCGCAAGCCGCTGTCCCGGCAGGTTCAGAACCCAGGCCGAGCTGCCCAGCGCCTCGTTGTGGAACACGTCCATGCCGGCGGCGAAGACGCAAAGCGGCTCGAGAGGAGCGAGCCGATGCGCGCCCTTGAGGGGCACCGCGCCGCTGCTCGGCGACGCGGCGATGCGCGCGAGTCCTCCCGCGCCGCCGACCCACCTCCTCCGGTCGTCCTTCGAGCGGGGCAGGCGGCGCAGGAAATGCAGCGCCCCGATCCGGCTGAGCGAGAAGCGGTGCTCCATGGCCGCGAGGTGATGCTGGACTTCCGCGAAGCCCTTGATCCAGCGCAGCGGGAGCGGCACCCTCGCTTCCGCTGCACCCCCGCCTTCATGCCGGATCGCGACCCCCTCCGATCCGATCCGCAAGGTCATGTCCGCCTGGGGGCCCGCTCTGGCGAGGGCCTGCTTCATCTCCTTGCCGAAATCGACGTTCGTCGTGCCGCTCGATCTTTGATCGACATGGGCGAGCGCCTCGTCGTCGAGGTCGAGCCGGGCATAGGCGCTGCAACATGCCGAGAAGCCCTCGAACCGGACGGCTTCGGCGCTGACGGTCGCGACCGGATCCGCCTCGCGCAATATGCGGGCCAGCATTGCCGGCGGGACGTAGAAGCGGGCGGCCGCCATGTCGGATACGGCCCGAAGCGCCTTGGCGGTCACCCGCGGATAGGCGAGCCGCGCCTCGAGAAAGGGGAGCCGCTCGGCTTCGCCCGAAGATGCCAGCCGGATCCGGAAAGGCGAAACGGAAGGGGCGGGCGTGGCGGCCGGCTTGGAAGCGAGCCTGATCCTGTCTTCCATTGCGCCCCCGTCAGCCGGCTCCGGCGGGGGGATAGCGCAACACGCCTAAGCCCCCCTTAATGCCGCCTGCCGGGCCGAACGTTCCATGCCGCCTTGGACAGCCTCCGCCTTCGACCATGCGTCCGCTTTGGCCACGAATCGTCACCCCGGACCGGATCCGGGGTCCATCTAATTTCGGGCGTCAGGACGGTGGATGCGGGATGGAGTCGGGCATGACGAGAGGAGTCGCCGATGACGCTCGTCGAAACGATAGGGTGGTTCGTCGATCCCCGCAGCGCTACACCGGCCAGTCTGGCGGAGACGAGGCACCGATGACGGAGACAGGGCGCGGGCTTGGCGACGTTGCCGCAAACTCGGGACAGCGCTGGCCCCGCGCCGGGGAAGCCGGTTTGACCCGTTCGGCGTGTCAGCCAGGTTCCGCCGAGCTGGCGTCGGTCGACAAACCCAGGGAGCCGGGACCATGAAGCCTTTGAAGTGCATCCTCTCCGGCGCGATCGCCTTGGCGCTCGTCGGACCGGCGCCGGCTGCCGCGGCATTGCAAGGCGGCGGAGGCGGGGCGCCGCCCCCCCGCCCGGCTACCCCCGTCCAGGAGAACGAGCTCGTCGAGACCTGGAACGAGCGGGTGAGCGAAGGTCCCCCGGTAGGTGCCTTCCCCGAGTTCGACGGATGGAGCATGGGCCATGCGATGCCCCTTGCTCGCTCCGAGCATGCGGTCGTCGAACTGGACGGCAAGATCTGGGTGCTCGGCGGCTATCCGCCGGGGCGGCTCCCTTCCAACCTCGTCCAGATCTATGATCCGGCCACGAGCCGCTGGTCGCTCGGCCCTCGCCTGCCCCAGCCGATCCACCACATCATGGCCAAGGCCGTCGACGGCAGGCTCTATGTGATCGGCGGCGAGATCGACGGCGCGAGCACGGGACGGCCGGAAATCTTCGTATCGCACGTCTGGATGCACGATCCGGCGGTCGGCGGCTGGGTCCAGCGTGCGCCGATGCCGACGCCAAGGAGCGGCGGCGGCGCGGCGGTGATCGACGGCAGGATCTACGTCGCCGGCGGCCGCCCGCCCGGGGGCTCGGCCTTCGAGGTCTACGACCCGGCGACCGACCGGTGGGAAAGGCTTCCGGACCTGCCGACCCAGCGCAATCACCTGGCCATGGCCGCCGTGAACGGGCGGAT
>Ga0196978_1001432_pt1 | contig 10470 bp, 9 predicted proteins | sample S3v_2013CmetaG_FD_155491 | JGI IMG/M metagenome (GOLD analysis project Ga0196978, IMG submission 155491) | Soil microbial communities from Anza Borrego desert, Southern California, United States - S3+v_20-13C | ecosystem: Environmental > Terrestrial > Soil > Desert | place: USA: California... | reverse complement strand
GTCGAAGCCGATGCCGCCGCCTTCGTAATTGTAGATGTGCGCGCTCGCATCGCAGAGCACCTCGTCGCCCGGCTGCGTGTGCACCTTGATCGCGATCTGGTTCGTCATCGTGCCCGAGGGGCAGAACAAGCCCGCTTCGTGGCCGAACAGCTTCGCGGTTTTTTCCTCGAGGGCCAGCACGGTCGGGTCTTCATTGAAAACGTCGTCGCCCAGCTCGGCGCTCAGCATGGCCTGGAGCATGGCTTTGGTGGGGCGTGTAACGGTGTCGCTGCGGAGATCGATGGTCATAGTAGCGTTGCTGAAATTTCTTTGCGCCGGTTCGCTGCGTGCACAGTGCAGCGAACGGCTCACAAAGAAACATAAAACCCTCCTCTGCGTAAAATCAATATATTTATAAGCAGTCTAATACCTGTTTTCTTATGGAAGTCACACGCCTGTTCGACATTCTGCCGTACTACAAGGAGAAATACGGCAACAAGCCCGACGTGCTCGCCGGGAAAGTGAAAGGGGAATGGATCAAGTTCAGCCTGGAGCAATTCACCGAGCACGCGGAAGCGCTGGCCTGCGGGCTGGTGCAGCTCGGCCTGCAGCCGGGCGACCGCGTGGCGCTCATCGCCAACAACCGGCCCGAATGGAACTTCGTGGACTTCGGCACGCAGCTGGCGGGCGGCATCCTCGTGCCCGTGTACCCGACCATCAGCGAGAACGACCTGCGTTTTATTCTCAACGACGCGGAAGTGAAATTCACCTTCGTCTCGAGCAAAGACCTGTACGATAAAGTGCAGAACGCCGCGCAAGGGTTGACGAGCATGAAAGGCCTGTACTGCATCGATCCCGCGCCGGGGCTGCACAGCTGGAACGAAGTGCTGGAAGCCGGCCGCAAGAACTGCGACAAGGCGAAGATCAAGGCGATCACCGACAACATCAAGCCGGGCGACATGGCCACGATCCTCTACACTTCAGGAACCACCGGCAATCCGAAGGGCGTGATGCTTTCGCACAACAACATCATCAGCAATTTCTACGCCGCGCGCAACCTCACGCCTGCCGGCAGCCAGAGCCGCGCGCTGAGCTTCCTGCCGCTCAACCACTCGTACGAGCGCATGAAAGTGTACATGTATTTGTACCTCGGCACTTCCGTGTATTACGCGGAAAGCCTGGAGACGATCGGCGACAACATCCGCGAGGTGAAGCCGGATATTTTCACCTGCGTGCCGCGCCTGCTCGAAAAAGTATACGACCGCATCGTCGGCAAAGGACAGGCGCTGAAAGGCATCAAACGCTGGCTGTTCTTCTGGGCGCTCGAGCTGGGACTGAAATACGACGGCGAGAAAAATCACGGCTGGTGGTACAACTTCCAGCTGAAGATCGCGCGCAAGCTGGTGTTCAGCAAATGGCGCGAAGGCCTCGGGGGAAATATCAAAGCGGTCGTTTCCGGCGGCGCCGCCCTGCAGCCCCGCCTTGCCCGCGTCTTCCGCGCCGCAGGTATTCCCGTGCTCGAAGGCTACGGGCTGACGGAAACTTCGCCGCTCATCGCCGTCAATCACATTCCTGAAGACGAGATGTGCATCGGCAGCGTGGGCTTGCTGATCGACGAGGTGCAGGTGAAGATCGCGCCCGACGGCGAAATCCTCGTCAAAGGGCCGAACGTCATGCTCGGCTACTACAAGCGCCCCGACGCTACCGCCGAAGTGATCGATTCGGAAGGCTGGTTCCATACGGGCGACATCGGCGAGATGGTGAATAACCGTTTCCTGAAAATTACCGACCGCAAAAAGGAGCTCTTCAAAACTTCCGGCGGAAAATACATCGCGCCGCAGCTCATCGAAAATAAGTTGAAAGAGTCGCGCTTCATCGAGCAGGTGATGGTGATCGGCGAGAACAGGAAATTCCCCGCCGCGCTCATCGTGCCTTCCTTCGATTTTCTCGCCGAATGGGGCGCGCGCAAAGGACTGAAGTTCGGCAGCAAGGACGAGATGGTGAAGCACCCCGAAGTGCTGCGCCGCCTGAAAGAAGAAGTGGACGAGGTGAACAAAAAGCTCGCGCAATACGAGAGCGTGAAAAAGTTCGCGCTGCTGGCCAATCCCTGGACGATCGAGGGCGGGCAGATGACGCCGAAGCTGAGCCTGAAGCGCAAGGTGGTGACGAAAGAGAACGAAGGGCTGATCGAATCGCTGTACGGCAGCGGCGAATGATTTCGTTGCACTCTTCAGGACACTAAATCAAATAACGAACATTCGATATTCGTGTCGTCATTCGTTCTGCTTTACTTTCCCGAAGGGATAACAACTAATTTTTTCACTGATGAGCCTTCCCGGAAAACTGACGGTGGTGAACGGATCCGTTTCCTTTGATGGCGGCACCGCTTCGCTGTGGGTGATCGATGAATGGCACGAGCTGTACATCATCACGCTCAACTGGTCGTCGCAGGAGCAGGAAGAGGGCGGAGGTTTCCTCGATCTCGCCTGGTACGGCGAGCAGGCGCAGGACGAAGATTTCGAAACGCTGCACGAGCGCCTCGACTTCGGCAAGGAACCGATCCCGATCGAGAAAAATTCGCAGCGTGAAACCGCCTGGATCGAAGCGGTGCGAAAAGCGGGTGTGCGCCTGCTGCGGAAGCCGGAAGCCCCGGAAGCAGCCGCATCCACCGCACAGGCCGCCGCGCACGATTACCTGCAGGAATATTTCGATGCGATCGATGATCCGCAGAAAGACGGATTGGTGTTTTTGCAGAAATATTTTGTGAGCGTGGTAAGCTCGGACGAGTACAAGGGCGCCTGACTCCGCCTTGGATTTCGCCGCGAAATCGCGATCACGAAAATTTATTCCCGCCGAAGTCCGCCGCACCATTATCTTCGTAGCTGAAGAGCGATCGCTCTTCCGTGTCGCTTTGCCTCAGCCATGAAAAAAATTCACAACCTCCCCGCCTACATCGGTCTTGCCGGGATCATCGCTGCGCTGGCGTTGATCTTCATGGATCAGCTCAGGATCGCGGGGATCGTTTGCATACCCTGCTATTTCCTGGTCGTTCACGGCGTCAGGAGCGTTTCGAAGCCGTTCAATATCGTCGCGGCTTGCTTTGCGGATGCGGTGTTCGCGTTCCTGCTATCCTTGTATCATCCTTTGCTGGCGATCTCCGTTTTTGGATTTCACGTCGTGGGCATTTACCGCCTGATCTTCCTCAGGCAAATGGCGCATACGCGCTTTTTGTGGATCGAAGCGCTGGCCTGGCTGACGGGGATCGCTTTTTATTTTTACGTGAACGTCGCGCAGCCTTACGGCTACCAGGGCGGATGGGAGCCCTGGGTGTTCGCGCTGCCGCCGCTGCTTTTTAAAACGCTGCTCGGCTATGCCATCATCACCGACGGCCTCGAATATCGCCGCAAACTGAAGAAGGAGCTGAACGTGCAGCCCGGGCAGGCCGCGCCGGATTTCGAATTGCCCGATGCGGACGGAAAAGCGGTGAAGCTCTCCGATTATCAAAACAAAAAGATCGTGCTGCTGCTTTTCGTGCGCGGCGACTGGTGCCCTTTCTGTCACATGATGCTGCGCGCCTACCAGCTGGAAAGCGCGCGTTTCGCCAGGAAAAACGTGCAGCTGATCGCCATTAGCCCCGACATCACCGCCACGAACAAAACGATGGCCGACAAGCTGGGCCTCGATTACGTGCTGCTCTCCGACAGCGATCTCAAGGTGGTCGGGCGTTACGGACTGCAGATCAAAGCCCCGGTCAACGCGCCGGGCTACGTCGATCCGAAAGAAATTTCCCTGCCCGCCTCTTTCCTCATCGACAAGGCCGGCACCGTCCGCTACGTGCAGCGCGCCGACGACATGGGCCTGAACATCCGCTTCGACGATGTGTTCGATATCCTGGAAGAAATCCAGTAGATCGTACTTGTCACCCTGAGCGCAGTCGAAGGGGGACGCACTGCTTCATGTATTCGCATAGCTGTGTGCTCGTCCCCCTTCGACTGCGCCCAGGGTGACAAGTATTCATAAATTCGTACCCATCCGATAATTATCGAATCGTAATTCGATGGCTGTTTATTTCCCCGGTCTCGGCTTCCTGCGTTTTTTTTCCGCCGCGATGATCTTTTTCACGCACGTGGAATTGATGCGCTCGCGTTTCGGGCTGGAACATGTGTACGATCATTCGCTGGTTTCGGAAACCGGGCGGTATGCGGTCACTTCTTTTTTCACGCTCAGCGGTTTCCTGATCACGTATTTGCTGCTGCGCGAGCGCGTGGCGGCGGGCGCGATCAGCGTGGGGAAATTCTACGTGAGAAGAATGCTGCGCATCTGGCCGCTTTATTTCCTGGTGATCGCGCTGGCGTTTTTCGTGCTGCCGCAATTCGACCCGTTCGATGATCTGTTCCCCGGGACGGAGCCTGCTTCGGCGCATTTTCCCGTTAATCTTTTGCTCTTCGTTTTTTTTCTCCCGCAGCTCGCGCTCAGCCTCTGGCCCCCCGTGCCTTTCGCCGAACCGCTCTGGTCGATCGGGGTGGAGGAGCAGTTCTATTTGTTCTGGCCCTGGCTGGTGAAATTTTTCCGCCGCGCGCTGCCCTGGATCATGGCCTTCATTCTTCTCGCCCTGCCGCTTTTTCGTTTTTACCTCGAGATGAAATGCCGCACCACGCCCGATCCGGAGGAAAACCTGTACTGGCAGAAATTCTTCAGCTTCGTCTACTACACGCGCTTCGAGTGCATGGCCGCGGGCGGACTGACGGCCTGGTTGCTGTTCGAGAAAAAAGGCCTGCGCATTTTATTTCACCCGTTTACACAGATCGCCGTGATGCTCGGCATGCTCGGGCTGATCGTTTTCGCCGAAGCGCCCGTGTACCAGCACTTGCCTTTCGCAGCTTGCTTCGCGATCTTCCTGCTCAACGTCGCCGCCAACCCGCAGCGTTTATTAAAGCTGAATTTCGCTTTCGGCGACCAGCTCGGCAATTGCTCGTACGCGTTCTACATGTTCCACGAGATCGTGATCGCGCTTGCGATCTGGGGCTTTGGAAAAACGGGCATGGATCCCAACGCGATTCCCGCGAAAATCCTGATCACCGTTTCGGCGTTTGCGGGCACGCTGCTGCTGGCCTGGCTGAGCTATCGCTACTACGAGCGTTTTTTCCTGCGCATGAAAGAAAAATGGCAGGTGGTGAAAAGCAGCGCGAGCGCGCCCTAGAAATTGTTTGGAAATGAGATTCGGGAATTGTTAACGAAGCACGGCGCAAAAAGATGCATGACGATTTCTGAAGATCATTTTCGAACCGTTTCTTAGTCGAAGAGCTCGGGATAGCGCGTGCGCGAAATGCAGAGGATGCTCGATTCGCTGCCGGTATGTTTCTCCGCTTGCCAGCCGAGCGAATCGAATAATTTTTCCAGCGCCAGGCAAAGCTCGAAATCCGCTTCGCTCACTTCGTAGTAGTTGCCGTCCTTCGTGCCCGAGACGTGCAGCTCGATGCTATCCTGCCGCAAGTGAAGAAAACACTTCATCCCCGCGATCTCCGAATGCCCGTGCCGTTCCGCATCCGCAGGTTCCAATCCCAGCAGGCGCAGCTTGTTCTGCAGATCTTCCTGCGAAGCATAACGGATCGCCGCTTTGAACGTGTCGCCGTCGTTGGCGTGCCCGCCCCAGGCGCGGATGAAATAGAAGTAGCGCAGCGTGTTGATCCAGCGCCTCAGCTCGGGCTTGGAATGCCGGCCGATGATCCGGTCTTCGGAAAGTTTGTCGATCTGCATGGCGGAAAATTAGGATTTTTGCGCATCGCTCTTCCGTGCAAAATTTTCTTACTTTTCACCTGTCCCAGCCAAAATCCCAATGGTGCTTCGCCTTTTCCGGACGGTCGAAAAATTTTTCAAAAGCCTGCCCGTCATCCGCGACGTTCCCGGCTTCAGCTCGCTGCCGCCCGGGATCACCACGGACAATTTGCGCTATTACAAGCTGGGCAATCTCGTGTATACGCTGGGCATGTTCATCCATTTTTCCTGGGTGCTGCTGTTCTGGTACCTGGAAATTTATCCGATGATGTGGATCAACGTGCTCAGCGTAGCGGTCTATATCTTCGACATCGTGATCAACCGCAGCGGTTACCACCTCACCGCCTCGGCGGTCATGGTCGGCGAGATCATCACGCACCAGGTCATCGCCGTGTACATGATCGGCTGGGACGCGGGATTCCAATATTACATCATCGTGATCGGCCTGCTTCCTTTCCTGATGCCGCAGGGCAACTGGGGGCTGAAGGGCGTGATCCTCGGCGCCTGCGTGGGCTCGTACATCCTGATGGATTACCTGTTGAAAAACCAAACGCCGCAGCATTCGATCGATCCGGCTTTCATGACGTATTTCAACCTGACGAACATTATTTTTTCTTTCACCTCGCTTTACATCTGCGGCTCGTATTTCAACCTGGCGATCTACGAGACCGAAGCGCAGCTGCAGAAAAAAACGGAAGAGCTGGTCGAGTCGGAGAAGAAGGCGACACTGGGCCGCGTGGCGACCGAGATGGCGCATGAAATTCAGAACCCGCTCAACTTCGTCAACAACTTCGCGGAAGTGAACGAGGAATTGCTCGCGGAGCTGAAAAAAGAATTGCCGAACGCAAGCCCCGAAGAGCTGAAGGCCCTGGTGGAAAACCTGCTCGCCAACAACGAGCGCATCAAGACGAACGGCCGGCGCGTGTCGCGCATCGTGAGCTTGCTGCAGGAACAGGTGAATCAATCGCGATGAGCAACATCTCCCTCGAGCAATTGCTGAATTTCCTGGCCAGCTCTTCAGGCGTTCGCCAGATCCGCCCGGGATCCGATCTTTTCAAAGATCATGGGATCGTGGGCGACGATTTTCACGAATTGATCGAGGCCTACGCGAACCGCTTCGGGGTGGACATGAGCGCGTACCGCTGGTATTTTCACGCAGACGAGGAAGGTTTGAATTTCGGAAGCCTGTTCTATAAGCCGCCATACGCACGGGTGGAACGTATACCGGTCACGCCCCTGCTGCTGCTGGAATTCGCGAACAAAGGCAAATGGGATCTGGCTTACCCGGAGCACCGCCTTCCGAAATGGCGCCCCGACCTGGTCGTCACCAACGTGCTGATCTTCGTCGTTTTGGCGGCGCTGCTGGTTTATTACATGCTTGGCTGAGCGGCCTGTATTCTTAGTAATTTTGATCCGCCTATGAAAACCATCCTTGCCCTTCTCGTCCTCGCTGTTCTCCCCGGGAAATTTTTCGCGCAGGAGATCACCGTCGACAACCTGAAAAAGCACGTCACGTACCTCGCTTCCGACAAATTGAAAGGCCGCGGCACTTCCACGAAAGGCGAGAAGAAAGCCGCCAAGTACATCGCGAAGCAATTCAAGTCGATCGGCCTGCAGCCGAAAGGAACCGACGGTTATTATTATCCTTTCACCTTTCGCAAGACGCGCAGCCTGCACGACACCAGCACGGCGAGCATGCCCGAGCAAAAAGGCAGGAACGTGGTCGGCTACCTCGATAACGGCGCGGAGCATACGGTCGTCATCGGCGCGCATTACGATCACCTCGGTCTCGGCCACGATCACAATTCGATGGATGCGAACCCGCAGGGAAAAATTCACAACGGCGCGGACGACAACGCTTCCGGCACCGCCGGCGTGATCGAGCTGGCGCGCCTGTACGCGACGAACGGCACGAAAGAGAAATTCAATTTCCTCTTCATCTGCTTCTCCGGCGAAGAGCTCGGCCTGCTCGGCTCGAAAAAATATTGCGACAACCCGACCGTCGATCTGAAAAAAGTGAATTACATGATCAACATGGACATGGTCGGCCGCCTCAACGACAGCACGAAGCGCCTCATCATCTACGGCGTGGGCACCGCGCCCGACTGGGTGCCGCTGATCAGCCGCGCGCGCAGCATCTTCCGCATCAAGCAGGACAGCGCCGGCATCGGGCCTTCGGATCAGACCTCGTTTTATTTGAAAGATATTCCCGTGCTGCATTTCTTCACCGGCCAGCACAGCGATTACCACAAGCCCAGCGACGACGTGGAAAAAGTGAATTTCGAAGGCGAGAAGCTCGTGCTGGAATACATCGCCAACCTCGTCGCGATGACGGAGAACCTGCCGAAGCTGCAATTCCTGAAAACGAAAAGCAGCGAAGAGAACACGCCGAAATTCAAGGTCACGCTCGGCATCATGCCCGATTACGCCTACGAAGGCAAAGGCGTGCGCGTGGACGGCGTCACCGACGGAAAACCTGCCGCGCTCGCCGGCATTCAAAAAGGCGACGTCATCACCTCATTGGGCAACGAGCCGGTGAAAACGATGATGGATTACATGAAGCTGCTGGCGAAGTACAAAAAGGGAGATACGGTAGATGCTACTGTGCTGCGTGGTGAAAAAGAAGTTCCAATAAAAGTAACGTTCTGAATTTCGGATTGCCGATTTCGGATTTCGGATTTAACCTGCGGGCTGGCACCGTGCGCATATCCGAAATCCGAAATCGAAAATCCGAAATCGATAAGGATCATTTTTTCGAGTACCTACTTATGGATTGGTTGATCAAAAATGCGCAGATCGTCAATGAAGGCAGCGTCACGCCCGGCGATGTGCTGATCCGAAACGGGAAGATCGAAAAGATCGGGAGCAACTTGCCGCTGCTCGACGACGTGCGCGTGCTCGACGCGGCGGGCCGCCACCTGTTCCCCGGCGCGATCGACGACCAGGTGCATTTCCGCGAGCCGGGGCTTACGCACAAAGGAGAAATTTATACCGAAGCTAAAGCGGCGGTCGCGGGCGGCGTCACCTCCTACATGGAAATGCCGAACACCTCGCCGCCGGCCGTCACGCAGGAGCTTCTCGAGCAGAAATACGCGCGCGCGGCGGAAGTTTCCCTGGCGAATTTTTCGTTCTACATGGGCACTACGAACCGCAACCTCGACGAGGTGCTGCGCACCGATCCGCGCACCGTCTGCGGCCTGAAAATTTTCATGGGCTCTTCCACCGGCGACATGCTCGTGGACGATGAAAGCATGCTGGCCGAAGTGTTCGCGAAAGTGAAAATGCTCATCGCCGTGCATTGCGAAGAAGACCCGATGATCAAAGAGAATCTCGAGAAGTACAAAGCGCAATACGGCGAGGATATTCCCGCGCGGCTGCACCCGCTCATCCGCAGCCGCGAAGCCTGCTACGCCTCTTCCTCGAAAGCCGTCCGCCTGGCGAAGCAGCACGGCACGCGCCTGCACATCCTGCACATTTCCACCGCGGAGGAAACCGCTTTGTTCGACAATTCCATTCCGTTGCGCGAGAAAAAAATCACCGCCGAAGCCTGCGTGCATCACCTCTGGTTCAGCGATGCGGATTACGCCTCGAAAGGCCATTTCCTCAAATGGAATCCCGCCGTGAAAACCGAGCAGGATCGCGCCGCCATCCTCGACGCCGTGCTCGACGACCGCATCGACGTCGTGGCCACGGATCACGCGCCGCACACGATCGAAGAGAAGCAGCAGCCGTATACGAAGGCGCCTTCGGGCGGTCCGCTCGTGCAGCATTCGTACGTCGCGTTCCTCGAGCTGCTTCGCGAGCGCGGGGTGAACTGCGCGGAGGCCGCCCGCAAAATGGCCCACGCGCCCGCCGATCTTTTCCGCGTCGAAAAGCGCGGCTACATCCGCGAAGGCTACTGGGCCGATCTCGTGCTCATCGATCTCAACAAGCCCTGGAAAGTGGAGAAGCAGAACCTGCACTACAAATGCGGCTGGTCGCCCTTCGAAGGCGTGACCTTCAGCGCGCAGGTCTCGCACACCTTCGTCAACGGCCATCTCGCTTACGCCAATGGAAATTTCGACGAAAGCGTCAAAGGAAAACGCCTGCTGTTTGAAACGAATTAAAAAACCGCTCATGTCCATCCGCTCCCTCTTCGCACCGCTTTTCACGCTGCTCCTGCTGAACGCCTGCATCTCGAACGAAACGGCTAATTCCGATACGGTGAAGCAATCCGAGATCCACCAGGATTATCATTTCGGCTGGTCGGGCGATGCGCAGCGCTGGACGGCTTCGGCGACGTTTCGCTTCGGCGGGCCGAACGGCACCACGCTGCACCTCGTCGATCCCAGCGAGGTGAAGCTCAACGGCAAGCTCATGAAGCAAAGCAAGCTGCTCTTCGGCGGCGCGTACTACGAGCTCGACGACGATAACTACGAAGCGAAAAATACTTTCCGCTTCACCGATCACGACGGCAAAGTGTACGAGAACGGATTTACGTTCGAGGCGATCGAGTTCGCGGAAAATCCGAAGCAGACCGGCAAGAACGAAACGCTTGAGATCGCGCTCAACCGCGAGATCCGCAGCGGCGAAGGCATCAAGCTGAGCGTAGAGGATACGTCGGCGACTTATTCTTCCACGATCCCGCTCGCCTCCGCGCAGCCCGACGCGGAAGTGCATTACGACGCCGCGAAGAAAAAATTAGTGATCCGCCCCGCCTTCTTCCGCACCATGGCC
>Ga0196978_1001431_pt1 | contig 10476 bp, 9 predicted proteins | sample S3v_2013CmetaG_FD_155491 | JGI IMG/M metagenome (GOLD analysis project Ga0196978, IMG submission 155491) | Soil microbial communities from Anza Borrego desert, Southern California, United States - S3+v_20-13C | ecosystem: Environmental > Terrestrial > Soil > Desert | place: USA: California... | reverse complement strand
ACCACCGTTCCCGCCGAAAAATCGAAGGCCCTCGCGAAAAGCTGGACCTTCGCAGGCTCCGAGAATTTCTCCCTCGAGCAGGCGCCCACCGAAGCGCAAAAGAACGACGTGCTCATGCTCATGACCGACGGCCGTTTCCGCTGGATCTACAACGGCAACCCCGTGGTCGGAACCTGGACGGCTGACAAATCCAATACGATGATCAGCCTCACGCAGGATGTCACGAACGAAGTGTTCAAGATCAAAGTCCTCCATTTAGCCAGTGATCGTATGAAGGTCGATTATCGTGATAAGGACGACGTGCACAACATTCTAATTTATACTTCGAAGTAATTCTTCGGCTCAAAAAAACAAAGAGGCCCTGACGTTTTCGTCAGGGCCTTTTGCGCTCATAGAGGGGTCCCTATGATTCCGCCCGGCTTGTATCTTAATGGGGCAAGAAAGACCTCCTCGTTATTTCGTCCCGGCAGTAGCCTGCCCGATCTCTTTCTTGATGTGCTGCGTATAGCTCTTGCTGTAATCGAACACTTTTCTCTTCTCGTCAAACTTGATCATAGCGATCGGGAAATCGACAAACGAATGCGAAGATTCGATCTGGTTTTCCGTCACCATCTCCAGCTCGAAATCGAAATAGTAGAGGCGCTTCTTTTTCTTCGCATGAAAATCCTCCTCTGGGATCGTCGTTTCGAAACGCACGCTGCGCGTAACTAAGCCTTCCTTTTCGATCACAACCGTGTAAACGCTGTTCGGCTCGAGCAGGAAGAGAAATTCCTTCTCAGGATAATACACCACTTTCTCTACTTCCTGGTTCCCGCGGAAAAGCTGCACCGTCGCCCCACTGATCTTCCGTCCATTATTCGTCAGCTTCCCGACCACTGCAAGGCAAGGGATCGTGTCTTTGCTGTTTTGCTGTTTGCCCTGGGTCTGCGCTTCCGCGCTCAGGTTGAAAAGAATGACCGCGCAAATCATGCTGATCAGAGTTTTGAATGAGTGTCTCATAAGGCGTTGATTTATGATAGCAAAACAAAACCATCCAGGATGCGATTGATAACCATTACTTTAGTATTGATCGCAGATGTAAGATTTTGTTGGGTTTTGTAAAACGATTCGCCGGGTTTCCGGTTTATTTTTCTATGAATGAGCGTATTGCGCGGAAAAACAAAAATAACTTCACCTCTGTTTGGTGTAAGAATGCCTAGACCGCTTTCTCCGGTTGATAAACGACACTTGTAGTTCCCTCGCAATGAACTTTCCACCGAAATTTTCTCTTGTTATCTCGGGCGCAGCGAGCCGGTGAGCACAAATTCTTCTTCCCTGCTACTTTCGAACGCAGTGAGTTCTCGCACGATCCAATTCCTCCTTCGTTCTTATTCACTCTTAGCCATGATCGCGGTCAATAGGCACTGAATACCGGCGCGGCAAGCGAATACCTTCCGTGGCACGCACTCCTCCCAAGCTTGTTTCACGTGAAACCCCAGTCTTTTCCGTACCTTTGCACTCTTTTCCACGAAAAATGCTTAAGCAATACGACATCATCGTTGTTGGCGCCGGTCACGCAGGCTGTGAAGCTGCCGCTGCTGCCGCCAACATGGGCTCCTCTGTCTTGCTGGTCACGATGAACATGCAAACCATCGCCTTGATGAGCTGCAACCCGGCCATGGGCGGTATTGCCAAAGGCCAGATCGTGCGTGAGATCGACGCGCTTGGCGGGTACTCCGGTATTGTCTCTGACCGAAGCGCGATCCAGTTCCGCATGCTCAACCGGTCAAAAGGCCCGGCAATGTGGAGCCCGCGCACGCAAAACGATCGCGCACGCTTCGCAGAAGAATGGCGTCTCATGCTGGAGCAAACTCCGAACGTGGACTTTTGGCAGGATATGGTTAAAAGCCTCATCGTGGAGAACGACCGCGCCTGCGGCATCATCACCGGCATGGGCCTGGAAATCCGTGCGAAGGCGGTTGTACTTACAAATGGCACTTTCCTGAACGGCATTATCCACATCGGCGACAAACAATTCGGAGGCGGACGTAGCGGCGAAAAATCAGCCACGGGTATCACTGAGCAGCTCGTGCAGCTCGGTTTTGAAAGCGGCCGCATGAAAACCGGCACTCCGCCCAGAATCGACGGCCGCTCTCTCGACTATAGCAAAATGGAAGAGCAGCCTGGCGATGATCGCCCTGAGAAGTTCTCCTACTCTGCGCAAACAGCTCCTTTGCAGAAGCAGCGCTCCTGTTGGATCACTTACACGAACGATGAAGTCCACGAAATACTGAAAACCGGCTTTGACAAGTCGCCGATGTACTCCGGCCGAATCCAAGGCCTGGGTCCCCGTTATTGTCCCTCCATTGAGGATAAGGTGACCCGCTTCGCTGATAGGAACCGCCATCAAATCTTTGTCGAGCCGGAAGGTTGGAATACCGTTGAGATCTATGTGAATGGCTTTTCGACCTCTCTTCCTGAAGAAGTTCAGTACGCCGCTCTGCGCAAAGTGCCCGGGTTCGAGCACGTGAAAATGTTCCGCCCTGGTTACGCGATCGAATACGATTACTTCCCTCCCATGCAGCTCGACCTGGCACTGCAGACGCGTCGCATCGAGAGCCTGTATTTCGCTGGGCAGATTAACGGTACCACCGGCTACGAGGAAGCGGCTTGCCAAGGTATCATGGCCGGCATCAATGCCCACCTGAAGATCAACGGTCGTGCGCCGTTCATCCTGCAGCGTTCCGAAGCATATATCGGCGTGCTCATCGATGACTTGGTTACAAAAGGCACTGAAGAGCCGTATCGCATGTTCACCTCCAGGGCGGAATATCGCATCTTGCTTCGGCAGGATAATGCCGATGTACGTCTAACGCCCAAATCCTATGAGCTGGGATTGGCCACAAAAGAACGGTACGATCGTGTCCAGCAAAAGATTTCCGGTAGCCAGTCGATCATCCGCTACTTTAAAGAGCAGAGCATTGAGCCGGAGCTGATCAATCCCGCTCTGGAAACACTAGGCTCTTCGCCGGTCTCTCAAAAACTGCGCATGTTCGGGATTCTCGCCCGCCCAGGAGTGGCGATCTCACATTTTGCCGGCAGCAGCCCGAGTGTTCGCGACCATTTGTCGCAATACGATGCGGAGACCATTGAGCAAGCTGAGATCCTGATGAAGTATGAAGGCTATATTTTGCGGGAAAGCGAGCAAGCTGACAAGCTTTCCCGCCTTGAGAACATCGAGCTGGCTGATGACTTCCCGTATAATCAACTGACCTCCCTATCCTCTGAGGCCCGTGAAAAGCTTTCCAAGGTTCGTCCTAGAACTTTAGGTCAGGCATCTAGAATCAGCGGCGTGAATCCTGCTGATATCTCGGTTCTGCTTGTGTACCTGGGCCGATAGACTTCTTATCCTTTCCGTAGAATCGAATACTTGAATGCCGCTAATCAGCGGCATTTTTTATTCTATGGGGATGAACTCATTAATAAGCCATATCAGAAGTTAAAATTGATCTGTTCCACGTGAAACAGGGAATGTCTATCTCTATTATATATTAATATTATGCAATTATCTATATAACAGTTATTTATATATAATCTTGATAATATTTTTTTGATGAAATGTCTCACGAATGTGTTCCACGTGGAACATAATTAAGGGAATGAATGTCATGAGGCTTTTGCAAACTAAAAAATAACTAATATGTGTATATAAGCAATTGAAAAACAATAAATTACTTATATTTAATATAATTTGTTCCACGTGAAACAAATTCCTGAAGAAAAAATATGTCATGAAAAGCCTATCTGACATGGCCCTGCAATTCAGGCGAGTTTATATTTGCCAACCGATTCATTGGAAATGGCACTGACGCAAACAAAAACACTCGCCGCTTGTCCCCTTTGCGGGGGGGCGGAATTTGACTCCAAATTCATTTGCAAGGACTATACGGTCTCCAAAGAGAACTTCCAAATCGTGGCTTGCCGAGTCTGCCAGTTCCATTTCACCAATCCCCGTCCGGCAGATGAGGACTTAGGCAAGTACTATGAATCGGAAGATTATGTCTCTCATTCCAACACATCGAAAGGCTTAGTGAATTGGCTGTACCAGCGCGTCCGTGCTTTCACCCTGCGCAAAAAGCTGGCGCTGGTCAATCGCTTATCTGGAAAAGGCATCTTGGTGGATTTGGGCTGCGGTACAGGCTATTTTTTGAACACCTGCAAGCAGGATGGCTGGAACGCGATCGGCATTGAGCCAAGCCCACAAGCCAGGAAAGTAGCATCTGAGCAGTTTGGGCTGGAAGTGCTGGACGAACCCGGTTTGCAGCAAATGAAGCCCGGCAGCATTGATGCGATCACGATGTGGCACGTGCTGGAGCACGTACCCGACCTGCACAAGCGCACGGAAGAGCTAAAACGTATTTTGAAGCCCGGCGGCGTACTGATCATTGCCGTTCCCAACCGCAGCTCCTACGACGCGCAGCATTATGGCGAACACTGGGCCGCCTGGGACGTTCCCCGCCACCTCTGGCATTTCGCCCCGGCCGACATCGCCCGCCTGTTCGAGGCTCATGGCATGGAGGTGAAGGAAACGCTTCCTATGCGTTTTGATTCGTACTACGTTTCCATGTTAAGCGAGAAATATAAGTCGGGTAGTACGAGCCTCATTTCTGCCTTCTTGACCGGCGCTCGCTCCAACCGCAAGGCTGGCTCCTCTCCCCGCTTTTCCAGCCAGATTTACGTTATCCGGAACAAATAAGCTGTTCCCGCGCTGACCAGGCACGCAAAAGCCCTTCCCTGCGTAAATTGGCGGCATCAAATTCAACGTATGCGCGCACTCTCCACCATCGGCCTGCTGGTCATCTCCAACGTGTTCATGACCCTGGCCTGGTACGGCCACCTGAAATTCCGCGAATGGAAATGGTTCGAGCAGGCTGGACTGTTTCTCATTATCCTCATCAGCTGGGGCATGGCCTTTTTCGAGTATTGCTTCCAGGTGCCGGCCAACCGGCTGGGCTACCACGAGAACGGCGGGCCTTTTTCGCTGGTGGAGTTGAAGGTCATCCAGGAAGTCATCACGCTGGTGGTGTTCTCCGGATTTATGCTCGTCTTCTTCAAAAACGAAACGCTGCGCTGGAATCACCTCGTCGGTTTCCTGTTCCTGATTTTGGCGGTGTATTTCGTCTTCCGCAAGTGATTGTGGAAAAGCGCTTGTTCCCGTCCCTTTATTGCGGCCCGGCGGATGCGGCGCTTCGTTTACCGAGCGAAAAAACGTATTTTTCGTTCTGACTCTGCGAGGAGCGATTTCCTACGAAGCCCGACAGGCCAAAGACGTATGAAGAACAACGACGATCTCTTCCAGCTGATCAAAACGCTGAGCAAGGAAGAGAAGCATTTTTTCGGAGTCTACGCATCGCGCGTGAGCACGAAAGGCGACAGTAACTACGTGCGCCTGTTCACCGCCATCGATCAGCAGGAAACCTACGACGAAGGCAAGATCCGCAAGCAGTTCGAAGGGCAGAGCATTGAAAAATTCCTCGCCTCCAGCAAGCATGAACTGTACGGCGTGATCCTGCGCAGCCTGCACGCACAGCAGGAAGAAGAGTCAGCCGAAGCGCTGCTTCGCATGCGCCTGCATTATGCCGAAGTGCTCGCCGCAAAAGGCCACGAAGCCATGGCCCGCGAGCAGGTGGCGGAGGCGCGTCGCCTGGCCGAGAAGCACGAGCTGCTGACTTACATGCCCGAGATCCTGCACCTGGAATTCGGCTACATGCCCGGCAGCGACCGGAAAGAGCAGGAGCAGCGCGCGGAAAAATTCTACAACGAATACCAGGACGTGATCACCCGCCTCGAGAATCGCGCCCTGTACGAACGCCTTGACAAGCAGGTGCGTTTCCTTACGCAGCACATCGCTTACGGCAACGGCGGCGATCATGCCGCCATCGACGATTTTTTGGCGCAGCCGGAGATCATGGACGAGAGCAAGCCGCTGTCGGTGATGGCGAAATATTATTTCCATCACATCCGCGCGCTCTGCGCCTTCAACAAGCGCGATTTCGAAGAGACGTATGCGCAGTCGAAGAAGGTGCTGGATCTTTCGCAGCAGCACCCGGACATCCTGCAGCATGACGTCTCGCGCTACATCGCGCTGCTGCATCATTACGCCAACGCCTGCTCGGCCACCGGACGCCTCGAAGAAATGAAAGCGGCCTGCACCTGGCTGCGCTCGATCCGCACGAAAGACGAGCGCTTAAAAGCGCGCATTTTCCAATATGCGCTCAATGCGGAATACAACATCAGCCTGGCAGAAGGCGATTACGGAAAAGCGGAGCAGCTGGCGCTGCAGGCAGAGCAGGAGCTGCCCGGTTTCCGCAACCACATGGAGCGCGTTTTCGTGCTGATCATTTGCGGGCAAACGGCATACACGTTCTTCCTGCTCGAGCAATATAACCGCGCGTTGAAATGGCTCAACGAAGCCCTCAACTTAGCGCAGGTCGGGCACCGGGACGACATCACGCTGATGTTCCGCCTGCTCGAGGTGCTGCTGCATTACGAGCTCGGCAATCACGACCTGGTCGATTACCGCTTGAAATCGCTGAGCCGCTACATCGCGCCCCGCGCGGATCGGTTTAAGGTGGAGGCTGCTTTCGTGAACGGCATCCGCCGCCTCACAGGCGCCACCACGCGCGACCAGTTGCGCAACCTGCTGCTCGGCGTCCAGGAAAACGTGCGCGAAATTTTTGGCCCCGCCCGCCGCCCGCCGCTCACCGTGCATCTCAACCTGCAAGCCTGGCTGCGTGGAAAGATCGAGGGGCTGCCGATGCGCGAATGTTTGAACTTGAATGAACCGGTCGCGGAAGGGAAGGAGGGAAGCCGATGAGCACGTTCACGCTGCAGCCGATCATCCGCACGCTGAGCAAAAGCGAAAAGCGTTATTTCAAGCTGTTCGCCTCCCGCACCACGGCCGACGGCGACGAGCGCCCGATCCGCTTGTTCGACGCGATCGACAAGCAGGAGGAGATCGATGAGGCGCGTGTGCGCAAGGAAGCGGGGCTGGCGCAGGATCAATTGTATCACACCGTCAGCCTGCAGCTGCACGACATCCTGCTGAAAAGCCTGCACGCTTTCCACGAAGAAAAAACGCCCGAACCGAAGATCCGCGCGCAGCTGCACTATACCGAATTGCTGCTGGCCAAAGGTTTGGAAAAGCATGCGCGGCAGCAGCTGAAAGTCGCGCGTGATCTCGCCCGCAAGCACGAGCTGCTGGAGTACATGCCCGCCATCCTCGAGCTGGAGCTGGCCATGGCCGATCGCGACAACCGCGAGCAGCAGTACAAAAAAGCGCAGCTCTTCTACGAGGAATATTGCGACGTGCTGAAAAAGCTCGACGTGCAATCGCTTTATGCGCGCCGCCTGAAGCAGATCACGCTGCTGGCCTCGCGCTCCTCGTTCAGCCGCAGCAAGAGCAAAGATTTCAGCGACCTCGACGCATTCCTGGCGCTGCCGGAAATCCAGAAAGAGCAAGGCCCGTCCACCGTGCGCTCGCAGTTTTTTTACAACGACATCCTCGTCGTCGCCGCTTATATCCGCGGTGATTATAACCAGATGTACTTCTACAGCAGCCGCCTGATCCGCCTCGCGCAGGAGCACCCGGACGTGCTGCAGTACGAGACGGACAAATATGTTTCCATCCTCAACCGCCACGCCTCGGCCTGCGCTATGCTGCGCCTTTCGCGCGAGCAGCTGGAGACGGCCAACATGCTGCGTTCCATCAGCACCACCGACGAGCGGCAGAAAGTGCGCATCTTCATGTTCGCCACCAACGCGGAGTTCAACAACTGCGTGCTCACGCGTGACGAAGAGCAGATCCGTGAAAGCCTGAACCGCTTCGAAGACGGTTTCACCGCGTACAAAAAACGGCTCGACAATCTTTACAGCTACCTGCTGCCCGCGCAGGCGGCCATGTTCGCCTTCGTGCTGTCGGATCATGAGCGGGCGCTGAAATGGAACGACATCGCGCTGCTTTCGCCGGCGGCCGGGCAGGAAGAAATCCAGCTGCCGGTGCGCATCACCGAGCTGCAGTGCTACTACGAGCTGGGGCGGCACGACAAGCTTTCGCAGAAATTGCGCGCGTTCTACAAATACCTCAAGGGCAAGCGCGAGCTCTACCGCACCGAGCAGGCGCTCATCGATCACATCCGCGCGCTGGCCAAGTCGGCTTCGGCGAACAAGGAGCGGGAATTCTTCACCGGCCTGCGCGACTCGATCGCCGCGGCGCTGCGGGAATCGAAAGAGGACAAGCGGTATTTCGCCAACTATTCCGATCTGCTCGCCTGGTTCGACAGCAAGATGAAAGACAAGCCGCCGCTGGAGCCGATGGCGCAGGAGGGAGATAAAAAAACTGCCCGCAAAAAAACCAACGAGTAAAAATCCCCAAGCCGGAATCCCAATTCGTTCCTTGTACGCCCGGGCTTTGGGATTTCGGCTTGGGGATTTTACTTTGCACGCTATGGACCTATCCTATATCCTCAATCATCTCGGCGAAGAGCGGGAGCAGTATTTCAATGCCGTTTCGCCCCCGGTGATGCAGAGCAGCAATTTCTCGTTTCCCAGCGTGGGACGCATGCGCGAGGACCTGAAACGCGAGCTGGAGACGCCGTTTTATACGCGCGGTTACAATCCCACCGTCGCTATACTGCGCAAGAAGGTGGCGGCGCTGGAAGGAACGGAAGATTGCCTCGTTTTCGGCAGCGGCAGCGGCGCGATCGCGGCGGCGGTGATGAGCGTGGTGAAGGCCGGCGATCATGCCGTGTGCGTGCGCAAGCCGTACAGCTGGACGAATGCGCTGCTGTCGAAATACCTTTCGCGCTACGGCGTGGAAACGACGTTCGTCGACGGCACTGTCGAATCATTTTCAGAAGCGCTGAAAGAAAACACGAGGCTCATTTACGTCGAAAGCCCGAACTCGCTGACCTTCGAACTGCAGGATATTGCGGCTATTTCCGCATTGGCGAAAACGCGCGGCATTACGGTGATCGCGGACAACAGCTACAGCTCGCCGCTGAACCAGGGCCCGGTCGCGCTGGGTGCGGACATCGTCGTGCATTCCGCCACGAAGTACCTCAACGGGCACAGCGACGTAGTGGCCGGCGTGGTGTGCAGCACGCGCGAGCGGATCATGCGCATGATGGCGGAAGAGTTCATGACCATCGGCGCAGTCATTTCCCCGCACGACGCCTGGCTGCTGCTGCGCGGGATGCGTACGCTGGAGCTGCGCGTGAACCGCTCGGCGGATTCGGCGATGCGCATCGTGAAGTTTCTCATGGAACATCCGAAGGTGGAGCAGGTGCTGTATCCCTTCGCGCCGGGCAACCCGCAGCTGGAGCTGGCGAAAAAGCAGATGAAGCAGGGCGGCGGATTGCTTACGGTGGAATTAAAAGTGAACGACGAAGCCGCCGTGGAGCGCTTCTGCGATAGCCTGCAGCGTTTTCTCATCGCCACGTCCTGGGGCGGGCACGAATCACTGGTGTTCCCGCTGTGCGCGGTGGCGAGCTCGAAAAGTTTCGAAGGAAAAACAAATCTGCCCTGGAAAATGGTGCGCCTTTACATCGGGCTGGAAGACCCGGAAACCTTGATCGCCGACCTAGAGCAAGGACTGGCGAAGATCTGAGCTATTCTTTCTTGTAGCTCGCAAACACTTTGCTCACGCCGAAGTAGTAGGTTTTCTTCTTGCCGTCTTCGAGCTTCACTTCCATCTTGTCGCAGATCCCGCCGGAGTTGTCGATGCTCTGCTTTTTCAGGTCGGCGCCGAGCATGTCGAGAATAAAATACTCTTCCTCGATCTGCACCACTTCCCAGGCGGTGGCGCAGCTTTTCCCGTCGCCGTTGTTCACGATCGAGCGCAGCAGGCCGAATTCGATGTCCTTGTATTTTTTCTTGTTGACCGTATCGCCGAGAATTTTATAGGTCTGCTGCAGGATCTTATGCGCGTGCATGCTGGTGTAATCGATGCTCAGCATGGCTTTGCTGAGGCGAACGATCGCCTTGTAATCGTCCTCACGCATCCGCGAATAGATCTCCTTTTTCAAGCTGTCGTACACCGCGGCCTGCTTTCCCTTTATCTTGAATTGCGGGCTGGCGATGAAGCTCTCACGAAATTTGACGTAATCGATCTGCGTTTGCCCGGCCTCCAGCTGCCTGACGAACTCACTGTATTTGTCATTGGGATGCTGCGGTATGGCGATGGTGTCTGCCTGCGCGAAAGCTGCGCTGCTGAAGCAAAGCATTAGGATCGAAAGAAATTTCATAATCGCGGTTATTATTTTTTCAGGAGTTTTTTGGTCGTACGGAACGTTCCATCCGTGACCTCCAGCAGGTAAAGCCCGGCCGGCTGCGCGGAAAGGTCGAGCGGCACGGCAGTCTCCTTCGTTGTTCCCGAGAGGATTTCTTCGCCCAATACGTTCCGCACGCGGTAAGCCAGCGATGCCGCGGCCTTCAGCG
>Ga0196978_1001427_pt1 | contig 10518 bp, 8 predicted proteins | sample S3v_2013CmetaG_FD_155491 | JGI IMG/M metagenome (GOLD analysis project Ga0196978, IMG submission 155491) | Soil microbial communities from Anza Borrego desert, Southern California, United States - S3+v_20-13C | ecosystem: Environmental > Terrestrial > Soil > Desert | place: USA: California... | reverse complement strand
TTGTCCGTCAGCGTCGCGTGATCCATCACCTGCAGGAGGATGTTGAAGAGGTTCGGGTGCGCCTTCTCGATCTCGTCGAGGACGAGCACGGCGTAGGGCGTCTTGTTGATGGCGTCGGTCAAAAGCCCGCCCTGATCGAAGCCGACGTAGCCGGGCGGCGCCCCGATGAGGCGGGAGACGGTGTGCGGCTCCATGTACTCGCTCATGTCGAAGCGGATGAACTCGACGCCGAGGGCGACGGCCAACTGCTTCGCCAGCTCGGTCTTCCCGACGCCCGTCGGGCCGGAGAAGAGGAACGAGCCGATGGGCTTTTCGGGACTGCCGAGGCCGGAGCGCGAGAGCTTGATGGCGTTGACGATCTGCGTGACGGCCTCGTCCTGCCCGAAGATGACCGAGCGCAGTGCCTGCTCAAGGTTGCGCAGGCGGTCTCGCTCCGAGCCGGCGACGGTGCGCGGCGGAATCTTCGCCATGCGCGCCACGACCAGCTCGATCTCGCGGACGCCGACCTCGGCCGGGCGCTCGGCGGCGGGCATCAGCTTGACCATCGCGCCGACCTCGTCGATCACGTCGATGGCCTTGTCGGGGAGGAAGCGGTCGTGGATGTGCTTGGCGGCCAGCTCGGCCGCGGCGCGCAGGGCGTCGGACGTGTAGGCGACGCCGTGCGCCTCCTCGTAGAGCTTCTTCAGCCCTTCGAGAATCTTGATGGTGTCGTCGAGCGAAGGCTCCCCGATCTCGATCTTCTGGAAGCGGCGCGCCAGCGCGCGGTCGCGCTCGAAGGCGGCCTTGTACTCGGGGTAGGTCGTCGAGCCGATGCAGCGAATCTCGCCCGAGGCGAGCACCGGCTTGATGATGTTCGAGGCGTCCATCGAGCCGCCCGAGACCGCGCCCGCGCCGACGATGGTGTGTATCTCGTCGATGAAGAGGACGACGTTCTCCTTCTTCCTGAGCGCGTTGATGACCGCCTTGAGGCGCTGCTCGAACTCGCCGCGGTACTTCGTCCCGGCGAGCAGCGCGCCCATGTCGAGCGAGTAGACCTCGGCCCCCTTGAGCGCGTCGGGCACTTCGCCCCGGTGAATCTTGAGGGCGAGGCCCTCGGCGATCGCCGTCTTGCCGACGCCGGGGTCGCCGACGTAGATGGGGTTGTTCTTGCGGCGGCGGCAGAGCACCTGAATGGTGCGCGCGACCTCGGCCTCGCGGCCGATGAGCGGGTCGATCTTGCCCTCGGCGGCGCGCTCGACGAGGTTGGCGGTGAAGGCGGCGAGCGGGTCGCGCTGCCCGGCCGCGTCCTCCTCCTCGTCGCCGGGGCCGCCCTCGGGGGCGAAGCGCCCGCCGCCGCCCTCGACCTTCGAGATGCCGTGGGCGAGGTAGTTGAGCACGTCGAGGCGCGAGACGCCCTGCTTCTTGAGGAGGTAGACGGCGTGCGAGTTGGGCGACTGGAAGAGGGCGGCGAGGACGTTGCCGCCGTCCACCTCGCGCTGCCCAGACCCCTCGGCCTGAAGGAGCGCGTACTCGACGACGCGCTGGAAGGCGGCCGTGTACTCGGGCAGCGTGTCGCTGGCGGCGGGCACGGCTTCGAGCTTCTCGTCGAGGAACTCCTCCAGCTCTTTGACCAGCGTCTCGACGCGCCCGCCGCAGTGGCGCAGCACGGCCGAGGCGGTCTTGTCGTGGGCCAGCGCGTAGAGGAGGTGTTCGAGCGTCACGTACTCGTGCCGCCGCTTGATGGCCTCCATCGCGGCGAAGTTCAGCGTGTCTTGCAGCTCTTTGGTAATCATCTGAAAGGCGGAGTCCCGGGTTCAGAGTTTCAGGCTCTTCGACGTGAGTTAGATGCCTCGGCCCGCGCGAACCTGAAACCCGGGGCCCGAAACTTTTTATTCCCCCGGCTCCTCCTCCGTCGTGCAGAGCAGCGGGTACTCGTGGGCGCGGGCCATCTGCGTGACCTTCTCGACCTTCATCTCGGCGACCTCGTAGGTGTAGACGCCGGCCACGCCGACGCCCTGCGTGTGCACCGCCCACATCACGCGGAAGGCTTCGCCCTCGCCCTTCTGGAAGACGGTCTGGAGGACGTGGACGACGAACTCCATCGTCGTGAAGTCGTCGTTGTGCAGGAGGACGCGGTAGAGCGGGGGCTTCTTCAGCTTCTCCCGGCTCTCGGTGGCGACCTCCTCGTCGAACCCGTACTCGCGCTCCGGCATGGGGAGATTTTAAAGGCAAAGGACGGAATCGCGAAGAGGAGTTGCCGGTTCTCGGCCGCCGGCCGCCGGTCAGGGCGAAAACCGGCGGCCGGCCGGTGAGAACTGACAACCGCGATTCACCTCTTTATCATGCTGGCATGGCAGTGGTGAGCTTCCCCGACCCGCGCGGGGCGACGCCGGAGGGCATCGTGGCCGTCGGCGGCCGGCCCGAGCCGGAGTTCCTGATCGAGGCGTACCGCCGCGGCATCTTCCCGTGGCCGGTCGAGGGCTACCCGCTGCTCTGGTTCAGCCCGCCCGAGCGCGCCCTCCTTGAGTTCGACCGCCTCCACGTCCCGCGCAGCCTCGCCCGCGAGCGCCGGCGCACGCGCCTCCGGTTCACCGTAGACCGGGCCTTCGGCCGCGTCATCCGCGCGTGCGCCGCCACGCCCCGCGCGCACGAGGAGGGCACGTGGATCACGCCCGCGATGGTTCGCGGCTACGACGAGCTGCACCGGCTGGGGCGCGCCCACAGCGTCGAGGCGTGGGACGAGGGCGAGTTGGTCGGCGGCGTCTACGGCGTGGACGCGGGCGGGGCCTTCGCCGGCGAGAGCATGTTCTACCTCCGCCCCAACGCCTCGAAGCTCGCGCTGCTGTTCCTCGTCGAACACCTGCGCGCGCGCGGCCTCGACTGGTTCGACGCCCAAGTCCTCACGCCCCACCTCGAAGCCCTCGGCGCGCGCCTCGTCCCCCGCGAAGAGTTCTTAGACAGGCTCGCCCGCGCGCTCGGCCGCGGCCTCAGGCTGTTCTGAACGCGCGCGCCTCTCCGGCGGGCCGAAAATTTTTCCGGCGCGGTGGGCGGTTCGCGCCGCTTTTGTCGCTTATGCAGGTGAGTGCGAAAGGCGCCCGGCGCAAGCCCGCGCGTCAACCGAAAAGGAGAAAGAAGAATGTCCCTCTGGATAGTTTTATCAATCGCGCTGACTTTGGGCGCGGCGCTCGGCGCGCCCGGCAACTTCGGCGACACGCCGGGACTGAACGGCGCGGACATGCAGAACTCGAAGGGGATCAACCCCGTCCAGCACAGCGAGTGAGCGCGGCGCGCTAACCCCCGGCGCTGACGCGCCGCGCACCGCGAACTTCGCGGCCCCGAAAAAGCGCGAGGGGCGGCGGGATGATGCGTCCCGCCGCCCCTCATCGACTCGCCCTCTTTGACCTCCCTCTAAGGAACGTCCGCCGCGTCGTCGCGAATCCCCCTCAAAAACTCCGCGGTCGTCCGCGCGCGCGCCTCCCACCACGCGGCGGTGGCGCCGAGCGCGTCGCGGCGCGCGGCGTGACGCGCGGCCCACGCGTCGGCCTCGGCGGCGAGCCAGCCGAGGGTGGCGGCCGAGTCCTGACCGAGCAGAGACCGCAGCGTGAAGGCCCGCCCGCCGGGCCGCGCGCCGACTTCGAGGGCGCGCGCCGCGCGCCGGAGGTCGGCGCGCGTGACGACGATGCCGCTGCGCGCGGGCGCGAGGAGCGAGCGCAGAAACTCTTCGGCCCCCTGCCCCCCCGGCTCGCCCAACCCCTGAGCCGCGCGCAGGTGGAGCGGCAGCGCCTCGGGCGCGGGGCCGCGCGCGCGCGCCTCCGCCGTCAAGGCCGCGTCCAGCAGCGCGCCCCAGCGGCGGTAGAAGGGCGGCGCGACCTCCGCGAGCTTGTCGAGGTACGCGGGCAGCCAGCACAAAAGGTGCTCCCACAAAAACGCACGCCGCGCCGCGCCCCAGCCCTCGCCCTCGCCCTCTTCCAACTCGGCCAGCCGCGCGTAGGCGGCGAGCATCACGGCGAGGTGGTCGGCCTCGGCCGGCGGCTCCGAACCGAGCGCGGCGAGGAAGCCGGCGACGCGGTCGCGCGCCTCGCCGCCCACCATCCCCTCCGCGCCGAGGTAGACGGAGGCGAAAGGGTAGAGCTGGAAGACGAACAACTCCGTGTGCTCCTCCGCGCCCGGCACCTCGCCTAACCCGAGCGCCCCCGCCACGCGCGCCAACCCCCCCCCGCCCGAAGGCGGCTCGGCCAGTGCCGCGAGTGCCCGAAAGAGTTCCATGGAAGACAAGCGCAAAGGCAAGCGCAGAAGTCAGAATGCAGAGCGCAGAATTAGGGAGAGGTTTTCATTCTGCGCTCTGCATTCTGACTTCTGCGCTTCTTTTCAGTCCCCGGCGACCGGCTCGCGCTCGGGTTCGTCGGGCAGGCGGTAGAAGTCGCGGGCGGGCTTCAGGGGGCGGAGCAGCCAGTAGGGGCGGCGCGTGCGGTCGGGCGAGTGCCGGTCGGCGGGGCGCGTGAACTGGAGCCACGCGCGGTAGACCTCGCGCGACTTCGCGGTGTCGGCGGAGATGTCGCCGTAGGCGTCGCCCGGCTCGGCCCTGCGGACGCGCACCGCCTGATGCCAGCAGTGCATCCCCGAAACCGGGTCGGGGTGGACGGGGAAGGTCAGGTTCTGATGCACGCCCACGTCGGCCCACCAGACGCGCGAGGTGTCGGGGTCGGAAGACTCGTAGGGGCCGACGCCGCGCTCGCGCCGCAGGGCCCACGCCGTGCCCTCGCGGCCGAGCGAGACGGTCGCCATCATCTGCCGCTCGCCCTCCTCCTTCAGCTTCCAGCGCCCCATGTGGTGGCTGCACGCGACGACGCCGGGGCGGATGCCCTCGGTCACCCACGCGCGCACGACGAAGTGGCCGGTCTCGGTCTCGACGCGGACGAGGTCGCCCGTCCTCACCTTCAGCTCGGCCGCGTGCGAGGGGTGCATCCAGAGCGGGTTGGTGTGGGCGATTTCGTTCAGCCACTTCGCGTTCGCGCTGCGCGTGTGAATCTGCACGGGCAGGCGGAAGGTCGAGATGAGCACGCTCTGGTCGGGGTTGAGGCGGTCGGGGTGGACGTGGCTGCGGACGTAGGCCGGCAGCGCCCACTCGTGCCAGCCCCAGTCGGAGAGCGTGCGCGAGTAGAACTCCAGCCGCCCGCTCGGCGTCGGGAAGCCGCGGCGGACGCTGCCGTCCACCACCACGCCGACGAGGCGGCGCCCTTCGGCGTCGGCGTCGGGCGTCGGCACGGGGACGATGTTGGTCGAGGCCGGCTTCGCCGAGCGCGTGTAGACGCGGCCGAAGCGATCCACGCGCGCGTCCTCCAACTCCGCCTCGCCCACCTCCTCCTCGTAGACCGCGCCGACGCGCTTCTTCACCTCGAAGGCGCCGTAGCGCCGCATGAAGGCGAGCGGCGTCAGGCCCTCGGCGGCCGCGCGCTCGGGCAGGCCCGGCACCGAGTGCTCGAAGATGTAGCCGTAGTATTCGTCCACGCTCAGGCGCTCACCCGGGCGCCGCTGCGACTCGGCGAACCTGCGAATCCCCAGACTACCGTCGGGGTCGATGCGCCAAGTGAGTTCGAGCCAGAACTCGTTCTCCTCCCAGACCTCGCCGGGGTTGACCTCGCGCGTGTCGCCGACCTCGCGCCCCTCGCGCTCGCGGGCCGCGCGCAGGACGGGCTGGCGGAAGCCGACCCACTGCGCGTCGTGCGTCTCGTAGGAGTGCAGGTCGTGGCGCTCGCTGCCCAGACCCATCGGCAGCACGTAGTCGGCGAAGTAGGCCGTCTCGCTCCAGACCGGCGTGAGCGCGGCGTGGCAGCCGACGAGCGACTCGTCGGTCAGGACTTCGACCCACGAGAAGCCGTCGGGGTTCGTCCAGACCGGGTTGTAGACGCGCGTGAAGTAGGTGTCGATCCGCCCGCGGCCTTCCTTCAAAAAGTGCGGCAGCAGAAACGACAGCTCGTTCATCGCCAGCGGGTACTCGCGCGGCCACGTCAGCTCGTTCCAGCGCGGCGGGTGCGGCGGCGTGTACATGGGCTTCGGGACGAACTTGTTCCACGCGTTCGGGAAGACGCCGCCGGGGGTGGCGACCGCGCCCGTCAGCGCGTTCAAAAGGAAGAGCGTGCGCGCCACCTGCCAGCCGCCGCTGTTGCCCGAAGAGGCCGAGCGCCAGTTGTGGCTCGAAAGGCGCGTGCCGGCGGTCGCCACCAGCCGCGCGACCTCTTCGATCAGCTTCGCCTCGACGCCCGACTCCTTCGCCGCGAACTCGAAGGTGAACTCACGGTAGAGCCCCTTGAGCGCCGCCTCGAAGCTCTCGAAGCTCGTCTCCAGCTCCGGGTGCTCGACCGCCATGTACTCCTCCCAGTTCCACCAGCGGCGGACGAACTCGCGGTCGTAGAGCCCGCCCTGAATCAGGTGGTTGGCGACGGCGAGCAGGATGGCCGCCTCGGAGCCGGGGTAGGGCGAGAGCCAGAGGTCGGCGTGCGTCGCCGTGTGCGACAGGCGCGTGTCGAAGACGACGAGCTTCGCGCCGCCGGCCTTCGCGTCGATGACGCGCTGCGCGTGCGGGTTGAAGTAGTGGCCGGACTCGAGGTGCGCGCTGATGAGGAGGATGACTTTGGCGTTGGCGTGGTCGGGGCTGGGGCGGTCGAGGCCCATCCAGAACTGGTAGCCGGCGCGCGAAGAAGAGGAGCAGATGTTGGTGTGCGAGTTGTGCCCGTCCACGCCCCATGCCGCGAGGATGCGCTCGGTGAAACCGTCCTCGCCGGGGCGGCCGACGTGGTACATCACCTCGTTGTGCCGGCTCTCCACGACCGCCCGCCGGATGCGCGCGGCCAGATCGTCCAGCACCTCGTCCCAACTGACCTGCGTCCACCTACCCTCGCCGCGCTTGCCGGCGCGCTTGAGGGGGAAGAGGATGCGGTCGGGGTCTGTGATCTGGTTGATGGTGGCGGGGCCTTTGGCGCAGTTGCGCCCCCGGGAGCCGGGGTGCTCCGGGTTGCCCTCGAACTTCTGCACCCGCCCCGTCTCCCTGTCCACGTAGGCCAGAAGCCCGCACGCCGACTCGCAGTTGAAGCAGGTCGTCGGCACCAGACGGTAGCGACGCTCCTTCCTTTCGGGCCACGCCCGCGAGTCCAACTCCACCCAGTCGTCCCATCGCTCCTTCGGCGGGAACGCCGCCAGATGAACGCGGCTCGCGCCCGGGTAAAAAGTCTCGCCGCGCGCCTCCGTCTCCCTCCGCGCCGCGCTCACGCGCTCGTTCAAATCTTTGAGGTTCATGTGACTACTTGCTGACTTCGAGTGAGCTTAACATCTCGTCGACGAGCCGAAGGCTCGGCGTGAAGTCGTCGGGGCGCAGCCCCCCCAGACGCCGCTTCACGCGCGCGACGTAGTTTCGGTATCGCCGTAACTTCGCGGCGCGGCCGGGGCCGTCGAAGCTGGCGGGCAGGGAGTAGCCTTCGTGCGCGGCCGCGTCGCGCGCCGGGGGCAGGGAGGGGGCGGCGACGGGCAGCGAGGCGTAGACGTAGTGGCGGCCGTCGTCGGTGAGGCCGCGGAATTCGTAGGTGAGCTGCCCGTTGTTGACGAGTCCCTCGTCCTGCTGGGACTGCGTGAGGTAGGCGACGCCGGAGCCGTGACGGAAGCGGAGGTATTTCAGGCGCGCGCGGAAGGCGTCGTGGGCGTCGGGGAAGGGGACGGTCGGGATGGCGCCCGCGGGGGCGGGCGAACGCCGCCGCAGGAAGCGCGCGAGGTCGCGCGTCGTCCGCCCGACCTGCGCCTCCACGTCCTTCGAGACGGAGGCCGCGCGGCGGAAATCCTCGACCGAGGAGACGTGGATTTCGGGGCGCGCGTGCGGCGGGCGCGACGCCGGGTAGGCGGCCGAGAGGTCGAAGACGACGCGCTCGGGCCAGAACCAGTCGGGCTTGTCCGTCGGCGAGTCGAGCGGCGAGGCGGGCGCGAGCGCGGCCGTCACCTCGGCGGCGAGCGCCGTGTCGTAGGTTAGCCGGACGCCGCCGAGGCTCGCCGTCCGCTTCGCGCCGGCCCCGCCCGCGGCGGCCGGGCCTTCCTGCCGCGGCGCCTCCGGCCGGCTGGCGGCCGCGGCCGCGCCGGCGAGCAGGGCCGCCGTGACGCACACGAGCGCGTAGAGTCTGGACATCGCTACCTCGGCTCCTTATGGCCCGCGGCGAGCAGTCGGATTGATTTCTCGATGCGGCGCCCGCGCGTCTCGGGGCGCTTGGCGCCCGCGACGTGCTCGGCGAACTCGCGCTGGCGCGTGTAGCTGAGGGCCTCCCGGAGGGCCGCGGCGCGGAAGCGTTGCGGCTTCTCCGTCGCGCGCGCCGCGCCCTTCGTCGTCTTCTGCTGTTTCGTCGCGGTCTGATTCGTCGTCATAGAGTTCAGGCGAGCGGCACGGACTGCCCGGCCTGCACGTAGGCGTGCTCGTGGCAGAGCAGGCCGGCGAGCGCGAGCGGCGCGGCCGCGACGCCTAAGCCCGGCGCGAAGAGGCCGGCGGCCGTGAGCAGGACGGCGGCCCAGAAGAAGAGCCGGTAGCGGCCGCGCGTCATCTCGCGGACGGCGAGGCGCGCGTGCGCCGTCGGGTGCGTCAAAGTCACCTCGCCCCAGACCATCAGAAGGTGGACGAGGCACGACGCGGCGAGAGTCCAGAGCAGCGGCCTGACGACCAGCGGGTCGAGCCACGCGGCAAGCGGCAGCAGCGCGCCCGCGCCGGCGAGCACGGCCTGCGCGAAGAGGTGCGGCGGCAGCAGGGGGTTCTGCCACAGGTCGCGCGCCTTCGCCTGCGCGAAGAGGTAGGCGGTGTAGACGGCCGTCAGCGCCGCCAGCGGGATGCCCGCGAGCGACAGCCACGGCTGCGGCCCGTCTTCCCCGGCGAGGCTCGCGGCGAAGTGCAAGGCGAGGACGAGCGAGTAGCCGGCGATGACGAACGCGCCCCTGACGAGCCAACTCCGCCACTGCGGCCGCGTGAAGATCAACAGGAAGCGCGCGGGGTGCTCCAAGTCCCAGATGAGCAGCCCGCCCGTGAAGGCGAGGAAAGCGCCCGAGAGCACGGGCGCGGCCCACAGCCACAAAGGCGACTCGTGGAAGTCCGGGTAGCTGACGAGCGCGCCGGAGCCCGCGCGCGGGCTGTGATAGCCGAGCACGACGAGCGCGGCCGCGACGAGGTAGACGCCGGCCGCGATGCTCTTCGTCCACGTGTAGAGGCTGACGCGCCAGTCCCACGGCAGGGAGTGCGGCACGTCGTAGGAGAGCAGGGCCGCGGCCGAGGTGTTGTTGAACGAGGGGTTGCCGGACGTGACCGTCTCGTGGTCGAGCTTCTGCTCGCTCCACATGAAGAGGCCGCCTTCGGGCCGGCGCGCGGCGAGCGGGTCGAGCGTCGCCTGATGCGCGCCGCGGTAGAAGACTTTCGGCAGCGTCTCCTTCTCCGGCCGCCGGACGTTGACGGGCTGGCGGTTGACGATCTCGGCGACGCGCGAGCCGGGGTCGTTGAGGTCGCCGACGAGCAGCGCCTCGACGGGGCAGACGACGACGCAGGCCGGCTCCAGCCCCACGTCGATGCGGTGGGCGCAGAAGTTGCACTTCTCGGCCGAGTGGTCTTCGGGGTTGATGAAGATGGCGTCGTAGGGGCAGGCGGCCATGCACGCCTTGCAGCCGATGCAGACCGACTTGTCGAAGTCCACGATGCCGTCGGCGCGCTGGAACATGGCCGAGGTCGGGCAGGCGGCGACGCAGGGCGCGTGCGCGCACTGGTTGCAGCGCGTCACCTGATGCGCGCGCCGCGCCTGCGGCCACGTGCCCACGTCCACGTGCTTGACGTAGGTGCGCGTCACGCCCACCGGCACGACGTTCTCCGACTTGCAGGCGGTCGTGCAGGCGTGACAGCCGATGCAGCGCGTCTGGTCGATGACCTTCGCCCATGCGGGCTGTGCGGGCGCGCCCGCGGAATGCTCTGCCATCAAAACTCCCCCGGCGGAAAGTGATTCTCTGTCGCGGCTCGATGAAGTATGCTCTTGTCCCGGCCGCAACGCTTCTACACTTTCCCGGTCGGGCAAGTCAATCAGCGAAAAAAGTAGCCGGTAATCAGCGGGCGGCCGCGCCCCGCGCTGTCGAGGCCGACGCCGGCGCTCTCAGGATTCGACGGCGAAAGTTTTTCTGCCGGCTAAAAACTGACCGCCGTCTACCGTTCCCGGAGGTTCGAGATGAGATTACTGCTCGCCGTCGTCTTCGTCACGCTCGGCCCGGCGGCGGCCGCCGCGCAGGCGCCGCAGGGTTCCGCGCCCGTGCGCGAGCTCGACCGCATCAACTGGATGGAGTTCAAAGAGGTGGTGCCCGCGAAGGTGCAGACGGTGCTGCTGCCGACGGGCACTCTGGAGCCGCACGGCGTCATCAACAACGGGGCCGACAACACCGCGCCCGCCGCCATCGCCCGCCGCATCGCGCCGCGCGTCAACGCCATGATCGCGCCGACGCTCCCCTACGGCATCACCGGCAGCCTCGAAGCCTACCCCGGCGCGT
>Ga0196978_1001421_pt1 | contig 10579 bp, 2 predicted proteins | sample S3v_2013CmetaG_FD_155491 | JGI IMG/M metagenome (GOLD analysis project Ga0196978, IMG submission 155491) | Soil microbial communities from Anza Borrego desert, Southern California, United States - S3+v_20-13C | ecosystem: Environmental > Terrestrial > Soil > Desert | place: USA: California... | reverse complement strand
GTGGGGTGGCGTGCGCAACCAGTGCCGACGCAGCCGATCGGTCGGTGCGAGCCTGGGGTGAGGAGACCGGCAAGTCGATCGTCTCCGTCAAGATGTTTGGCGCAAGCGGCACCCCGGTTGCCGGCGCGCGCACCGCAGCCCCGCCCGTGCAGGAGCGGCCAGAGCCATCAATGGATGACGACGGGATGGTGCGAGTGCCGATCCCGCAGCCTCCCGCGTCACGGTCGCCCGACGACGGAATCGTCCGGGTTCCGACGCAGCCGAACCTGCCGAGCAAGCCGCCGTTCCTCGTCATCTATTCGGAGCCGACCAACGGCCGCAAGGGCGGCGGCGCCTACGCGTTCTGCACCAACAACGATCGCAACGCCGCCGGTCGCTGCGCCGCAGCCAGCTGTGACAAGTACGCGCAGTACAACGATTGCATCGAGACCGGCTACGTCGGCCGCGGGGGCGCATGCGCAGTGGCGAGTGCCCGCAAGTTCGGCATCAGCGTGGCCGGCTGCGCGGTCAACGCCGAGGCCGCCCGCTACACCGCGCTGGCCAATTGCGAGGAGAAGGCCAGTCGCAGCTATCCGGGCGAGCACGCGGTCTGCGAGGTGGTGGCCGAGAAGGGCAATTGAGGAACGGGGTCGGGTCGTGCATTCGAGCGTGCTGATCCGCTGCGCGGCGGCGCCAGTTGCAGGACCGCAGACGCAAAGGCCGCACGGCGGGAGCGGCAGGTAGTAGGACGTGGAAGCCAAGCGCTTCATCGGCAAGTACGCCATCGTCGAACGCATCGGGCGTGGCAGCATGGGCACGGTCTTCAAGGCCGAAGACCCCAAGCTCCAGCGCCGCGTCGCCGTGCGCCAGCTCGCGATCGATCCCGAGGACGTCACGCCCGAGATCCGCGAGCGGTTCTACGCGGCGGCACGTGCAAGCGCCGCCGTCATCCACCCGAACATCGTCACCACCTACAACGCCAGCGAAGACGAAGGGCGTCTCTACCTCGTCACCGAGTTTCTCGACGGCGAGGACGTGCGCCGCATCGTCGCGCGTGGCGAGCGCCTGCCGCTGCCCGCGGCCATCCGCGTGATGGTGCAGCTGTGCCGCGGACTGCATCAGGCCCACCAGCAGTCGGTGATTCACGCCAACATCCGCCCGGGCAGCATCGTCATCCTGCGCACCGGCCAGCCCAAGATCATGGATTTCGGCATCTCGATGCTGGCCACCGCGATGATGCCCGGACAGTCTGGCGCCTTCCTCGGCGATCCGCGCTACTGGGCTCCCGAGCAGGCCGATCCTCGCCAGCGCCGCACCGATGCGCTGTCGGACCAGTACTCGCTGGCGTCGGTGTTCTACGAGCTGCTGGTGCTGCGTGCTCCCTTCGACGACGCCGACGCGATCGTGCTGCTCGACCGGATCCGGCAGGACACGCCGCCGATGCTCGAGGAGCTCGATCACGCGCTGCCTGCCGACCTGTGCGACATCATCCACCGCGCGCTCAGCAAGGCGCCCGAAAAGCGCTTCCCCGATCTCGGTCAGATGGCCGAGGCGCTCGAGGGCGTGCTGCATCGCATCGAGTCGGAGGAGTCGGCGGCCGACGACGACTACGGAGCGCATACCCGGCGCGTTGCGCGTGCGGCCGCCGATACCGAGGACGCTGGGCACGACGAAGACGACGGCCCACGAACGCGGCGTGTGACGCGCGGTGAGCCCGGCGGCGCGGCGCACGCCGCCGACGGCGACGATCACGACGACGACGGCGCGCGTACGCAGGTCAGCAAGCCGGCGCCCGGAGCGCGTGCCGCGATGGATGCGCGCGACCGGATGCAGCGCGTGCGCTCGGTTGCCGGAGCCTTCGGTTCCTCGCGGCGCGCGGCCGGCCTCTGGCAGCAGGCCGATGCCCACGCCGCCGAAGCCGAAAGCGCGCTCGAGGAAGGCCGCTATCTGGATGCACTGGTCGGCTTCGAGGCAGCGTGCGAGGCATACCGGATCGCCAACGAGCAGGCCCGGCCCGGCTCGAGCGCGGAGGCGGAGCCGGTCGAAGTCGAACCGACCACCGTTTCGAAGCGCTACTTCCCGGACCCGAAAGCGGGTGGACGGCACGAAGGCGATCAAGCTTCCCAGCCTCTCCAGCGCGATGACGCCCGAGCTGGCGGCGAGCCGCGGGAGCGTGACTCGCCAGATATCGGTCGGCGCGATTCGCGCCAGGGACGCATCGACGAAGACCGGACACGCGACTCGCGCGGGCGCGGCCAGGATTCGCGCGATGCAGGAGGTAGTGCCGTATCGCGTGACTCGGGTAGTGATCGCTCCACGAGCGCGGAATCGCGTGATTCCCGGGAAACCGGGGGCCGCAGCGGGGACTCTCGTGACAGCGCCGGCGGCCGCCGCGACTCGCGGCGAGACCGCATCGACGTACCGTTCACCGCCAACGATGACGATGCGACGCGAGTCATGCGACCACCACGCGATGACGATGACAATCGTCACCTTCGCGAAGCGGCAAGCGAGCTACGAGATTCGACACGCAACATGCGCGAGCGCGAAGCGCGGGAAACCGGCGGACACGAGGCGCGGCTGCAGTACGACCTCGAGCGCGACTCGGCGCGTGACCGCCGCCAGCGCGACTCGCGTCGCGACGGGCGTCCGACGAGAAGCCGGCGAGAGGAGCAGCCGCGAGGCTCGCGAGCTCCGATGGTTGCCGCCCTGGCAGTGGTACTGGCTGTGTCGATCGGGCTCGGCTACTGGGTGTCGCTACCCTCGACGACAACGCCGGCCACACCCATCGACCTCGGTCCGCTGCTGGCGCGTGTCGCCAGCGCCAAGACCAGAGCCAAGAACGCCGCTGCCGATCGCTACGCCGCCCAGACCTTTGCGGAGGCTCAGAAGCTCGAGAGCGACGCCGAGGGCCAGAGCGACATGGCAACCGCCGAGCGGGGCTACGTCGCTGCCGAGCAGAAGTACGATCAGGCAACGCGCGAGGGTACGACGGCTGCACAGACTCGCGCGGCGATGGACAAGGCCAGGATGGAAGCCGCAGCTGCACGCGAGCAGGCCAGTGCGGCCAGCGTCGATGCTACCGCTTCCTACATCGCCGCGCTCGCCAAGGAGCAGGAGGCAACCAGGCTCGAAGCGGCCTCCAGCTTCGCTGCTGCCACCAATGCCTATGACGAGGCCAGGCTCAAGTACGACCTGGCGCGTACCGAGAAACCCTCCGCTGCGGCCGTGACCAGCGTGCCGCCGGCGCCCGCAGCAGCACCGCTTAAGCCCGCGCCCGCAGCAGCACCGCCCAAGCCCGCGCCCGCAGCAGCACCGCCCAAGCCGGCGCCGCCTCCGACGCTCGAGCCTGCGCCGCAGCAGCCGCCTCGCGGTTTCGACGATCTGGTACGGCAGGCCAGGAACGCGCGTCAGAATGCGGCTGCATCGGCCGCAGCCGAGCATGCGCCCGAGGTGCTGGCCAAGGCCAACTCGGTGTACGCGGAGGCCGAGAAGGCCGGTTCGAAGAAGGACTACAAGACTGCCTCGGCGCGCTATGAGGAAGCGGTCCGCCATTACGAGAAGGCCTCGGACCAGGGCGATGCAGAAACGATGGCGCGAGCCGACACTGCCCAGCAGCGCATGCTGGCGGTGCGCACGCGTGCCGACCGAGGCTCGCCCGAGTTCGCAGCAGGCCAGCGCGCCGAGGACCAGGCCAGCGCGGCCTACGATCGCGGCGACTATCTGGAAGCCGCCACGGGGTTCCAGAGCGCCGAGGCCGCCTATGCGCGCGCAAGGTCGAGCGATGCGCCGGTGCAGCAGCCAGCAGTGCAGCAGCCGCCGGTGCAGCAACCGGCGACGGCTGTGCAGTCTGCGCCCGCGCCAGCTACCGGACCGAAGTCCCTCGGCGATGCGAGAAAGCGCGCCGACGAGAGGCGGCGGGTGGCCGAGCAGGTCGGCGCACCCGATCACGCGCCGGATGCCTTCCAGGAAGGCGAGAACAAATTCGCCGAGGCCGAGCGGCTGGCGTCAGGGAACGATTCGCGTGCGTCAGTTAGCTACGAGACCGCCGCGGCAGCGTTCGACAAGGCCACGCGTGCGTCGATGGCGGAGACTCAGGCGCAGGCCGACACGGCCCTCGAACGAATGGAAGCGCAGCGAAACCAGGCCGATCCCGACTCCGAGGCCTTTGCCGAGGCCGCCAGGCAGGCCGACCGCGGGCGCTCGCTATACAGGGACGAGGATTACGTGCAGGCCACCAAGGCGTTCCAGGGTGCGGAAGTGAAGTTTCGGGAAGCTACGCGGCGATAAAGCTCGGCCCCACGCCGGCCGCATGGAAAGCGGCCGGCGTGGGCCGGATCAGAGGGGCTTCCAGGAGACGAGAACCTGGGCGTGCAGGAGGTGGATCGAGTCGCTGAAGTCGCCGTCGTCCTTCACGAACAGGTCGTAGAACGGCGCATCGGGTGACACTCCGTCATAGCGATACTCGATGCGTGCGCCCACGTAATCGTTGAACTGCCACGCGGCCGTCGTCGTTACGGACCATTGGGTTGCGGTTCGCTGGCGGAACGCGTCGTCGTAGACTCCGCAGTCGCCACGAAGGTTGAGGCTGCCTTTTTCGAGGAAGGACACCCCGAGATAGACGACGCCGTTGCCGGTGGTCGAGGCATCGACGCGCTCACTGGGATAATCCTGGATCCAGAAATTCGGGTTGTTCTCCGGATCGTCCTCGATGAACGAGACCTTTCTGGTCTTGTCGAACCATACGAGGTTGCCCTCGAGTGCTAGCGAGAAGCGCCCGAACGATCGTGCAATCACGAGGTTCAGGATGAGCTTGTCAGTAGGCTCCGTCGCGAACACTTTCAGCAGCGTGGAATCGAGAGCTTCGTCCACCTGCCCGTAAAAACCTGCGAGGCTGATGTCGGTCTCCAATACTCGCGATCCGATGCTGAAGACGGCGCCCCATTCGTTGTCCGATTCGTGGACGACGTCGTTGAAATCCACAGGAATATTGAGGTCGGGATTCCATGTGATGCACTCGCCGTCTCTGTCCCTGTCCTCTACTGGACAAACGAATCTGTTGCCCTGATACCGCCGGAACTGATCGTACTCGTCGTCCTTGAAAAGGCTGTTGACGGCTGCCAGGGACAGGTTGATGTCCCAGAACGAGACAGCGGCCGAGAAGCCATCGAAGCTGATAGGCTGTTCGAGCCAGGCGCGGGAACGCGTGATGTTGGCATTGCCCCAGGGCTCGAGAACCTCATAGCCGATAGGGCTGGCGAACCGGCCAACCGTCACGACGAACGGCTGCAAGTCCCCGTAGATGTACGCTTCCTGCAGCGTGATCTCCCACTCGCCGCTGGGATCGGTGAAGATCAGGTCCCTGTCACGGTTGCCCGAGTCGCCGGCGACTCTGGCCAGTTGGCCGAAATCGACCTTTGTCGAGTACCCGACCCATTTCCACGCATCCGAGATCTCGGCCTGGATGAGATCGAGATGGAAGCCCGGGGAATCGAAGCTGCTGTACACGCCGAGCTTGGCATTGGCAGAGTCGGGATGCGGGTCGTTGAAGTCTTCACCGAAGGAAACGGCGCCCGCCAGCTTTAGCGACGGGATGAAGCTGCGAGCCCAGGATTCTTCCTCTTCGCTCTCCAAGGCGGTCGCTGGCGCGGGCTCGGCGGGAGGAATCTCAGCGGCCGATTCGGGTTCGGGCTCTGGGGCGCCGGCGCGCACCACGTCCGTCAACGGGGCGTGGAGCGCCGCGATGGACGCCGTCAGAATTGCCGTCAGGAGCAACTTCCTCATCTCGAGCCTCCGGGCATGAGTGTCTAAAGCGGTTCGCAGGCCCGTGCGTACGCGAAAAGGACTCGCGGCGTGACCTGCGCGACCCTAAATGCACCGCAGGCACACCTTAGGCAAGGCGACCACTCACTGTATTGTGCCCAGCGCCATAGATCGTCGGATTACGGCCACTTCGCGCGTACGCTGCTGCGTCTTGTCGATGACAAGAATGTCCTCGGATTCATCGACATCTTTGTGTCCAAGTGCACTCGTGGTTCGATGGTTGTGCTTCACCACCCTAGACACCCCTGTGACTGGATGGTAAGCACCGCCGCGCGGGGCGGCCGTGCCGCCTGTCGAATCCGCCCGAAAACAAGCAGGCCGAGGGTTTTTCGAATGACGAAGTCGTTCTCTGTCCCGTCTATCCTTTCGCACCGAACCGCAGTCGACGGCCATGCACGACGTGCCCGAGCCTGTGATCCGGGATGGGCGCGGCCATGGCTCACGGCGATAGCGATAGTGGCATGTGTCACAAGCGTCGCGATCGCGGTACCGGCTGGCGATTCCTTTGCCGCTATCGACTGCGGTAACGGGACACTGGATCCCGATGAAGCGTGTGACGACGGAATCGGCGAAGGCGAAGGGTTGTGTCTGGACGACTGCAGCGGCATCCAGACCTGCGGCGATGCCAGCGCTCAGGGAACCGAGACCTGTGATGACGGTCCCGGAGAAGGTGAAGGCTTCTGTCTCGATGACTGTAGTGGGGTCCAGACTTGTGGGGATACGCTGCAGCAGGGCACCGAATCCTGCGACGACGGCGCCGGCCAAGGCGAAGGACTGTGTCTGGACGACTGCAGCGGAATCCAGACCTGCGGTGATTCGACAACACAAGGCACCGAGACCTGCGACGACGGTGCCGGAGAGGGCGAAGGGCTTTGCCTGGACGATTGCAGTGGGGTCCAGAGCTGCGGCGACTCCATCGCCCAGGGAACCGAGACCTGCGACGACGGTGCCGGGGAAGGCGATGGTGCTTGTCTGGACGACTGCAGCGCCATCCAGACCTGCGGTGATTCCACCGTCGAGGGTACGGAGACGTGCGATGACGGCGCCGGCGAAGGCCAGGGCCTGTGCCTGGACGATTGCAGCGGGGTTCAGAACTGTGGCGACTCCACAGCCGAAGGCACCGAGACATGCGACGACGGTGCCGGCGAAGGCGAGGGCCTATGCCTGGACGACTGCAGCGGCATCCAGACCTGCGGAGACTCGGCGGCTGAAGGCACCGAAACCTGCGACGACGGTGCCGCCGAAGGGGATGGCCTTTGTCTGAACGATTGCAGCGGCCTCCAGGCCTGCGGAGATGGGCAGCCAGAGGGCACCGAGGAGTGCGACGATGCCAACACCGCCAACACCGACCCGTGCCTGAACAACTGCCAGGCAGCCTCGTGCGGTGACGGCTTCGAATGCAGCGAGGGCAGCTGCATTTCCGGACCCGACGACGCCCCCGAGGAATGTGACGACGGAGCCGGAGAAGGCGAGGGCGCCTGTCTGGACGACTGCAGCGGGATTCAGACCTGCGGCGATTCCACGTCCGAAGGCACCGAAGAATGCGACGACGGCAACACGGACGATACCGACGAATGCGTTCCGAACTGCCAGGCAGCCGAATGCCACGATGGGTTCGTGCAGACCGGCGTCGAGGAGTGCGACGACGGCGACCAGGACAATACGGACGCCTGCGTCGGCGAGTGTCAGGACGCCGAGTGTCATGACGGATTCGTCCAGTCGGGCGTGGAGGCCTGCGACGACGGCAACACTGCCAACAACGATGGATGCGTGCTCGATTGTGTGGTCGCGGCCTGTCACGACGGGTTCGTGTGCACCGATTCCGGCAGCTGTTCGACCGGTCCCGCCGGCGGCGTCGAAGAATGCGACGACGGCGACACGATCAATACCGACGACTGCGTGGCCACGTGCGCAGCCGCAGAGTGCCATGACGGCTTCGTTCAAGACGGGGTCGAAGAGTGCGACGACGGCAACCTCGACAACACGGATGAGTGTGTCGGCACGTGCCAGGATGCGGAATGCCACGACGGTTTCGTCCAGGATGGTGTCGAGCCCTGTGATGACGGCAACGTGTCCAATAACGACACCTGCGTGGGCGACTGCGTGGTCGCTTCCTGCCACGACGGGTTCACGTGCAGTAACGGCGCTTGCACCTCCGGTCCCGCCGGCGGTGTCGAGGAATGCGACGATGGCAACACGGTCAATACCGATGCCTGCGTCGGAACCTGCACCACGGCTGAATGCCACGACGGCTTCGTTCAAGACGGGGTCGAGGAGTGCGACGACGGCAACCTGACCAACACCGACTCGTGCGTCGGCACCTGTCAGGACGCGGAATGCCATGACGGCTTCGTCCAGGCCGGATTCGAGCCCTGCGACGACGGCAATACGGTCAACACCGATGCCTGCGTGGCCAACTGCGTCGTGGCGGCCTGTCACGACGGCTTCGTCCAGGCGGGCGCCGAAGAGTGCGACGACGGCAATACGGTCAACTCCGACGCATGCGTCGGCAACTGCGTCAGCGCCGAATGCAACGACGGCTTCCAATGCACGGACGCAGCGACGTGCACGACCGGGCCGTCGGGCGGCGTCGAGGAGTGCGACGACGGCAACGGTTCCAACACGGACTTCTGCGTAGGCTCGTGCGCGATCGCCGAGTGCCGGGACGGTTTCGTCCGCGACGGTTTCGAAGAGTGCGACGACGGCGACAACCTCAATACCAACGAGTGCACGAATGCCTGCACCGATGCCGAATGCGGCGACGGCGTCACCTGGAGTGGCCAGGAGCAGTGCGACGACGGCAACACGGTCGATTCGGACAGCTGCACGAACGATTGCACCTTGAAGTCGTGCGGCGATGGCGTCGTGGCCGACGTCGGCGAAGCCTGCGACGACGGCAACACCAACAACTCCGACTCATGCGCCAACTGCCAGGTGGCTACGTGCCATGACGGTTTCGTGTGCACCGACGTCGCGACATGCACCACCGGCCCGACGGGCGGCGTCGAAGAGTGTGATGACGGCAATTTGAACAACACCGATGGCTGCGTGGCCACCTGTCAGACCGCCGAGTGCCACGACGGGTTCGTGCGGGCGGGCGTTGAACAGTGCGACGACGGCAACGCCGTCAATACCGACGCTTGCGTCGCCGAGTGTCAGAACGCGGCATGCCATGACGGATTCGTTCGCGCCGGCGTCGAACCGTGTGACGACGGCAATCTTTCCAACAGCGACGCCTGCGTCGGCAACTGCGTGGTAGCCGCATGTCACGATGGTTTCGAGTGCACGGACGTCGCCACATGCACGACCGGTCCGACGGGAGGCATCGAGGAGTGCGACGACGGCAACGTCTCCAATGGCGATGCCTGTGTTGCCACGTGTCAGGATGCAGAATGTCGAGACGGATTCCTCTGTAATAATCCCGCAACTTGCACCACCGGTCCGGACGGCGGAGTCGAGGCCTGCGACGACGGCGACGCGGACAACGGCGACGAATGCACGAACGCATGCGCGATTTTCGGTTGCGGGGATTCGATCGTCGGTCCGGGTGAGGACTGCGACGACGGAAACACGAACAACAACGACTCATGCGTGAGCTGCCAGGCCGCGGAATGTCATGACGGGTTCGTCTGTTCCGACCCGGCCACGTGTACCTCCGGCCCGACAGGCGGCACCGAGGAATGCGACGACGGCGACACGGGCAACAACGACTCCTGTGTGGCCACGTGCGAGGTCGCGGCATGCCATGACGGCTTCGTCTGCACCGATCCCGCTACCTGCACGACCGGTCCTACCGGTGCCGTCGAGGAGTGCGACGACGGGGACACCGCCAACAACGATGCCTGCGTGGCAACGTGCCAGGCCGCAGAGTGTCACGACGGCTTCCTGTGCACCGACGGCGCGACCTGCACGACGGGCCCGACTGGGGGAACAGAAGAGTGCGACGACGGCGACCTCGCGAACAATGATTCGTGTGTCGCGACCTGCCAGGTTGCCGAATGCCACGACGGCTTCGTTTGCACCGATGCACTGACGTGCAGCACCGGCCCGACCGGTGGAACCGAAGAATGCGACGACGGTGACACGGCGAACAACGATTCGTGCGTGGCCACCTGCCAGACGGCCGAATGCCACGACGGCTTCGTCTGTACCGACGGGTCCACGTGCACCACCGGTCCGACCGGAGGCACCGAGGAATGCGACGACGGCGACGCCGCGAACGACGATTCGTGCGTCGCTACCTGCCAGACCGCGGAATGTCACGACGGCTTCCTGTGCACCGACGGCGCCACTTGCACCACTGGTCCCACAGGTGGCATCGAGGAATGCGACGACGGCGACGCGGCCGACAATGATTCGTGCGTAGCGACCTGTCAGGTCGCCGAATGCCACGACGGATTCGTATGCACCGATGCAGCCACTTGCATGACCGGACCGACGGGGGGCATCGAGGAATGCGACGACGGAGATCTGGCCAACGACGACTCCTGCGTGGCCACCTGTCAGACCGCAGAATGCCACGACGGCTTCGTCTGCACGGACGGCAGCTGCACGAGCGGTGCGACCGGCGGGACCGAAGAGTGCGACGACGGGGATTTGGCCAATGACGACTCCTGCGTGGCAGTTTGCCAGACGGCCCAATGTCACGACGGATTCGTATGCACCGACGATTCGACCTGCACGACGGGCCCGACCGGCGGGACCGAGGAGTGCGACGACGGCGATACCGCGAACGACGATTCCTGCGTGGCCACATGTCGGACCGCCCAGTGTCATG
>Ga0196978_1001419_pt1 | contig 10587 bp, 9 predicted proteins | sample S3v_2013CmetaG_FD_155491 | JGI IMG/M metagenome (GOLD analysis project Ga0196978, IMG submission 155491) | Soil microbial communities from Anza Borrego desert, Southern California, United States - S3+v_20-13C | ecosystem: Environmental > Terrestrial > Soil > Desert | place: USA: California... | reverse complement strand
CAGCGTGCGGCCCAGCTCGTCCCATTCCTTGGTGTCGAGGGCGCGAAAGTAGCGGTACTTGAGCTGCTTGATCGCTTCGATGTCGTTCTGGTCAGCCATGAACGAGCAGGTAGCACGGTGCTCGCCGGCGGTCGAGGCAACGGCCACGGCGGCGAACGTCGTCATCTGACGGCACGGCCGCGGACAGCCGCGCCCTGCTCGTAACGGCCGCCGCATTCCCGCCCGACGCGACCGCCGCTCGGTTATCTACAGCAGCCGAAGCTGCTTGACCGGCGGCTTGCGACGCTCCTTTCGTGATCCTGGCGTGGGTTCGTCGAACACGGTGCGTCCGCGCAGGCGCGCAGCCGCCGAGCGCTCGGCGTCCACGATGCTCTGGAACGTCTCGCCGGCCGCCATACGTTCCATCACACGCGACTGGTCGTCGAGGCGCCGAAGCGCGGCGAGCTTTTCCGCGTTGCCCATGCGTGCTGCATCGACTGCGCGCCGCAGCGTCCCTATGGTCTCGTCGTAGACATCCAGTGGAACAGGAAAGGGATGGCCATCCTTGCCGCCGTGGGCGAACGCGAAGCGCGCCGGATCGGCGAAACGCGACGGCGCGCCGTGCACCACCTCGCTGACGCGCGCGAGAGCCGCAACGCTGCGCGCACCCATTCCGGGCGTCAGCAGCAGCTCCTCGAAGTCGGCCGCGCCGCAGCTTGCGGCGGTCATCATCGTGGCGTGCAGGCGGCGAAGGAAGACGTCGCTCGCTCGAACCTCGTGATGGGCCGGCATGCGAAGGTGAGGCGCGGAGTCCTCGCGCAGCCGCTGCAGCACCGGCACGACCGCATTGGGGCCGCGCTGCACCAGCTCGACCTCGGCCGCACGTGCAGACGCGGCGCGCGCATCGGTCAGGTTCAGGATCTCGCCCTGCGGCACCCCATCGATGGCGGCATGCGGTTGCTCGACGAAGCTGGTCAGGCCTTCGGAGAGCCAATGATAGCGCCGCGCCTCGCGCAGCGCCGCATTCATTCCCTGCTGCACCACGACCCATGCGCCGCTGTCGAGAAGCACGAAGCTGTGCAGGTAGAGCTCGAATCCGTCCTGCACCGCGGCGCTGTCGACCTTGGCGGTCAGGCGACTGGCACGCGCCATCGCATTGCCGTCGATGCCCGTTCGCTCGCCGACCGCGACGAGCTCGTGCGGCGTCTTGCGCGAGTGACGGCCGCGGCCGCCGCACACGTAGATCCCGAGCTCGTGCTGGACCGGCGCGAGGCCGCGTTTCAACGCGCCCATGACGCTGGTGGTGATGCCGGAGGAGTGCCAGTCCATGCCCATCACCGCACCGAACGATTGAAACCAGAACGGATGCGCCAGCCGACGCAGGAACTCGTCGCGGCCGTAGTGGAGAACGATGGTCTCGGTGATGAGCCGGCCTAGCACGGTCATGCGCTCGGCCAGCCACGGCGGAACGCGTCCGCCGTGCAGAGGAAGGTCGGCGCTGCCGGTGCGCCGGCCGGTTCGGGTTGGACCGCTCATCGCAAGTGCGTCACTCGGCGTAGATGAGAGCATCTCCCGGCGAGAAAGACATTCCATCGCTGTCGTAGCGCGGCGCTTTGGTACGGCTGTACCTTGCCGCAGCAATGCGTCGCGCTAGACTCGAAGGAGCATGTCCATGCAGACCGCATTCCGATCGGAGGACCAGTTCACCCACGCCGAGTTTGCGCGGTGGCTGCAGGATCGGCCTTCCTCGGACATCAACCGGTACGAGCTTCTGGGCGGCCGTATCGTCATGACACCGCCGGCCCGGCATCCGCACGGAACGCTCGAAGGGGAAGTCTGCGGTGCGCTGCGACAGTACGTACGCGCCAACGATCTGGGCATCGTCAACGGTTCCAGCACTGGCTACGAGTTGCCGTCCGGGGAAGTCGTCGCGCCTGACGTCTCGTTCGTCTCCAATGCCACGATTGCCGCAGGGCCGGTGGCCGAGCCAGGCTCGTTTCTGCGAATCGTCCCCGACCTCGTCGTAGAGATCCTCTCCAAGACCACCGCCGCGCGTGATCGCAGCGAGAAGAAGCGCATCTACGGCCGGGCGGGCGTCGCCGAGTATTGGGTGGTGGAGCCGGAGAGGCGCCGGGTAACGGTTTTCTACCGGGATGGGGCTGCATTCTCGGCAGCCAATGTCTTGGACTCCGGTGTCATTGCATCGCGTCAGCTGCCGAATCTCGGCCTGACCGTCGAGGAGATTTTCGCACTGGTCTGACGGGCGCTAGCGTCCGGCCGTAGGCGTCGCGCTGGTCGTGAATCGTGCCGTAGCCTGCGATGGCACGGATAGCCGGGTTCATCGACTTCTCCTAGTCCGTCTCCGGACATTGCAGGTTCACCGCCTGTCCCACGGCAGCGCGCATCACACGCAGTGCGTCGCCGGCATCCACGTTCAGGTCGCCGTCGGCGTCGCAGACCGACAGCGCGCATTGGTGCTGGCCGACGGCAACTTTCAGGACGAACAATGCGTCGCTGACTTTCGGCGCGGCTCCGCTGGCGTCGGTGGGCCGGCCGCACGGAACCGGGCTGCAATCGGCGCGGCACGCATCGCCCATGGCGAAGTCGCCGTCGCCGTCGTCGCAGTGCTCGTCACCTTCGACGACTCCGTCGCCGCACAGCACGCCGCAGCCAGGAATGTCTGCGCCTGCGCACGTCCCAGCGCTGCAGATGTCGCCGGAAGTACATTCGTCGTCGTCGTCGCACGGCGCGGTGTTCATCGCGTTGCTACATCCGGCGTTGCCGCAGATGTCGTCGGTACAGACGTCGCCGTCATCGCATGCAGCGTGGCTCGGATCGTACGCGCAGCCTTCTGGCGTGCAGGCATCGATGGTGCAATCGATTCCGTCGTCGCACGTCTGATGATCGCAGCCGTCGCCGGCGATGCATGCGTCGATCGTGCACGGGTCGTCGTCGTCGCACAGTGCCTGGTCAGGATAGCCAGGTGTATCGGCGACGCAGGTTTCGTCCTGACACTCGGCCGAGCATCCGTCTCCGCCGCTGGTGTTGCCGTCGTCGCAGCTCTCGGTCTCTTCGAGCTCGGCGTTGGCGCAGACCGGACATGGGGGCAGGGACGTGTCGAGCTCCAGGTCCGGCACCGGGTCGAACGTTCCCTGAAGCACCGGCGCCTTGGCGGGCGTGCGGTAGAGGACGCGCGTTTCGGCGCCGTCCGTGCGCACGACCGCACCCGCTTCGACCGTCATCGCTTCGCGCGAGGCGAAGCGGTTGCGCCCGTCGTCGGTGCGGTTGTCGATCTCGGCATCGGCGCCGAAGCGGATGTCGCAGGCCTGAATGTCCACGACCAACGTCTGATAGTGGCTGTCGTCCTTGCCGCGCGTGACGATGCTGCCGGTCAGCTCGAAGTCGCTCTGCGCCTCCAGGAACACGCCGCCGGAGGTGCCATGAAGAGCGCCGCCGACGTCGATCTTGCCGGCAACCGCCATGGGGCCGAGCGTGTCGATCCGGACGCCGCCGCCTTCGCCCGCACTGACGTCGACCAGCGCATCGGCACCGAGCGCGAAGCTTCCGGCTGCATCGACCTGCATGATGCCGCCACTGCTGTCCTGGCCGATGGCGGTCATCAGGACGTCACCGTCGACGACGACGTTGCGTCCCGCTTCCAGGTCCAGCTCGCCGCCATAGCCGCCGAGACCGCCGACGGAACGAAAGGCTGTGTTCTCCTCGAACACGACGTCGCGCCCAGCGGCCGCGGTCAGATAGCCGCCCTCGCCGAAATACAGCTCCACCCCATCGACGGCGATGACCGTGGGATTTGCCGGTGTACCGCCGCCGACGCGCACGTCGCGACCTGCCGCGGCGGTGATCTCGCCGCCGTAGCCGCCGCCCTCGTCGTAGCTGACACCGCTGCAGAGAATGTCCTCGAGCAATACGATGTCGGCTCCGGCCGTCATGTTCAGTCGACCGCCATCGTAACTGCCGCCGTTGCAGTTGATCAGGCCGGAAACGGTCAAGCTGCCAGATGCGGTAAGTTTGATCTCTCCCCCGATGCCCTCGTCGCCTCCGCTGACGTCGATCAGGCCGAGCAGCGAAATCTGACCGCCATGGCTGGTCACCGTCACCGAGCCGCCGTCCTGGTCCATATTGGAAGAAACGTTGACCGTCCGCCGCACGGTGATGTCTCCGGCTGCTTCGAGCACCAGGTCCCCTGCCGGATATCCCTGCGCCATGACGGCGCCGTCCAGGTCGATCAGGCCGTCGCCGATGCTGCATGACCCGAAATCGCAATCCTCATCGGTGCCGCAGGCTACGGCCTCGATTCCGTTCGCGCAGGTCAGCTGCTCGGGACAGACGCCGAGGTTGCAGTCGGCGTTGGTCGTGCAGCGTGCGCTGATGTTCCCGCTGCAACGCCGCGCGTTCGGCTGACTCGGCGGAATGCAGGTGCCGAGCTGACAATCCTGGTCCTGCTGGCAGAAGCGAGAGGATCGCAGCGAGCATCGCCGCCGGTTGCAGGCAGCGAGCTGGCAGGCGGAATCGTAGAGGCAGGGGCGCGAGCCGCCGCTGCATTGCCTGCGCGCCTCGATGTCGATCAAACCGGTGCTGCCATCGGGGCCGATTGCACGCAGCGCGGTGCCGGGAACGTCGGCGACGAAGTCGCCGCAGCGGATCGTGACGGGTCGTTCTCCGATGTCGAGCTGGCCCGGGCCCTGGAGGCGCAACTCGCGCACGCCGAAATCCAGAAGGTTCGTGTCTACGTCGACGACCTCGTCGATGATGCACGGATCATCGCTGGGTGCGCAGATGTCGTTGATGTCGTTCGCTACGATGAGCGCCTGCGCCGGCAAAGGCGTAGCGGCCAGCATCACCATCGTCGCGAGCGTCACCGTCCGCGCCCTGATCCGTCGTGTCATGCACCACTCTTATGCCTCCGCCAGGGCTGGGTGAAGGGGCAAAGTGAGGTCGCGGCGCGGCCTGCCCTCGGCGACCGCCGCGGGCGACAGCGGAACGTTCGGGCGAAATCAGCGAGTCCGCGCGATGAAGTCCACGACGACCTGCGCGAGCTCCTCGCCCTTGTCTTCCTGCAGGAAGTGTCCGCCGCCGGCGATGGTCGTATGCGGCTGATCCTTGCAGCCGGGGATGCGCGACTGGAGCACCTTCTCGCCGCCGGCCGTGACCGGGTCGCTGTCGCTGAAGGCGGTCAGGAACGGCTTGGTCCAGCGTTCGAAGACCTTCCACGCTGCGCGGTTGTGCTCGGCGGCCGGATCGTCTGGCCGGACCGGAACCAGCATCGGAAACGCTCGTGCACCCGCCTTGAAGGATTCATCCGGAAACGGCGCGTCGTAGGCCGCCACGACCTCGGCGGGCAGCGGTGTCTTGGACCCGCCGGCGACGATGCGGCCGGCCGGAAACTCGTGCACTTCCTGCGAGAACTTCTGCCACGACAGGAAGGCCTCGGGCGGAGCGTGATCGCCCGTGGGAAGAAACGTGTTGGCAGCCACGATGCGATCGAAGCGTTCCTCATGCTCGGCCGCCAGCCGAAGACCGATCAGTCCCCCCCAGTCCTGACCTACCAGCGTGATGCGACCAAGATCGAGACGATCGAAGAGCAGCTCGCGCATCCACTCGACGTGGCGGCCGTAGGTGTAGTCGGTACGGCTGCTCGGCTTGTCGGAGCGACCGAAGCCGACCAGATCAGGCGCGACGCATCGATGGCCTGCCCGCGTCAGCACCGGAATCATCTTGCGGTACAGGTAGCACCACGATGGCTCGCCGTGCATCAACAGCACGGGCTCGGCATCGCGCGGTCCTTCGTCGAGATAGTGCGCGCGCAGCGTCCCGCCCTCCGGGTCGGCGATGTCGGCGTAGTGCGGCGTGAAGGAGAAACCGGCCAGATCGGTGAAGCGATCATCGGGAGTTCGCAGGATCTTCATGCAGCGACCGTAGGTTCGCACCTCGCCCCGCGCAAACGCTCGAGGACGTCACACCCGCACGGTGTTGCCAGTGCCGGCCTCCGGGTCTACACCCCGGCGTGATGATCCTGCGCAGCGTCGACCACGTTTCCTTCGCCGTGCGCGACCTTGCGCGTTCCCTGCATTTCTACTGCGACGTCCTCGGCCTGCAGCAGGCGCCGCGGCCCGACCTCGGCTTCCCCGGTGCATGGCTGACCGTGGGCGACGCGCAGATCCATCTTCTGGAAGTGCCGGCGGACCTCGACGTCGGCTCGCCCGCGCCGCAGCTCAACCCCGTTGCGAGTCACGCCGCCTTCGCGATCGACGATCACGCCGCCGTGGTGTCGCTCCTTCGGAGGGAAGGGCTCGAAGTGCTCGCGTTCGAGAGCAGCGGGCAGATGTGGGTGCAGGATCCGGACGGCCACATCATCGAGCTGATCTCGACGCGGCGCTGACCCCAGGCGCACGCCCGCACGCTCCACGTACCGGGAACCTTCGTTGACGCCTCGATTCGGCGGGCGTAGCGTCGCCGCACCATACGACTCGCGACGGAGGACGACGCCATGGCAACAGGTGCATCGGTTCGCAGCTCCACCGACCTTCCCGTTTCGATCAAGCCCGGCAAGCTCTTCATCGATGGACGCTGGGTCGATGCCCAGAGCGGCAAGACCTTCGAGACCATCAATCCCGCAACCGAGGAAGTGCTGGCGGTGGTTGCCGAAGGCGACAAGGCCGACGTCGACAGGGCCGTCGTCGCAGCGCGCAAGGCCTTCGAGAGCGGGCCGTGGTCCACGATGCGTGCCCGTGACCGCGGCCGCCTTCTCTACAAGGTCGCCGAGCTGATCGAGAAGAACGCCGAGGAGCTGGCCACGCTCGAGACTCTCGACAACGGCAAGCCCATCGGCGAGACCAGCGCCGTCGACATTCCCCAGGCAGCCGAGGTCTTCGCGTACTACGCCGGCTGGGCCGACAAGGTCTGCGGCGAGACGATCCCCGTCGGCGACTCCTTCTTCACCTACACTCTGCGTGAGCCGCACGGCGTATGCGGCCAGATCATTCCGTGGAACTTCCCTCTGCTGATGGCGGCCTGGAAGCTCGCCCCTGCGCTGGCCTGCGGCAACACCAGCGTGCTCAAGCCTGCCGAGCAGACGCCACTGACCGCGCTGCGCCTGGTCGAGCTGATGACCGAGGCCGGCATTCCGCCGGGCGTCGTCAACGTCATCACCGGCTTCGGGCCGACCGCGGGCGCGGCCATCGCCGAGCATCGGGGCGTCGACAAGGTCGCGTTCACCGGATCGACCGAAGTCGGACGCATCATCCAGCGCGCGGCGGCCGGCAATCTGAAAAGCGTTTCGCTCGAGCTCGGAGGAAAGTCGCCGAACATCGTCTTCGCCGACGCCGACCTCGAGCAGGCGGTCAAGGGCGCGATCGGCGGCATCTTCTTCAACCAGGGTGAGGTCTGCTGCGCGGGCTCGCGCCTGTTCGTCGAGGAGTCGGTGCACGACGAGTTCATCGAGACGCTGGCCAGCCACGCCAGGAACATCAAGGTCGGCGATCCGCTCGACCGCAGCACGCAGATGGGCGCGCAGGTCAGCGAAGAGCAGCACACCAAGATCCTCGGCTACATCGAGGAGGGCCAGAAGAGCGGCGCGCGCCTGGTCACCGGCGGCAAGCGCGCGGCCGAGAAGGGCTACTTCGTGCAGCCGACGGTCTTTACCGGCGTGCGCAACGACATGAAGATCGCGCAGGAGGAGATCTTCGGACCCGTGGTCTCGGCGCTGACGTTCAAGAGCATCGAGGAGGCGATCCAGACCGGCAACGACACCAACTACGGCTTGGCCGCCGCGGTATGGACCAAGGACATCCAGAAGGCGCACCGCGCAGCGCGTGCGCTGCGAGCCGGGACGGTCTGGGTCAACACCTACAACGCCTTCGACACGGCCGTGCCGTTTGGCGGCTACAAGGAAAGCGGCATCGGCCGCGAGCTCGGCGCCAACGCCCTGCAGCTGTACACGCAGAGCAAGTCGGTGTGGGTCGCGCTCTGAAGAAGGGCCACGTGGATCTCTGAACTGGATTGCGGCCGGCCGCGGGGCACGCTTGGATAGTCCGCCCGGCGTTGGGGAGCGTGCGCGAGCGCGTCGCCAGCGAATCGTGACGGTTCCGTTCACTGCAGATCCTTCCGATCCCCGATCGCCTTCTCGAAATGCCGACCGTCGAACCGGCTCCGAGGGATCGCGTCCAGGTCGATGCCGTCGAGGCAGCGCACGTTGACGTCTATCTTGTCGGGCGCCGAACGCGGCACGTAGAAGGAGTGGATGCCGCAGTGCCGGCAGAACATGTGCTGGGCCACGCCGGTGTTGAACGTGTAGGTGGTCAGGTCCTCGCGCCCTCGCAGCAGCTCGAACTGCTGCGGCGGAACGATGACGTGCAGGATGCCCTTCATCGTGCACATCGAGCAGTTGCAGTCGGTGACCTCGGAAATGTCGGCGCGGATGCGGAATCGCACCCTGCCGCAGTGGCACCCACCCTCGTACGTCTTCATGTCCACCCTCCCTGGATGTGACGCAAGCTTTTTTGCACTCCATGCCGCCTCTTCGGGGCGGGGGTTGCAGTGTCAAGTACGTTGACAGGCTGGCGAATGCAGCCCAGCGTGGATGCATCAACTTCGAGGACGGAGGCACAAGCATGAAGTACCCCAGAGTCACCTACGGCATCGGAGTCGTCGCGGCATCGGTGCTGCTGACCGGCATCGCCGCCGCCGACCCGGAGAACGCGGTCGAGAGGACCGGCGAAGCCATCGAGCGCGGCGTCGAGAAGACCGGCGAGGTCATCGAGCGCGGCGCCCGCAAGACGGCGGACGTCGTCGAGCGCGGTGCGCGCAAGACCGGCGAGGTGGTCGAACGCGGCGCTCGAAGGACGGGTCAGGCAGTGGAAAACGGCGCCGAAGCGACCGAGCGTGGCGTGCGGCGCACCGGCAACGCCGTCGAACGTGGTGCCGAGCGCACCGGCGACGTCGTCGAGCGCGGCGTCGAGAACACCGACGACGCAGTCGAGCGCGGCGCGCGCCGCACCGGCGCTGCCATCGAGAACACCGACGATGCGGTCGAGCGCGGCGCGCGCCGCACTGGCGCTGCCATCGAGAACACCGACGATGCGGTCGAGCGCGGCGCGCGCCGCACCGGCGCTGCCATCGAGGACACCGACGATGCGGTCGAGCGCGGTGCGCGTCGCACCGGCGCTGCCATCGAGGAAGGTGCCGAGAATACCGGCGAAGGGATCGAGCGTGCGGCCGATCGGACCGAGGACGCGGTCGATCCGAACTAGCCTCGGCTCGCGATCCGAGTAGGACAGACGACGGGCCCGGTTGCTCACGCAGCCGGGCCCGTTCCGTTTGTCGCTGCGCGAGGGCAGGCCACGGGTGAGTTGCTACTGCGCAACGGCACCACCACAGGCGAATTGCCACAGCGCGACGGCAGCGCCACGGGCGAACTGCTACTACGCTACCGCACCGTGACGGCCACTAGGCTACCGCAGCGCAAGGTTCGATTGCTGCTGCGTTCAGCAGCGCAGCGGTCGATTGCTGCTGGGTTACGGCATCGTAACGGTGGAGGTGCTGCTGGAAGTGGGAACGGTCGTGGTCGTTCCGGTTCCGCGCAGCAGCGTGTAGGTGCCGGCGGCGATGTCGCCGACCATGGCTTCCAGAGTCGCCTGATCTCCGGTGACCGCGCAGCCGCCCTTGGCCTCGGCTTTGGTGAAGCTCTTGGTCAGCCTGCCTTCGTGGGCAGCAAGGCAGCTCGGGTCGACGGTCTCGGACATTGCGGCCCCCGCGGCGTAACAGCGCAGATAGCCCGCGCACTCCTTGCCGAGTGCAGCCATCTTGGTCGCTGCGCATTTGCCGCCGCCAAGAGTCAGCGCCGTTCCCAGTGCCTCGATCTGATCGCCAAAAGCGGCGACGACCTCCGAAGAGACGTCGCTGGTCAGGCAGTTGCCGAGAGCTTCGATCTCGCCGTAGATGACGCCGAGACGAGTGCTCTGGACGGACACGCACGCTTCGGATACCGCCGTGCCTTTCTTCATCGCGGTGCTGTAGCACTTCGCCACTGCCTTGCACGCATTGCTCGCGCCGCGAAGCTGACCGGCAAGGCACAGCTGCGCGGTCTGCGCGTGGCCCTGCGCGGCTACCCCGAGCAGGAAGGTGAATGCACCAACGGAAACAATCGCCAGGCGGCGACAGACGATACGCATCGACGTTCTCCATGGCCCGAAAAGCGGGCCTCTGTATTCGGTATCGTGAGCGAGCGGCGAGCGAACGCCGAGTCCCCCCAAACCCCAGCGGCAACCTAGCATGACAGCATGCAGTGAGACGCGCAGAAATTGTCACATTCTTGCGGTCGAGCCGCTGCCGAGTGCATCGAAACGAGACAGCTACGCCAGGTCGTCGAGGACGTGCGTGTGATGCTCGTGAGTCAGCGGCAGCAGAACGCGACGGATGGCTGATCTGGCCCTGGCAAAGACCTGCGCGTCGCCATGAAGCTGGTAGGCGAGGTTGGCCGCGTGCAGGAAGGCATGGAGCTCGAAGGCGAGCTGTGCAGCGTCGGAGTCGGCGCGCAGATGGCCTCGTGCAGCGGCCTCGAGCAGACCCGTCTCGAGCTCGGAGAACCCT
>Ga0196978_1001418_pt1 | contig 10587 bp, 11 predicted proteins | sample S3v_2013CmetaG_FD_155491 | JGI IMG/M metagenome (GOLD analysis project Ga0196978, IMG submission 155491) | Soil microbial communities from Anza Borrego desert, Southern California, United States - S3+v_20-13C | ecosystem: Environmental > Terrestrial > Soil > Desert | place: USA: California... | reverse complement strand
TCTCCACGAGCCCTTCTTGGCGAAGGGTGCGAGCGAGCTCCGCGCAGGTCCAAAGCGAGAGCGATCGCTCCGCCTGATCAGGCAGCTCGCACGCGAGCTTGACCAGATGCGCGGCCACCGCTGGGGGGAAAAACCGGCGGTCGGCCAGAGCGCGGTTCGTCGGCAAGGCCGGCCATGCGTTTGAGTCGAAACCGTTGCGCCCACTTCCTCGCGATGCGGCGTCCACATCCAGCCATGCGTGCCGCAGCAGCGATCGTCTGTCCATCAGCCACGGCCAGGATAATCCTTGCTCGGCTGACCATGCGGTGCGGCATCACCTGCGCTCGCGAGATGACCTCAAGCTCCCCCCGCTCCTCAGGCTCCAACTCGATCTGTATCGGTGTCTTCACGCCCATCTCGTCCTCCCACCGAATCGGTTGCCCTTCATTCTAGCGGACACTCAGTTCCGGGGAGCTGTACTAAGACTTCCTGGAGACTCTGCGACTCTGAGACTCTGAGACTCGCTTTTTCTTTTTCGCCGAGGGTTCCGCCGCCGCATCGCGAAACACCCACCACAGCGCGAACGCGAACGCGTACATCAGCACGAGCCGGTAGAAGTGGTTGAGCACGCCCCACACGTTCCGCTCGAAATCGGTGTAGTGCACGGTGCTCCACATCCCCAGTTTCGCGACGTAGATCGCCATGACCTCGCAGATGGCGCCGAAGACATGCGTCGCGGCGAGCAACACCAGCGCAACGAGAAAGCCGCCGATATTGCGATCGGAAAACGTCCGCTTCGACGCCGCGAAGAGCGCGGTCAGGAGCGCGATGTTGAACGTGAGGTCGCGGATGGGGATGCCGGGCCGCTTCGAGCGCGGATCGAAATCAGCGCGATCGACAGTGACGAAGTTGTCCTCCGCCGGACGCAGGCGCGTCACTTTCGGCGACTCGAACGCGCGCATCACCGCCTGCGTGCCGCCCGCGATCACGCGGTCGTACGCCGGCGTGAGGAAGATCCACATCGCCAGCCCCACGCCGAATCCGGCCAGTGCCTTAAGCGCTGTTCGCCACTCGAGCCGGGGCAACGCGTGCACTCCATACGAGGAAGAAGCCGATCGCCGCAAGGATGATGACGATCTGCCAGACGGCGGTGTGGAAGAGATCGAAGAGGCGCGGGTGATATGCGCCGAGCAGGTAGAGGCTGATGATGCGGATCGCGTTGAGGATCTGCACGACGATCGCGCCGAGGAAGAGGCCGGCCGCGCGCGCTTTCATCGTGGCGGGAAAGGCGACGATCGACGCGAGCAGGATCAGCATTGCTTCCACGCCATTGCAGCCGTTGTTGATGTTCACGCCGAACCGCGACGAGGAGATGACCGTGCCGGTGATCGTCACCTGCTCGCCCATCATTTTCAGCAGCGCGCCGGAGGAACGCGCGATGGCGGCGGTGAAGGGAACGATGACGTTGTCGTTCACCGGATTCCAGGCGATGAGCAGGTACGCGGCGACGAGGACTCCGAAGAATTTGACGAGGAAAAGGACCTGGGTGCGCTGCATCGGGAGGCGGGAGGATAACACGGCAGACGCGGCCGCTCGCGTCGTGGGCACCTTCTTGGCATCGTGCCGCAGCGCAGCACTTATGGAGGTCAAAGTTGACTAAACGGATCGCCCTCGTTCTCTCTCTTCTTCTCCTTCTCCCTCTTACCGCCGCCGCGCAGAACAATGAGCTTGGCGTGTTCATCTCCACGTCGCAATTCGACGACGGCGAGCTTCAGGAGGCCGGCGACATCCTCGACGTCGAATTCGACGAGGACATGGGTGTCGGTGTGCTGTACAACCGATTCTGGTTCGGCGGTTTCTCGACGGAGTTCGCCTACCAGCGGCTCGGCGCCGATCTCACCGTCTCGGCTGAAGATTTCGCCGAAGATATCGGCGACCTCGACCTCGACATCCTCTCGGCGACCGGCCAGTTGCACTTCGGGCGCGGCAGCATGCTCAGTCCATACATCGGCGGCGGCGTCGCATACGTGAGCGGCGAAGCCGGCGCGATCAACGAAGACGAGCTCGAATCAGTCGACCTGGAAAACGAATACGAGTTTCTCGTCAACGCCGGCCTCAACGTCGGCTTCGGCAGAAGTTTCGCGATTTTCCTCGACGGGAAGTACGTGATGTACGAGGCACGCGGCGAAGGCGAATCAGACGGCGAGGCGCTCGACGTCAACCCGCTCATCATCTCGGGCGGGATCAAGTGGCGGTTCTGAACTCAGGCGACATGGAGACGACGGGAGGCCTCCCGTCGTCTTTCTGTCGCTCAGAACAGTCGCCCGATCACGGCCGCGACGGCGGTCTCCACGCGCAGGATGCGCGGCCCGAACGCCACTGGTGTGAAACCCGCGCGCTCCAGCGACACGACCTCCTCCTCGATGAACCCACCCTCGGGGCCGATCGCGAGCGTCACCGGCTCGCGCACATCGCGCGGACACTCGCGGGATGCCTTCGGATGCGCGATCAGCGCGAGCGCGTCGGGCGTGAACGCTTCGACGAACGGTCGGAACAGGCGCTGCAATTCGATCGTCGGCAGCCTCGTGTCGCGTGCTTGTTCCAGTCCGAGCACCCGTTGCGCGAGCAGGTTCTCCTCGGACAATCGCGGCGACTTCCAGTAACTCTTCTCCACGCGCCATGCGTTCATGAGGATGATGCGCTTGACGCCGAGGGATGTGGCGCCGGCGATGACGCGATTGAGCACTTTCGGCCGCGGGAGGGCGAGGAGGAGCGTGAGCGGAAGCGGTGGCGGCGGCTCGTCGGTGAGAGTCACGTCCATCTCGAGGGCGGTCGCGTCGAGGCGGGCGATCTGCCCCCTGCCGATGCGGCCGCCGGCGACGCCGACGATCAGCACGTCGCCCACCGCAGCGCGATGCACGTGCGCTACGTGCTCGAGCCTGCGGCCGGCCAGGCGCACGCGCCGATCGTCGATGAAGTCGTCCTCAAAGAGGAGGATCAGGTTCACTCTTCCACGATACCGACAAGTTGCCGCACGTTCTTCACGACTTCCGATGCGGTGGGCGGGCTGTAGTTCGAGAGGACGATGATCGTGTAGCCGCCGCCGAGCTCGATGGCGGCGTTGATGCCGGGCGCGCCGCCGCCCCAGCCCACGGCGGGATTTGCCCCGATCATCTGCTCGAAGGCTTGCGCTGAGAGCACCTGATTCGCGCCGCGCGTGAACTTCAGCAGATCGTTGACGGTCGAATAGCCGCCGCCGGCCGATGAGCCGCGAGCCGGATGCATGTACGTGTTCGCGCACAGCACGCCGTCTTCGCCGCGCGTGTACCCCGTGGCGCGCTTCGGCACGATTGCGTCGGCTGCATATGCCGCCGTGTCATTCATCGCCAGCGGCGTGAAGATCTTCGCGCGCACGTAATCGTCATACGACATGCCGCTGAGCTTCTCGATGACCAGGCCGAGGAGGATGTAGCCGGCGTTGGAGTAGCGGGTGCGCGCGCCGGGCTCGAACTCGAGCGGCTTATCGACGAAGAGCGGGAGGTAATCGCGCAGCGTGCGCAGCTTCTCCTTCGGCATCGCTTCGTATTCGGGACCGAAGATGTCGCCGAGCCCTGAGCTGTGCCGCATCATCTGCTGGATGGTGATGCGATCGGCGAGCGCGTTCGGGTAGTCCGGCAGATACGTGCGCAGTGTTTTCGTGAAATCGATCTTGCCCTGATCGCGGAGCTGCAGCAGCGCGACCTGCGTGAAGACCTTGTTGATGGAGCCGAGGTTGTACTTCGTGTCGGTGGTGTTGGGGACGTAGTGTTCCTTGTCGGCCATGCCGTACGACTCGAGGAACAGCGTGGAATTGCCCTTCGCGAGCAGCACCGAACCGCTGAAGAGATCGCGTTGTACGAGCGCGTCGAGATAGCGGCGCAGCTCGGCGACGACTTCGGTCTCGGTCATGTTCGGCCGGGCCACCGCTTTCGGCCAATCCTTCGCCCGGTCCTCGCCCGGACCGCCGCCGATGCGAACGCGCCTCGGCTGCTGCGCGCCGAGTACGGATGTGATGAGCAACGAGATGATCAACAACTTGACCTTCATGATCGGGTCTCCTTTCATCGCACTGTACGAAGGGGCAATGAAGATCTCATGAAGACAGGTGGAGCGGCAGCGCGGGACGCCGGCGCTCCGCTAAAGCTCGATGACAAATGCCGGACGTTCATAGCGGATCGTACCGCCGTGCAGCTCGACGAGCTGGCGCGCGATAGCGAGGCCGAGTCCGGCGCCGCCGGTCGTGCGCGAGCGTGACGGGTCGGCACGATAGAACCGTTCGAAGATGCGCTCGACGTGTTCCTCGGCAACGCCGGGACCGTCATCGGCGACGCGGATCTCGATCCCGCGCGCGGTTCTGGCGGCGGAGATTTCAATCGAGGTCGACGCGTACGCGAACGCGTTCACGATCAGGTTGCGCAGCACCTGCACCATTCGTCGCGCATCGACGCGCACGACCAGATCTGCCGGGATGCTGCATTCGACGGGCGGAGAGCCAGTCAGCGCGCGCTCGACCAGGTCGGCAACGGCGAACTCACCGATCTCCAGCCGCAATACGCCCGCATCCGCGAGCGAGAGCTGTTGCAGGTCATCGATCAGCCGCGACAACGTCGCCGCGTCTTCTTCGATCGAGGCGATCCATTTCGCATCCGGCGTCACGACGCCGTCCTGCGCGGCCTCGAGCTGGACGCGAATGCTCGTCAGCGGCGTGCGTAACTCGTGCGCAACATCGCTGACCATGCTCCGGCGCGCCCGCTCGTTCCTGTCCAATGACTCGGCCATTGAGTTGAACGCACGGCCAAGAATCGCGACCTCGTCGTCGCCGCGAACGCTGACGCGTGTATCGAGCCGCCCGTCCGCGAGCGCGCGAGCGCCCTCGGTGAGCGCTTCCACGGGACGGAACACACGACGGAAGATCGTCAGCATCACCAGCACCGCCAGCGCCGCCGCCGCGACGAGACCGCCGACGAGCCAGCGATCGACATTCACGCGCAAGGCACGCGGGCCGTCCGGCACGCGCTCGCGAGGCGGCAGCAGGTACACATCGCCAGCGGGAACGTTCGTGAACATGCCGCGGATGCGCAGCAGCTCGCCTGCGCGACTCAGATGCAGTTCACCGTTCGGCATCACCTCGAAGCGATACGCGCTCAGCTCCGGCGGATGCACGGCAACGACGCGGCCGCCGTCGACGACCACGCTGCGGAAACCATGGCGCTCGTGCGCACGACGCATCGCCTCACGCAACTCCAGCGTCGAGAACATCTGCAGCGCCGCCTTCGTATCCTCTTGCCGTTGCGCGACCAGAAAACGGTTCACTTCACGCTTTACCGTGAAACTCGAGAAAAAGCCGGCCGTGCCGGCGATCGCGGCGATGATCAACACCATCGCGAACACGAGACGCCACCGCAGCGAGCGCACGATCATCGCGCGAACCTATACCCGACGCCGAATACCGTCACGATCGATTTGCCCGCCTCACCCAGCTTTCTGCGCAGATTCATCACGTGCACGTCGACAGTCCGATCCAGGCCGTCGTACTCCTCGCCGAGCGCGCGCTCGACGAGCTCCTGCCGCGTGAACGTGCGCCCGCCGGCACGCGCCAGTGTGTCGAGCAAGCGATACTCCGTCGGGGTTACGGCGACCGGTGTCTCGCCCACGCGCACTTCGCGGCGCGTGCGATCGAGTGTGATGCCGCCGGCCACGATGACATCCTCATCCGCTGCGCGGCGCAACACCGCCCGAATCCGCGCCATCAGCTCGCGTGGACTGAATGGTTTCGTGACGTAGTCGTCGGCGCCGAGGTCGAGTCCGGTGAGCTTGTCTTCTTCGGTGGAGCGAGCCGTGACCATGATGATCGCGGCGTCGCCGCTCTCCCGCAGAACGCGGCAGACCTCGAGGCCGTCGACCCGCGGCAGCATCAGATCGAGGACGACCAGATGCGGATCGCGCTCGCGTGCGAGGCGCAACGCTTCCTCCCCGTCGCCGGCCGTGGCGACGTCGTAACCCTCGCGCTGCAGGTACAACGCAACGGTCGAGCGCGTCTTGGGATCGTCCTCCACGAGGAGAATGCGGCGGCGCACCCGCGGATCGTAGCTGGTCGGTGTGAAGGAGTGATGAAGGCGGCCCGGCTGGCTGATATTATCCGCCGCCTATGGACATCGCGATCCGCAAGGCGGGAGACGTAACGATCATCGATTTCAAGGGGCGTCTCGCCATCGGCGTGAGCGACACCATCCTTCCAAGGGTCATCGGCGAAGTCCTCGGCGACGGCGCCACGAAGATTCTCCTCAACCTCTCGGACATGGATTACATCGACAGCAACGGCCTTGGCGAACTGGTACAGGTCTACCGCGAGTCGCAGCGCAGAGGCGCGTCGCTGCGCCTCCTCAAACCGCAGGACCGCGTGACGAAGACGCTGCGCCTCACGAATCTGCTGCCGATGTTCTCGGTGTACGAGAGTGAAGCGGAAGCATTGAAGGCGTTCGGGTCGTAGGCCTTTCGGTTGCGATCTGGAGCGAGCGTCTTTACTCGCCGCTGGCGACCCGTGTTCCTCGCGCGCGATCCGGCATCACCGCACGCGCAGGATCCGATTCGGCGCCGCGCAGTTTGCGGAACAGCGCCCAATAAACGCTGATCGAGCGCTCCAGCACCCACAGTGGCGCGTACAGGCACGCGCGCAGCGGAAAGTACGGGCTCGCGCCGGAGCGTCCGCGGAGCGCGAGTCCCATCGACGAGAAGACGATCATCCCCGCGTAGATGCCGGCGAGGCGCGGCCCGCCGAGAGTGCCGAGGAGGAGGAGAAGAGGGACGAGAGAAAAGAAGAAAAGCGACTTGATCGGCAACGCGAAATCGAACCGCGCGGCGCGCGGTCGTTGCTCGATCCAGTCATCGAGCGCGCCAGGCTCGCGGCGCACGAAGACGTCCGAAGCGGCAAAGACATCGGCGCCGGCAGCGGCGAGACGCGCGGTTGGATCATCGATCATTTCCCCGATGCTGAGCGTGCGCAGATTGCGCAGGGCGCTGCGGCGGAATCCGAACGTCGCGCCATGATCGGGCTGCGGCTCGATACCGCGATGCACGAGAATCCGTCCCGCCTCGATGCTCCCCCACCACGGCAGCGGATCGAGGTAATCCTGCGGCTCCACCGCTTCGTGCAACTCGAGCAGATCGCACATCTGGGCGATCGCTTCGGGCGTGTAGCGCACGTCTTCCGTGGCCACCATCACTTTCTCGCACAACGCGACTGCGCACGCGGCGCGCACGCGGTCGAGGGAACCGGCCGGCGAACGATGCTCGGCGCGCACCGGGATGTGACGCGCAACCCAACGCAAGGTGCGGCTGTTGAGCTCGAACACCATCTTCGTGGAAGGATCGAGCACAGCCACATCGCAACCGGAAACCGTGAGCGTCGAGAGGTAGCTTGCGAGCTCGCGCAGATCGCGCGTCGGCGTGGCGGCGTTCTCCACGATGACCACGTAACTGCAGCGGCAATCGCGGGTGGTTCTGGTTCGCATCGCGATGGCGATCCAGAGCGAGGCGCGTGCCATCGCCGCGCTGGCACCTCACTTGTAATTCAGCACAAATTCATGCGTATCTGGCCCGGTAAACCCTATCCCCTCGGCGCCACGTGGGACGGCGTCGGCACCAACTTCTCGCTCTTTTCCGAAGTCGCAGAACGTGTTGAGCTTTGTCTCTTCGACGCGAACGGAAAGGAGTCCACGGTCGATCTTCCCGAGAGCACCGCCTTCATCTTTCACGGCTACCTGCCGAACATCGCACCCGGCCAGCGTTACGGATTTCGCGTACACGGACCGTGGGAGCCGGAGAACGGACATCGCTGCAATCCGAGCAAGCTCCTGCTCGATCCGTATGGCAAGGCGGTCGACGGACAGGTGCAGTGGGACGAAGCAGTGTTTCCGTATCGTTTCGGCGAACACGACACGTCACGCAACGACGCGGACAGCGCGCCGCTCATGCCGAAGTCGGTGGTGATCAATCCGTACTTCGACTGGGGCGCGGACCGCCGTCCGAACACGCCGTGGCATCAGACGATCATCTACGAGACGCACGTCAAGGGATTCACGAAACGCCATCCCGGCATTCCGGAAAATCTGCGCGGCACGTATGCCGGCATGGCCCATCCGGCGGCGATTCGCTATCTCAAACAACTCGGCGTCACCGCGGTGGAAGTGCTGCCCGTGCACCAGTTCATTCACTCGAAGGACCTCCTCGACAAAGGACTGCGCAACTATTGGGGTTACGACTCGATCTCGTTCCTCGCGCCGCACAACGAATACGCGGCCAGCGGACAGACCGGGCAGCAGGTCACCGAGTTCAAGCAGATGGTGAAGGCGCTGCACGAGCAGGGCATCGAAGTGATCCTCGACGTCGTGTACAACCATACGGCCGAGGGGAATCATCTGGGGCCGATCTTGTCGATGAAAGGCATCGACAACAGCGCGTACTACCGCACCATGGCCGATCAGCCGCGGTACTACATGGATTACACCGGCACGGGCAACAGCCTGAACATGCGGCATCCGCACGTGCTGCAGTTGATCATGGACTCGCTGCGGTACTGGCTGCTGGAGATGCACGTCGACGGATTCCGCTTCGACCTCGCGGCCACGCTCGCGCGCGAGCTGCACGACGTCGACCGCCTCTCCGCATTCTTCGACGTCATCCAGCAGGATCCGTTCATCTCACAGGTGAAGCTCATCGCCGAGCCGTGGGACGTCGGCGAAGGCGGATATCAGGTCGGCAATTTTCCTTCGCTGTGGTCGGAGTGGAACGGCAAGTATCGTGACGTGGTGCGCGACTACTGGCGCGGCACGGACCAGACGCTCGACGATTTCGCGACGCGACTGACCGGCAGTTCCGACCTGTACGCGGCGAATGGACGGCGCCCGTACGCGAGCATCAACTTCATCACCGCACATGACGGCTTCACGCTGCGCGACCTCGTGTCGTACAACGAGAAACACAACGAGGCGAACAAAGAGGACAACAAGGATGGCGCCGACGACAACCGCTCGTGGAACGGCGGCGCGGAAGGCCCGACGGACGATCCGCAGATCAACGATCTGCGCGCGCGGCAGCAGCGCAACTTCCTGACGACGCTCTTTCTGTCGCAGGGCGTCCCGATGATCCTCGGCGGCGACGAGTTCGGCCGCACGCAGCAAGGCAACAACAACGGCTACGCTCAGGACAACGAGATCTCCTGGTTCGACTGGGAGCACATGGACGACGGACTGCGCGTGTTCGTTGCACGCCTCATTCAGTTCCGCAAGGACCATCCTGTCTTTCAGCGCCGCCGGTGGTTCCACGGCCGCAAGGTGCGCGGTACGGGCGTCAGCGACATCGGCTGGTTCAAACCGGACGGCGAAGAGATGGCGGAGAAGGACTGGCAGGGAAGCTTCGCGCGGACGATCGGTGTGTTCCTCAACGGCAAGGGCATTCCGACGCCGGACCATCGCGGCGAGCCGATCGTCGACGACAGCTTTTACATCCTGTTCAACGCGCATCACGAACTGATGACGTTCAAGCTGCCGACCTGCCCGTGGGGCGATACGTGGGAGAAGGTCATCGACACGAACGAGCCCGTGCCTGACATGCGCGAGCACAAGTTGCTGAGCGCGGGCGAGGACGTGCCGGTGCAGGCGTACGCGATGATGGTGCTGCGGCGCGTTTCGTGAGCTAGAGTATCGCGCGCGTAACGCGTCGCGGTGGTGGCGCGTCTCAGAGAACGATGCTCAAGAACTCGTTTGCCCGTGGAGTGGTGTTGATCGCGGCGGCGCTCGTGCTGGCGATCGTGACGAATGGCTTTGCGTCGCGCACTCGGCGGCTGATGCTGCCCGGGTTTTATCCGAACGCGCTGAAGGTGCCGCCGAAGCAGCCGGAACGGGTGGTGCCTCCGGTGGCGCCATCGCCCGCGACCGCGACGGTTGCGCCAGTCGTGGTGCCGGCAACGACAGCGACACCGTCTCCGACAACGACACCATCTGGAGCGACGGGCTCTCAGCCCGTCGAGCTCCCGGCGGAGCCCCGACGGGCTGAGAGCCCATCGCTCCAGATGGTACCGAAGCCTGCCACCGACGTATCCCGCTTCAAGCCGCACCCATCGCAGGCCTACGTCGAGATCAATGGCGACGACGTCGCCGCGCTGCACGCGAGCGGCGCGTTGTTCCTCGATGCACGGCGCACGTCGGTCTTCGAACAGGGCCACATCGCGGGCGCACGTTCTTTCTCGGTGTGGGAGTCGGACATCGACGACAAAGTAAACGCGCTCTATAGCGAGCGTCCCAATCCCGAGGATCAGGACCAGCCGATCGTCATCTACTGCTCCGGCGGCGCGTGCGAGGACTCGCACATGCTCGCGCAGAAGTTGTGGGGCATCCAGTTCAACAACGTCTACGTCTACAAAGACGGCTTCCCCGACTGGCAGAAGCGCGGCGGTGCCGTGCGCACGGGAGGCCAGCCCTGACCCTTCGCGAAGCGCTCGCACATCCGTGGCTCACCGCCCGCGTGCAGATCGCGCTGGGCGCCATCTTCGTCGTCGCGGCACTGCCGAAG
>Ga0196978_1001417_pt1 | contig 10604 bp, 9 predicted proteins | sample S3v_2013CmetaG_FD_155491 | JGI IMG/M metagenome (GOLD analysis project Ga0196978, IMG submission 155491) | Soil microbial communities from Anza Borrego desert, Southern California, United States - S3+v_20-13C | ecosystem: Environmental > Terrestrial > Soil > Desert | place: USA: California... | reverse complement strand
CTCCTGCAACTGCGATTCGAGAGCGCGCAATATTGCCGATGGTGTGGTGACGGCAAGCCGGGCTCGTCGCGGCGCCCGCGGCGGATTGCCTGCACGCGCTTCTGCCCATAGGCTCCGCCGCTGCACTGAGCCAAAACCTACTGGAAGGAAGGACGATGACCGAGACCTCCCCCGAAACGCCGCAGACGCCCAAGCCCCACCACCCCGTACCGCCGCACACTCCTTTGCGCGAGTACTACGAGGCCGACGAGAAGCGCCACCCCTACGTCATCGACCTCTTCAACCGCACCGCCAGGTTCTACAACACCATCGAAGGCATCTTCCTCAACGGCGGCCTGCTGTACCGGCGCCTGTCGCTGCAGATCAACGGGCTCAAGCCCGGCATGAAGGTGCTCGACGTCGCCATCGGCACGGGCGCCGTGGCGCGCGGCGCGACCAGGATCGTGGGACCGACCGGGCAGGTGATCGGGTGCGACCCGAGTCCGGGGATGATCAAGGAAGCGCGCCGGCACTTTCAGGGCCCGATCAGCCGCGGCATCGCCGAGCAGCTTCCCTTTGCCGACGACACGTTCGACTTCGTCACGATGGGCATCGCGCTGCGCCACGTCGCCGATCTTTCGGCGGCGTTCAGCGAGTACTTCCGTGTTCTCAAGCCCGGCGGCACCTGCTGGATTCTCGAGAGCCACGTGCCCGAGTCCAAGATCGGTCACGACGTGACCAAATTCGTCTGGGCCAAGGTCATCCCCGGCATGACGCTGCTCTACACCGGAAGCCACGACGCCAAGCTGCTCATGGACTTCTACTGGGACACCGTCGAAAAGTGCCTGCCGCCCGAGCAGATCGTGCAGGTGATGCGCGACGTCGGCTTCGACGCGCGCTACAAGGTCGTCATGCCCGGCGCTTTCTGCGAATACATCGGCAAGAAACCGGCCTAGGAACGGGGTCAGGTACTGAAAACGCGGTTTTCGGAATCGGGCAGCAGCACCCCGATCGAGAGCCGTTCAGCCGTCGCGCCGCAGAAGCCACCACCGCACCGGTGAGGCATCGACCTCCTCGACGACGCGCATCCCGCGAGCCGCAGCCTCCTGCTCCAGCGCAAACTCGTGCCAGGCGCCGAGGTAGGGCTCGTGCATGAGTCGCGCGAGCATCCCGAACCACAGGCCCTGCCAGCCATAACGATAGATCATGCCGGCCAGCGAAGTGCGGAACTGCGCCGGCGACGGCTCTGCGATCATCATCCATGCGCCGGGCCTGAGCACGCGTGCGATCTCGGAGAGGGCGACGCGGATGCTCGGCGGCGGCACCTCGTGGAAGGCGAAGCAGACCGAGACCGCGTCGAAGCACGCGTCGGGAAAGGGCAGGTCTTCCATCACGCCGTGCACGAACCTTATCGCCGGGTGATCCTTTGCGGCATGCCGCAGCAGATACGGCGAGGGATCGAGTCCCCAGACCTCGCTGGCGCCGGCATCGTGGATTGCCGCCGCCGTCGCGCCGCCGCCGCATCCCAGATCCAGCACCGATGCACATCCGGCAAGCTTCTCGCCGATCAGCCGCCGGATGCGCTGCATGTGCCCCAGCATCGACAGGTCGAAGCCGGATATGTAGCCGCGCGTGAAGAGGTTCGAATAGTTGCCGTTGGGCAGGTTGTGGAATTCCTGCAGCACGTAGGCCGGGATGTATTCGCGACCCTGAAGGTCGCTGGGAATCGACACCGCGTGTCTGCGACGAGCCAGGTGCACGAGCAGCCGCGCTACCGATCGCAGGCGTTTCATGTCGAGCCGGTCCGGCCAGGTGTCGGGAAGCGAGACGTTCGCCCAGTCGAGCTCGCGCGGATGTCTGCTCATGACGAAGCGCTCTCCACAGACTCGGCAACCCTGGCGCTGCGCAGCCATCGTTGCCGCCGGAAGAAGTGCGCCGCCGTTCGCCTCAGGTAGCGGAGCGCGACCATGTAGTAGAGCGCGCGAAAGATGCGCATGCGCAGATCGATGGCGCGGTCGCCGTAGACGTCGCCGGCAAGGATCGAGGTCATCGCCGGCTGCAGGCCGAATCTCTCGCTCGGATTCATGAACAGATGCTGGATCGCCGGCGTGGACATCCGGTAGATCAGCCATTCGAACGTCCGAAGGCCCCTGCGAACCCGGCGCTCGACCGCGTCGAGCTCTACGCGCCCCGCCGCCGGATCGGCAAGCGCGACGTCGATGGCGTCGGCGGCAAGAGCGGCGCTGTTCATCGCCAGGTGCACGCCGCTCGAGAAGACGGGATCGATGAAGGCGAAGGCATCGCCTGCCAGGAAGAAACGCTCGCCATGCATGCGCTCGGCAGCGTAGGAGTAGTTGCCGGTTGCCACCGCCGGCTCCAGCAGCCGCGCATCCTTCAGCCGCTGCGCAAGCGCAGGGCACAGGGCGATGGTTTCCAGGAGCAGCTGCGAGGTCGGCACCCGCCGCGAACGCAGATAGTAGGGCCAGCACACCGCGCCGACGCTTGTCGTGCCGTCGCTCAAGGGAATGAACCAGAACCATCCGTGCGCGAACCAGAAGATGCTGATGTTGCCCTCTGCCCTGCCGGGCAGTCTGCGGGCGCCGGTGAAGTGGCCGAAGATCGCGGTGCTGGCGTGCCTGGCATTGCGACGCTTCAGCTTCATGCGCGTGGCAAGCAGCGCATCGCGTCCCGACGCATCGATCACCCAGGAAGCGCGCCAGTAGCGGCGCAGGCCGTCGGGCTGGCGGACGTGAACGTCGGCGCCGCCATCCTGCGTCCGGACGTGAGTCACGCGGCAGCCTTCGTGGATGCTGGCGCCGCTGGCCGCGGCATTGCGCAGCAGCAGGTGGTCGAACTCCGACCGCCGCACCTGAAACGTCGAGGTCCAGGTCTTGTGCCACGCGTCGCCGAAATCGAACGTGACGGTGCGCTGGTCACCAGGGCGGATGAACTCGGCTCCGTACTTCGGGATTCCGATCCTGCGCACTTCCTCGAGCACGCCGAGACGTTCGAGCAGCGGCATGGTCGAGGGAAGCAGGGACTCGCCGATGTGGAAGCGCGGGTGCCGGTCCTTCTCGATCACCACGACGGATCGTCCGCGCGCGGCGAGCAGCGCCGCGGCAGTGGAGCCGGCCGGGCCGCCGCCGATCACCAGAACGTCGCACTTCTCAGTCATCGCCGCTGCACCAGGCCGGCGAACGTACCCGTGCGCGACAGCTCACGGAAGGAGAACACGGACGTATCGCGCGGCGTCGGCGTGCCGAACCGCCGTGTGATCGGGACGCTTGGTCGCGGCCGCACCGGCCCATCATGCGTGGCCTGCTTCACTGCGACAGCGGCCGAAATCAGGCGCCCGGATGCTGCAGCGTTTGCCGCGAGGCCTGATACGCCAGGCTGCGGCGGCCATTGCGGCTGCGCTCGGGCGGCAGCAGGCGGCGCCAGATCCGGTCGGTCCAGCCGTCCTCGTAGAAGCGAAAGTACGCCTTGTGAAAGACGTACTCGCCCGCGATCAGCACCGCGGCGACCAGGTAGGCGCCGAACCCGGTGTAGAGGGCCCAGCTTCCGGTCGAGGCCCGCAGCGCCAGGTACGTGTAGAGAACGGCATTGAACGCGAAGAACCCGCACCACACCATCGTGACCGCGCGAACATAGGGCAGCAGGAAATCCGGCAGTTCGCCGTGATGCGCCGCTCGCACGAAATGCTCGGCGAGCGTGGGCCCTCGCACCAGCGTGATGCCGAACGTCGCCAACAGCCATATCTGCGTGACGACGGGAAGCAGCTTGAGCGCCAGCGGACTGTCGAAGGCGAAGGCGGCCAGGGCGAAAGCGACGAGAACTCCAAAGCGCCGCAGCAGCAGCGGCAGCAGCTGGTGCGTGCGCAGGAAATTGACGACGATCGCCGCCAGGAGGAAGGCGACGATGGCGGTGGCGATCGACCGCGCGCTGGCCTGCTGCAGCGCCAGCCACATCAGGATCGGATAGAGGGCCAGCAGGCAGACGACGAGGACGTTGATCATGTCCGAGCGAGCTTCCCCGTCGGCGTCAGCGGCAGCGCTTCGACCACCTCGAACTTGCGCGGCACCATGTAGGCGGCAAGGCGCTGGCGGCAGTACGCGGTCAGCTCGCGCGCCGATGGTGCGTCGGCTCCCGGCGTCAGCACGATCTCGGCCGCCGGCAGCTCGCCGAGATGCGGGTGCACGGTGGCGAAGACGCGGCTCCTCTCGATGGCCGGATGCGCGTCCAGGACGGCTTCGACCTCTTCGCAGAAGAACTTCATGCCGGCCATGTTGATGCGCGCTGCGCGCCGGCCCACCAGATGCAGGTCGCCGTCGGCGTCGAACCAGCCCTGGTCGCCGGTGCGAAATCCGTCGGGCTGCAGGATCTGCGACGACGGAATCCACGGGTCCAGGTACGCGTCGAGCATGCCCGGACCGCGGATGCAGATCTCGCCGCTGCTCTGCGGACCGTCGCCCTTTGCGGGCGTTCCATCCTCGGCGCGCAGCCACACCTGGTAGGCGGGCTGCGGACGCCCCAGTGCTTCGGGCTTGGTGGCCGCGCTGGCCGTGTTCATCACCGGCAGGCCGGCCTCCATGATGCCGAGTGCCTGGACCACGGGCCGCCCGTAGCGCTGCGCGAACGTCTGCGCGACCTCGCTCCGCAGGCCTTCGGCCGTCGAGATGATCAGGCGCATGCTGTCGAGCCGGCGCGCCGAGGTTTCCTTGGCCAGCAGCTTCATGTGGTACGGCGACGCGTACAGCACCGTGGCCCGTTCGCGTTCGACGAGGTCGAGAACGGCAGGTGCCAGGGAGCTCCGCGGCAGCAGGATGGTCGCGCCGTAACGCAGGTACAGAAGGATGGAGACGACGAAGTGATGCGCCATCGGAAGCAGCCACAGCACGCGGTCGGCCGGTGTGATGGCGAGGCCCTGGTTGGCGGCTTCGAGGCGCTCGTGAATGCGTGCGTGCCCGATGACCACGCCCTTGCGCTCGCTCGTCGTGCCCGAGGTGAAGCGAAGATAGGCCGGCCCGAGCGCGGCGAAGTCCGCTTCTGCCGGCAGGGCGGCGGTGGCCGCGTCCAGCACCTGCAGGCGATGTTCGCCGACGGCGGTCCCTGTCGCCTCGCTGCTTCCGAGCGCAGCGCCGCCCGGACACGACTTCAGCACCGAGCTGAGCGTCATCTCCTCGGCCAGCAGCGCGTGCAGATGCGCGCGCCGTGCCAGCTCGGCTACGGTCGCGGGGGGATGATCGTCGGCCACGGGGACCATGCACGCCTCTGCGGCGAGGATGGCCAGCGCCGTCTCGATGAAGCCGATGCCTTGCGGCACGATCATGCCCACGCGCCAGGACCGCTGGATGCCGGCGGCTCGCAGGCCTTGCGCCTTGGCGCGCACGGCACCGATCAGCTCGCCGTACGTGCGCGATTCGACGTGCCCGCCCGGCGCCACCTCCGCCAGGGCGCGATGCCCAGGGCGTGAGGCCGCATTCTCGGCAATGGTCTCGAAGATGTTCATCGTTCTCTTTTCAGCGCAGCGCCTGGCAGGTGCGGCCGCTGGCGACGACGTCTCTTACCTCGCCGGCGCCGACGCCGGCCAGCGCGACGTCGCGCTGCACTGCCAGTGCCGATGCGACCGCCGCGGCTTCGCCCATGGCCATCGAGGTTGCGATCACGCGAATGGCCCCTGATGCCTCGTGGCTTGCGGAGGCGCAACGTCCGGCCATCGCCAGACGGTGTGCATCGGCGGCGATCAGTGCACCCATCGGAATCGAGCAGGGGCCGGCGCCGGCACGGAAGGTGAGGCGGTCGCTGCGCTGCCACAGCTCGACCGGCCACGTCGAGATGCATGCTTCGTCGTGGCGGCGCCGTCCCGACAGGACGTCGTCCACCTCGACCCGCTCGACACCGACGACCCGTCGCGTTTCGCGGATGCCGATTCGCGCCGGCTCCTGGCCCATGCGCGCGCGCGCGAACGGCGCACGCTCGGCAACCAGAAACCGAAGGAGCGTGCGCGCGGTGGCGCGGGCGGCGCCGTTCATCGCATCGACCGCGCACGGGTCGAGAGGATCGAAGGCCGAGGCCTCGGGCTTGGGCAGGTTGATGGTGACGAATGCGCTCGGCGTGGCCACCGCGCAGCGGATCGCGATGGATGCCGCGTGGCCGGGAAGGCGCCCGTGCCTTGCCGCGTGCGCGACGGCAGTGGCGGTGCGCGCGCGCTCCATCGGCGTCAGCGAGGCGGCGTCGACGCCGTCGACGCGAAAGATGTAGGACGCGTGCTGGAGCTCCTCGCCCGGACTCTGCTCGACCCGCAGGCCTGCGAGCGCGGCAGCGGTGGCGTCGCCGCTGCAGTCGATGATGGCACCGGCGCCGATCGCTGGTCCGCCTGCGAGCGCGGCGTGCCAGCGCTCGCTCGCGCGCACTTCGACGACGTCCGCATCGCATCGCACCTGGACACCGGCGCGCTTGCAGCTGTCGGCGCCGAGCGCGGCGAAGACGAGCGGATCGATGGCGAGAAATCCGGCGCTTCCCGCCCAGCCGATCTCGCCGGCGCCGCCGCGCGCCGCCAGCGCCTTGGCGAAGGCCTGCGGCAGGCCGGCATGTGCGTGCACGGCCTCGTGCTGCGCCGAGGGCAGATAGAGCCCGCAGATCGTGTGCACGAACGCCTGCGAGACGTTGCCGCCGAGCATGCTCTCGCGCTCGAGCAGCACGGTGCGTGCGCCGCACGCCGCCGCCGCCAGCGCCGCGGCGATGCCCGCCGGACCGCCGCCTACCACCAGGACGTCGCAGCTCTGGTTCGTCATCAGCCGTGCAGATCGGCCAGGATCTGCTCGCGCATCAGCTCCAGCTCGTCCTCGGTGATGCTGCCGCGCTGATGGACGTGGATGACGTCGAGGCCGTCGCGCAGACAGAAGACCAGTGCGCTTCCGGGCGAGGTCGGGACCGAAGGAACGTGGAAGCCGTCGAGGATGGGCGCGCCGCACAGAGTTTCCGCGCCCGCCGCGAACAGGTCGGTGTAGGCGAAGAAGAACGAGGCGAGCTCGCCGCCGAAGTTGCGGCGCGCCATGTGCGAGTACAGACGCGCGGGCGCGATGCGGGCGAAGTCCATCGCGGCAACGCCGGCCTCCACGAGCTTGCTGCGGATGGCTTCGAGGCGCTGCTCCTTCAGGACCTCGATCAATGCGGGCAGGTCTTGCGCCTGCTCGGGCGTGACCTGGAACCAGAGCAGCGAGACGTGGGTGCGAAAGATTTCACCCTGCCCGCCCTTGGGCCGCATGTTGACGGGCAGCGGAACCACCCAGCTCGGCGGCAGCGCGCCGCGCCGGATCGACACGGCGCGATGCGCGCGGATGGCAACGGCCAGGTAGAACAGCATCGGCGTAAGGAATCCCGCCATCTTCTTGGCGCGCGCGATGGCGGCCGATCCCTCTTCGCCATCCAGGCGAAGCTGGCGGTAGCGAAGCTCTTGCGGCTGGCGGCGCAGCGGACCGGCCAGCGAGCGCGGCGGACGCGCGGCGAGCCCGTTCATGTAGGCCTGCCACTGCCCCGCCATCTTGCCGCGCACACCGGCGGCGGCCGGCAGCGCGGCAACCGCCGGCGAGGAGATGCCGTTGTCGCCGCGGTCGATGGGAATGACACGAGACCGCTGCGCGTCGGCCGAGCACGCGGCCAGATGCTCGATGAAATGCTCGCTGCCCGAGCCGTCGAAGAGCATGTGCAGCCAGGTGGCGGCGATGTCGGTGCCGGGCACCGGCCCGAGGCGCGGCACGATGTCGAAGCGCAGCAGCCGGCCGCGGCGCGCGTCCATGCGGCCGTTGAGACGGCGGCCGAAAAGCTCCGGAAGTGGGCCGAAGCGAGACGCGCCCGCGGTTGCCGAGACGCCAACGGGGTCGCCGCTGCCGTGCGCAGCGCCCGCGGAAACCGTGACCCGGTCGCCGGCCCCATGCGCAGTGCCAGCGTCGTGCGCGTAGCCGGCAGCATCCGCGTCCGGCCCGCGTCGGGCACCGGCTTCCTGCGCAGGATGCGTTTCGACCACCACACGCGAGGCGGGGCCGGGCCGGTCCAGGCGATACAGCGGCGGCCCGAAGATCGCGCGCCGCCGGATCGGGGCCCGCATGATCTCGTTGGCCTCGGCGACTTCGGCGATGAGCCTGCGGAACGCGTCGACGTCGAAGCCGGCGCCGAGCCGCAGGACGAACTGCGAGAGATGGCTGGCGCCGGCGCTGCGTCGGACTTCGGCTTCGAACGCGCGAAGGAAGCAGTCGGCGCCCGTCAGTGGCAGCGGGTCAGGTCTGGAGCTGGCCATGCACGAGAGCAGCCAGGGTCTGCACGCTGGCCAGCGTCTCCTCGTCGAGTAGGCTCTCGTCCACCCAGATGCCGGTGGACTCTTCGATGGCGAGCATGAGCTGCGTGAGCGAGAGCGAGTCGAGCCCGGCTTCGATCAGATTGGATTGCACGGTGAAGCTCGCATCGACGCTGAGAATGTCGGTGCGAACGATGTCGAAGATGGTCTGTTCGAGCTCTTGTTTCGTCATGTCTCTGGCGCGCGCAGCCGCGATGTTTCTCCGAAGGCGCGCGTGGCGTCAAATGCTGCGTTGAGTCGCACGCCTTGCCGCCGTATAGGACCATGTGCCCACGATTCGTGATGTCGCCATTCTCGGCGGCGGACCCTCCGGAGCCAGTCTTGCCACCTATCTGGCCCGCGCAGGCGTCAACGTCGTTCTGTTTCACAAGCCCAAGCGACCGCCCATCATCGTCGGCGAGTCGCTCGTTCCCGCTGTCGTTCCCTTTCTGCGCCGCCTCGGCCTGGAGCAGGAGGTGGCCGGCTTCAGCATCTTCAAGCCCGGAGCCACCTTCACTCTCACGCTCGAGAAGGAGCAGAGCTTCCGCTTCGACCAGGCCATCGGTGCGGAGGTCGATTACTCGTACAATACGCCGCGCGACCGCTTCGATGCGGCCATCCTGGAAGGCGCGCGCAGGGCCGGCGTGACGGTGATCGAGGGCACCGCCACGGTCGAGCGCGACGGCAGCAGCGACCGCGTCCGTCTGTCCAACCGGACGCTGGAGATGGCCGGCAACGCGTTCGCGGGCCAGCCGGACTGGATCGTCGACGCGTCGGGCCGCAACCGTGTCATTTCCAAGCTGCTGGACATTCCCTACGTCGAAGGGCCGCGAAAGGACGCTGCGCTGCACGCGCACATGAAAGGCGTTCCGCTGGTGGTGGAGGGCAACGTCCACACCGATCGCCTCACGCGCGGCTGGTGCTGGCGGATTCCGCTGCCGGGCCGCGTCTCCATCGGCCTGGTGGTCAACGAGGAACACCTGAAGCGATTCGGCGACAGCCCCGAGGAACAGTTCCACGGCACGCTGGCCGAGGAGCCGCTGCTGCAGCGCTGGAGCCGGGATGCCGAGCGCATCACGCCCATCGTCAAGTACAACAACTATCAGCTGCGCTCGCTGCGCGGGGTCGGCGAGAACTGGGCCACCGTCGGCGATGCCTTCGGATTCGTCGACCCGGTCTTCTCGAGCGGCATGCTCATCGGCCTGGACGGCGCCGCGGCTCTTGCCGATGCGCTGCTCAAAGGCACGCGCCGCGCCATGGACAGCTACCAGAGACGTGTCCTGTATAACCTGACGGTGTGGCAACGCCTGGTGGACTACTACTACAATGGCAGCCTGTTCACTCTCTTCCAGATCGGCGAGTACAAGGCGCGCCAGTACAGCTGGGGCCTGGTCAATCGCCATTTCGCGCGTCACATGCCCCGCGTCTTCACGGGCGAGGCGACGCGCAGCCGCTACAGCGTGGGGATGGTCGACTTCATGGTGAAGTACGGCGTCTACGGCCACGACATCGACGAGCTCTCGGTCCGCTGAGGCAAGGTGGCGGGAAGGCGCCAGCCACGGCCGAATTTCCACTCCGAGCCGCGTCAGGCCCGCTACGACGTCGTCGTCATCGGCAGCGGCATCGGCGGCCTGACGGCGGCATCGCTGCTGGCCAGGGCCGGGCGCAGTGTCCTGGTCATCGAGAGGCATGACCGCGTCGGCGGATACGCGCACGCGTTTCGCCGCCGCAAGTATCGTTTCGATTCCGCCGTGCATCTGGTCGGCGGCTGCGGGCCGATGCCGGGGGCCGAGCCGGGCCTGGTGCAGCGCGTGCTCGCGGCCAGCGGCGTTGCCGGCGAGTGCGAATTCCTGCGCGTCGATCCCTTCTACGAGGCCTGCTATCCCGATCTGCGGCTGCACCTGCCCGCCGATACCGGCGGCTTCGTCGCGGCGCACGCCGAGCTCTTCCCTCGTCACGACGACGCGCTGCGCGCAGTCATGCGCCTGGTCGAGGACGTCTACGAGGAGACGCGCCGCGCCGCGGCCAACACGTCCACGTTCGATCTGCTGCACGCGGCCGAGCAGTTCCCTTCGCTGGTGCGCTATCACCGCGCCACGCTCTCGGCGGTGCTGGATGCGACGATCGCAGAGCCGCGCCTTCGTTCGCTGCTCGCGACCACCTGGCCCTATGTCGGGCTGCCGCCCTCGCAGGTGTCGTTCCTGTACTGGGCCAACATGCTGGCGACCTATCTTCGCGAAGGGCCGTGGTACTGCCGCGGCACTTTCCAGTCCTTTGCCGATGCGCTGGCCGA
>Ga0196978_1001415_pt1 | contig 10632 bp, 15 predicted proteins | sample S3v_2013CmetaG_FD_155491 | JGI IMG/M metagenome (GOLD analysis project Ga0196978, IMG submission 155491) | Soil microbial communities from Anza Borrego desert, Southern California, United States - S3+v_20-13C | ecosystem: Environmental > Terrestrial > Soil > Desert | place: USA: California... | reverse complement strand
GGATTGCTGGTGACGGCCTCGTACGCGCAAGACAGCGCGCCGCGCATCGCGTCGGCGTCGCGGCCCGAGCCGCACCAGGGCAGCGCGGTGCCGACGATCGAGCATGCGCTACAGGTGGCGAGCCTCTACGAGACCGGGCCGGCAACGGTGGACCGCACCGCGGCGACACAGCCGCTGCGATCTGCACCGATGCTCGAGCTTCCCGCCCGCGACGCGTCGGACGATGACTGGGCCGACACGCTCGTGCAGGCGCTGCTCGCGGCGCTCGGCCTCGGCGTCGTGTTGTTCGTCTTGGTACGTCAGGCCCTGAGCGGCGGAATCAGCTAGCCGAGCAGCCGCTCCAGCTCCGTGCGCACCACGCGATAGCACTCGCAGGTGCAGGACTCGAGCCCCGTGCGGTTCAGCACGGTGATCACACCCCGGTTGTAGCGGATCAAGCCCGCTTTCTGCAGCCGCCCCGCAACGACGCTCACGCTCGCGCGTCGCACCCCGAGCATCTGCGCGATCATTTCCTGCGTGAGGGGCAGCGCCTCGGCGCCGACTCTGTCGTGCGACATCAGGATCCAGCGGCACAGCCGCTGCTCGACGGCGTGCAGCCGGTTGCAGGCGGTCGCCTGCGATACCTGGGTGAGATAAGCCTGTGCGTAGCGCTGCACGACCTCGCGCAAGGCGCCGTGCTTCGCGAGCTCGTCCACGAACATCCGCGCCGGCATGCGCAGCGCCTCCCCCGGTACCTGGTAGAACGCGCGGTTCGGACTGCGCTGGCCGCCGAAAAGAAGCGGCAGCCCGGTCACGCCTTCGTTGCCCACGGTTCCCGCTTCCGCGACGGCGCCGTCCTCCATGACGACCGCGACCGAAACGACTGCGCAGAGCGGAAAATGAACGACGACGATCGGCTCGTTGCGCTCGAACACGAGATCGCCGAATTTCGTGGTTATGCGCTCCGTCGCCGCCACCAGGCGCTCGCGCTCTGCTCCCGGCAACAGCTCGAGCAGCCGATTGCGGCCGCGCACGTGTATGGATGAGGCTTCGCGCATGTTCGCTCGCCGGCTTACGCCGGCAAAATTGCAACGCCTGTGCCGCTGCAGGTACGGTGCCGTACGGACGTAACGGCTTTTGGCTTGCACTATGCGGCATATGACCGCCTTACATCGTCACCCCCTGCTGAAAAACCGCGACAGCGCCGCAATTGCGCCGATCGCCAAGCGCACGATCCTGTGCGTCCAGCCCAACGAGGATGTGCGCCCCGCACTCGAGCTCGCCCTCGTCAAATACGACCTCGTCATGGTCTCGTGCGCGCTCGATGCGATCCGGGAACACAATGCCGCCGCCTTCGATGGCTACGTGCTCGATTACTGGCTGCCGGACTGGTCCGGTGTCGCGCTCTGCCGCCAGATCCGGCAGACCGAGCCCCACGCGCCGATCTGTTTCTTCACTGCCGCCGAGCGCGACGAGCAGAAACGGCGCGCACTGAGAGCGGGGGCCAACGTCTTCTTACACTTCTCGGTCGGCGCGCCCGCGCTCGCCGCGCGGCTGCGCACGCTGCTGCACGTTGCCGACTCGCAGAGCCTTCACGCGCGTGTCGAGGAAGAGCGGGCGATTCAGGAAGAGCTCATGCGCCGCGCCGCCGCCGCGCGACAGGTCGCCGATGGGGCGCGGGAGCGCGCCGCCGCCGCAATGGAGCGGGCTGTCCAGACGCGCGCGCGTAAAGCGTTTGTCGAGGCCGGCGGGAACCTCGCGACGTTCGAACGCTGGTGGGCGCAAAGCTACGCCGGCGCCGCCGCGAACGTGCGCATCGGGTTGGAGCCGGCACTCGCGACAGCGACGCAGCCGGCGGCCGATCCACGGGAATGACGTTTGCACAAACGCCCGCGCACAACAGCCGGAGGCAACGATGGCACAGCGTAGCCGCACCCGCGCCGTCAAGCCGGCGCCGCCGGACGTGCCGGTTCCGCCCGCAGGCGAGGCACGCACTGTAAAAAGCGACTCGGAGGAAAGGCATCGCCGCATCTCCGATGCCGCGTATTACCGGGCGCAGCGCCGCGGATTCGAGGCCGGAAAGGATTGGGAGGACTGGTTCGAGGCCGAGCGCCAGATCGACGGCATCTAACCGTCCTTCAGCGCCTTCAGCGCCAGGTAATAACCGAACACCCCGAAGCCGGCGATGCTTCCGCGCGTCACGCGCGCGATGTCGGACGTCGCGCCGCGCTTCGCCGGATTGGACACGTGGACCTCGATCGTCGGGAACTTCACCTGCGCGATCGCGGCGCCGAGCGCGGGATGTCCCGTCGTGTAACCGGCCGGATTGATGATCGCGCCGTCGAACCCGGCTTCGTGCGCGTCGTAGATCCGGTTGATCACCTCGCCCTCGATGTTGGAGTGGAAGGTCTCGATCTCCACGCCGAGCTCGGCGGCGTATTTGCGGATGTGCTCGTCGTACTGCGGCAGGGTCATCGGTCCGAACACCTCCACCTGCACCTTGCCCCGCATGTTCATGCCCGCCCCGTGTATCACCAGGACCTTCATCGCGCGCTCCTTTGCTTCGCTTCGCTGCGTCATATGGCCGCCGACTCACGCTATCATCGGGACATGATCGAAATCAACGAACGCATAGAAGTGCCGTCCGCGGCGCCGCGCGTGGTATGGGACCTCCTCTCGGATCCGCACGACGTGGTGGGATGCGTCCCCGGGGCCGCCCTGGGCGAAGAGCACGAGGACGGCACCTTCGACGGCAGTCTCACGGTGAAGTTCGGCCCCGCGCGCGTGACCTTCAAGGCGCGCATCGAGCTCGACCTGGATGAAGCCGCGATGAGCGGCCGCGTCACCGCGCGCGGCAAGGACAATCAGGGCGGGACGCGGTTTCGCGCGAGCATGGGCTTTCAGGTGGTGGAGCAGCAGGAGCCGCCCGGGTCGACCGTGCTGGTGAAGGGTGAGAACGAGATTTCCGGCAAGTTGGCCGGCATCGTCGAAGCCGGCGCGAAAATCGTCATCAAGCGCATGTCGGCCGAGTTCGCCGAGAACCTTGCCGCGCGCTTGAACGGCAGCGGCTCGCAACCTACTTCCGAGTAACTCCCGCGGGATCGACGATCGTGCCTTCGGCGGGCGCCGCACCCGAGCGGTCGAGCCCCGGTGGCGTGTTGCCGCGCTTCTCCTTCTCCTCGTCTTTGTCTTTGGGCTCGCCCGTCGGCGCCTCCGCGTCCGCGCTGAGCGGCTTGGGCGGAGGGCTCTTTTTCGTCGGACCGTAGTCGGGCGGGGCGGGCTTCGCCGCCTGGCCGGATGATGCGGGTTTGCGCTGCTCCTGCTCCTGCGCCTGCGAGCCGCACGCGGCCAGCACGCTGGCGCTGCAGAGGACGAGGACGCGTAGCGATATCATGCGTCTCACGCGTGCAACCGCCGTACCGCGGACATCTTGTCCGCCACGCGAACGGAGACGACATTCCGCGCGAAGAGCGGCGCTTCATGAACGACGGACAGCTTTCGCCCGACGAACGCCGCGCGCTCGGTAACCAGCTCGACAATCTCGCGCGCGAGCTCGACCGGCAGCTTCGGGACGCCGACCGGCGCTGAGCCGTCGTCATTCCCGCGAGGGCGGGAATCCAGTGCCATAATCGTCCGGCATGTTGCAATCGAATCGTCTCGAAGGACCCGACGACGCCGCGGCGCTCTTCACACACATGGTTGCGCTCGGGATCACCGACGGTCTCCCCGTCATCCCGCCGACGGAGCGCAACGTGCAGGAGATGATCGACTACGTTCGACTGCCGGCCGACGCAGTCATCGCGACCATTCCGCCCGAGAACGGCGCCGCCACGGTGGAGAAGCTCGCGATCAACGCCGTCATGGCGGGCTGCCTGCCGGAGTACTTCCCGGTCGTGATCGCAGCGGTGCGGGCCGTCGCCGATCCCGCGTTCGACCTGCTCGGCATCCAGACCACGACCAATCCTGTCGCGCCGGTGCTGCTCGTCAACGGCCCCATCCGCAACGAGATCGGCATCGCGTGCGGCCGCGGCTGCATGGGTCCCGGCTTTCGCGCGAACGCGACGATCGGACGCGCGCTCAAGCTTGCGCTGCTCAACATCGGGGCGTGCCCGCCGGGTGAGGTATCGAAGTCGATCCACGGTTATCCCGGCCGCTTTGCGTTCTGCTTCGGCGAACTCGAGGAGGAGAGCCCGTGGGAGCCGTTCCACGTCGAGATGGGCTTCGACGCGAAGCAGAGCACGGTGACCGTGTTCGGCGGCCAGGGCACGCAGAACCTGTACGCCTCTTTCACGACGCCGGAAGGCATCGTGCACATGACCGCCGACGGCATGCGCTGCTACGGCAACAACGGGTATCTCCGCGGTGTCGGCACGCCGGTGGTGGTGATCACGCCCGGCCACGCGCGGATTTTTTCGGCGGCGGGCTGGGACAAGCGGCGCATCAAAGAGGCGCTCTTCAAGCTGACGCCGATTCCGCTCTCGCACGTCAGCTCCGACCGGCAGGTCGCGCATCCGGTCTATGAGAACTGGGAACGCGACCGCATGCTGCAGGTGTGCAGGGACGCAGCCAACATCGTGATCGTGGTGGCGGGCGGCGCCGAGCCGTATCACCTCACGTACATCCCCAGCTTCACGCATCCCGATAAAGTCATCATCAAACCCATAGAGTGATCATGCAATTTCTCGATCCGCGCAATCCGCAGCCCCCGAAGCATGTCGCTGTGCCGCGCGTGGAAAGCCTGCGCGGCGCGCGCATCGCTTTTCTCAACAACGGCTGGCTCAGCATGCGCCGGATCGGCGAGCGCGTGCGTGCGCCGCTGCGCGAGCGCTATGGCGTAGCCGAAGTGTGCTACTACGACGTGCCGCGCAACACCGAGCCGCCGGGCGGGCTCCTGAACCGCGTCGCGCAGGAGTTCGACGCGGCGATCGTGGGGCTCGCCAACTGAGGCTCGTGCACGTCGTGGAGTGTCCACGACGCCACGCAGCTCGTGCGCAAAGGCTTGCCGACGGTCATCGTCGTGACCGAGCAGTTCGAGCGCCTCGCCGGCGTCATCATGCAGGCGCAGAACGTGCCGGCATCGATCATGATCCTCGTCGAAGGCAATCCGGAGTTCGTTCCGGACGAAGTGCTGAACGGGATCGCCGAGCGCGTGCTCGAGGAAAGCGTGGCGAGACTGACTGCCACTCGCGCCGCAAATGACGGGGAGAGCGCAGGGTGAACGAAGGAAAGATGCGAATTGCGATCGCCACTTTGCTGCTGGTCTATTCCTGCGCGGTGTCGGCGCAGACCTATCCGACGAAACCGGTGCGATTCATCGTGCCGTACGCGCCCGGCGGCGGCGCGGACGTCATGGCACGCATCGTCGCACCGCGGCTCGGCGCTGCGCTCGGCCAGCAGATCATCATCGATAACCGCGGCGGCGCCGGCGGCAACATCGGATCGGAGGCCGGGGCGAAAGCGCCGCCGGACGGGTACACCCTGCTGCTCGGTGCGGCGGCGCTCACGATCAACGTGAGCCTCTACAGCAGGCTCAACTTCGATCCGGTCAAGGACCTCACCCCGATTGCGCTGCTCGCGAAGTCGCCGAACATCGTCGTCGTGCATCCGTCGCTTCCGGTGGCGTCGGTGAAGGATCTCATCGCGCTCGCACGCGCCCGGCCGGGCCAGCTCAATTACGCGTCCGCCGGCAGTGGCACGACGCCGCATCTCGCCGCGGAACTCTTCAAAACGATGGCGAAGGTGCAGATCGTGCACGTGCCGTACAACGGTACGAGCCCGGCGATGGTGGCGCTGATGGCGGGTGAAGTCACGCTGGCGCTGGCGCCGGCGCTGCCGGTGCTGCCGCACGTGCAGAGCGGGCGCTTACGCGCGCTCGCGATCACGAGCGTGACGCGCATGCCGTCGCTGCCGAACCTGCCGACGGTGTCCGAAGCGGCGCTTCCCGGTTTCGAGTCCGCGCAGTGGTACGGCGTGCTGGTTCCCGCCGGCACGCCCGCGGCGATCGTGTCGCGGCTAAATGCCGAGATCGTGAAGATCATGCGGCTGCCGGACGTGAACGAGCAGATGACGCGCCAGGGCTCGATCGTCGTCGGCAGCACCCCGGAAGAGTTCTCGGCCTACATCCGCGCCGAGATCGACAAGTGGGCGAAGGTGGTGAAAGCGTCCGGGGCCAAGGTGGAGTAGGACGGCGGTTCTCGATTCCCGCCTTCGCGGGAATGACGACTTAACGCCGTCATCCCGGCGCAGGCCGGGATCCAGTGCCGTTTTCGACGTCGGCAAAAAACATCTCGGTGAGCCGGTTGAAGATCTCCGGCTCCTCGAGATTTACGAGGTGCCCGGTCGCGGGGATCACGCTGAGCCTCGCCACCGCACACGTGCGCTTCACGAAAAGGCTGGGCTCGATCGCGCCGGTGTCTTCATCGCCGACGACCATGTGCGTCGGCACCTTGAGCGCGCGCAGCTTCGCGCCGAGCGTGGAGATCGGCGGGCGCACCGCCTGGATGCCGCGCTGCACGTTCGCGCTGCCGCGTGCGGAGTGCTCCACAAAACGCTTGCCGAATTCGTCCCACGCGCGCGGGTTCTTGTGCTTGAGCCGGACGCGATTCGGCGCCTTGCGCAGCCGCGCGAGGATGGCCTCGAGGCCGTCCTCCTCGTAACGGCGCGCGTTTTCCATCGCCGCGCGCTTCTGCTCCGCGCGGGTCGCGTAGTTCGATCCGCTGCCCGCGCCGATGCACGTGAGCGAGATCGCCATGCGCGGGTAAGTGAGACCGAAGTGCAGCGTGGACTGCGAGCCCATCGAGCAGCCGACGACGTGCGCTTTGCCGATCTTCAGATGGCGCATCACGGCGGCGATATCGTCCACCGCGTTGCGCGTCGAATAGCTCGAGACGCGCTCGGGCACGTCGGACGGCGGATAGCCGCGCGCGTTGAACGCGATGCAGCGGTAGCGCCGGCTGAAGTGCTGGATCTGCGCTTCCCAGCTTCTCAGATCGCCGGAAAACTCGTGCACGAACACGACCGGCGTGCCGGCGCCGGCTTCTTCGAAATAGAGACGAACGCCGTCGGGAGTCGTGACATATGACATGATGCTGGAACATAACACAGCACACCTGCACACATGAACGCTCCACATGACCTCGTACTGCTGCGCATCGACGACCGCGGTGAAGCCGGCCGTGTCGCTCACGTCGTCGCCAACAATCCCGCGAAGCGAAACGCGGTAGGCATGCCGGGCAAACGCGCGCTCGCCGCGACCTTTCAGCAGCTTGCCGACGATGACGCGTTGCGCGCGGTGGTGCTCACCGGCGCGGGCGACAAGGCCTTCATCGCGGGCGCCGACATCGCGGAGATGAAGGACCTCACGCCCGAGCAGGCGGAGGAGGAGCACACGCTCACGCACGTCGCGTGCGACGCGGTGCGCCGCTGTCCCGTGCCGGTCATCGGGCGCATCGACGGCTATTGCCTCGGCTTCGGCATGGAGCTCGCCGCCGCCTGCGACATGCGCGTTGCATCGGATCGTTCGAAGTTCGGCATGCCCGAAGTGCGGGTCGGCATCCCGTCCGGCATGGAAGCCGTGCTGCTGCCGTCGCTGGTCGGATGGGGCAAGGCGGCGGAGCTCGTGCTGACGGGCGACGTCATCGACGCCGCCGAAGCGCACCGCTGCGGCTTCCTGCAGAAGCTCGTGACCGCCGCGGAGCTCGATGCCGCGGTCGGGAAGTGGATCGAATCGATACTCGTGAGTGGGCCGCGCGCGGTGCGGCTTCAGAAGAAGCTCCTGCGCGACTGGGAGCGCCTGCCGCTCGAAGGCGCGATCCAGGCGGGCATCCGCGCCTGCGTGGAAGCGCGGCGGACGGACGAGCCGCGGCGGCTCATGCAGGCTTTCCTGGACCGAAAAAAGAAAGCCTGATCCGGTCCGCGCCGCCGCGCGGGAAGCGGGCAGGATGCCGGAAACCGGCACGCGAATTGCGGCACTGGAGCGTTGCACAATCCCCAGGAGGTCCCGCATGAACAAAGCACTCTGCATTACCGCCGCGGTCGCTCTGGCGCTTTCCAGCTCCGCCTTTGCGCGGGGTGGCGGCGCGAAGCATGGCGCCAAAGCGCAGTCGTCCACGGCCGCCGAGGCCCAAATCTCGCTGTCCGACTGCAGCGCGCTCAGCGTCGAATCCGCTCGTAACGAGTGCATGCGTCACGCACGCGCGAACGGCAGCATCAGCAGCGACAGCGCCGTCGGAGCGACTGCCGGCAGCGCTGGCGGCTCCGTGGAAGGCAGCGCCAGCGCCAGCGCCAGCGCCGATCCCGCCGGCAGCGCCGACAACCAGACGAGCGGGAAGGTAAGCGACTAGCTTCATCCCCCGTCCTGTCCCTCCTCCGTCAAGGGGGAGGGGATTTGGCTTACCATCCTCCGGTCAAGGAGGAGGTAAGCCATGCTGTCCCGCGAACAACTGGCCGCGTACGAGCGTGACGGCGTTCTGCTCGTCGAAAACGTCATCGACGAGGCGACGCTCGACACGATGCGCGCAGCGCTCGCCGACCTGATCGCGCAGTCGGCATCCGTCACGACGCATAACGAGATCTTCGATCTCGAGCGCGATCACAGCCCGGCGCATCCGCGGCTACGCCGCATCAAGCAGCCGCACCGACATCACCCGGTCTTTCGCGAGCTCTGCGCGCGCGAGCCGCTGCTCGGAATACTCAAGCAGTTGCTCGGCCCGAACATCCGCATGCACAACTCGAAATTGAACGTGAAGGCGCCGAACGGCGGCTCGCCGCTCGAATGGCATCAGGACTGGGCGTTTCATCCGCACACGAACGCGAGCCTGCTCGCCGTTGGCGTGATGGTCGAGGACTGCTGCATGGAGAACGGACCGATGCTCGTCGTGCCCGGCAGTCACAAAGGCACGGTGCACGACCATAACGCCGACGGCCGCTTCTGCGGCGCGATCGATCCGAAGCGCGTGCCGCTCGCTTATGAAACCGCGATTCCGTGCGTCGGCAAGGCGGGCACGATCTCGATCCATCACACCTTCGCCGTGCACGGCTCCGCCGCGAACACTTCGCGCTTCCCGCGGCCGTTCCTGCTCTACGAGCTCATGGCCGCCGATGCGTGGCCGCTCATGGGCGTGCGCAATCTCGACGAGTTCGACAGCCGCATGATCTGCGGCGAGAAGACGTACTCGCCGCGGATGGAAGCGGTGCCAGTGCGCCTGCCGCTGCCGCCGGCGGACAACCTCGGTTCGATCTATGAGAACCAGACCAACATCAAGAACCGCTATTTCACCGCGGCGCTCGTCGCGAATTGATCGTAGGGTGCGCTGGTAGCGCACCGCGCGGTGCGCCATCGGCGCACCCTACGAAGCTACGATGCGGCGACGAAGGGTGGGTGGAGCGCAGCGCAACCGCCGACATTGACGCGGGCTGTGGGCCTCACGTATTCTCATGTATACACGTGAATCCGCAGGCCTGCAGTCGTCCCTGATGAGCATCCAGCAGTACGACGTCGTCGTAGTCGGCGGCGGCAATGCCGCGCTTTGCGCGGCCCTTTCCGCCCGCGAGCACGGCGCGCGCGTCCTTGTTCTCGAACGCGCGCCTGAAGACCAGCGCGGCGGGAACAGTGCCTACACCGGCGGCGGCTTCCGCATGGTCCATCACGGCGTGGAGACGGTGCGCAGCGTCGTGCCGGATCTTTCGCAGGGCGAGATCGAGAACACCGATTTCGGCGAATACACCGCCGAGCAGTACCTGGACGACCTCGGGCGCGTGACGCAGTGGTATTGCGACCCCGATCTCGCGGAGACGGTGGTGCGCCAAAGCACCGAGACCGTCCAGTGGCTGCACGGCCGCGGCGTGAAGTTCGTGCCGCGTTTCGGGCGCTACGCGTTCAAGCACGAGGGAAAATTCAAATTCTTCGGCGGAACCGTGGTCGAGGCTGCCGGCGGCGGGCGCGGCCTCGTGCAGGCGGAATACACGGCGGCCGCGAAGCACGGCGTGGAGGTCCGCTACAACGCGCAGGCCATCGCGCTCCTGCGTGGGCGCGGCGGCGTTCGCGGTGTGCGCATCGTCGATGACGGGGTCGAAGAAGAGATCCTCGCGAAAGCCGTGGTGCTCGCCGCCGGCGGGTTCGAAGCGAATCGCGAGTGGCGCACCCGCTATCTCGGTCCGGGCTGGGACATCGCGAAGGTCCGCGGCACGCGCTACAACACCGGCGACGGCATCCGCATGGCGCTCGACATCGGCGCTCAACCTGCCGGGCAATGGTCCGGCTGCCACTCGGTGTCGTGGGAACGCTACGCGCCGGATTTCGGCGAGCTCGACCGGCCGATCACCGCGAGCCGCAACGGCTATCCGTTCAGCATCATGGTGAACGGCGAAGGCAAGCGCTTCGTGGACGAAGGCGCCGACTTCCGCAATTACACCTACGCCAAGTACGGGCGCATCGTCCTCGAGCAGCCGGGCAGTTACGCGTGGCACGTTTTCGATTCGCAGGTCGACCACCTGCTGCACGAGGAATACCGCTCGAAAGGCACGACCAAAGTTCACGCCGACACGCTGGAAGAGCTCGCCGCGCGCATGGAGGACGTGAATCCACGTGAGTTCCTGAACACCGTGCGCGAGTTCAACGCGGCGGTTACGCGCGAGGTGCCGTTCAATCCGAAC
>Ga0196978_1001413_pt1 | contig 10657 bp, 8 predicted proteins | sample S3v_2013CmetaG_FD_155491 | JGI IMG/M metagenome (GOLD analysis project Ga0196978, IMG submission 155491) | Soil microbial communities from Anza Borrego desert, Southern California, United States - S3+v_20-13C | ecosystem: Environmental > Terrestrial > Soil > Desert | place: USA: California... | reverse complement strand
GCAGCCGGTCGAGTGGCAGGTGGCGCTGGAATTCGTCGCGGAGAAGCTGAAGAGAATCCGCGAGCAGCATGGTGCGGGCGCCGTCGGCGCGCTGTCCTCACCGCACCAGACGCTCGAAGAGCTCTATCTTCTGCAGAAGCTCGTCCGGTCGTTCGGCTCGGGCAACGTCGATTTCCGGCTCAGGCAAGCGGACTTCAGCGCGGACGGGAAACTCTCCGGCGCGCCGTGGCTCGGCATGAAGATCGCGGACATCAACAGCCTCGATCGCGTGCTGATCATCGGCAGCGCGTTGCGCAGCGAGCATCCGCTCGTCGCACACCGGCTGCGGCAGGCGACGAAGCGAGGCCTTCAGCTCTCGGTCCTGAATCCGTTCGATGACGAGCTCCTGATGCCGGTCACGCGCAAGGCGATCGTACCGCCCGCCGCGATGGCGCGGGCGCTCGCGCAGCTCGTCAAAGCCGCCGCCGCGGCGAAGAGCGTCGCGGTGCCTGAGGCGGTGCGCGACATCGTCGACGGCGTCGAGACCGACGACGCGGCCGGCGAGCTCGCGCGCGACTTCGCATTGGGGCAGAAAGGCGCAGTATGGCTCGGCAACGTCGCGCAGCACCATCCCCAGGCCGCGACGCTGCACGCGCTCGGGCAGGCGTTCGCAGCGCTGACCGGTGCGACGCTCGGCGTGCTGGCGGAAGCGGCGAACAGCGTCGGTGGCTACATCGCCGGAGCGGTGCCTTTCGGCTCGCCTGCCGGTAACAACGCTGCGCGGATGCTCGCGGAGCCGCTGAGAGCCTATCTCCTGCTCGGCGTGGAAGCGGACCTCGACACGCACGATCCAGCGCGCGCCGTTGCCGCGCTGAAGCAGGCGGAGCTCGTGGTGGCGATGTCGCCGTTCGAGCACGCGGCCACGCTCGAATATGCGCACGTGATGCTGCCGGTCGGGCCGTTCACCGAAACCGCAGGCACGTTCGTGAACATGGAAGGCGTGGCGCAGAGCTTCACCGGCTGCGTGCAGCCGCTCGGCGAGACGCGCCCCGCCTGGAAGGTCCTGCGCGTGCTCGGCAACCTGCTCGGGCTCTCAGGCTTCGAGCAGGACAACGCGGATGCGGTCAAACGCGAGGCGCTGGGGCAGGGCGAGATCGCCGCGAAGCTCGGCAACCATATGGCGATTTCGGCGCTGTCGCTGTCCGAGCCGGCGGCGGACGCGCTGCAGCGGATCGGCGAGGTGCCGATGTATTCGGCCGATCCGCTGGTGCGCCGCTCGCCGCCGCTTCAGAACACGCGCCACGCCGAAAGTCCGGTGGCGTCCGTGAGCCCGACGCTCTACGCGCGGCTGGCACTCATGCCGGGTGATTTCCTGCGCGTTCGCCAGGACGGCGGCGAAGCGATCGTGCCGGTCGTCGTCGACGAGCGCTTGCCGGAGGGCTGTGTTCGGCTGGCCGCCGCGCGGCCCGAGACCGCGTCGCTCGGGTCGATGTTCGGAGCGGTCACGGTCGAGCGCGTCGGCGCGCAGCAGAAGGTCGCGGTGTAGGCATGGAATTCCTCGGCGCGCTCGAGCAGTTCTTCGGTCCGGCCTGGCCGGCCGTTTGGACGCTCACGAAAATCGGCGTGATCGTCGCGCCGCTCATGCTCGCCGTCGCCTACCTCACGCTGTGGGAGCGCAAAGTCATCGGCTGGATGCAGGTGCGGCTGGGGCCGAACCGCGTCGGTCCCAAAGGGTTGTTGCAGCCGATCGCGGACGGGCTGAAGCTCCTGCTGAAGGAGATCATCGTCCCGGCGGGCGCGAACAAGTTTCTGTTCGTGCTGGCGCCCGTGATGGCGATCATGCCGGCACTCGCCGCGTGGGCCGTCGTCCCGTTCTCGCCGGAGCTGGTGCTTTCGAACATCGACGCGTCCCTCCTGTACATCCTCGCGATCACGTCGATGGGTGTCTATGGCGTGATCATCGCCGGCTGGGCGTCGAACTCGAAATACGCGTTCCTCGGCGCGATGCGCTCGGCGGCACAGATCGTCTCCTACGAGATCGCGATGGGCTTCGCGCTGGTCGGCGTGCTGATGGCCTCGCAAAGCCTGAACCTCGGCGAGATCGTGCGCGGGCAGCAGGGCGCCTATGGCTTGCTCAACTGGTTCCTGATTCCGCTGTTTCCGCTGTTCCTCACCTACCTGATCGCCGGCGTGGCCGAGACGAACCGGGCGCCGTTCGACGTGGCCGAGGGCGAGTCCGAAATCGTCGCCGGGTTCCATGTCGAGTATTCCGGCATGGCCTTCGCGGTGTTCTTCCTGGCCGAATACGCCAACATGATCCTGATCTCGACGCTGTGCTCGATCATGTTTCTGGGCGGATGGCTTTCGCCGTTCCCGGCGTCCTGGCCGTGGATCGGACAGGCGCATCCCTTCTGGCTGTTCCTCAAGCTCTTCCTCGTCGTGTCGAGCTTCCTGTGGTTCCGCGCGACGTTTCCGCGTTACCGCTACGACCAGATCATGCGTCTGGGATGGAAGGTGTTCATCCCGGTGACGCTGGTGTGGATCGTGGTGCTCGGCGTCTGGATGCAGACGCCGCTCTGGGTGTGGTGGCAATCATGAGTAAAGTCCGAGAGTTCTTCCGGACGTTCATGCTCGCCGAGCTCGTGAAAGGCATGATGCTCACCGGCCGGCACATGTTCGCGCGCAAGATCACGGTGCAGTTCCCGGAGGAGAAGACGCCGCAGAGCCCGCGGTTCCGGGGGCTGCACGCGCTGCGCCGCTACCCGAACGGCGAGGAACGCTGTATCGCGTGCAAGCTCTGCGAGGCGGTGTGCCCGGCGCTCGCGATCACGATCGAGTCGGAGGAACGTCCCGACGGCACGCGCCGCACGACGCGCTACGACATCGATCTCACCAAGTGCATTTTCTGCGGCTTCTGCGAAGAGTCCTGCCCGGTCGACTCCATCGTCGAGACGCGCATCCTCGAGTACCACGGCGAGAAGCGCGGCGACTTGATCTACACGAAACCCATGCTGCTCGCGATCGGGGACATGTACGAAGCCGAGATCGCGAAAGACCGCGCGGCGGACGCGCCGTACCGATGACCTTCGAGTCGTTCGTCTTCTATTTCTTCTCGGCGGTGCTGCTGTTCGCGGCGCTGCGGACGGTCACGTCGCGCAATCCGGTGCACGCGGCGCTGTTCCTCGTGCTCGCGTTTTTCACTTCAGCGGGGCTGTGGATCCAGCTCCAGGCCGAGTTTCTGGCGATCGCACTCGTGCTCGTGTACGTGGGCGCGGTGATGGTGCTCTTCCTGTTCGTGGTGATGATGCTCGACATCAACATCGCGCGCATGCGCGCCGGCTTCTGGAGCTACCTGCCGCTCGGCGCGGTGGTCGCGCTGCTGCTGGTCGCGGAGATGGCGCTCATCCTCGCGTCCGGCTACTTCACGAAGGAGAACATGCCGCCGCCGGACGCGCTACCGGCCGGCTACAGCAATACGAAGGAGCTCGGGCGGCTGCTCTATACCGAGTACGTCTATCCGTTCGAGATCGCCGCCGTGATCCTGCTCGTCGCCATCGTCGCGGCCATCGCCCTCACGTTGCGCCGGCGCAAGGACACGAAGGGCATCGATGCGGCCGCGCAAATCAGCGTCCGTCGCGAGGACCGCGTGCGCATCGTCTCCATGCCGGCGGAGAAAAAAGAGCGCCCGGGCGAGAAGGCCGGCGCATGAGCCTGTCCCACTATCTCGTGCTCGCGGCGATCCTTTTCGCGATCTCCGTGGTCGGGATCTTCCTCAACCGCAAGAACGTCATCATCCTGCTGATGGCGATCGAGCTCATGCTGCTTGCGGTCAACATGAACTTCATCGCCTTCTCGCATTTCCTCGACGACACGGCGGGTCAGGTTTTCGTGTTCTTCATACTGACCGTCGCAGCCGCCGAGTCCGCGATCGGTCTCGCGATCCTCGTCGTGCTCTTCCGCAACATCAACACGATCCACGTCGAAGACCTCGACCGGCTGAAGGGATGACGTAGTCGCGATGACCGCAATGCAGAAGCTCTACCTCCTCGTGCCGCTGGCGCCGCTGGCGGGCTCGATCATCGCGGGGCTGTTCGGCTGGGTGATCGGGCGCCGCGGCGCGCACTGGGTGACCATCCTCGGGATGATCGTGTGCACGGTCGCCTCCGGCGTCGTGTACTACGACGTGCTCCAGAACAACACCGTCTACAACGGCGCGGTGTACACCTGGCTCTCCTCGGGCAATACGGACTTCCAGATCGGATTCCTGATCGACCGGCTGTCCGCGACGATGATGGTCGTCGTGTCGTTCGTGTCGCTCATGGTGCACGTGTACACGATCGGCTACATGGCCGACGACCCCGGATACCAGCGCTTCTTCTCCTACATCTCGCTCTTCACCTTCTCGATGCTCATGCTGGTCATGAGCAACAACTTCCTGCAGCTATTCTTCGGCTGGGAAGCGGTGGGGCTGGTGTCCTATCTCCTGATCGGCTTCTGGTACACGCGGCCCACGGCGATTTACGCGAACCTGAAGGCGTTTCTCGTAAACCGCGTCGGCGATTTCGGCTTCCTGCTGGGCATCGCACTGATCCTGATGTATTTCGGGACGCTCGACTACGCGGCCGTGTTCGGCAACGCGCGCATGCTTGCCGGCAACACGATCGAGATCATTCCCGGCGCCGTGTGGTCGCTGATGACGGTGATCTGCATCCTGCTCTTCATCGGCGCCATGGGCAAATCGGCCCAGTTCCCGTTGCACGTCTGGTTGCCCGATTCGATGGAGGGCCCGACACCGATCTCGGCGCTGATCCATGCTGCGACGATGGTGACAGCCGGCATTTTCATGGTCGCGCGGATGTCGCCGCTCTTCGAGCTCTCCGAGACCGCGCTCTCTGTGGTGATCGTCATCGGCGCGATCACCACGTTCTTCATGGCGCTGGTGGCGATCGTTCAGAACGACATCAAGCGGGTCGTTGCGTACTCGACGCTTTCCCAACTCGGCTACATGACCGTGGCGCTCGGCGCTTCGGCGTACGCCGCCGGTATCTTCCACCTCGCGACCCACGCGTTCTTCAAGGCGGTGCTCTTCCTGGGTGCCGGCTCGGTCATCATAGCCATGCACCACGAGCAGGACATGCGGCGCATGGGCGGCTTGCGCAAGTACATGCCGATTACCTACGCGACGATGTTCATCGCCGCGGTCTCGAGCGCGGGCATTCCGGGCCTGGCGGGTTTCTTCTCGAAGGAATCGATCATCGAGGCCGCGCGGCTTTCGCAGATCCCGGGCGCCGGATTCGCGTACTTCTGCGTCGCGGCCACCGTGTTCGTCACCGCGCTTTACACCTTCAGGCTCATTTTCATGACCTTCCACGGGCCCGAGCGCTTCCGCGAGCCGGCGGTGGCGGATACGCGCGGCGAGCACGGCCATGGCGAGCACGCGGCGACCGAGCACGACGAAGGCCAACACGCGCCGCGCGAGCACGCTCACGGGCACCACGCGCCGCACGAGTCGCCATGGGTCGTGACGGTGCCGCTGATCGCGCTCGCGATCCCGTCCGTCGCCGCGGGTTGGGTGATCGGGCCCGTGCTCTTCGGCGGCTATTTCGGGAACTCGATCGTCGTCGCGCCGGCGCACGACGTGCTCGCGAAAATCGCGCAGGAGTTTCACGGCGTGCTCGGGATGATGGCGCACGCGCCTGCGACGCTGCCGTTCTGGCTCGCGCTCGCGGGCATCGGCGCTGCGGTTTACCTCTACCTGATTCGGCCGGACCTGCCGGCGGTCATCAGGTCGCGCTTCGAGCTCGTCTACCGCATCCTCGAGCGCAAGTACGGCTTCGACGAGCTGTATTCGTGGCTCTTCGCCGGCGGCGCGCGCCTGCTCGGCACCGGCCTGTGGAAAGGCGGGGACGTCGGCGTCATCGACGGTGTCTTCGTGAACGGCTCGGCGAAGCTCGTGGCCCTATGGGCCGTGGTGATGCGTCGCATGCAGTCGGGCTACATCTACCACTACGCGTTCGCGATGATCTTCGGGATCCTCGTTCTGCTCACGCTGGTGGTCTACGAGTACGTCTACCACTAAGAAAAGAAGAACGGAAACGTAACCATGCAGGGGTCGCACCTACTGTCCCTCGCGATCTGGGTACCGATCGTGTCGGGCCTTGCCGTGCTGATGACCGGCTCGGACCGTCACGCGGGCGCCGCGCGCGTGATCGCGCTCGTGGGGGCGATACTCGGGTTCCTCGTGACGATCCCGCTGTATCTGCGGTTCGATCTGAACGCCGGCGGCTTCCAGTTCATGTACATCAAGCCGTGGATCGAAGCGTTCAACGTGAATTACCACCTCGGGATCGACGGCATCGCGCTTTTGATGATCCTGCTGAACAGCTTCACGACGGTGCTGGTGGTGATCGCCGGCTGGCAGGTGATCGAAAAACGCGTGGCGCAGTATCTCGCGTCGTTCCTGTTTCTGTCCGGGTTCATGAACGGCGTGTTCTCGGCGCTGGACGCGCTGCTTTTCTTCGTGTTTTTCGAGGCCACCCTCATTCCGATGTTCGTCATCATCGGGGTGTGGGGCGGCCCCAATCGCGTGTACGCCGCGTTCAAGTTCTTTCTGTACACGCTGGTCGGCTCGCTGCTCATGCTGGTCGCGCTGATCTACCTCTACACGGTGTCGGGTGGAAGCTTCGCCCTGCCGGTGTGGTACGAGCTGCCGCTGCCGCTCGATGCACAGATCCTGATCTTCCTGGCGATGTTCGCCGCCTTCGCGGTCAAGGTGCCGATGTGGCCGGTGCACACCTGGCTGCCGGACGCCCACGTGGAGGCCCCGACCGGGGGCTCGGTGGTCCTCGCTGCGATCATGCTGAAGCTCGGCGGCTTCGGCTTTCTGCGCCTGTCGCTGCCTATCGTGCCCGATGCAAGCCACCACCTCGCGTGGTTCGTGATCGCGCTGTCGTTGATCGCGGTCGTGTACATCGGGCTCGTGGCGCTCGTGCAGTCCGACATGAAAAAGCTCATCGCCTATTCGTCGATCTCGCACATGGGGTTCGTCACGCTCGGCATGTTCGTGTTCAACTCGCAGGGCATCGAGGGCGCCGTCATCCAGATGGTTTCCCACGGCTTCATTTCGGGCGCGCTGTTCCTGTGCGTGGGTGTGCTCTACGACCGATTGCACTCGCGGCAGATCGCAGACTATGGCGGCGTCGTGAACCGCATGCCGGTATTCGCCGCGCTCTTCATGCTCTTCGCCATGGCGAACTCGGGCCTGCCGGGCACCAGCGGCTTCGTCGGCGAGTTCATGGTGATCATGGGGTCGGTGAAGGTGAATTTCTGGTATGCGTTCGCAGCGGCGACTACGCTCGTTTTCGGCGCGGCCTATACGCTCTGGATGTACAAGCGCGTGATCTTCGGTGCCGTCGCCAATGACCACGTCGCGCATCTTTCCGACATCAATCTCCGCGAGTTCCTGGTGCTCGGGCTGCTCGCCATCGCCGTGCTCTGGATGGGCATCCACCCGGCGCCGTTCGCGGACGTGCTGCATGTCACCGTTGACGAGCTGATCGGCCACGTGAACGAATCGAAGATCCCGGTCCAGTAGATATATGGAATTCATAAGCCCGCTCTGGCCCGCCTATCCCGAGCTCTTCCTGCTCGGCGCGGTCTGCGTGATCCTCGTGGCGGACCTTTTCGTGGCGGACGAGAACCGGATCGTGAGCTACGGCCTCACGCTCGCCGCACTTGCCGGCACCGTCGTCGTGATCTGGGCCAACGCGCCGGTGCGCGCGGTGTACACGTTCAGCAACATGTTCGTCGGCGACTTGATGGGCTCTGTGCTGAAGCTCTTCGTCTGCATCGCCGTCATGATGGTGCTGGTGTACTCGAGACCGTACGCCTCTCTGCGCGGGATGTTCCGCGGAGAGTTTTTCGCGCTCGCCCTGTTCTCCACGCTCGGCATGTTCGTCATGATCTCGGCGAACCACCTGCTGCTGCTGTACCTGGGCCTCGAGCTCATGACGCTTTCGCTGTATGCGATGGTCGCGCTGCAGCGCGATTCCGCGACGGCGACCGAAGCCGCCATGAAGTACTTCGTGTTGGGCGCGCTTGCTTCCGGGATGCTGCTCTACGGCATGTCGATGCTGTACGGGGCGACCGGAACGCTCGACATCGGCGAGCTCGCCACGGTCATCGGCGAGGGCGGCGTGCTGGGGACCGTGCTGCTGCTCGGGCTCGTTTTCGTGGTGGCCGGTCTCGGCTTCAAGCTCGGCGCGGTGCCATTCCACATGTGGATCCCCGACGTGTATCACGGCGCCCCGACCGCCGTGACGCTGTTCGTCGCGAGCGCGCCGAAGATCGCCGCATTCGCCTTCGTCATCAGACTGCTGGGTCAGGCGCTCGGGGCCGAGATCGTGATGGACGAATGGCGCCAGATGCTCATGGTGATGGCGGTGCTCTCGCTCGTGATCGGCAACGTCACCGCGATCGTCCAGTCGAACCTGAAGCGCATGCTCGCGTATTCGACGATCTCGCACATGGGTTTCGTGCTGCTCGGCATCCTCTCGGGCGACGAGAACGGCTACAGCGCGGCGATGTTCTACGTGCTCACCTACGTCTTCATGACGCTCGGCGCGTTCGGCATGATCCTGCTGCTGTCCCGGGCCGGCTTCGAAGCCGAGAACCTCGACGATTTCAAGGGACTCAACCAGCGCAGCGCGTGGTACGCATTCCTCATGCTGCTGCTCATGTTCTCGATGGTGGGCATTCCGCCGACGGTCGGCTTCTACGCGAAGCTCGCGGTGCTGCAGGCGCTGCTCGGGCTGGGAGACGTCGGCATTGCGCTGGCGGTCATCGCGATCCTGTTCTCGGCCGTAGGCGCGTTCTACTACCTGCGCGTGGTCAAGCTCATGTATTTCGATGCACCCGAGGACGTTGCCCCGATCGCCCCGCGGGCGGACGTGAAAGTCCTCATGAGCCTGAACGGGCTGGCGATGCTGTATTTCGGCATCGTTCCGGGTCCGCTGATGGCCCTGTGCTTGTATTCGATACAGGCGTCGGTTACCGGCGCCTATTAACCGCGGATCTCACCGGGCGCGATTTACCGCGCCCACGCAACGAGAAAAAGCCTGATGGCAGAGCACGATCGCGATTACAGCGAGACGATGGTGTCGTCGCGCACGGTATACAGCGGCGTGCTGCTGAACGTCGTCGCGGACGAAGTGCGGCTGCCGAACGGCAGGACGGCCGTGCGCGAGTACATCCACCATCCGGGCGCGTGCATGATGCTCGCCTTCGTGGACGAGCAGACGATCCTCTTCGAGCGGCAGTTCCGGTATCCGATGCGGCGGCACTTCATCGAGGTGCCGGCAGGGAAGATCGAACCGGGCGAGGACCCGCTCGTCACCGCGCAACGGGAGCTCAAAGAGGAGTGCGGCTACGAAGCCGCGGAGTGGCGGCACCTGGCGACGCTGCATCCCTGCATCGGGTATGCCGACGAGCACATCGAGCTTTATCTCGCGCGCGGGCTCACGCACGTCGGCGGCGAGCTGGATGACGAGGAATTTCTGGACGTTTTCCCGCTCACGATCCGCGAGGCGCTCGCGTGGGTGCGCGACGGCCGCATCACCGAAGCGAAGGCGATCACCGCGCTCCTGTGGGCGGACCGGATCGCGCGCGGCGAGTGGACGTAGCGGCGCTCGCCTGAAGGCCCGGGCGGCTTAAGCGCGGACGCGGGTGCTGCGCGCCGCGGGGACGATCACGGTGTCCTCGAGCGGGATGGGGCGACTGAAGAGATAGCCTTGGCCGTATTGTGCGCCCATCTCGGTCAGGAGCTTCAGCACTTCGGGCGTTTCGATCCATTCGGCCACGACCTGCTTCGATAGGCCGTTCGCCACGTCGTTCAGCGCGCGCACGAAAAGCCGGCTCCCCTCGTCGGTAGCGAGGTCGCGTATGAAGCTGCCGTCGATCTTCAGATAATCGACCTCGAAGCGCTTCAGGTAGTAGAACGAGCTGAAGCCCGCGCCGAAGTCGTCCAGCGCGAAGCGGCAGCCCATCTCCTTCAGCCGGTTGATGAACGTGAGCGTCACGTCGATCTCCGACATGGCCGCGGTCTCCGTGATCTCGAACACGAGCTGGCTCGGATCCACGCCGCTCGTCTTGAGCAGCCCCAGAACACGCTTCACCCACCGCTGGTCGGAGATCGACACGCGCGAGAGATTCACGAAATAGCGCAGCTTCTTGCCGATCTGGTTGTGCTGCCGCATGAAGAGCAGCAGCTTCTCGATCACCTGCAGATCGACTTCCTGTACCAGCGAGAGCGACTCGGCGAGCTCGATGAACGCGGACGGCAGAACGTAGCCGCCGTCGTCGTCGCGCAGCCGCACCAGGATCTCGTGGTGCACCGGTTTCTGGTCGCGGAGTCGCACCACGGGTTGGGCGAAGAGCGTAATCCGGTCGTCGTCGAGTGAATCGCGCAGGCGCTTGGCCCAGTGGATACGCTTGTGCGTGCTGCGCAGATTGTCCGAAGCCTGGTCGAAGAGCACGTGGCGGTTGCGTCCGAGCTCCTTCGCCTGGTACATCGCGATGTCCACGTTCGAGAAAAGCCCGGGTACGTCGGAGCCGTGAAAGGGAAAAAGCGCGATGCCGATCGACGCGCTCAGGTTCGAGACGATCTTGTGCTCGCTCGCCT
>Ga0196978_1001412_pt1 | contig 10663 bp, 10 predicted proteins | sample S3v_2013CmetaG_FD_155491 | JGI IMG/M metagenome (GOLD analysis project Ga0196978, IMG submission 155491) | Soil microbial communities from Anza Borrego desert, Southern California, United States - S3+v_20-13C | ecosystem: Environmental > Terrestrial > Soil > Desert | place: USA: California... | reverse complement strand
CCCACCTCGTCACCGCGCTCGACGACCGCTATTACGAGCTGGAAAAAATGTTCGGCAAAAAAAATACACGCCTCATCGCTGAAAGCCATCGCCAGGCGATCGACTTCATCGAGATCGTCGTGCAGAACGAAGGCATCGACTGCGACTTCGAGCGCGTGCCCGGCTACCTCTTCCGGCACCATACCGATGAGCCGGATTCATTGCTGAAAGAATTCCAGGCCGCATCCGAAGCGATGCTCGACGTGACCGAGCTCGACCTGGTGCCGAATATGATGAACGAGAACGGGCGCTGCCTGCGCTTCAACAACCAGGCGCAGTTCCACCCGATGAAATATTTGCAGGGGCTCTGCAGGGCCTTCGTGAAAGCCGGCGGAAAAATTTTCACCGAGACGCACGCGCGCGAGATCACTTCCGAAGGCGTGGTCACCGACGAAGGCTGCACGATCCGCGCGCAGCACGTGGTGGTGGCGACGAACACGCCGGTGAACAACAAGTTCATGCTGCACCTGCGCCAGTACCCGTACCGCACGTACGTGATCGGCGCGAAAGTGCGCAAGGGCCTGCTGCCGCACGCGCTCTGGTGGGACACCGGCGATTTCGAAACGAACAAGGAGGTCCCGCCTTACCACTACGTGCGCCTGCAGCGCCTCGACGACGAATACGACCTGCTGATCGTCGGCGGGCAGGATCACCCGACGGGACTTGCGGATGCTTATGAAGTTCCCGAAGAGCGCAGGCACAACCTGCTCGAAGTGTGGACGAAAAAGCATTTCCCGATCGAAGAGGTCGTGTATCGCTGGTCGGGCCAGGTGCTGGAGCCGATGGACTCGATCGCTTTCATCGGCCGCAACCCGATGGACCGCGACAACGTGTACATCATCACCGGCGATTCCGGCAACGGCATGACGCACGGCACGATCGGCGGCATGCTGATCACCGATCTCATCAACGGCAAGAAGAACGCGTGGGAGAAAGTGTACAACCCTTCGCGCTTCAAGCTGCTGACGGCGGGAAAAACATTTTTGAAAGAATTGTTCACCAACATGGCCGACTACCTGCGCACGAAGCAGAAGCCGGAGCACGACATCGAGTCGCTGAAGCCCGGCGACGCGAAGATCATGGAAGTGGACGGAAAGATTTACGGCGTGTACTGCGACGAGAACAGCTACCTGCACCTCGTCAGCGCCGAATGCACGCACCTGAAATGCGTAGTGAAATGGAACGCCTTGGAGAAGACCTGGGATTGTCCCTGCCACGGCAGCCGCTTCACCTACGAAGGACGCGTGCTCAACGGTCCGGCGAACGCCGACCTGGATCATTACAAAACAAAGCTGGACGAGCTGATCGTTCACCACGAAGACAAACATTAAAAACGCTGCACCAATGAAACTGATCGGCAAACAAGACGTCATTCGCCCCGGCAACAGGGCAGAGCTGCATTACTGGGCCGGCAAGCTCGGCGTATCCATCCGCCAGCTCAACGAAGCGATCGGCGCCACGGGCAGCTTCAACCTCACGGAATTAAAGAGCCACCTGCGCAGCAAAGGACGCGTGCTCGGCTGGCTCAGCAACCTCGGACGCGGCGGATGCGCCTGCCCGGCCGAATAAACAGACAGACGCCATGTTCTATCCTCTAAATACCGCCACCATGAAACGGATACCGAATGAGAAGATGAAAACGCTTTCGGAGTGCATCAACATGCTCTACAAAAGCGAATACAAGGAATCCTTTGCCGTCAAAGGCAACAAGCTCTACGCGCCCGAATGCAAGAAGTTCTACGGGCCCGACGAGATCAGCATCGTGAACTTCTACCGTTTCGAAGGCATCAGCGATCCCGCGGACAATTCCATCCTCTACGCGATCGAGACGCGCGACGGTACGCGGGGCGTGCTGGTGGACGCCTACGGCGCATACGCCGACGAGAAGATCACCGAGTTCGTCCGCCAGGTGGAGGACATCCAGAAAAAAACCGATCGCGACGTGAAGATTTGAATTCGCTTCGCGAGCTGCCAAGAAAAAAGCCTTGTCGTTTACGACAAGGCTTTTTTTGCTGCTGGATTTTATTTCAGTTAATCGTTCGCACGGCTTGATCCTGCGCGGGCGCGGGTGCGTGCGCTGCCGCCGGTCGTGCGGCTGGATGAAGTCGTGGAGGAGCGTCCCTGCGCACCACCGCGAGCGGTTTTGCCTGCTGCAGTGCCGGTGCGGTCTTTCTGTGCACCACTCTTAGCCGTGCCGCGGGAAGTTCCGCGTGATGTCGTGCGCGAGCTCCCGGTTCCCGAAGTGCTGCGCGAGCTGCTGCTCTTCGAAGCGCTTCCGCCGGAAGTATTGCTGCTTCCTCGAGCAGTGCTGCTGCCGCTTCGAGAAGTGCTGCCGCTGCTTCCGCGCTGAGTTCCGCCGGCGCCGCGTCCGGAGGTAGCGCCGCCAGACGTATTGTTGGCACCGCGGCTGGTGGAGCTGCTGCTGCGCTCCGAAGATTTGCGGGAAGCGCTGCCGGTTCCTCGTGCGGAAGAACTGCGCATCGAATCGTCGTCGTTGCGGTCTGTTCCGCGGGATGAGGAATTGCGCGAAGCTGCGCTGCGTGATGAGCTGTTGCTGCTTCCGCGTGCGGAGTACCCGTACTCGTCGCTGCGTGACGTATTGCGTGAATTGTTGTCGTCGCGGTCGCGTGAAGAGCTGCGGGAGCTGTTGTCGCGGTCGCGTGAAGAGTTGCGGGAGCCGTTGTCACGGTCGCGGGATGAGCTGCGTGAGCTGTTGTCACGGTCGCGGGAAGAGTTGCGCATGTTGTTGTCGTCGTCGTTGCGGCGGCTGTTGCGGACGTTGCTGTCTGCGCTGCGCGAGGTGCCCGTACGTGAATCACGCGAAGTGAGGCGTCCCTGCGATCCGCCGCTGTTGCGTGAAGAGGAACCACTTTCGGAACGTGAAGTGCGCTCGTCGCGGTAGCGGGAAGATCCGGTTCCGTAGGAAGATCCGCGGCCGGAGGATTCGCCAGAGCGTGACGAGCTGCCAGAGCCCACGCCAAAGCGGCCTGAACCGCTGCGGCGCATGCCGCCACGCTGCTCGTGCTCGTCGCGGCTGTCGCTGCGGTCGTCGCGTGATGATGAGCGGTTGCTGAAGCCGGCGTTGTTCGAGGTGTAGCGGCTGCCTCCGCTCGAACGTCCCGTGCCTCCGCCGCCGCCCATGCGGGAGTAGCGGTTGCTTTCGCGGCCGTCTTCGAACGCTTCTTCGTACGTGTCCTCGTCTTGGTCCGCATAGTCGCTGCTGTAGCGTGTGCGCGAGACCTTGTCTTCGTCTCCTTCTTCGTCGTCTGAATAGCTTTCATCATATGCACTTTCCTTGTCGTCGTCATAGCTGTCATAAATATCATCGTCGCGATCCTCATCGTCGCGGTTGCTGAAATCGGAACGCGTGTCGTTGTCGTCATCGCTGCCGAAGCGGGACTGCGAGCCGCGCGGCCCGCTGCCGCGTGAGCGTGAATTCCTTTCTTCGTTTTCTTCGGAATAGTTCATGGCTGTTGGTTTTTGGTGTCCGCGGCTGAATTGCCCCGGAGTTTCGGCGGCTCAAAAAAAATGCCAGCGGGGAAAGGCCTGAAAACATGCGTTCAGACCAGCAGGCGTGATGGGGAATTGTGGATTTTTTTTCCCGGAAAAGTGTGAAAAGTTTATTGCGAAGCTGAACGGTAAGCGCGGTAAAGACGGGAGTGATTTTTATTCCTCCGCCACCTTCAATGCTTCGTCCGGCTGAAACGCTTTTCGGCAAAACCCCTTGGCTTAATTTTTTCAATGCTTCCTGCGTATGCGAAGAAGTACGAACGCGCTTATCAAGCTCTTCAAGGAAAAAAAGCTCCGCCTCGCGCTGGCCGAAAGCATGACCTGCGGACTGGCCGCGCACCAGCTCAGCACGGTGATCGGCACGTCGGACGTACTGATGGGCTCGATCGTTTGCTATCACCCGGAAGTAAAGACCTGCCTGCTCGGCGTCAGCCGCAAGCTCATCGAAAAGCACAGCGCCGAATCCGCCGCCGTCACCGACATGCTCGCGCGCAAGCTGGTGCGGCTGATCGAATCCGATGTGCATGCTGCAGTGACGGGCCTCGCTTCGCCCGGCAGCAGCGAAAGCAAAGCGAAACCCGTAGGCACCGTCTTTTTCTCCGTGATCTGGAAAGGAAAATTGCACCGGCAACGCAAGCTCTTCCGCGGCACGCCGACAACGGTGAGAAAGAAAGCGTGCAATGCGCTTTACGAAATGCTCATCGACGTGGTGAAAAATAGTCCTGAAAAAAAACGTTAACGCAGAGGCCGCAGGATTTTTCCAAAGACATGTAATTACTCACGCAGGTGAAAAAGCTCTGCGGTGCGAGACTTGCTCGCGAGCCTCCGCGTTGAAGATTTTTTATGTCCGATCTCACTTATTGATCACCCGCATGTCCTTCACGTCATACGCGCCCGTCGAAACAACGAGATCGAAACGCTTGATCCAGCTGAACAGGTCGGCCCAGGTCACGGCCATCTTGAATTTTTTCACCGGCAATTTATCCTGCGGGCAATCTTTCAGCTCCTGCTTCGACTTGTCGAGCGCGTACAGCGTAAGCACCGGTTTTTTTCCCTGGATGAAAATTTTCAGCGCGACCGGGTCGAAACGATCGGGATCGTAGCCGGCGGTGCGGGTGAGGAAAGCGTTGAACACTTCCTCGCTGTACATATCCAGCGAAGCGAAGCCCGTCATATCGTGCGCCCTGATCTCGAAGGGCTGGTCGGTCGTTTTCATAGAATGGTTTTTCATAAACGCAGCAAACGCCTGACCAAAATCAAAAGCGCCCCCGGTTTTTGCCGGGGGCGCTTGGATCAGAAAGAGAAAAACCTGTTCCGGAATTCCAACGGAAGAAAGAATTCCGCTCGCAGGTGCTTACCTGTGCTCTCTTCTGCTCCGGCTCCTGCGTCCCGAATTGTTCGAGCGCGAATGCATTCCACCTTCGTGGCGGCCGTAGTCGCGTTCGCGGTGACGTCCTTCGTACGAGTGGCGGCGGCTGTAGTCGCTGTCGCGGCGCGTGTAGTTGCCGCCGCCGTAGCTTTCGCCGTTGTCGTCATCGTAATCGAAATCCATCCCGCCGCGCTGCGAGCCCTGGTAATTGCTGCGTCCGTCGCGGTACTGGTCGCTGTGGCGATAGTCGATGCCGCGGTCGTCGTTCCAGCCTTCGTAGCCTTCGCCGTAGCCGTACGAGCCGCCGCCGTGGCGTCCGCTGCCGTAGCCGCCTTCGTATTGATCGTTCCAGCCCTGGTTGCGGTGTTGTCCGCCGTAGCCGCCGCCCTGCTCACTCCAGCTGCCCTGGTTGCGATACTGGTTGCTGCCGCCGTAGCCGCCGCCGTGATGCTGGCCGTAGCCTTGTCCGCCGGTGTAGCCGCCGCCGTACTGGCCGCCGCCGTAACCGCCCTGGCCGCCGTAGTTGCCCTGCTGGCTGCTCTGGCCCATGCCGCTGCCGCCGTAGGTCTGGCTCTGGCTGCCGCCCATGCCGGTGTTGTAGTTGGGGCTGCCGTAGCCCATGCCGTAGCCGCCGGTGCCGCCGCCGTAATTGCTCTGGCCGCTGCTGTAACCCTGGCCGCTGCCGTAGCTGCCGCCGCCGAAATTCTGGCGGTTGCCGTAGCCCTGGTCATAACCTTGCGTGTTCCAGTCGCCGCCTTGCCCGCGCTGCTGGCCGCTGTAATTCTGCGAGCCGTACGAAGACTGGTTGCCGTAGTTCTGGCCGCCGTAATGCTGCGAGCCGTGCGACTGGCCGTAGTTTTGGCCGCCGTAATTCTGCGCGCCCTGCGACTGGCCGTAGTTCTGGCCGCCGTAATTCTGCGAACCTTGCGTGCCGCCGTAATTCTGGTTGTACGACGGGTTGCCCTGGCTGCCGCCGTAATTCTGGTTGCCGCCGTAGTTCTGGTTGCCGTACGACTGGCTGCCCTGGCTGCCGCCGTAGTTCTGGTTGCTGCCGTACGACTGGTTGCCGTAGCCCTGGTTGCGCTCGTTGCCGCTGCCGTAGTTCTGGTTGCCGTAACCCTGGCTGCCCTGGCTGCCGCCGTAATTCTGCGAACCGTACTGGCCGCTCTGCGAACCGTACTGGCCGCTCTGCGTGCCGCTCGAGGTCTGGCCGTAAGTGTGCGTCGACATCTGCGTGTTGTACTGGTCGCGGTTGCGATCCTGGTCTTCGTCGGTGTTCCAGGTGCCGGAACGCTGCTGGCCTTTCCACTGCTCGTTGTCGTCTTCGGAAGTCGTGGAGGACGATTTGTTGCTCCAGTCGCTGTTGCGCGAGGTGCCCGTCTCCTGGCCGTAGCGCTTGTTCTCCGACTCGGCGTTCTTGTTCTCCTGGTCGTCGTCGACGGAGTTCGTGGTCGTGCCGGTGGTGGTGCTCTTGCCTGAAGTGCCGTAGCTGCCGGTGCTCGTGCTGTTCGTGGTGTCGCTGCTGCTCAGCGAAGTGTTGCGATTTTCATACGAATCGCCGTAGCCGGACGTTTTTTCGTCACGGTCTTTTTTGTTTTTGTTATTTCCCATACGTAAAGATTTTAAGAATGAGTGGATGGAAGAATTTGAAAAAAGGTGATGGCATTTGTGCGAGTTAGGGGTACTTCAATATCGTGCCGAAGGAAATTGTGGAATTAAAAGGACTGATTTTCCACGGGTTTTATTTTTTCGGACCGCAAGGCGCATAACTGTCCCTGGGGATTAAAATTCTCAGTTGAGGACAAGACTACACAATACGATGCGCGGGATCGGCGCAGCGTCCTTTACTTGCTGAACGCTTCCAGCATTTTTTCGCAGAAGGCCGGAAGGTCTTTCGGACTGCGGCTGGTGACGAGTCCCCTGTCGATCACCACCTCTTCATTTTCCCAGCTCGCGCCGGCGTTCACCAGGTCGGTGCGGATGGAAGGATAGGAGGTCATTCTTCGTCCTTTCACCATGCCTGTTTCGATCAATGTCCATGGCCCGTGGCAGATCGCGGCTACGGGCTTGCCGCCGGTATAGAATTCTTTCACGAAGGCGATCACCTTTTCATTCCAGCGCAGCGTATCCGGGCTCATCACGCCGCCGGGCAGCAGCAGCGCATCATAATCGTCGGCGCGCACTTCGTCGATCGCTTTATCCACCTCGAACTCATCGCCCCAATCTTTATTTTTCCAGCCTTTCACCTTGCCGTCCTTCAGCGAAACAACTTCCACGCGCGCGCCGGCATCCTCCAGCGCTTCCACGGGCTTTTCGAATTCGGATTGCTCGAAGCCGTCGGCGATCACTACGGCTACTTTTTTATTGCTCAGGTCAGGTTTCATAAAGCGTCTTTTTCCAATGCGGTCGCAAAATCATGCCAGCGCAGGCGCATTTCTGGCACGGGATTGTCAGGAAGATTTCAGATGATCTTTTGAATTATAGCGTGTCTTTTGCCCATAGCCGGTCTTTAATCGCCATGAAGAAGTTATATATAGGCTGCTCGGGGTATTACTACCCGCAATGGAAAGAGAAATTCTATCCGCCCGGCGTGCCTCAGTCCAAATGGCTGGATTATTACAGCAGGATCTTCAACAGCGTGGAGCTGAACGGCACTTTCTACCGCACGCCCAAGCTCTCCGACCTGAAGCGCTACGCCGCCGTCACGCCCGAAGACTTTATTTTTTCGGTGAAGGCCAGCCGCTACATCACGCATGTTTTAAAAATGAAAGACACCGCAGCGAACGTGCGCGGCATGACCGAGCTGCTCGAAGCGGGATTGGGCTATAAATTCGCCTCGCTGCTTTTCCAGTTTCCCGCCACCTTCAAATACACTCCTGAAAATCTCGAGCTGCTCGTCAAATCCATCCCGTCGTCCCCGCGCAACGTGATCGAGTTCCGTCACAGCTCCTGGTGGAACAGCGAGGTCGAATCGACGATCCGCAGCGCGGGTTATACGTTTTGCAACGTGGACTATCCCGGTCTGCAGCCTTCTTTCGTGAAAACTTCCAGCCGCTTTTATCTCCGCCTGCACGGCGTGCCCGAGCTTTTCAAATCAGCCTACACCGAAGAGCAGCTCGACAATTTCCGCAACAACTTCCCCGCCGACTGCGACGAGTACTTCGTGTATTTCAACAACACGTATTTCCACGCGGCGTACACCAATGCGCTGATGCTGATGAAGCTTTCGCACCTGCGGCTGGGATTGAGGGATATCGCGTGATCGCGCGGGTTTTCCCGCAGATACGAAGGATTAATTCCGATAACTACGGGCATTAATCCTCATATCCGGACTACGTACTCCGATAACGTAGATTTTTTTGAGAACGATTTTCCCCAATGATTTATCCGAATGAGTAGAATCAAACGCACTACCGTTTCATTATCACCGCTCTTGCGCAGGAGAAACACGCTGGCATAATTTTTAAGCTGTCCTTTTTCCAGTCCAAACATTTTTCACCCAACCAAAAACAAATCCAACTTATGGAAAAGAAAACAAAAAAATCAGGCAGCTCCTCCAAAACGGGTTCTGCCGGCATGCGTGGCATGAAGTCCGGCTCCGATTACCGCTCTAACGGCGTAAGCGGATTGCGCACGAGCCGCAGCAAGAGCAACGGCTCGAAGAGCAGCAGCTCGGCCTCCGTCAGCAGCGAGGAAGGTGAAAGCCGCGGCCACATGCTCGAAGAATTTTTCGTCGATCAGCTCAAGGACATTTACTGGGCTGAGAAAGCGCTCGTGAAGGCGCTGACCAAGATGGCGAAGGAAGCGACCTCCGAAGACCTGCAGCAGGCTTTCGAAGATCACCGCGTCGAGACGGAAGGCCAGGTGGCGCGTCTCGAAGAAGCGTTCGAGATGCTCGGCAAGCGCGTGCAGGGTAAGAAGTGCGAAGCCATGCAGGGCATGATCGAGGAAGCGGAAGAAGGCATCAAGGAAACGGAGGACGATACGTTCACCCGTGACGTGGCCCTCATCGTCAGCGCTCAGAAAGTGGAGCATTACGAGATCGCTTCGTACGGCTGCCTCGTTCAGCTGGCCCGCACCCTCGGCAAAGAGGACGTGGCCGAGCTGCTGGAAGAAACGCTGGAAGAAGAGAAGAAATGCGACGAGCTCCTGACGTCCATCGCTGAAAGCCACGTCAACGAGCAAGCCATCGCCGAATAAATCTTTATTGTCTAATTAAAAATAAAGCCAATGTCACTTACCAGATTATCAGTTTTCGCTACGCTGCTTTTCTCGCTGGCCCTTTTCGCCTCCGCCTGCAACCGCAGCAACGGCGACGATCCGAAGGAAGCCGCAGAAGAGCGCAACGAAGCCAAGTTCGGAACGAAAGCCGCAGAAGAGGATGCGAAATTCCTGGTCGATATCTACAGCAGCAGCCTGATGGAAGTGCGCTCGTCGTCCGCTGCCAAGCAGAAAGCGTATTCGCAGGAGGTCAAAGACCTTGCAGCCAGCATGGAGTCCGCCCACATGGCGATGAACACCGAGCTGCAGGCCCTGGCCGCCACGAAAGGCGTCAGCCTGCCTACCGACCTGACGGAAGCCCAGAAGGACAAGCTCAACCGCACGGGAGAAAAAACAGGAATGGACTTCGATGAGAAATATCTCAACGAGCTGATCGATGATCACAAAGAAGCCATCCGCATCGCCGAGAAAGCCTCCTCGCAGGCCGAAGATCCGGCCATCAAAGCCTTCTTCGTGAACGGCCTGCCCGAGCTGCGCCACCATCTCGACATGGCGACCGCGCTGAAAGACCGCATGAAAGACGCAAAGAAAGAAGCACGTTAATTTCACGCCCTTGCATTTCTGATGCTGACCGGACCTGCTGAAAATGCAGGTCCGGTTTTTTTTTGAGTGGTATTTTCCGTCTCCAACACTTCCTGCCTTCGTGTAGCGCGGCAGAGCGGGAGGCAGCGAAGGGACGAAGCCAGCTCACGCAGGCGCGGGAGGGAAGTGCGTAGGCGCAGCGAGAGCAGCACTTCCCAAAAGGTTTCCCGATCCGATAACTACCAGGTTCACATTCCAGGCTGCGTAAAAAGCGCACGCGCCTGAACTCCGGATTAAAAAGCACCGCACAAAAAATGCGAAGCATGGAATAAAAAAAAGAGGCTACCGTTTGCGGTACCCTCTCTTTTGCAGGGAGCTCTCGTGCTCCGAACCTGCTGTTGCCTTATGCCTTAGGCGTATTCGTGTTCGTATTCGTCGTCGGATCCGTCGTGGTCGTCTTCTGCGACGTGCCGGTATTTCCTGCCGGCGTGTTTGTTTTCTGGCCGGGCAGCTGCTCTTCAGTGTCGGACTCGTCAGTCTCGGCGGACGTATTCGTTCCTGCGCCGATGTATTCGTCCTGTTCGCTCTGATTGCGGATGCTCGTGTCGGCATTCGTGACTTTCTCGTCTTTGTTCGTGGCGGTCTCTCCGCTCTTGTTGGTACCGGTGTTCTGCGACTTGGCATCCGTACCCGGGTTGGCATAAGGATCGTTTCGTTTCTCCGGCTTGGTCGGATCCGGATCTTTCCAGGGCGCCTTCGTGTCGTTATCGCTGTCGTTGGTCGTCTCCTGGTTCTTGTTCTCGGTCGTGTTCGACTCGTTGTTCTGTTTTCCCGTTTTTCCTGTTTTCTCCGTGCCCGGCATCTGCGTGCGATTGTCGCGGTTGCGGGAATCCGGCGTCGTATTTCGGGACTTGTTCTTTTCTTTTTCTGAATTTTCATAGC
>Ga0196978_1001410_pt1 | contig 10665 bp, 6 predicted proteins | sample S3v_2013CmetaG_FD_155491 | JGI IMG/M metagenome (GOLD analysis project Ga0196978, IMG submission 155491) | Soil microbial communities from Anza Borrego desert, Southern California, United States - S3+v_20-13C | ecosystem: Environmental > Terrestrial > Soil > Desert | place: USA: California... | reverse complement strand
CCAGGTGCCGAAGATCATGTTCTGGCTCGAGCACATCACGCGCAGCACGGCGCCGGGAGCGACGGAAGGCGCGGTGGCGGGGAATTGATACTTCTGCGGGTTGCTCGCGTTGTCGCTCAGGTAAAAACCCGCCAGGCTGACCGCCGAGGAGCCCGTATTGTAAAGCTCGACCCAGTCATTGTATTCGCCGGAGTTATCCGCAAACTGGTTCACATTCGCACAGGAGTATTCGTTGATCTTCAGCTGTGCGTGCAGCGTGCCTGCACATGCGCCCAGGATGGAAAGAAGTAGCAGTTTTTTCATGTCTCGCCGATTGGAATTCACGCCCCGGCCGGGGGAAGGCCAAAACGATTCGGAAAGATAAAGTTTTCTAAACCAAAAAGCAACACGCTCAGCCATTTAGCTTTACACCGGATTTTCAACAGCACAAGGAAAAACCGGCGCTCCGGCGGGCGTGTGTAAAACCGGCCGGTTTTCATTGGGGAAATCCATTTTCCGCAACCGTGTTTTTCAGCAAGAAATGATTTGTCGGGCGCCGGAAAAAGCAAAAAGGCTGTCCAATGAGAACAGCCTTTTATACCATGTCAACAGCAGCTTAATCTTCGCTTGTCTTCGGCTCTTCGGTAACGGGAATGAGCTCGAGTCCGGCGCTTTCTTTTTTCAGGTGCTCATCCATTTCGAGCAGCGCGGCCAGCGCGACCTGGGAATAGTTCTGCGAAGCTTTCCCGAAGCTGCCCGCTTTCGTTTTCCAGAGCGTGCGGATAATGGCGATATCGCCTTCGCAAGGCTCGAAAGAAGCCAATGCTTTTTCAACGTTGCCGGCGCCCGCGTGGTAAATGTGCAGCACGAGCAGGCGGTACCAGAGGTCGGATGATTTGTACGCGATGCCGCGCTTCTCGAGCATGGCGTTGGCGTGCGGGATGCAGACGGTGCGCAGCAGCTTGGCGGCGGCCCAGGCGGAGCGGTCGAAATCTTTGCGCTCGTCGATGCCTTTGCCCACTTTCAGGCCCATCTTGCGGGCCACGGCGGGCATGAGCTGGAAGGAGCCGTACGCCCCCACGTTCGACTTGCGGATCTTGCCGGGGCTTTCGATCAGCAGGATGGCCTGCGCGTAGAAAGGATCGACGCTTTCGCGCTCGAAGATGCGGACGCCTTTGTCGATGTCGGGCAAGGTGGCGGGAATGTTGTAGAAATCATTTTTCCCGTTGGTGAAATAAATGCTTTCCGAATCGGGGAGCGCGAGAAATTTGCGCACGCTGTCGCGGAACAATTCTTTCGCGGGCTCACCTTGCTTTTCCCAATCGCTGCAGGAAACCGTGCATACGATCTGCCGCGTGGAGCCGACGCTGATCACGCCGCTGTCGGGCGTAAGGGTGATGACGCGGCGCCAGTACTTCATGTGCGGCAGCGTATCAAGCCCGGCATCGTAGATCTGCCAGGTGCTCACCAGGTATTTCGAGGAGGAATCCGGTACGCCGGGCGTACGCATGATGCCCCAGTTGATGCTCGCTGTCTGCTGTGCGGTTGCCGCGGTGCACAGGCCTAAAGCCGCGCACACGCCGATCATTTTCAGTCGCCTCATTCTCTTGCCTTTAAATTTGTTGCTGGTGGGAAAGTTATCACAAGATAAAAAACGTCCCCGAAAGCTCCAAGCGATTTTGTTAACTGTGCATCGTTAATTATCTGCGCGTTATTCTTTACGGATAAGTGCAGATGCGGGTTTCAGGGATTTCCTAAACTATGAGGGATAACGATCCTTTCACCGTCGTATGAGAACGAAAAAGCGTGCCGCTTATTTCGAGCGGGCTGTTTCCGCGGTGATTTTAACGAAGCTTAAGAAGTACCCCGGCAGCAGGAAGATGTTGGTTTTTTAGCGAGTGGCTGGCGGCGGGCGAATGATCACCCGTTGCGGTCACTCCTCACCAGCCACTTGCCACCCGTCACTGCTCACAATTTGCGGAGGCGCAGGCTTTTCTTCCTGCTTGCGCGTGACGAGCATGTAGAAATCATTCTTGAGCGGGAGATAGCCCATATCGTACACGAAAAAATATTTATCGCCTTTGCGCGTGGTGTACGTGTGCGTGAGGTATTTGAAATTGAAGCCGCTTTCGAGCAGCCGCTCGCGGTGGATAGTGATCTTTCCTTCCGGGTTGAGATCGGCCAGGATGCGGCGGTTGCGGCGCAGGGCGTTGTTCACGTTGCGCATCAGGTTCGTGCTGTTGCAGTTGTTCCGGTTGTTGTAGGAGTTGCGGCACTGGTCGGAGCAAAATTTCTTGTCGGCGCGACCTTGCAGCAGGTCGCCGCAGTCGAGGCATTTGCGAGGCATGAACATAGGTGTGCAGGATTAATTTGGGCGCGACGAAAATAAATCATTTTATAATAAAACAACGCAATCCGTTAAAAAATACGTTCACAGCTTATTTATAGGTCGAAGTAGGTTTGCAGGAACATCTGGATGTTTATAAAAAAACCGGCCCGCCTTTCGGCGGACCGGTCAAACTAAAAACCATGGCGTAGTTTTTAGTGCCCTGCTCCGGGGAGGCCGGAGCAAGGGTTTCTTCAACTGCTTACTCCTTCGACTTGCCTTCCGATTTTTCCATTTCGGATTTCAGGTCGGAGAGCGCAGAGATATCGCCCAGCGTGGTTTTCTCCAGGCTGTCCTTTACCTTTTTAACAGCGTCCTTCGTCTCCTTGTTCGCGCCGCCCTGTCCGCCTTTATCCTTCTTGCCGCCGCGAGGCTCTTTCTCTTCGATGGCGATGGACTCGTTGGTATTGCGATGCGATACAATGATCTTCTTGGCGTCCTTGTTGAACTCGATCACTTTGAAATCGATGGTCTCGTCGAGACCGGCGTCGCCGCCTTCCACTTTCAGCAGGTGTTTCTTGGGGCAGAAGCCTTCCACGCCGTAGGGCAGGGAAACGACTCCGCCTTTGTCGTTCACGCTGATGATCGTGCCGCGGTGCACCGAGCCGAGCGTAAAGATCGTCTCGAACACATCCCACGGGTTCTCTTCAAGCTGCTTGTGGCCGAGGCTGACGCGGCGGTTGTCCACGTCCACGTCGAGCACCACCACGTCGATCTTCTCACCGATCTTGGTGAACTCGGACGGGTGCTTGATCTTCTTCGACCAGCTGAGATCAGAGATATGGATCAGGCCGTCGATGCCTTCTTCCAGCTCGACGAAGATGCCGTAGTTGGTGAAGTTGCGGACGGTGGCCGTGTGGCGCGATCCTTTCGGGTATTTCTCGAGAATGTTGGCCCAGGGATCAGGCGTAAGCTGCTTGATGCCGAGCGACATTTTCCGCTCTTCGCGGTCGAGGGTCAGCACGACAGCTTCCACCTCGTCGCCCACCTTCAGGAAATCCTGAGCGCTGCGCAGGTGCTGCGACCAGGACATTTCCGAGACGTGGATGAGGCCTTCGACGCCCGTGGCGACTTCCACGAATGCGCCGTAGTCGGCGATCACCACTACGCGGCCTTTGATCTTGTCGCCCACCTTGAGCTCGCCGCTGAGCGAATCCCAGGGATGCGCCGTGAGCTGCTTCAGACCGAGCGCGATGCGCTTTTTCTGATCGTCGAAATCGAGGATCACGACGTTGAGCTTCTGGTCGAGCTTCACGATCTCTTCGGGGTGCGAGATGCGGCCCCAGCTGAGGTCGGTGATGTGCACCAGGCCGTCGACGCCGCCCAGGTCGATGAACACGCCGTAGGAAGTGATGTTCTTGACGGTTCCTTCGAGCACCTGGCCTTTTTCGAGCTTGCTGATGATCTCGCGCTTCTGGGCTTCGAGCTCTTCCTCGATGAGCGCCTTGTGCGATACCACCACGTTCTTGAATTCGTTGTTGATCTTGACGACCTTGAACTCCATCGTCTTGCCGACGTAGATATCGTAGTCGCGGATGGGCTTCACGTCGATCTGCGAGCCCGGCAGGAAAGCCTCGATGCCGAACACGTCGACGATGAGACCGCCTTTGGTGCGGCACTTCACGAAGCCTTTGATGACCTCGTCGCCGGCCAGCGCGTTGTTCACGCGCTCCCAGGACTTCATCGCGCGGGCCTTCTTGTGCGAGAGCACGAGCTGACCGTTCTTGTCCTCCTGGCTTTCAATGTATACTTCCACTTTGTCGCCGGCTTTGAGATCCGGGTTGTAGCGGAATTCGGAGAGGGGAACGACGCCGTCGGACTTGAAGCCGATGTTGACGACCACTTCCTTGTTGTTTTTCACTACGACGATACCTTCCACGACTTCGTGGTCGGTTACCGACTTCAGTGTCTGATCGTAGAGCGACTCGAGACGAGCGAGCTCTTCTTTCGAATAAACATCCTGTTTTTTACCTACCGCGTTCCAATCGAAATTGTCGACGGCGGTTGTTTGCGTATCTGCCATTGTAAGGCCTTGATTCACTGTGTTGTCCGTCCGGCTACGGTCAACGGGTGGGACATCGCTGCTGCCGGTCAGCGCCCGTTTTTTCTGGAAGGGATGCAAAGATAGAAATTAATGCGCTCGGCGAAAAGAAGGCTGCGGAAAAATAAAACGCCGCTTTGCCAAAAGCCTGAAGATCAAACCCGAATTTTTTGAACCGGCGGCAAACACTAATAATTGATGTTAAGTAATTGAAAAACAATGATTTAAATCACACCATATAAATTATCGCTTAGCACCTGTTTTACCTCATCCGGATGAGCTTCTATCGACGAAAAAAGCTTCTTAATCTATAAAAAGCAAGCTTCAGCAGGCTTTTTTGCAGTGTATATCGGGAACCTGCTTTTTCGTGCACCCGCTTTGATATATATTTGCCCCTGCACGATTACATTGAAGTCCAACTTTAATCAACGTTTCCGATGAAAAAAACATTACTCCTGGCATTCGCCGTGGGCTTGGGAGCCGCGGCCTATGCCCAGCAAGTCAAATGCACGCCTGTGAAGGCCAATCTTGACCGCGCGCGCGAGCTCGACGGCGAAGAGCGAGGCTTCTTCCAGGAAACCGGCGCCGCAGCCCGTAACGGCGGCAATAATCCGACGCCGCAGGTGCAGGGTACGAAGTTCACGAGCTCGTACAACGCGCTAACCACCTACGTTTCGCAATCGAACTGCCTTACGGCCGATCAGAACCTGAACGCCGTGATGTTCACGCACCGCCTGAGCCCCGACTGGGGCGGCACGATCTCCGGGGCCAACAGCGGTTATATCCAGTATACGTTCACCACGAATAACGGCACGAGCTGGGATTCGATGTACTACAGCAACAACGGGGTGAACCTGTACCGCTACCCTTCCGGCACCATCGCCAACCCGGCTTCGAACACGAGCATCGCGAATGCCGTGGCCGCATCGGCTGGTCCGTACACGGACGGCGCAGGCTGGGAAGGTTATTACTGGAACAGCACGCAGATGAACAACTCGAATTCCACCACCAGCGACATGGCCTGGGGCGGCAGCGGCGTAGCGAATCTTTCGTTCCCCCGCATCGACATCGCCAGCTATGACAACGGCACGGTGTGGCTGACGGGCGGACTTTACGCCGACGACGACGGCACAACGGCCGCCGCACAAGGTTTCCGCGGCGCAGCGCTCATCAAAGGCACGCTTTCCGGAAACACTGTGAACTTCACGGTATTCGACTCGCTCAAGCCGAACTTCCACCAGGACGGTACCGGCGCGAACGACGTGTACACCATGACGCACCTCGCGTTCTCGCAGGACGGCCAGACGGGCTATGCCGTATTTTTCGGCGTCGACGCGGCAGCCAGCACGCCCACGACGATGACCTTCCTGCCCATCGTTTACAAATCCACCGACGCGGGCACAACCTGGGTTCGCCAGCCGCTGGTTGACTTCTCCACCTACCCGGTCATCATGAACAACACGGCCCAGGGCACCGGCACGCTGAAGCCCTGGTTCTCCCAGGCCAACGGCTCCGACGTCACGGTCGACATGAACGGCAACCTGCACATCGTATGCACGATCGAAGGCGGCTTCTCGGATCACCCGGACTCGCTAAGCTACTACGGCGTCCGCAACGACAACAAGCACTTCATCTACGACGTGTACGGCGACGGCGCCACCTGGAACGTGTGGCTGATCGACTCGATCATGACCAATCCTTCCGATGCCAACTCGATCTTCTTCGACAGCCAGAACAACGTGCAGGTCGGTAACGACGGCCGCGTGCAGGTTTCGCGCACGCAGACCGGCAGCCACCTGTTCTATTACTGGGCCGACTCGGATCCGACGATCGCCAATTCCGAAAACGCGTTCCCCGATCATTTCGGCAAAGCTGTTTCGCTTTCCGGAGGCCCGGTCTGGACCGCCAGGAAGCAGTTCACGCAGGCGAGCGATTTCTATTTCCACTTCAACTCGAACATTACGCTCAGCAGCGGCAACACCTTCAGCACGCCGACGACTTCGTCGATCGACCGCAACGGCAGCCACGACGTAGTAAGCATTTTCGATCACTACTATTACAGCGACGTGACCTGGCAGACCAGCGAGTTCACGATCGGCGTGCAGGAGCAGGTGACGCCCTTCGGCGCCGTTTCCCTGTTCCCGAACCCAGCCGATGAACATGCGAACCTTTCGCTCGAACTAAGCAAGGCCGACGCCGTCACGGTGAGCATCATCAACACGCTCGGCCAGCAGGTGAACAGCTTCACCAGCGAACTGCCCGCCGGCAAGAGCCTGATCAACCTGAACACGTCGAACCTGCAGAGCGGCGTTTACTTCGTGAACATCGCTTCGGGCCATTCGAAAGTGACGCACAAGCTCGTCGTCAATTAAACTTCATCACAAAACTTGAATCCCCGTCTCTCATTCGTTAGAGACGGGGATTTTTTTTGCGCGCCGTTATCCGCCATTATGCGCCGAAAGTGCAAGCGCCGGGAATCCTGCTAAAGAGCGCGGGGCTTTGCAGTTTCCGTTTTTTGGTATATTTGTTCCTCTCCCTTCAAACCAAGTTTAACCTAACCAAGCTTTCAAAATGAAAAAACCGCTACTGTTTTCCATCTTATTGGGAGCAAGCGTAACTGTTGTCGCACAGCAGCAGATCATGCAGCGCCCGACGTTGAAAAAGTATGCGCGACCCGTCAAGAACGTTGACTATTCGTTCTACGATATGGCTGTCGCCGCTACTTCTTCCCAGCGCAATACGCCGAATCCTTCTGTCCAGGCCAACAATGAAACGATCGTGGGCCTGACGACTTACTCGCTTCAGACGAACCGCTCGACGATGAACCGCTGCCATTACAACAGCGACGGCACCGTATCGGTCGCCTACCAGTTCTCGAACGGCGCCTTCAACAGCTGGCCCGATCGCGGCACCGGTTACAACTACCATGACGGTTCGAACTGGGGCGCCAATGCAACGGCCCGCATCGAGAACGACCGCACCGGCTTCAGCGATCTCGGCATCACCGGCACCGGAGGCGAAATCATCATCGGTCACAACACGAACCAGTCGAACGCGCAGCATGTCTGCATTCGTCCTGTCAAAGGAACCGGCACCTGGACCGAAAGCACCACCGCTATTCCTTCTCCCCCGAACTTCACCTACGGCACCTTGTGGCCGCGTATCGCTGTCGGCGGACCCGCCGGCCTGACGATCCACCACATCGCGCTCACCACGCCTACCGCCAACCCTCCCGGAGGTGTTTTCCAGGGACAGGACGGCGCGCTGGTGTACTCGCGCTCGACCGACGGCGGCGTGACCTGGAGCGTTCCCGCAGTGCCCGCGCTGCTCGACTCTTCGCAGTACGTGAACTGGGCCGGTGACGCCTATGCCATCCACGCCCGCGGCAACAACGTGGCCATCGTGATCGGCGACCTGACCTCCGACGTGGTGCTGCTCAAGTCGACCGACGACGGCGTGACTTGGACGAAGACGGTCGTTAACGCGTTCCCCTTCCCGCTGTACAACGGCGCCATCACCGACACGAGCGGCGACGGCGTCGGCGACAACATCCCGACGAACGACCAGTCGTTCGCAGTAGTGCTGGACAACCAGGGCGAAGCGCACGTGTTCTACGGCTACATGGAAACGGTGAACAATGCCGGTGTTCCGGACAGCGTGCTCTACACGCCCGGCGCTTTCGGCCTGATGTACTGGAATGAAGGCATGGCTCCTGACGCTGCTGTCATGATCGCCGGCCCGATCGACTACAACGCGAACACCACGCTCGACGTGACGGACCAAGGCAGCTACTATACTTCGCTGACCTCGCATCCTTCCGCAGGCGTTGACGCAGCAGGCAACATCTTCGTGTCCTACTCGGCCATCCTCGAAGGCACCGACGACGGCGCCGGCAAATCGTACCGCGGCATTTACCTGGTCGCTTCTACCGATGACGGCGCTACCTGGACGAACCCGTACATCATCAACCCCACTGATCCGGTAAACAGCTTCGACTTCTACGAGCGCGTATACCCCTCGATCGGCCACAACATTCCCGCGAACGTGATCCCGCTGATCTACCAGCGCGACGCCTTCACCGGCCACGGCGTAGGCACGGGCAACCCCGACACGGACAATGCCGGCGCCACGAACGAGATCGTTTACGTGGAAGTTCCCAAGACCGACATCGTCGGCGTGAAAGAGATCGCTACCTCGAACGTAGAAAGCATCTCCCTGTTCCCGAACCCGGCGAACGACAACGTCAGCCTCGCAGTGACGCTCAAGCAGGGCGGCAACTACACCGTGCTGGTGCAGAACGTGCTCGGCCAGTCGATGATGAGCAAGCAGAACAACCTGCCTGCAGGCGCAAGCCGCATCGAGCTCAACACCGAGTCGCTCAGCGCAGGCGTGTACTTCGTGACGCTGGACAACGGCAAAGCGAAAGTGACCACCAAGCTGGTGATCGAGTAAGAATCTCGAACGATTTCAATCCGGAAGGGCGGGAAGTTTTCCCGCCCTTCTTATTTTTAATCGGATGAATACCGATGCTTTTTTTCGAATGCTCGCCGTAACTGCATTGCCGGTGCTCACCTCTGCTTTGTACGCACAGCCGGGAGATTCGGCGGCAGCAATTGATTCGTCAAAAGTTTTTCGGCAGGACGCTTCATTCGGAGCCGGCTGCGATTTCGACGGAAGACAGCAAACGCCTTCTGCTTCCTTCTGCGCCGAGCTGAGCTTTTCCAGGAACCATTTCCGCTCCGATTTCGGCTGCACGTAGTGGAAACGCACACGACCGTCGACGCCATCTGGAACAACAATACGCCTACGATTCGCGGGCCATCATCGGCTTCAGGAACATATTCGTTCGGGCGCATGCGGCTGCGGGCGTAAATTTTCCTTTTGCTTCACGCTGGAGCTTTCTGCTGGAAGCGCGGTACACGTACGATCTTTTCGGCGCCACGGAAAATTATACGCCGAGCGCAACCGTTTCAGCCCGCAGGCAGGATTCGCCTTTGGCCTGCGCTGAGCTTTCTCCTTGTTCTTCAGCAAGAAAAAATTTTCCCGAACCCGCTGAAATCCGCGCCAATGCTGTATCTTAGGGCTGGGCGATTATATTTTTTTGAGAATCCCAAATACCTCCGGAGCACCGCATGAAAGTTTTCAACCTTCTCCTTTTGAGCTGCCTCGTCATGAACGTACGCGCGCAGCAGAACGACACTATTCGAAAAACGGCTCCCACCGAGCACGTCGCTTTCTCCGCGGGCGCATCATGGGCGGGCTGGGCTTTTGACGCGAAGGGCCTGCATGCGAACGCGGATTTTCACGGCACGCCGGTTTCCGCCTACGGGCTTTCCTGGCGCAAATCGGGAAAACGTTTCGAGATCAGCATGGAGCTGGGGCAGCACCGGCGCTACGGCATCGGCATCAAATCGCAGAGCTACCGCGAAGGCAGCCAGCGCCACGATCTCAGCATGACCTGCCGGTTCCGCAACGACTACGTGGAGCTGGCCGCCATGCCGGGCTTTCACACGCAGGGAAAATGGCAGTGGCACCTGCTGGCGGGCGCAGGCATTTCCGTGCTGGCTTCCACGCTCTCGCACACCCAAAGCAGCATCGCCACGACCTCCACCAGCCACACAGGCGAGATCTATATTTACCCGGTGGAAACGCTGCCTGAATATGAGACCAGCAAAAAAATGGTGAACAGCTTCGTGATGGCCCGCGGGCATCTCGTGAGCGGATTCCGTTATCAAACAGAAACGCGCTGGAGCTACGTGCTGCAGCTTCGCCTCAGCGCCGATCTCAGCAGCAGCGGCGCGCGCAGCGAATTCCCGGTGTTCTACAGCGAACAGGAAAGAATCGTCGCGGCGGGATTGTTCGGGGGCGTAAGCTTCCGGTTCAAATAATTTTTACTGCAAAAAAAGAAAAGCGCGAAGAATGCTCTCCGCGCTTTTTTTGTTTCGTGAGTAGAATTTACCGCTGCACGCAGAATCTTCCCGCGCTCTCCCCTCTTCCATCGCTCGTCTCCACGCAGTACAAATACAATCCTTCCGCCCAGGCCTGCACGTCGAGCAGCAGCGTGGGTTTCGTGACGGAAATTTTCTGCAGCGTTTTTCCCGTCGCGTCGAAGATCGTCAGCGTGCTGCCGGCATTCAACCCGCTCAGCTGCAGATTTGTTTTCGCGGGATTCGGGAACAGCTTCACTTCCACTTTTGGGGTTTCGTTCATGCCCAGCGACAGGCAAGGCGTCAGCGCCACCCAGGTTGCGCCGTTGATC
>Ga0196978_1001406_pt1 | contig 10676 bp, 12 predicted proteins | sample S3v_2013CmetaG_FD_155491 | JGI IMG/M metagenome (GOLD analysis project Ga0196978, IMG submission 155491) | Soil microbial communities from Anza Borrego desert, Southern California, United States - S3+v_20-13C | ecosystem: Environmental > Terrestrial > Soil > Desert | place: USA: California... | reverse complement strand
GGCTCGTTCACCGAGGGCCGTCTGGCGGCCAAGGCCGCCTGCAAGTACATCGACGACGGCAAGGGCGAAGGCATCGTCGTATCCGATACGCAGATCGAGCGCCGCAAGAAGGAAATCTACAAGCCCCTGGAGCACTACAGGATCTATCGCAATGCTGTCGTGGCGGACACCGTGAACCCCCACTTCATCCACCCTCAGCAGGGCCTCGACCGACTGCAGAAGCTGATGGACGAATATTGCGGGGGCTATACCGTCGGCTACATGACCAACGAGAAGCTCCTCAATATCTGCCTGAAGAAGCTCAAGATCATGGAGGAGGACCTCGAGAGCATCGCCGCGAAGGACATTCACGAGCTGCTGCGCGCGTGGGAGCTCAAGCACCGTCACCGGGCTGCGGAATGCGTGACGCAACACACGCTGTTCCGCAGGGAGACGCGCTGGCCGGGCTACTACTACCGCGGCGATGTCATGAAGGTGGACGACGAGAACTGGCACGTATTGACCGTTTCCCGCCGCGACCCGGAAACCGGCGAATACACCATGGAGAAGGCGCCCTGCTATCACCTGGTTGAGGAGAGCGAGCAGCCATCCCCGCAGGCAGAACCTCGCGTTGAACATCATTGAAAGAACCGATGAGGAGATACGCGCCATAGCCGATCCCCTGTGGCGCGATCTCCTCAAGTACTCCAACGAAGGCAAGTACGAGGCGTTCGTCGGCAAGTTCGCGAAGTCACTGGCGCTTGCGATGAATGAAGTCGTCGTGAATCACCAGTTCGCCAACAGCGAGCTCGCCAGGAACCTGTCAGAGAACGCCGACTATCTCGGCATCATCCGCCGGGGCAAGCATGTGACGGTCCTCTACCGGCAACGCAGCACCAAAAAGCCCGGCGAATGGCTCGGCAGGCTTGTCCTCGGCTACGAAGATGGCGAGGTCAGGATTTTCGCGGCATCGATCTTCTAATCTCCTCTCCCCCGCGTGCGGGGGAGAGGGTTAGGGTGAGGGGGCATCTGTTCGGTATGCGTGAAGCCATCCATGAAGGTATGTTCGTCGAGCTCACCTACAAGGTGACCGACAGGAAATCGGGGCATATCTTGAGCTGCGTCGAATTTCCGCTGGGCTACGTTCACGGACACAATGAAATCCTGGCCCCTTCCGTCCACAAGGCGCTGGAGGGCAAGTCTGCCGGCGACGTGATCGAGGTGCCGATCGACGGCAACCGCATCTTCGGCCCGAGGGACGAGTCGCTCGTCTTTACCGATTCCCTCGAGAACGTCCCCGAGGAATATCGGCAGGTCGGCACCGCTATCCTCATGGAGAACGGCAAGGGCCAGACCCGCAGCTTCATCGTCACGCGGCTGGACGACGAAACGCTGACGGTCGATGGCAATAATCCGCTTTGTGGCCGGGAGGTCGTGTTCAGGCTCGAGATACTGACGGTGCGCGACGCAACCGACGAAGAGCTGCAAGCCGGTGGAGCGATCCGCGCAGAGCCCGACATCGACCCGGCGATGATGAGACCGGTTTAAAGAGGAGCGACTGATGAGCGAGCAAAAACGAGTCACCAAGGTTCCTGACGGGCAGACGCGCTTCTATACGACGCGTCAGAAAGCGCCGAACGAAAAGGGATTCGTCGGCTACGAAACCATCTGGAAGCCGTTCCAGAAGGAAGTCGAATACAAGACGCCGAAGACTCCGTAGGGGTTGTAGCAATGGTGAGATAGAATCCCGGCGACATAAAAAAGCCAGGAGGGGCGTGATGGAGCTCACCGGGATCGTCGTGCTGGCCGTGCTGGCGGTCGTGGTCGTCTACTTCATCATGATCTACAACCAGCTCGTCCAGGTGAAGCACAACGTCTCCAAGGCCTGGGCGAACATCGACGTGCTGCTCAAGCAGCGGCACGACGAGCTCCCGAAGCTCGTCGAAACCTGCAAGCAGTACATGAAATTCGAGCAGGACACGCTGGTGAAGGTGATGGAAGCGCGCTCCCACGTCTCCGATGCGCGCGAGCAGCAGAACATCGGCGCGCTCGGGCAGGCCGAAGGCGAGCTGCGCGGCGCGCTTGGACGGCTCTTCGCGCTGGCCGAAGCCTACCCGGATCTGAAGACGAACGAGACTTTCAAGCACCTCCAGGCGCGCATCTCGAGCCTCGAGAACGCGATCGCCGACCGCCGCGAGTTCTACAACGAGTCTGTCAACGTGAACAACGTGCGCATCGAGCAGTTCCCCGACTCGATCGTTGCGGCGCTCTTCAGCTTCAAACCGATGCAGCTGCTGAAGTTCGCCTCGCAGGAAACGGCGGACGTCGACGTGAGACAACTGTTCCAGGCTTAATGGGGTCAGGTCCACATTTCGCGGCCGACGCCGGTGCTGATGCGAAATGTGGACCTGACCCCATTTTCGCGCCGCTTCCGCACCGGATGGCTCACCGGCGGGCTGCACCTCATCATCCTGTGGATCGCCGCGGAAGCCGACGACGCCGCGGTCTGGCCGTACGCGCTCGCGGCGATGGCGGTCGTGAGCTTTTTCGCCTGGGCCGCGAACTACCGGCGCTATCGCCAGGTTCACGACCTGCCCACCTCCAGGGTGGCTTCGGCCGCGCAGGGCTACGTCGAGCTCTTCGGCCGCTCCGCGCTGATTCCGGATTCACCGGTCACGGCGCCGATCTCCAAGCTGCCGTGCTGCTGGTACAGCTATCAGGTCGAGCGTAAAACGAGCGACGACAAGTGGCGTCACGAGGACAGCGGCGAGAGCATCGCGCATTTCCTGCTCGTCGACGATACAGGCCAGTGCGTGATCTCCCCTGACGGCGCGGAGGTCCTGTACGCGCGCCGCAGTTGCTGGATCGAGGGCGACCGGCGCTACACCGAGGAGCTGCTGCTGCCGCAGGGGACGCTGTACGCGCTCGGCGAATTCAGCACGGCCGGCGGCGCTCATCTGGAGCTCGACGAAAACGACGATGTGCGCGATCTGCTGAGCGAGTGGAAGAAAGATCAGGGCAAGCTTCTCGAGCGCTTCGACGCCGACAGGAGCGGCACGCTCGACCTGAAAGAGTGGGAGCAGGCGCGCCTGGAAGCACAGCGCGAAGTGCGCAAGCGACATGCGGGGCTGCGCGCCGGTGACGGCGTGCATCTCCTGTCGAAACCGCGGGACGGACGCGTGTTCATTCTCGCGGCCGAGATACCGGATGCGATCGGACGCCGCTTCGCGCGCTGGAGCTGGGCGCACCTCGTCGCGTTCTTCGCCACCGGCATCGGCTCGTTCCTGCTCTTCAGGGCCTGATCATGCGATCGTGCAGCGTGCGGTGTCTCGGTTCCCGCGGTTTTCACCGCATGACCTATTACGACTGGGGCGATCCCGCAAACCCGCGCGTGGTGGTCTGCGTGCACGGCCTCACGCGTAACGGCCGCGATTTCGACTTCCTCGCGCAGGCGCTCGGCGCTGATTTCCGTGTGATCTGCCCCGACATCGTCGGCCGGGGCTCGAGCGACTGGCTCGAAGCGAAAGGAGACTACGGCTACGTTCAGTACGCCGCCGACATGACTGCGCTCATCGCGCGCGTCACCGACTCGGGCGAGCGCCAGGTCTCGTGGGTCGGCACCTCGATGGGCGGCCTGCTCGGGATCGTTCTCGCGGCAACGCCGCGCAATCCCATCGCGCGGCTGGTCGTGAACGACGCCGGCATGCTCGTGCCCCGCGCCGCGCTCGAGCGCCTCGCGCTCTACGTGGGAAAGGAACCGCGGTTTCCCGACTACGATGCGCTGGAAGCGCACGTGCGCCGCGTCTCCGCCCCGTTCGGCCCGCTTACCGACGAGCAATGGCGGCACCTGACGGTCCACAGCGCGCGCGAGCACCCGGATGGAACCTGGACCCTGCGCTACGATCCGGCGATCGCGCACGCGTTTTCCGGCGATCTCGCGGACATCGATCTCTCGCGCTACTGGAATGCGGTGGCCTGTCCTACGCTGCTGCTGCGGGGCGCCGCATCCGACATCCTGCTGCCCGAGACCGCGGCGGCGATGACGCGATGCGGACCACGGCCGCAGCTCGTCGAGTTCCCCGGGATCGGTCACGCGCCGATGCTCATGTGCGGCGAGCAGGTCGAAGTCGTTCGCGAGTTCCTGCACGCGGCATGACAGAATCCGGCCACATGGGGAAAAACCTGCGATGCGCCTCGAAGCTCGGGCTTCTCGGCCTCTTCGTCACGATGGCGCTCGCGCTCGCGGCATGCACGCGCGACGACGAATGGAAGCCGCTGCCGGTCAGCGAAGGCGGCTTCAGCGTGCTCATGCGCCCGCAGCCGCAATACGCGCGGCAGGTCCTCGATACGCCCGCGGGCAATATCACCGCGCACCTCTACAGCTCGGACCGGCCGGATTCGTATTTCGCCGTCGGGTACTCGGACTATCCGATCGCGCTCGTACTAGGCAGTTCACCCGACGCGCTGTTCGCCGGCGTGCGCGACACCTGGGTGCGGCGCATCGACGGCAGGCTCGGCGTGAGCAGTCCGCTCAGGCTCGAAGGCAAGTATCAGGGCCTCGAATTCACGGCCGAAGGGCGCGTAAAGGATGTCGACACATTCCTCCAGGCGCGGATCTATCTCGTCGACCAGCGGCTCTATCAGGTGATCGCGATGGGCAAGAAAGCCGAGTTCCCGCAGGCCGTCGCGAACCGCTTTCTCAATTCCTTCAAGCTCATTCCGACGGCGGAGATCGGCACGCTGCCGGTGAGACCCCCCGGCGGCGGAAAGTAGCGCTACTTCAGTACGACGCGCACGCCGTGCTCCTGCAGCACGAAGCGCTGCAGCTCGGCGACAGTGACGAGGCCGTCGCGGTTGATATCCATGTCGTCGAAGCGCGGCCCGAAGTTCAAGTCGCCCTGCGCCTCCGCGCGCGTGACGGTACCGTCGGCGTTGCGGTCCAGTGAGGTGAACAGCGCGACGTAGCGCTCGGCGTTACGCCGGTCGTATTCGGTCTCGCCATCCGCGGCGGCGGCATTGAAAGCCCACGCGGCCAGCGCGACCACCAGCAGTCGGATCGTCGTCATCCCTCCTCCATCGTCTTTACAGGCGTACAGCTTACCCCGCAAAACGGGGGCGTTCGTCCTCGATGTACGCGCGGATGATCGCGTCGAAGTCCGCATCGCCGGTGAAGCCGAGTGCGCGTGCCCGCGTGGCATCCCACGCCCCCGGCCAGCTCGAGACGATGCGATCCACGGTCGGGTCGAGCCGCCATTCGACGCGCTTCGCCACCTCCGCGCCCGCGACGCGCTCGAGCGCCTGAACCATCTCCTGCACGGTGACCGAGACGCCCGGAACGTTGATCGTCCTGCGGCCCTGCAACCTCTCGGGCGCGAGTTCGTGCGCCACGATCAGATTTTCGATCGCCTCGCGCGGCGAGAGTAACCACACGCGCGTGCCGGGCGCCACGGGACACACGCCGCGCTCGCCGTTCAGCGGCTCGCGCACGATGCCGCTCGCGAAAGACGATGCGGCCTGATTCGGCTTGCCGGGCCGCACGCTGATCGTCGGCAGCCGCAGCACGCGTCCATCGACGAAGCCCCTGCGGCTGTACTCGCTCACGAGGAGCTCGCCAATCGCCTTTTCCACGCCGTACGACGACCGCGGATCCACCGCCGTGGTATCGACGACCGTTTCGGGCAGCTCACCGCCGTAGACCGCGACCGAGCTTGCAAAGACACATCGCGGCGGCTTCGCGAGCGTCCGGCAGGCCTCGAGCAGGGCACGTGTCGCATCGACGTTGACGCGCATACCGAGGTCGAATTCGGCCTCGGCCTGGCCGCTCACGACCGCGGCCAGGTGGAATATCGACCCGGTGCCGGAATGGACCGCGTGCCGAAGCAGCGCGGGATTCGCGAGATCGCCCACGATGCAGCCGACTCGCGGATCCTCGAGATCCGGCGCAGCCGCGACGTCGAGGAGCACGATGCGCTCGATCGGCTGCGCGCGCCCATCGGGACCGGTGAGCGTCGGGCGCTCGAGCAGCTTCCGCGTAAGGCGACGCCCGAGGAACCCAGCGCCGCCGGTGATCAGTACTTCCAAGGCGACGTCATCCGGTGGATCGCACAGACAAGCCGCTGCCGGATCGCGTTACGTTGTTCGCGCCTGTTCCATCGCCTGGAGCAGGGTCTCGGCATCCTGCGCGCCGGAGACGCCCACACGGCGATTGAAGATGAAGAACGGCACGCCGCCGATGCCCGCGCTGCGCGCTTCGATATCTGCCTGCGCGACACGCTCGCGGTCCTCGTCGCTTTCGAGATAGGCGAGCGTCGCGTGCCGATCGAGACCGCCGCGCGCGCCGACATCGGCGAGGACGCTACGATCGGTCAGATTCGCGCCTTCGATGAAGTAGGCCTTGAAGAGCGACTCCGCGACTTCGTCCTGTCGTCCCTCACGCTCGGCGTACGTGAGCAACCGGTGCGCGTCGAGCGTATTCGGCTGCACCGCGATGTTCTCGAATGCGAACGGAATATCGACAGTCTTCCCCGCTGCGGCCACGCGCGAATAGACCTCGGGGCCGCGGCCCGGCCCCCACTTGCGCTCGATGTACTCGCGCCGCGGCATGCCGGACGCCGGCAGATCGGGATTCAACTGGAACGGCAGCCAGCGCACGGCCGGCTTCGCTTCATCGGGATGCTTCTCGCTCCAGGCCGCGAGCGCGGCCTCGAGTCGACGCTTCCCGATGTAGCACCAGGGTCAGACGACGTCTGAAACGATATCGATGCGTAAAGGTTCGGTCATGTCCACTTCCAGTCGCGGTAGGTCTCCCGGAGTTTAGCTTTGAGCATCTTCCCGGTCGACGTGCGCGGAATCTCCGGCACGAACACGTAAGCGCTGGGCAGCGCGTACGAAGCAAAGCGGGGGCCGAGATGCGCATTGAGCGCCTCGGGCGTGACGCTCGCGCCGGCCTTCAGGACGAGGACGCCGAGCGGCCGCTCGCCCCATTTCGGATGTGGCACGCCGATCACGGCGGCTTCCTGCACGGCGGGATGCGCAACCAGCGCATTCTCGAGATCGACCGAGCTCACCCACTCGCCCCCGGACTTGATGAGATCCTTGATGCGATCGGTGATCTTCACGTAGCCGTGAGGATCGATCGTGACGATATCGCCGGTGCGAAACCACCCATCGGCGGTCCATTGCTCGGTCGATTCGGGCAGGTCGTGGTAGCGCGCAGCGACCCATGGGCCGCGCACCTGTAGCTCGCCCATCGTGTCGCCGTCCCACGGCGCTTCGCCCGCGCCGGCCATGGCGCGGACTTCGAAATACGGCAGCGGCACGCCCTGCTTCGCGCGCACGGCGTACAGCGCGTCTTCGTCGAGCGCGCTCACGTCGCGTTTGATGTAATTGACCGCACCCACGGGTGAGGTCTCGGTCATGCCCCAGCCGTGCATGACGCGCAGGCCGAATTTGTCGAGTCCGCGTATGAGCGATTCCGGTGCGGCGGCGCCGCCGACGACCATGCGCATACCGGGCGTCAGTTGCCAGCGCTGCGGCTCGCGCTCCAGCGCCTGCTGGATGCCGAGCCAGATCGTCGGCACGCCCGCGCTGAACGTCACGCGCTCGCTTTCGTAGAGATCGAGCAGGCTCACCGCGTCGAGATACGGCCCCGGCATCGCCAGGTGCGCGCCCATCATGAGCGCGGTGAACGGCAGCCCCCACGCGTTGACATGAAACATCGGGACGACGGGACACACGGTGTCGCGATTGCTCACGCCGAGATAATCGACGGTGGCGGTCGCGAGCGAGTGCAGCACGATCGAACGGTGGCTGTAGACCACGCCTTTCGGCCGCCCGGTCGTGCCCGAGGTGTAGCACATCGCCGCCGGCGCATGCTCTTTGAGCGCCGGCGCCTGTAACGCGTCGCCGGCCGCGATCAGCGCTTCGTAATCATGTGCGCCCTCGACGCGATTTCCAGCGAGCGGCACGACGATGACGTGATCGAAGCGCGTCGAGCCGCGAAACTTTTCGTACAGGGGAAGCAGCACGTCATCGACGATCAGCACGCAATCGCCCGCGTGATTCGCGATGTAGGCGATGTCCTCCGGCGCGAGCCTCAGGTTGAGCGTATGCAGCACGGCCCCCGCGCACGGCACGGCGAGGTACGCTTCGAGATGCGCGTAATGGTTCCACATGAGCGTGGCGACGCGGTCTCCCGGCTTCATACCGAGGCACTGGAGCGCGCCGCCGAGGGCGATGACACGCCGATGAAAGTCGCGATACGTGTAGCGATGCAGCGACTTATCCGGCAGCCGCGACACGATCTCGGAGGCCCCGAACAGCCGCCCCGCCCGCTCGAGCACGTGCGCAAGCGTCAGCGGAAAATCCATCATCGTTGCCTCGATCAACGCGCCCTCCGTTGTCGCGCGCCGCGAGATCGCCACGTCGCGGCCGCTCCTCGCGATGACGTTACCGGTGTCACCGAGATCTCCACGGTCGAGACCGCTCCTCGCGATGACCGTTCCGGTGTCATTGCGAGGAACACCGTGACGAAGCAATCCCGTCTGCGAACGTCACGGTTCATCGCGCGCGAGCCGCCTTGCGTCCGCTGCATCCAAATCCTGGAGCAGGTTGACGCCTGACGCAGCGAAGCGCCGCGCCGCGGCCAGCGGCCGCTCGTCGTGCTCGTTCTCGAGCGACCACTGCGCCTGCCGCGCGAGCAGCGCGAGCGCGCAGGCGCGACCGAGCGTGAGCGCGAAGCGCCGCGCGCCGGCCTCGATCCGCGCCATGTCTTTGCCGCAATCGGCCAGCCACAGCCGCGCCGCTTCCAGCGTCTGCTCCACGCGCGCGGAGATCCGCAGGAGATCGGGATGCCGCACGCCCTGCATGACGAAACGCATCTCGCGCTCGACGACGTCCAGTCCGCCCACCACTTCGACGCTGCGCAGCGTCTCGAGCGAGAGCACGTTCGTCGTGCCTTCCCAGATCGGCAGCACCTGCGCGTCGCGCAGGAGCGCCGGCAGCCCCGTGTCTTCGACGTAGCCCGCGCCGCCGAACGATTCGACCACCTCGGAGAGCACGGCCACGCACTGGCGGCCCGTCGTCAACTTCGCCACCGGCGGGAGGATGCGCATCAAGTTCGCCTGCTGAGCGCTCGCCTGCCCCGCTTCGGCGCGCCCGAGCAGCTCGATCGTGAAGAACGTGAGCTGGAACGCCGCCTCGAATTCGGCCTGCAAGGCGGCGAGCGTATCCAGGTGCAGGGGCTTCTCCGCGAGCGGTGCGCCGAACGCGACCCGGCGTCTGGCGTAATCGCGTGCGAGCGCGAGGCCTCGCCGCATGAAGGCCACCGCGCTCACGCTGTTCCACGTGCGGGTGATGTTCAGCATCGGCGCGATGTTCTTCACGCCGTCGCTCGTTCCGCACACGAGCTCGGCGGGCGTGTCCTCGAGCGTGAGCTCGGCCGTGGGCACCTTGCGCGTGCCGAGCTTGTCCTTCAGGCGGTTCACGGCGATGCCGTTCGGCATACCGTCCGGCCGCCGCGTCTCGACGTAGAAGAGCGCAAGCCCTTTGCCGCCGCGCGGATTGCCCTCGGGCCGCGCGAGCGTGAGCGCCATGTGCGAGGCGATCGCCGAGGTGAACCACTTGCGGCCGGTGAGGCGCCAGCCGCCGTCGACCTGACGTGCGAGCGTTTCGCTCAGGCCGACATCCGAGCCGCCGGTCGCCTCGGTCATCCATTGACCGCTGGTCCAGAACGTCTCCGGATCGCGGCTCGTGAGATGCGGCAGCGCACGCTCGATGAGCGCCGTGTTGTTCGACGCAACGAGCGCGCACGCAGCGCCGTCGGTCATCGCGAGCGGACAGCTATACAGATCGGTCGAGGGCGTAAAGAGATACGCCAGCGCGAACTGGTGAGCGCGCGAATACGCGCCATGCCTGCGCTCGTAGGCCGTTGCGATGAGGCCCTGCTCCGCCGCGATGCGCTCGGCCTTGCGCCACAGCGGCGTCAGCTCGATGCGATCGACGCGATTGCCCCACGCGTCCCATTGCGTAAGCGTGGGCTCGATGCCGCGCTCGGCAAGCTGCTGGCGATACAGCGCGCCACCCGCGAGCGCGCCGAGCGCCGAAAGCTGCGGCTCGATGTCGGCGCGAATGTCGGCGGGCAGCGCGCGGCGCAGGTACGACCGCAGGACGCGGTCGTCGTCGTATTGATTACCCAGCTCCGGCGGCGACTGAACGAACGTCATCGCCGTATGTTAGGCCGCTTCGCCGCTACCAGGCGATCGCGTAGGCCTCTCGACGCGGATCGGCGCCCGCATGCAGCCACCCGGTCTGCGGATCCTTCAGCACGGCGCACACCGCGCCTGCCGCGGGCGCGAGGTCCGCCCATTTGTCGACGGGATGGCCGAGGGCGGCGAGCGCGTCCATCGTCTGCTGCGCAAACCGGCCCTCCATGCTGAAGTTGCCGACCGCGAACGGCGAGAACGAATTCGGGAAGGTGAACGTGCCGAAGCGCGGGTGCTCGATCGCCTCCTGAACCGCCATGCCGAACTCGCTCACGTTCATGAACACCTGGAGCATCGACTGCATCTGCACGTCGCCGCCCGGTGTGCCGAAGCCCATGTACAGCTCGCCGTCACGCAGCGCCATCGCGGGCGAAGGCGTCAGACGCGGCCGCTTGCCCGGCTTCACCTCCGCCGGATGTCCCGGTTCGAAGCGCG
>Ga0196978_1001404_pt1 | contig 10686 bp, 11 predicted proteins | sample S3v_2013CmetaG_FD_155491 | JGI IMG/M metagenome (GOLD analysis project Ga0196978, IMG submission 155491) | Soil microbial communities from Anza Borrego desert, Southern California, United States - S3+v_20-13C | ecosystem: Environmental > Terrestrial > Soil > Desert | place: USA: California... | reverse complement strand
GAAGGAGCGCGAGGCGTGAATCGCACCCGCACCAACCTGCTCCGTCGCGCCGTCATGTGGACGGCGGGGGTAGTGCTGGCGGTGTCGGTGGCGGCGTGGGTGGCAGGTAGGTGGCCGATTTACTGGCAATCTCGAAACGGGTCAGGCTTCGCGCTGTCCTACGGCAGACTGTTCATTTGGATTGACCTCAACGCAGTGAGGAACTATGACGCCTGGTGGTCACTTCGGGGCGAGTACCGGCGCACCCCGTGGTTTCATGGCCCATTCGTCTTCGGCGAGATCTGGCGGTTGAAGGAAGGAGCGATTCAACTGCCGCTCTGCATGCCGGCCACGACGGCGGGCATCGTCCTGGCGGGGACGTGGGCCTGGGGGCGACAAGCGAGCGTGCGAGCCCGCTGCGGTTATTGCGCCTCGTGCGGCTACGACCTCACCGGTCTCACCGGCCCGTGCCCGGAGTGCGGGAAGGAGCGGGAGGCGTGAAGCACCGCGCGCGAACCAGTTTGCTGCGTCGCATCGTCATGTGGGCGGCGGGGGTGGTGTTGGTGGTGTGCGTGGCGGGGTGGGTCGTGAGTCTCGCAAACGTCCATTACGGACACTCGTCCGGGATGGGCATTGGCTTCGGCAAAGGTGAGCTATGTGTGCACAACATTCACGCTTATCTAGAGCTTCCGGCAGGCTGGAGCACTTCAGAATCCCCTGTCGGCACGCCGCGCTCCTGGCCCCCTCCAGCCGCGCCACGCGCTTACCCAGCCTTGCGCCCATGCCACGCCTCCACCGGCACCTCGTGCACCTCGACCGCCAGCACCAGCCCGCACCCGGGGCAGCCCGGCCGCCCCTGGGCGCTCTGGCCCGGGGCGCTCTCGCCGCGGGGGGCGTACGCGACGGCCACGCGGCCCCTCCCGCCGCGGGCGCGGCACCCTCGGGAGCTGCGGGGTTCGGGGCGGTGCGGGTGTTGAGAGCGGCCGCGCTCACGCCAGGATCTCGGGATCCAATGATCAGAGGTTCGAGGTTTCTCTTCTGCGGCGGGGCGGGGGTCGAAGCCCGCTTGCTTGTGCCATCGGGGGAGTCTTGACTTCGGGCATGGCCGCGATGGTGATCGCGTATCTCGGGCTTGGATCGAATCTCGGCGATCGGGCGGGGCATCTGCGGCATGGGTTGGCTCGGCTGGGCTCGCTGCCGGCGACGCGGGTGCTGGCGGCTTCGGAGTTCGTCGAGACCGAGCCGGTGGGGCCGGTTGCGCAGGGGGCGTTTTTGAACGCCGCGGCGGGGGTGGAGACGGGGCTCTCGGCGCGGGAGCTGCTGGGGCACATCCAGGCGATCGAGCGGGAGCGGGGGCGGGAGCGCGGGAGGGAGCAGCGGTGGGGGCCGCGGACGCTGGATATCGACATCCTGCTGTACGCTGACCTGGTGATCGACGAGCCGGGGCTGACGATTCCGCACCCGCGTCTGCACGAGCGGCTGTTCGCGCTGGAGCCCTTGGCGCAGGTGGCGCCGGGGGCGGTGGTGCCGACGGTGGGGAAGAGCGTGTCGGCGCTGCTGGCGGAGCTGCGCGTGGGGGGAGGTGCGGCGTGAGGGCGGTGGCTTTGTGCGTGGTGGCGGTGATGGGCGCGGGGCAGGCTCTCAGAGCAGAGGCTGCGTGGTGGGACGGCGCCGCCGGCGCTCGCGGACTCGGGCCGCCTGCCGCGCGGGGCGCGGGGGAGGATGCACTGGCGGACGAGCCGCCGGTGGCACGGACGAGGCCGGTGGCACCGACGCCGGCGGTGGAATCGACGCCGGCGGTGGCACACACGCAGCCGGATTCAGAGGCCGCGGGGTCGCTGGAGGTCTCGGCGCAGCTCTGGGGGGTGATCGCGCGGTACCGCTTCGGGGCGACCGCCGACCGGGTGCGTGTCACGCTCGCGCAGGCGAGCGGCCGGAGTGACATGCTGTCGCTGGTGGTGCGGTGCGTGCCGGGTGCGGCGGGGCTTGCGCGCCTCGAACTGGGCGGCGTGGTGCTGGCGGCGGCGCGGGGCGCGATCACGGCGGTGCACGAGAACGATCCGACGACGTATGCGCTGCTCGCGGCTTCGAACCCGGACGCGAACCCGGCCGAGATCCTGCGCGAGCTGCTCCCACCGCTCCCGATCCCGCAGCTCAGTCTCGCGTTCGATCCGGGCGACGTGGACTGGTGCCCGCTGGTGCACGGCGTCCGGTGGGAGTCCGCGGCGCGCATCGAGCACGGGGGGGAGCGGGGCGTCCGCCTGACCGGGAGGTCGGAGGCGGGCCCCGCGGCGCTCGAGCTCGTCGCCGGGCGCGTGCGCCGGTTCGAGGCGGTGATCGATGGGGACTCGGGCACGAGCCTCATCGTGGAGTCTGAGCCGGTGGCGCCCGGAGATCCGGCGCTGTGGGCGATCGACACCTCGGGACGCCGACGCGTGGAGCGGCTGGGCGACCTGCGCGCGCTCGGCTCTCAGCTTGGGCCCGGCGCGGCCTGGCCCGGGCTCCGGATCACGAGCTCGGCGCGGGGCGAGACCTCCGACTGGCCGGCGCGGGCCGCGCCGTCGGATGCCGCGGCGTCGCTGGAGCTCCGGGCGGCGTGGCTGGTTCGGGCCGGGGGCGGCCCGGAGTCGGTGCGTCCGCTCGCGGAGAAGGCCATCGGCGCGGTGATCGATCTTCGGCGGGAGATCGTGCGGGGGCGCCTCGCGGGGCGGTTCGACAAGCGCCTCGCGGTGCGGGAGTTCGTGGGGATCGCGCTGATCGAGCAGGAGGGTCGGACCTTCGAGCTGCTCGGGGCGCAGCGCGCGAGCTGGGAGGCGGCGCTCGACGCGGTGTGGCCGGAGGGCCAGGCGCGCCCGGAGATGGTGTGGAGCCCGGCGGAGGCGCGGCCGCTCGACAGGGTCAGCCCGGGCGCTGCGTCGGCGCTGGTGCTGATCGACGGGCGCGGCGTGGTGCTCGCGGCGATCCCGGTCACCGCCTCGACGGCGCCGGCTGAGCTCTCCGCGGCGCTGACGGGGCAGCTTCCGGAGCTCCCGTAGCCCGGCTCAGCTCGCCTCGGCGCGGGGGTGCGCCTCGTCGTAGGCGCGCTGGAGGCGCTGGGTCGTGAGGTGCGTGTACACCTGCGTGGTGCTGAGCGATTGGTGGCCGAGCAGCTCCTGGACGCTGCGCAGGTCGGCCCCGTTGTCGAGCAGGTGCGTGGCGAAGGAGTGGCGGAGGGTGTGGGGGCTGATCGAGGGGTCGAGCCCGGCCTCGCGCAGGTACTTGTCGAGCTTGCGGCGGACGGAGCGCGAGCTGAGGCGCCCGCCGTGCTTGTTGATGAAGAGCGGGGCGGCGCTGCGCCGATCGGCGGCCCAGCAGGCGGCGAAGCGGGGATCGTCCTCGACGGACTCGCTGTAGCGGCGGATCGCGGTGAGGGCGTGCGTGCCGAGGGGCACGAGGCGTTCCTTCTTGCCCTTGCCCCGGATGCGGAGGGCCTCGCCGGCGGCGTCGAGATCGATCACGTTCAGGCCGACGAGCTCGCTGACGCGGATGCCGGTGGAGTAGAGCGTCTCGAGCATGGCGCGGTCGCGCCGGCCGAGGACGTCGGCGTCCCCCGGGGCCGCGAGGAGACGCTCGACCTGCTCGACGGTGATCGCCTTGGGGAGGCGCTTGCTCTGGCGGGGCGTGCGGATGAGGGTCATCGGGTTCGCGCCGGCGAGGCCGCGGCGCTCGGCCCACTTGTAGAAGGAGCGGAGCGTGGCGATCTTGCGGGCCATGGTGGCGGCGGAGTAGTTCTCGTCGGCGAGGTGGGCGAGGAAGGGGCGGATGCGGTCGGCGTCGGCGGCGCAGATCACCTCGGTGATGGTGCGCGGTCCGATGGATCCGACGACGGGGGTTCCGTCGCGCGGGGCGGCGTTGGAGCGCTTGGCGAAGGCGTCGCGCTCGGCCTGCGCATCGATGGTGATGCCGGTGTCGTCGGCGAGGAACTCGACGAACTGGCGGAGGTCCGCCCCGTAGCACCGCGCCGTGTACGGGCTGAAGTGCCGCTCGTCGGTGAGGTACGAGGCGAAGGCGTCGGTGATGGGCAGCGTTGACATCGCGGTCTCCACAGAGCGTCCCGTCCCGCGGGGCGCTCAGTCGTTCGTGGCTTCCTTGTCGAATCCGGCGCCGTCGAGGGCCTCCGTCCAGGCGTCCAGCCGGCGGGCGAGGATCGCCGCGTCGGCGAGGTCGAGCCCGCCGGCGCCGGCGAGCGCCGCCCGGGCGGCGGCGGCGACGAGCGCGCGCTCATCGCCCGCGTCGCACTGGAAGCGCCAGCGGTGCCGTCCGTGCACGAGCGTCACGACTCGCGGTGCATCGGGCTTCGGGCTTTCGGGCTGTCGTGACACTTCGGGGCTCCGGTCCGGCGCCTGGCCGGGCGGAGCCGGGCCTCAGGGCGGGGGTGTGTCGGACACTTCAGCCAGCGCCCCGAGCCGTCGCTGCTCCTTGGCGAGCAGGGCGGACACGAGATGCTGGGTCGCAAACTGCGTGTACAGGTCCATGCTCGCGGTGTATCGCTTCCAGCCGAGGGCCGATCGGGGGTCGTGCCGGCCCTCGGCGTATGCCTTGATCGCCGCGAGGACGGCGTGGTCCTTCGCGTCCAGGTGGGCGGAGGCGACGGCCGCGGGCCGGTCGCGGTCGGCGACGCGAGGGTCGGGCGGTCCGTCGGTCGGGGCGGAGGTGAGGGCGCGGGGGTCGATCGCGTGCTCCTGGCGTCGCGCGCTCATCGCGTGGGTGCGGGCATACAGGGCGAGGCTCAGGCCGATGGTGGGTGGGTCGTAGGGGTCGTACGCGGTGATGGAGCCGACGATCACGCCGTCGACGCCCATCGCGTCGGCGATGCGGTGCACGTCGGCGGGGTCGCGCACGGCGGTGATGTCCAGGGCGTGCATCGCTTGGAGGGTGCGGTTGAGGGGAACAGTTCTGATCCCCTCGACCTCCTCCGCCGCCGCGACGAGCCTGTCGCTGACGGCGAGCGGGTCGAAGATCTCCGTTCCCGATTCGTTCCGGAGCGGGAGCACCGCCCAGAGCACCTCGCCCTGGGAGGCGTCGTAGGGCGCGGTCGGCGCGGGCGGGGGCGTGAGCTCCGGGCGCTTGGGGGCCAGAGCCTCGCACGCGCCCAGGCAGGCGGCGCAGGCGGCGAGCGCAAGAACCGCGCCAAGCCTGCGGCGTCGTATCGCGAGCATGGTCTGTGCACTTGTCATGGCGTCCTGCCGTTCTCGCGGGGATTCCATCTCCGCGTCGCAATCTCCGGGCCTGCCTTCCGGCGGGCCCGGCTTCCCATCAATCGGCGTGCGGACGTTCCCGTCTGCACAGCGCCGTTGAGCATTTGGCACTAGTCGGAGGGGGCGTTGGCCATGGGCGCGGCGGGGGTCAGACCGGCGGCCAGCATCGCCTGTCCGGCGTCGATGGACCAGACGTTGTCGCGCCCGGTTCTTGTCGAGACGAAGTAGATGCGCCCGTCGCCGCCCCACGTGGGCATCAGGTCGGAGCTGGACCCGTTGGTGAGGCTCACCATCGTGGATCCATCGGCGGACATCATCCACAGGTCGCTGTCGGCCACGCCGCCGGCGGTTGCGGACCGGACCGCGTGCGGATCGCTCACCGAGGCGAACACGATGCTGCGTCCGTCCGGCGACCAGGAGGGGTTGATGTAGGCGGTGCTGGGATTGCCGACGAGCTGGCTGGGGCTGCTCACTTTCCCGTCCTTGAGCTCGATGGCCCAGATGCCGAACGCCCGGTCGCCGCGCTCGGCGGAGCGCTGGAAGACGAGCAGCTCGCCGCCGTTGGGGCCGGCGCCGGCCTTGGGGCACCACTCGGGGAAGAGCCCGTAGCCGACGAATTGGGGCGCCGCGCTGTTGGCGACCTCGCTGATCCAGATCTCCCAGCGCCCGGAGGTTTGCCCCAGCTTGGAGTACGCGAGCTTCGATCCGTCCGGCGACCACGTGGGGTGGAGCTCGGCGGAGGACTCCCAGGTGATCTGCACCGGGCGTCCGCCGGTGCGGGGCATGACGAAGATGTTCCAGTCCAGCGTGCGATCGCTGGCGTAGGCGATCCACTGCGCGTCGGGGCTGATGGCGGGCATCACGTCGCGCGCCGCGTCGCTGGTCAATTGCGTGAGGATGGTGCTGCCGGTCGCCTTGAGATAGATGTCGGGGTTGGGGTGGTGCTGCGTGCTCGCGAACACCATGAAGCGCCCATCCGCCGAGACCGCGGGGTCGAAGTCGGCCCCTTCGGAGGCGAAGGTGACCCTGGCCACGTCGACCGAGTCGGGGGAGCCGTTGAGCGGCATCGGGTCGGCGGGGAGGGAGGCCTTCTCGGTCCAGCCCTCCTCGCCGAAGAGGCTGAGCTGCGGGGCGAGGGGGATGCTGGTGGGCTGAGCTTCGGGGAGGTCCGGCGTGGACCGGCTCGGGCCGGCGTACTCGGCACGCTCCGTCCGGCAGGCGCCCAGCGCGAGGCCCGCCGCGGCGCTGAGCCAGAGCACCCTCGCGCCGGGCGCGAGGCTGAATGCGGTGGATGTCTTCATGGGTTCCTCCCCGATCGATGCGTGGCCCGGCGCGCGGGGGGGCCGACCGGGGCCCGGCCGCGTGCCGGGGGAGTTCATCGAGTCGGTGGAGGGGCCGGTTGAGTCCCGTAACCGGGAAGTCGAGAACTTCTGGAGCTGGTACGGGCCTCGGCGTCAGAACATGGTTTCGCGGACCATGATGGCCGGCGAATCCCCCGGTCGCACCCAGCGGGTGCCGCGGGGTGAATCCATGCTCTCGAGGTGGGCGAGGTAGCGCTCGAGCGAGTCGTCGCTGAAGCCGGCGAGATACTCCTCGGGCGCGGTCGTGTTCAGCTCCATGATCCGCTCCATGACCTGCCACCGGCGGAGGCGGGTCGGAGCGTCTTGGGCTTCGGCATCTTGCGGGCGTGCGGGCGCGGGCGGATCGAACAGGGTCGCGGCGTGGGCGGCGGCGGGCTTTCGAGACATGAGCAGCACGGGAGACTCCTGGCGGCGTGGATCGGGCGAGGAGAGGCATCGGAGAGGCGCACGGATCGCCCGCACCGTGTAACAGGGGCGGACGTTGCGCTGCGACGGCTATTGTTGCGCGTGCTGTCGCCGGCGACCCCAAGGCTTCGATGTGACCCTCCCTGGACGGCCCCACCGGTTGGGGGTGGCGGAATCATCGGCAGGCTCAAAGATTTTTCGGACCACGTGCGTGGGGTCTGCCTGGACATGAACCCGCTCCGGGACGAGCCGACGAGCGCTGCCGGGCTCGGGGGGGACATCGTGGTGTCGTGGTCGGGATGGGATCCGGCCGATGAGGTCGGCCTCGCGACCTGGGGGCCGCGTGGGTGGTCGGCGCTCCGGCACTGGTGCGACCGCCAGGCGCCGCTCCTGGCGGGCGGGGGAAGGGAGCTGTGGCTCCGGACGCACGCTGGGCACGTGCTCTCCGACGCGCAGCGATGCCTGACGTTCCTCGGGGGCGCGGGCGGGCAGCCGGTGCGGCTGCTGCTCGATCCGGTGTCGATGCTCGCGCCGTCGATGCTCGCCGACGCGCGCGAGCACCTGGAGCGGATCATGGGCGCGCTCGCCGGCCACGAGGGGGTGCGGGCGATCCTGCTGCCGGAGGAGTGCGGCGGTCCGGGCGCCGAGGGCCCGCTCGGGGCGGCGCTCGACGCGCACTGGCCCGCGTGGAAGCCGGTGGTGCTGGCGGGAGGGTGGGCGCCCGGCGTGCGTCGCGCGCTGACGGGCGGAGCGCCCTGAGCTATGGTTGCAGCACCAGAGGAGGTCCGGATGCCGACGCCGAGCCAGCTTCCCGCCCCGATCGATCACCCGGCGCTGCGGCGCGTGAAAGAGGCGTTCCCGGCGGCGCGCCTGCGCGCGACGCTCTTCCGGGGGGACACGACGCTGATCGTCGAGCCCGCGGACCTGCTCGGGATCATGAAGTTCCTGCGCGACGACCCGGCCTGCGCGTACTGCTTTCTGTCCGACGTGGCTGGGGTCGACTACATGGGGTATCCGCGGGCGATGCCCGGGCGGTTCGCCGTGGTGTACAACCTGATCTCGTTCGAGCGAGACGACCGGCTGTTCGTCAAGACGTTCGTCGATCCTTCGTTGCCGACCGACGGCGTGGAGCCGGACCCGGCGCTCGTCGTGGACTCGGTGACCGAGATCTGGCCGGGGGCGGAGTGGACGGAGCGCGAGGTCTTCGACATGTTCGGGATCCGATTCAGGAATCACCCCGACCTGCGCCGGATCCTGACTTGGGAGGAGTACCCGGCGCACCCGCTGCGGAAGGATTACCCGCTGCGCGGGCGTGGCGAGCGCGAGGCGTACAGGGTGCTCGACCGGACGTCGAGCTGATGAGAGCGCCTACCTGGGGATCGTGATCGTGCCGGGGTCGACGATGTCCACGCGGTCGGTGTTCAGGTCCCACACGACGGCCGAGGCGCTCATGGGCGTTCCCGAGGCGCGATCGAGGACGTTCACGCGCCCGTTGTCCGATGCGAGAGCGCGGGCGATCCCCTCGTCGGGGTCGTACTGCAGGAGGTCGGCGGTCAGCTCGCGGGTGTCGGTGCGCAGATAGACGTTCGTATCGGCGATAGCCGAGCGCAGGCCGCCGAAGGCGGTGTCCTCGCTCTCGCCGGGGGCGAAGGCGACGCGCAGGCGGGCGCACTCGAGGAGCGTCTTGGTCCCGTCCGGCAGGCGGGTGTGCGTCATCTGGACGCCCTCGAGCATCTCGCCCGTGCCCGCGGCCCGGTCGGCGTGCATGGAGCCCCGCCAATCGAAGAGCGCGGCGCCGCGATCGCTGTCCTCTTCCTCCTCGGGGGCGGCGCGGAGGTCGGCCACGAAGAGGCGGCCACGCCCGGGCACGTCGAGCGTCTGCGCGACGTTGTCGGCGAAGATCTCCACGCCGCTCAGGCGGAAGGCCTGCTCGAGCGGGGGTTCCGCGCCCTCGGCGGACGCGGGGCCGTACCGGGCCGACTCGATCGTCGCCAGGGCGTCGCCGAAACCGACGAACGCCTCGCCGGCCGCGTACACGCTGAGGATCCGGCGGTCGCCGGCCTGCTGCTCGGGCGCATCGGCCTGGATCTCCGGCGCGGCGCTCTGCTCCGCGGCCGAGGCGGGGTCGAGCTCGACGCGGAGGGCGTACGCCGCGATGGAATCGCGGGTGAACGGGTCGGGCTCGTGCGTTGCGGCGACGTCGCCGAGACACTCGAGCCGGCCGGCAAGATCGTCGAACGCCATGCCCTCGGACCAGGAGGCCTGGATCGCGGACGCCGTTTCGCCGGCGCCGGCGCGGTGCTCGAAGGAGCCGCGCCCGGTCACCTCGGCGGTGCGGGCGACGCCCTGGAGACGCACCACTTCGCCGGCAATCGCGGTGGCGCCGCGCGCGACGCGGGCCTGATCCCCCTGGTGCTCGACCTCGAGATACTCACGGTCGGCGTCGGCGAAGAGGCGCTCGCCGGTGATCTCGATGTTGTCGGCGTGGCGGCGGAAGGTCACCGCGCCCTCCGCCCAGACGCGCTGGGCTTCGAGCGAGCCCGACTCGTGGCGCCGGAACTGCGCGCGCATGACCTGGGCGTCCACCCGGGCGGTGTCGTCGCGGAAGTACCCTCCGTCGCTCGCGCTTGCTTCCATGGAGGTCGGGGTCGAACCGTCCTCATGGAAGGCGACGTCGAGGACCTGGCAGGCGCCGTCGGCGTCGCGTCCGTCCGAGAGGCGCACGTCATCGCGCGCCTGCAGGCGGCGGAGCAGGGATTGTCCGTCGGTCTGGTCGTCGAAGTACGCGTGCAGCACGTTCGCTTCGATCCACGACTCGCCGTCGGTGGCGCGGGCGTTGCCGACCAGCTCCACCTCGGCCAACTCGCCGGTGATGCGCCCGTCGACGAGCTTGAAGCGGAGGCGGGCGCTCTCGCCGCAATCGGCGCGGCTGATGCCGTCGGCGCCGATGGCGGTGTAGGGGCCGGGCACGTACGCCTCTCCGGTGGCGAGGCTCAGCTCGATGCGGCTCATCCTGGTCTCGCCCATGTCGGCGGACTTGAGGGAGACGTTCTGCTGGGCCGGGCCGCCGAGGACCAGGTCGCGGGTGGTCATCGCGTATTCCAGGAGCGCCGCCTGGCCGCTCGCGTCGCCGGCGACCGCGTCGGCGAAGCGCACGACGCCGCTCTCGGTCGCGGTGAACCGCGCGAGGACGTGGTTGTCGGCGAGCTCGGGGGGCTCCTCCCGGATGGGCACGGCTTCGAGCACGTCGGTCCAGGTGAGCGTCACGTTGTCGCTCGGCGACGGCGCGGGAGCGGGCTCGGCCTCCGCACCCGGGCTCGCCGGGGCCTCCGACTCGGGAGGCTGGGGCGGGCCGCCGCCCTCTGTCGCGGCCGGGGTGCTCGGTTCGGCGTCGGCGGGGGCGGCTTCTCCGGGCGCGGCCGTTTCCGCCACCTCCACGCTCGCGATCGCGCCGGGCGGGAGCTTGTTGTCGATGACGCGCGCGAACAGGTCGAGCCGGTCGCTGTCGATCGTCTGCCCCGCCCGCTCGAGATGCACGTCGCCGCGCAGGGCGGCCTGGTAGAACGTGACGACCGGCTCGCGGGGCGGCTCGGCGATCGGGGCGTCCGGGGCGCGGGCGTCGGCGCCGTGCGCTGGCCGGGCGGCGCTCTCCTGGGCGCGGGGCTCGCGCGCCGCGGCGGCTTCGCTCCCGTCATCGGGAGCGC
>Ga0196978_1001403_pt1 | contig 10688 bp, 8 predicted proteins | sample S3v_2013CmetaG_FD_155491 | JGI IMG/M metagenome (GOLD analysis project Ga0196978, IMG submission 155491) | Soil microbial communities from Anza Borrego desert, Southern California, United States - S3+v_20-13C | ecosystem: Environmental > Terrestrial > Soil > Desert | place: USA: California... | reverse complement strand
GGTCGAAGCCGATTTCGTACAGGCCGGATCGGTGGCCTCGGGCAAGATCGGCCAGCGCGTCGCCAGCGAGCTGGTCACGCTGTGCGACAGCGGAGTCTCCGAGCACTACGTCGGCGCCGGCGGCACTATTCCCGTCGACGACGAGGGCGTGCTCGCCGGCCGCACGACGATCATCCAGAACGGACGCCTGGTCTCCTACCTGCACAACCGCGAGAGCGCGGCCAAATACGGCGTGACTCCCACCGGCAACGCGCGCGCGTGGGAATACTCGGATCAGCCGCTCATCCGCATGCGCAACACGTATCTGGAGCCGGGTCAGCAGAGCCTCGACGAGATCATCGCCGAGACCGCCGACGGCTACCTGCTCGAAGGTCCGCGCAACGGTCAGGCCGACGCCACCGGCGAGTTCATGTTCGGCGTGCAGGAAGCCCGCCGCATCCGCAACGGCAAGCTCGGAGAGCTGGTGCGCGGCATGACGCTGTCGGGAATCGCCTTCGACGTGCTGCAGACCGTCGACGCCGTCTCGCGCGATTTCCGCTGGGACCTCGGCGCCGGCTACTGCGGCAAGGGGCAGCCAGCCAAGGTCGACGCGGGCGGGCCGTACGTGCGCTGCCGTGCGCTGCTCGGCGGCGAGCAGTGACAGCGGCCAGCACAGCAGTCGGCAGCGACGCGTGGTGCACGCGACAAAGGAAGCATTCGTGAACGAGCGAAGTCTCCTGGACATGTGCCATCTCCTCGTCGAGCACGCTCGCAAGGCCGGCGCCGACGAGGCCGAAGCCGCTGCCGCATGGCAGCGCGCACTCGAGACTCACGTCGAGAACGGCGTGCCGCACACCGTGCACAGCCGCGAGGAGACCATGTTCGGCCTGCGCGTCATCGTCGGCGGCCGTCAGGGATTCGTCACCGCCAACGACATGGAGCCCGAGCTTCTGATCGAGCGTGCCGCCGAGGCGGTCGCGCAGGCGCGCGTCACCCCTGCCGATCCTGCCGTGGGTCTGCCCGATCCGCAGCCGGTCACGCCGGTTCCCGGCCTCTACGATGCCGACGTGGCCGAGGTCGGCGCCGAGGAAACGGCGCGCCTTGCCGGCCAGATGCTGGCGCGCATTCGCGATCTCGATTCACGCGTGCGCGTCGACTCGGGATCGGTGTCGGCCACGATCACGATCTCGGCGCTTACCTCTTCGCGCGGCACCGCCGTCTCCGAGGCCAGCTCGCTGATGGACGCCAGCGCCTTCGGCATGGCGGTCGACGGCGACGACGTTGCCAGCTTCGACTACGACAGCGCGGTAACCCGGCGCGTGCGCGGCTTCGAAGACGAGATGAACGAGGCGTGCGGGCGATTCGTCTCCAAGTGCACGGCCGGCCTTGGCGCAGGCCGCGGCGAGAGCTTCCGCGGACCGATCGTCCTGTCGCCCGAAGCCGTCGCCGAGTTCCTCCTGCCGGTGCTCGTGTCGGCGCTGACTGCCGATGCCGTGCGCAAGGGCCGAAGCCCGCTCGGCAATCGCGTCGGCGAAAGTGTGGCATCCAAGCTTCTCAGCATCTGGGACGACGGCCGCGTTCCCGGCGGCCCCTCCTCGAGCGCATTCGATCGCGAAGGCATGCCTACGTCGCGCCGTGCCCTGGTCTCGGCGGGAACGCTGCAGGGCCTTCTCTTCAACCACTACGAGGCACGCGCTGCAGGCGGCGGGGCGCGCACGACGGGCAATGCGATCGGGTCGGTGACCGCGCTTCCGAGCGTCGGCCCGCATCGGCTGGAGGTCGACCCGGGCACCATCGCCATGGATGCGCTGATCGCCAGCGGCGAGCGCGCAGTGTGGGTCGGTCGCTATTCGGGAAGCACCAACTCGGTCACCGGCGACTTCTCGGGCGTGGTCAAGAACGGGTTCCTGCTCGAGGCGGGTGCGCGCCGACCGGTGCGCGAAGTGCTGATCGCTGGCAACGTCTTCGAGCTGCTCGGTCGCATCTCGGCGATCTCGCGCGAGCGGCGCGACATCAACGGCGGCGTGCTGGTGCCGGCGATGCGCGCCGAGGACGTCTCGATCACGGCAGGATGAGCTTTCGAAGCCGGGCAACCGAGCGCTTCCGGACGACCGACTACAGGTAGCCGGATGAGCGCACCCCAATGACGTACGGCAGCGAACGCAACGAGCGCACTCGAATGTCCTCCGCACGTAGCGGAGCTAGCGGATCACGTGACCGACTACAGGCATTCGAGCAGTGCAACCCGACGACCTACTGCAGGTAGCCGAGCGAGCGCAGGCGTCGACGGTTGATCGGCTCCAGGCTGGCCGGCGGCGCGACTCTGGGCCGCTCGAGCGTAGCCGCATGGCCCTGCAACACGTCGGCGAGCTCGTAGGCCCACCGCGGGCCGCGACCGCCTTCGAGCAGGTTGCGCGCTTCACGCGTGTCGCGTGACAGGTCGTAGGCTTCCAGCGCCCGCGATGCGGGATGGAAGATCACCTTGTAATGGTCGTCGCGCACGGAAAGGGCGGGCGCGCCCCAGTCCTGCAACGTGCCGTCGGCAAGCAGTCGCAGCCGGCGCCGTGCCTCGCTGAAACGGCGGGGAGCGGCTGCTGCTGCCTCCCTTCCCGCAGCGGCGGCGGCAAACGAGCTCCCCTGCATCGACGCCGGTGGACGCACGTCGAGCAGGTCCAGGACGGTCCGGGCAATGTCCATCGTGCCGACCGTCCGATCGGAAGTGGTGCGCCGCGCGAGCATTCCGCCCCGCAGCATAAGCGGTACACGCACCGACTCCTCGTAGAGCTGGGTGCCGTGGCCGCCGGCGCCGTGCTCGAAGAATTCCTCACCGTGGCCGCTGGTGAGCAAGAAGAGCGAGTCGTCGTCGATGACGCGCTCACGAAGCAGCTTCAGCAGCGCGCCGAGCTGCTCGTCGGCATCGCGTACCTGCTCGACCATCGAGGCGAGCTCGCGCCGCCGCGCCTGCTCGCTTCGCACGTCGGCGCCAGTGTGAACCGGGCGCGTCCGGTAGGTGTGCACGAACAGGAACAGCGGCTGCTCGGCGTGCGAGTCGACGAAATCGGCCGCGCGTTCGAGCGCGTCGGAGTTGGCCGGCGAGATGTAATGCGCCTTGCCCTGATCGTAGTGGTCGAAACCGCGCGCGAAGCCGAGCTCACCTGCCAGCGCGCCGCCCTCGGTGAAGGCCGCCGTCCGCCAGCCCTGGTCCTGCAACGTCTGGGCAAGCGTGCGCACGCCGCCGGGAAGCTGGCGCAGCTCGTCGACGACTCCGTGCACGGACGGCGGCAGGCCGGTCATCAGCGTCATGTGCGCGGGAAGCGTGGTGACCGACTGCGTGACCGCCTCCATCATCACCGTGCCGTCGGAGAAGAACCGGTCGATGGCCGGCGTTGCATCGCCGCCCGAGTACAGGCCGACGGAGTTGAGCCGCAACGAGTCCAGCGAGACCACGACAAGAGCGCGATAGGCGCGCCGCTTCTCGTCACGCTCCACGTTGGCCTGTCCCCACAGCACCCCCACCGCCGTCGTCTCGATGGCCTTGGCCGGACGGCTGCGGAACGCGAAGCGTACCTGGCGGTTCTTGACGTCACCAAGATCGGTGGCGATCTCGTTCCAGTCGGAGCGGCCCGCACCCGGCGTCACGCGCCGCTCGAAAACGGTCCGCGGCGGCCGCGATGGATCGAGTTCGTCGCGCGCCTCGACGACCAGCTCCATCGGCGTGTCCTGCTGCTCGTCGCCGCGCAGCGCGAACGCGAAACGCAACCGCGAGCCGGCGGCCACCTCGACGGGCTGCGTGACGATCTCCTGCCACTGCGAGCCGTGCGCGCCGCGTGCGTGAACCTCGGTAGCCACCGGACCCACGGGCAGATCTTGAAAGACGAAAGTGCGCGAAACGAGCAGCCCCTTGCCCGGCTTGTAGTGCAACACACCGCGCAGGCTCATCCCGTTCCCGTCCTGCACGTACACGTCGAGGTCGTGCGGCTGCGACGCCATCGACTGCGGCATTCTGGCCTGGACGAAAAGCTGACCATCCTCGTCGACCCACGCCATGCGGCGAGCGATGCCGACGGTGCCGGTGATGCCGAGAGCGTCCCGGATGCTGTCGCCGATGCGCTCCCGAGCCGGAGCCAGCGCCGCACCGGTGGCGGGATCGACGGCGTGCAGCGGCTGGCGGGACGTGTACTCGAACGTCGCCGCAGCCTGCGCTGCGGGCGCGAACGCAGCCGAAGCGAGCAGGAGCACGATGATCGGAAATGCTTTCATGGCAGCGGCGGGAGACCGTGATTCAAACACGGGCCGCGCCACGGGTCACCTCGACGACGCTCGTCGTGTGCGGCGGGACCGGTTGCTTGCCTGCGAGCCGGCTGCAAGATTCGACCGAGGCCGGCTCCGGCGGCGGATCTCATGAACCGCTCACGCTCCCGTCTCCTGATCATCGGCGTCGATACCGGCGGCACCTTCACCGACATCGTCTATCGCGACGGCGCGGCGACCGGCAGGCTCAAGCTCCTGTCCACGCCGCAAGATCCGGCCAAGGCGGTGCTCGAAGGCCTGGAACGGCTGTTCGGCAGTCGCCGTCCCGATCTTCTCACCTACGGGACGACCGTTGCCACCAACGCGATGCTCGAGCGGCGCGGGGTCCGCACGGCGCTGGTGACGACCGCCGGCTTCGAGGACGTGATCGAGATCGGACGCCAGGCAAGGCCGGACCTGTACGACCCCGAGCCGCAAAAGGCGGAGCCGCTGGTGCCTCGCGCGCTTCGCATCGGCGTTGCCGAGCGGACGCTGTTCGACGGCCAGGTGCAGTTGGCGCTGACTGAGCGCGAATGCCGGCGCGTACGGCGCACGCTGCAAGAAACCGGTGCCGAGGCAGTGGCGGTGTGCTTCCTGCATTCGCACGTGCGCGGCGCGCACGAGCAGCGCATACGGCGTGCGCTGGCGAGCCTGGGCGTGCCGGTGACCCTGTCGCACCAGCTCTCGCCCGTCGCCGGCGAGTACGAGCGCTCCAGCACCGCGGTGGCCAACGCCTACGTGCAGCCGCGCGTACAGGGCCACATTCGTTTTCTGGCACGCGCCAGCGGAGCGCGGACGTTTCGCGTGATGCAGTCCAACGGCGGCGCCATCGGTGCGGCGATGGCCGCGCGCGAGCCGGTCCGAACGATGCTGTCTGGACCGGCCGGCGGCGTCGCGGCCGCCGCCGAAGTCGCACGGCGCGCAGGCATCGGGCGCATCGTCACGCTCGACATGGGCGGCACTTCCACCGACGTCGCGTTCGTCGAAGGCGAGCCTGCGCGGCGGGCGATCACCGAGATCGGCGGTTTTCCGCTGCGCGTCCCCTGCCTGGACATTCACACCGTAGGAGCTGGTGGCGGATCGATCGCGCGCATCGATCCCGGTGGCGCCCTCATCGTCGGCCCCCAGAGCGCAGGAGCCGACCCGGGACCGGCCTGCTACGGCCGCGGCGTCCTTGCCACCGTGACCGACGCCAACGTCGTTCTCGGACGCCTGCCGGTGCGTCGCTTCCTTGGCGGCACGATGGACCTGGACCTGGAACGCGCGCGTGCCGCGGTTGCAAGTCTGGGTGCGGGCGCAGGAACGCGCCGAAGCGCGCGCCGCTCGCGCACGCGTGCCCCAGCGCTCGAGATGGCGGCCGAAGGCATCGTGCGCGTCATCGAGGGAAACATGGAGCGCGCCATTCGCGTCATCACGGTCCAGCGCGGAGAGGATCCGCGCACGTGCACGCTGGTGCCCTTTGGCGGAGCGGCCGGACTGCACGCATGCGGCCTTGCCGAGCTGATGGCATTCGCCGACATCCTCATCCCGGCCGAACCCGGCCTGCTGTCCGCACGCGGCGTGCTCGATGGCCGTGTCGTCGTCGACCGCCTGGCGCCGTTGCACGCCGTCGATCCGAGCACCGCATGGCTCGAGCGCAAGGCCGTTCCCCTGCAAGGCGCCGTGCAGCGATCGCTGGCGCGCGAGGGGTTCCGTGCCGCCGCGGTCGAGCTGACCACGCTGGTACGTGCGCGCTATCGCGGCCAGAACATCGAACTCGAGGTGCCGCTGACGCGCGAGCTGCATGCAGCATTCGACCGCGTGCATGCGGCGCGCTTCCACAGCTGCGATCCGTCGCGTCCACTGGAGGTGGTGGGCCTGCGCGTGACCGGCAGCAGCCGGCGCGTTGTCGGGAAGCCTGCCCGCGCGCCGCGCAAGTCGAAGGCACGAGCGGCGGGATCGGAGCAGGCCTATGTCGGCGGCCGGGTCCGTACCGTGCCGCTTTACGTGCGCGAAGATCTCGGCAGCGGCGCTGCCATCGCCGGGCCGGCCATCGTTGCCGAATACAGTTCGACGACCTGGGTGGCACCCGGATGGACGGCACGTGTGGACGGCGATGCCAATCTGCGCATGTCGAAGAGCAGACGAGGAACCCGATGAAGGGAAAGCTGTCCGCTGCCGATCTCGAGCTGTTCGCCAATCGCCTGATCGGCGTCACCGAAGAGATGGGCGTGGTGCTGCAGTCGGCGGGGATGTCGCCCAACATCAAGGAAAGACGCGACTTCTCGTGCGCACTTTTCGACGGCGCCGGCGGCATGGTCGCGCATGCCGCGCACATTCCGGTTCATCTCGGTTCGACGCCGCTGGCGGTGCGCGCGGCTCTGGACCGTTCGGTCATGAAGGCCGGTGACGTCGTCATCCTCAACGATCCCTATGCCGGCGGAACCCATCTTCCCGACGTGACGCTGGTCGCTCCCGTGTTGCTGCCACGCTCCACGCGTGCCTTTGCCTACGTCGCCGATCGTGCGCATCACGCCGACATCGGCGGCGCCAGCCCGGGCTCGATGGCGCTGGCCACCGACGTGCACCAGGAAGGCTTTCGCATTCCGCCGGTGCATCTGTGCCGCGGCGGGCAGTACGTGCGCGACACGCTCGATCTGTTCCTGGCCAACACGCGCGTACCCGAGGAGCGGCTCGGCGATCTGGAGGCGCAGGTCGCCGCTCTGCGCGCGGGCGCGGCGCGCACCGGCCAGCTGTGTGCACGCTTCGGTCCGCGCCTGGTGACGCGCGCGATGACCGAGCTGCAGGACTATTCGCGCCGCCTCATCGAGACGCTCATCTCCGAGCTGCCCGCCGGCAGCTGGAAAGCCGAGGATTTTCTCGAGGACGACGGCGCCGGCACGCGCGACATCGCCATTCGCGTCTGCGTGCAGCGCCGCGGCAGACGACTGCACTTCGATTTCACCGGAACCTCGCAGCAGGTCCGGGGGCCCGTCAACGCGAACCTTGCAGTCACGACGTCCGGCGTCTTCTACGCAATCGCGTGCGTGGCCGGCCGTCGCGTCCCGGCCAACAGCGGCATGATGGCGCCGGTGACGATCGAGGCGCCCGAGGGCAGCGTGGTTCACTGCCGCTTTCCGGCGGCAGTGGCAGGCGGCAACGTCGAGACTTCGCAGCGCATCGTCGACGTCGTGCTGGCCGCGCTGGCCAAGGCGCTGCCCGATCGCGTGCCGGCCTCCAGTTGCGGAACCATGACCAACGTCGCGCTGGGCGGCTACGATCCGGTGCGCGGCCGCCACTTCTCGTATTACGAGACCGTCGGAGGCGGAGCCGGCGCCGGTCCTCGTCGCGACGGGGCGCATGCGCTGCAGACGCACATGACCAATACCTGGAACACTCCTGTCGAAGCGCTGGAGTCGTACTACCCGATGCGGGTCACTCGCTACGCGGTTCGGCGCGGTTCGGGCGGCGAGGGTCGCCATCGCGGCGGCGAAGGAATCGTTCGCGAGATCGAGGTGCTGTCCGAAGCGCGACTGACGCTTCTGGCCGAGCGCCGGCGTCGCCAGCCTCGGGGTCTTGCCGGCGGCGGCAGCGGCGGCGTCGGCATCGACGAGATCGTTCGCGCGGGGAGAACCCGCGCGCAGAGGATCGAGGCGAAATCCGAGGTGACATTGCTGGCAGGCGACCGCCTTCGCGTGCAGACACCGGGAGGTGGTGGCTGGGGCGGGCGGAGTACGAAGCCAAAAAAGAAAGGGCGTGAGACCTTGCGAAAGGTGTCACGCCCTTCTGCCCCAGGAGGAGAGTGAAGCGTTGACCGGACGCTTCACCGGCGGGCATGGTCGGACGCGCAGGATGGAGAGGCCGAAATTCCCGGCGCGTCCTTTCGTGGCCGTCCCCGCTGCTCGGCATGCCATAGGGCGTACCGGCAACAGCGACGGCTGATTCTCAGGCCGCTTCCTGAACTTCCTTGGCCAACTCGTCGAGCTTGCGCTCGATGGCGCTGATGCGGCGCTTGATGGGGTCGAGATCGCTGCGCTGGAGCACGCCGAAGGTCTTGAGCAGACGCTCGATCTGCTTGCGCGCCTCTTTCTCGATCTGCGTGAAAGCCTTCTGGCTGACGCTGGTGGTGTCCTTGCGCAGCGCCTTCACCTGCTTCTCGACGGTGCCGCGCAGGTCGCTGACGCGCTCTTCGACGTCGGCGTAGACGTTGTCGACGGTCTTGGTGACGGTGCCGCGAAGCTCGCTGACGCGGTCGACCAGCTCATCGAGCTGGCGGCGTCCCTGCTCCGGCAGGTAGCGGGTCGCTTCGCGACGTACGCGATCGACGGTGTGCTCGACGTCCTTGCGCAGGCGGCCGACGCTTCTGGTCAGGTCGTCCATCATCGGAATGGTCGTGGTTCGTCTCGTCTTGGTAGCCATGGGGCTCCTCCTGGTGATGTCACTCGCGCTTGGAGTGCATGGCCTGTGCTCGGGATCCCCGAATGCATGGCCATGTCCCCTGCTTAACACGGCGCGTCATCATGTCAACGCGATGCGGCAAAAGTCTCAGCGTCAGGAAAAACGCATTGCGAGGGAGCTGATTGCGAACCCGCCTCCGGCCAAGCAAGGGAACCGTCGCGCTGCGACGCCGCGCGATGCGAGATCGCCGTTAGTCGGAACTGGTCGTGGTCGACTTGGCGGGGGTGACGGATTCCGATTTCGAGCCCGAATCGGTGGAGGTCGCGGCCGGGCTATCCGAGGTCTTGGACGACCCCTTCTTCTGGTACCCGTCGGAGTACCAACCGCCCCCCTTGAGCTGGAACGCCGCCGAGCTGATCAGCTTGGTCACCTTGGAACGGCACTTGGGACAGCGCGACAGCGGGGCGTCCTTGATGGACTGGCTCAGTTCGAACTCTCCGCACTTCGGACACGCGTACTCGTAGATCGGCATCGCTCAACCTCTCGGTCGAACGCAACTTTTTGCGTGCGGACCGTCGAAAGCACGCGAACCTAGGCAGCCGGCCATGGGTTGTCAACGCGGCCGAGGCAGCGCGTCCATCAGGCGCCGCGCTTCGGCTTGTGGATCCTCTGTGGTGATGACGACCTTCTTGGCGCGGCTCGATTCGCCCGACACGATGCGGATCCTGCCGCGCGCGACTTCGCAGACCTCGGCGAGCACGTCGATCAGCGAGCGGTTGGCTTCGCCGTCGACCGGCGCGGAATGAAGCAGGATCTTGAGCCGATCACCGACCACGCCGGCAACGCCCTGGCGTGAGGAGCGAGGAAGGACCTGGACGCGCAGCTCGATCGAGCCGTCGCGCATCGTCAGCCACGGTGGCCAGACCGGGTTCACGCCTTGCCCAGTTCCACCGAACGCCTCGCGGCGGCCCGAACAGCCGCAGACACCGTGCCCATCAGATCGGCGTCATCGAGGACCGAAAGGCCCGCCAACGTCGTGCCGCCCGGGCTCGAAACGGCCTTGCGCAGGTCCGCGGGCGAGTGCCCGGTCTGCACCATCATCTCGGCAGCTCCGGCGATGGTGGCCAGCGTCAGCGACCGTGCCAGCTCGGGATCCAGACCTGCCTTGGCGCCGGCGGCCATGAGCGCTTCGGCAAAGCGGTAGACGTAGGCCGGACCGGAGCCGCTCAGAGCGGTCACCGCATGCATGGCCTTCTCATCCTCGACAACGTGTGCCTCACCGACCGCAGCAAAGAGCCGGCGCGCTCTGGCGACATCGGAGGGGCGAGCCGACGCTCCCGCGCACAGAACCGAGGCGCCCTTTCCGACCAGGCATGGAGTATTGGGCATCACGCGCACGATGCGCACGGCCTTGCCCAGGCCCTTCTGCAAGCGTGCCAGCGGAACGCCGGCAGCGATGGAGACGAACAGCTTGGCGGGCGATGCCGCCGGTGCCAGCTCGGCCAAGACGGGTGAGAGGATCTGCGGCTTCACGGCCAGGACGATGATGCTGCTGGCGGCGACGACCCGCGCGTTCTCGTCGGTGACGCCTATCCGATAGCGCCTGGCCAGGAACGAGCGCCGTTCCCTGACCGGCTCCGAGGCGATGAGATTCGAAGCCTGATGGCCGGCTGACAGGAGCCCGCGCACCAGAGCCTCGGCCATGTTGCCGCCGCCGATGAAGCCGATCCTGTCCGCCATCATTCCTCCTTTCGAGCTGCTCGGCGCGATCCGAACAGAGCCGTTCCGATCCGGATCATGGTTGCACCTTCGGCCACCGCGTCCTCGAAGTCGCCGCTCATGCCAGCCGAAATTTCTGTCATCGGTGCCCGTTCGATCTGAAGGCCGCGGAGCCGCGCGCACAGCTCGCGAAGGCGCGCGAACTGGGGCCGAGAGGGCCGCTGCGGATCCGCAACTGCCATCACGCCCACGAATCGCAAACCGGGGTGCGCAGCGGCTTCGCGCAGGAAGGCTTCGGCATGGTCCGCGTCGATGCCGCCTCG
>Ga0196978_1001401_pt1 | contig 10699 bp, 11 predicted proteins | sample S3v_2013CmetaG_FD_155491 | JGI IMG/M metagenome (GOLD analysis project Ga0196978, IMG submission 155491) | Soil microbial communities from Anza Borrego desert, Southern California, United States - S3+v_20-13C | ecosystem: Environmental > Terrestrial > Soil > Desert | place: USA: California... | reverse complement strand
TCCTTTTGCAGAAAATCGGTTACGCCGACGTGCAGCTGCGGAAAGATCTCAGCGGGAAGGACAGGATGGTACGAGCATCGATCACACGTTAATCATGGATGAGCAGGCAGCATATCCCGCAACGACGGGCTTTACTTCTTCGGGCGAACCGACCTGGAACGGGAAGACATTCGCGGAATGGAAAAGCAGCTTCGGGACGGTCGGGATCGAAGATGCGCAGCTGCGCTATTTTCTGAGTGAGTACAGCAACGTTGCCGATATGCCGCGCATTGTGCCCGCTTTGCGCGAAAAAGGAATGAAGATTTTGCCTTTGATCATTTTGACAAAGATTTATTTGAACGCCGGTTTGCTGGAAGCGCGTGACCTGGTGGAAAACCACTATGGCCCTTTGGCTTAATTGCGGATCGGCGTTCCGAACTCCGCCCAGTCTTGCTAAATTTGAGCTCCCGTTTTTTAACCTATGACCCGCGAACAAGCCCAAGAGCGCATCGACCGTCTTTCCAAAGAGCTGGAAGAGCACAACTACCGCTATTACGTCCTGGCCGAGCCTGCGATCAGCGATTTTGAATTCGATCATTTGCTGAAGGAGCTCGAAGACCTGGAAAAGCAATATCCCGAGCTGCGCCATCCCGATTCGCCGACCTTGCGCGTGGGCGGACAGGTGACGAAGGAATTCCAGACGGTGAAGCACAAGTACCCGATGCTTTCGCTGTCGAATACTTACTCGGACGAAGAATTAGAAGAGTTCGATACGCGCGTGAAAAAATTGCTCGGCGACGAGCCGTATGAATACGTCTGCGAATTGAAATACGACGGCGTAGCCATCGGCATGACCTACAAAGGCGGCCGCCTCGTGCAGGCGCTCACCCGCGGCGACGGCGTGCAGGGCGACGACGTGACGACGAACATCAAAACGGTGCGCAGCATCCCGCTTCGCCTGAAAGAAGGGGAGTGGCCGGAAGAATTCGAGATCCGCGGCGAAGTGTTCATGTCGCGCAAGGAGTTCAAGCGCATCAATAAGGAGAAAGAAGCATTAGGTGAGCCCTTGCTCGCCAACCCGCGCAACTCCGCCGCCGGCACGCTGAAGATGCAGGACTCCGCCGTAGTGGCTTCGCGAAAGCTCGATTGCTTTTTGTACTCGTTGTACGGGGAGCACCTTCCGTTCAAAACGCATTACGAAAGCCTGGAAGGCGCGCGCCGCTGGGGCTTCAAAGTGCCGCCGTACACGATGAAGGTGAGCAGCCTCGAAGGCGTGAAAGCCTTCATCACGAAATGGGACAGGGAACGTCACGAGCTGGATTTCGACATCGACGGCGTGGTGATAAAAGTGGACAGCTACGCGCACCAGCAGCGCTTGGGCTTTACCGCGAAATCGCCGCGCTGGGCCATCGCGTATAAATTCAAAGCCGAGCGCGCGGCTACGCAGTTGCAGAAAGTTACGTACCAGGTGGGCCGCACGGGCGCCATCACGCCGGTGGCGAACCTGCAGCCGGTGCTGCTCGCGGGCACGACGGTGAAGCGCGCTTCGCTGCACAACGCCGACATCATCGCGAAGCTCGACGTGCGTGAAGGCGATACGGTGTTCGTGGAAAAAGGCGGCGAGATCATTCCTAAAATTATCGGCGTCGACCTGGATAAGCGTCCTGCCGACGCGCAGCCTTTGCAGTACATCAGCGCCTGCCCGGAATGCGGCGCGGAGCTGGTGCGCAGGGAAGGCGAGGCCTTGCATTATTGCCCGAACGAGAACGGCTGCCCGCCGCAGATCAAGGGGCGCATCGAGCATTTTGTGGGCCGGCGCGCGATGAACATCGAGAGCATCGGAAGCGAAACGATCGAGCAGTTCTACAATGCGGGGCTGATCCGCAACTACGCCGATCTCTACGAATTGAAGAAAGAGCAATTGCTGCCGCTGGAACGCATGGCCGAAAAATCCGCGAGCAACATCATCGCCGGCATCGAGGAGTCGAAGAACGTGCCCTTCGAGCGCGTGCTGTTCGCGCTGGGCATGCGCCACATCGGCGAGACCACGGCGAAAAAATTAGCGTTCGGCCTGAAGAACATCGACACGCTGCTGTCCGCGGACAAAGAGCGCCTGCTCGAAGTGCCGGAGATCGGCGAGATCATCGCGGACAGCATTCTCAATCATTTCTCGCAGGAAGCGAACCGCGAGCTCGTGGAGCGCCTGCGCGCAAAAGGCCTGCGCTTCGAATTGTCGGAGGAGCAGCTCTCCGCGCAAAGCGACAAATTGAAAGGCCTCACCTTCGTGGTCTCCGGCGTGTTCCGCCGCTCGCGCGACGAGATGAAAACGCTGATCGAGCAGAACGGCGGCAAGAGCACCGGATCGGTTTCGGGAAAGACATCTTATCTTGTCGCCGGCGACAGCATGGGTCCCGAGAAGCGCGCCAAAGCCGAAAAGCTCGGCGTGCGCATCATCGGCGAAGACGAACTGCTGAAGCTCATCGAATCAGGAACCCTCGACAATTGAGCCTGCTCGACCCCATAAAAAAACTCCTCTCCTCGCAGTCGCTGCGCCGCGACATGAGATCCGTGCAGCGCGAGCGCGGCGCCTTCAGCATCGAGCAGGCGAATACGGTGGGCATCGTTTTCCAGTACAACGGGCCGGAAGATTTCGAGCTGCTCAAAAAATACGTGCTGTACCTGCGCGAGATGAAAAAGAAAGTGCGCGCCGTCGGGTTGTACACCACGAAAGAGCTTCCGCAGTTCAGCTACTCGAAGCTGGAATTCGATTTCTTCGGCAAAAGGCAATTCTCCTGGTTCGGCCGCCCCGCCGATCCCACTCTCCGCACCTTCACCGAAGAGCCCTACGACATCCTGATCGACCTCAACCTCAGCGACGCGCTCCCGCTGCGCTACCTCGTCGCGCTCTCCCGCGCCAAATTCAAAGTAGGCCGCTGGCAAGCCGATGACAATGCGCTGCACGATCTGCTGATTGACAGCCCGCCGGAGAAGGGGCTGAAATTCTTTCTCAGGAATGTGGATACGTATTTGTTGAAGTTGAGGGGAAGCTGAAATTATTTCACGTCTGCAGTTCAGGGAAAAGGAAGTGGTCTCGACTACGCTCGACCTGACAAGGGCAAACGTCCTTGTCAGGTCGAGCGTAGTCGAGGACTAAGTAGGATCATGCGCGCAGCGCTCACGAGCATCATTTCCTTTTTGATCTTCCCATTTTCTTTTGGATCTCGTAATGGCTTTCATTCCTACACTTCGAAAGCTCTACCAGCTTTTGCCAGTTTTCCTCGACCAATGCTTTCTTCTTCTGCGCCGACCAGCGTTTTAGTTTTTTCTCCCAATTGATTGCGTCCCTGACATATCTGAATGTTTCAGCATACACAAGCTGCAGCGGCCTGCGGGTGAATGTATAGGCATACGGGTCAGTTCCCGCTTCATGTTGTGCAACGCGGCGGTCAAGATTATTGGTGATGCCTGTGTAATAAGTTTTGTCTGCGCAAAACAGGATGTACACGTAATAAGTTTTGTAGGGACGCATAAGGATGAGGATATTAAAAATGCTTTCGTTCATGTATGCGGTTCAGGGAAAAGGTAGTTGTCTCGACTACGCTCGACCTGACAACGGCTTTTTGTTCGCGCCTTTCCTGTCCGGGCGCCTTTGTCTGTCCGAGCGTAGTCGAGGACTGAGCAGGATCTTGTGCGCAGCGCAAACAACGCTCTCTTTCCTTGCTTTTTTAAACGAAAACAGGAGCCCCCAGCGGCTCCTGTTTTTCAAAAATCGCCTGTCGCGAAACAGGCGAAAGCAGCGAACGTTTATTCGGTGTCGCGCTCCTTGGCTTTGTTCTCCAGGATCAGCAATTCCGAGGCGACCACTTCGGTGATCGTGCGCTTTTCTCCTTTTTTGTCGATGTAATTGCGGGAAACGAGCTTGCCGTCGACGGCGATCTCCAGGCCTTTGTGCAGGCCCCGGGCATAGTCCGCCATTTTATTCCAGGCGACGATGATGAACCAGTAGGTATTCTGCACGTTCTCTCCTGCGGCGTTACGGTACCATTCATGCGTGGCGATCGTGAAGCGGGCCACCTTGCGGCCGTTCTGAAAATCCTTGATCTCGGGCGGCATGCCGATGTTACCGACCAACTGCACTTTGTTCTTCGACGTGTTCATAATCTCAACAGTTAAAAGATGAATAAATAAAAACTTGGTTTGTTCTTAAGCGTACATACACTTCCTGGTTCTCATCCGCTGCGGCCGGCAACGGTAATTCCGAAATCGGGATGCAAAGGTGTGGGGAGTGAAAAAATACCAGCCGGTTAAAAAGCGCTTCTTATCGATAGTATGTATGTGCAGTCGTTTGATGTCGGGTAATGTTGTTGGAAATCAGTAAATTGTTACAATAAACCTAAGCTGATCTTCCAACCAGGAAAATGAGATTTCTCGCTATTTCCGATACGCACGGCAAGCACCACGAGCTTTCTTTACCTCCCGCCGACGCGCTTCTGCATGCGGGTGACGTTTCGCGCAGGGGCAAAAAAGAAGAGATCGAAAATTTCCTGGACTGGTTTTCGAAGCAGCCGCATCCGCATAAAATTTTCATCGCCGGCAACCACGATTTCTTCTTCGAGAAAGAAGCAGAAGAGCATATACGCGCGATGATCCCGCCCGGCATCGTTTACCTCAACGACAGCGGAATTACAGTGGGGAGCGTGCGCATCTGGGGCTCGCCCATCCAGCCGAATTACCACGACTGGGCGTTCAACCGCGAGCGCGGCTCGGAAATAAGAAAGCATTGGGATTTAATTCCCGCCGGAACGGATATCCTGATCACGCACGGCCCCGCGCACCTGGTGCTCGATAAAACGATCAACGGTTTGAACGTCGGCTGCGAAGACCTGCGTGAGGCGATCCGCCGCGTGAAACCGCGCTACCACATTTGCGGGCACATCCACGAAACGTACGGCAAGGTGGAGCAGGAGGGAACGGTTTTTCTAAACGCATCCGTTCTCGACTTCAGCTACAACATGGTGAACACACCGTTCTTATTCGATCTTTAAGTGATGAACCCTTTCCTCGATGCGCTGATGCAGATCAGCGTCGCCTGCTTTTGGAGCTACACGATCGGCAGCATGCTGCTGCTGCTTTTCTTCGGGTTCGTACCGAAGCATCGTGAGCTCTGGCTGAAATTGATCCGTCAATCGAACTTTTTACTGGCGGTCATGAGCCTGGTGCTGATCGCCTGCAATCTCGCTTCGCTGGCGATCGCTTACGTGGAAACATTGCGTACGATGCATGACGCGAACGCCATCGCTTTCGGAACGCTCAGCCGCGCCACAGGGCCTTTCGCCTGGATGTATTGGCTGGTGCTGCTGGGGCCGGTTGCTGCGCAGTTGTTTTGGATCAGGCGCCTGCGGCGGTCGATCCCGCTCACGGCCGTGCTGCTCATCCTGGCGTTCCTCACCGCCTTCCTGCTGAGCGATCCCGTATGGCTGCTGCTGCTGATCTACCCGCTGTGCCTGCTGCCCGCGCTGAGAAAATAAAAAGGAGATTATTCCGCCGGACGTTTCTTCAGCCTGCACACGATCGGGTAATGATCCGATAATTCTTCGCGGATCACTTCGAAGCCGCTGCCTTCGTAGAAGGGGCTGTGCAAAATGTAATCGATGCGCGGCAGCGGGTAGGCGGTGGAATAGGTTTTGCCGATGCCTTGCCCGCTCTCGAGGAACGCGTCATCCATTCCTTTCGAGATCGTATGGTACGTGTACGAGATCGGCGTGTCGTTGAAGTCGCCGCACACGATCTTCGGGTAAGGGCAGGAGGCCATGTGCGCGGCGATGGATTGCGCCTGGCCCGCGCGGCGGGTGAAGCCGCGCTTGATGCGGCGCAAAATGTTTTTCGAATTCTCCAGCTCGTCTTTCGCATCTTCCCCGCTCACCACCGCATTTAAAAAACGGTGATCCGCATAGCCGAAGCGGATCGACTGCAGGTGCATGTTGTAGACGCGCACCGTATCCTTGTCGAGCAGGATGTCGGTGTAGATGCAGATGTTGTTGCTGCGGTTGTTGAAGATGATGCTGCCCTGGGTCACGATCGGGTACTTGCTGTACGTGGCGATCCCGAAATGCTGCCCGCTTTTCTCGATCGTCAGCGTGTACTCCACGTGCACGTACGGGAGGTTCAGCAATTTTTTCAGCGTGTCGAGGTTCTGGTTTTCTCCCCCGTCGCGCTCGTAGAATTCCTGCAGGCAGAGCAGCTCGGGCTTTTCGCGCTGCAGCAGGGCGAACATCTTGGCGCGCGTTTTCTCGTTGTGGCTCCAGTTGTACAGGTCGAAGAGGCGGGTGTTGTAGCTCATCACCTTGAAGCTGCCGAGGCTCGTATCGGCGGGATCGGAGAAAAAGCAAAAGCTCAGGCTGAGCGCCGGCCAGCCCAGGATCAGCACCAGCACCGAGAGCAGGGCGCGGCGGCGGCGGCGCAGCAAAAAATAAAATACGAAAAGCAGGTTGACGCCCGCGAGCACCAGGTAGCCCAATCCGAGAAAAGCGATCGGCCAGAAGCGCGTGGGATTTACGCCGGGCGCAAAATACGAAAGCAGCAGCAGGAAAGCCGCGCCCACATTCAGCCACCACACGACGCGGTCGAACACGCGCAGCCTGCGCTTCGGCCGCTTCGGCTCGCGCGCGCTGACGCTGATGTCGGACGGTATCTGGGGAAGCTCTTCCAAGCGCTTGCGTAATGCAGGGTCAAAGCGTGATACTCTTTCAAAAAAGCAAATTCAAAATCCCGGATCCCAAACGTACGAGAACAGGATCGGTTGGAATTTGCATTTCAGTTTTTGAAATTTTTAAACGTTGCTGCCGTGCTTGTGCAGGAACTCGCGCTCTTCCTTACTCAGGCTGTCGTATCCCGAACGCGAGATCTTGTCCAGTATTTCATCCACGCGGCGCTGCAGGGCCACGCGGCTGGCATTGTAATCCTCGTCCGACATCGGGCGCCGGTGCTCCACGCGCAATGTCGTGCGCTGCCGGCGCTGGAACATTTTCGAAAAGCCGCGCAGCATATTTTTTCCCTTGCGCAGCTGCAGGCCGTAGACCAGGCCGAACACCGCCCCGCCCAAATGCGCCACCTTTCCGCCCGTGTTGCTGGCCAGGTCGAGGATGGAGGTGAGGACGACGGAAACCAGCGCGAGATATTTCAGGCGGATCGACCAGATGTTGAACAGGCGCGCTTCATGCTCGGGCACCACCGCCGCCACGCACACGACCACCGCCATCACCGCCGCCGAAGCGCCGCGCAGCGAGCCGCTGGGCAGCACGAAGCCGAGCAGCACGTACACCAGCGCCCCGCACAACCCGCCCACCAGGTACACCGGCATCAGCCGCGCATTGCCCACGTAATCGCTGAAGAAACGCCCGAAGAAATACAGCCAGAGCATGTTCGAGAACAAGTGGAAAAAATCCACGTGCACGAACATGTACGTCACGATCGTCCACAGGTTGGCCGGCACCCGCTCGGGATGGCCCGGGATGGCGAAGATGTCGCCGGGATCGCTGCTGGCTCCGTACAGCACGCTCACGTTCAGGATCACGTTCAGCAGCAGGAAGATCACCGTGTTGGCGATGATCAGCACCGTCAGCCAGGCGTAATTCCCGGTAAGTGCCATGCGCAGATCGTTCTTGAAGCTCATATCAATAGGATCAATAGAAATGCGTTCTGCTGCGGTTGTAGAATTTTACGAGTATGAAGCCGAACACCATCCCGCCCAGGTGCGCGACATGCGCGATGAGATCGTCGGGCCGGTTGGCGATGGCGCTGATGAAGGCGGAAATGCCGAGGAACAAAACGAGCCACTTCGCCCGTATCGGCACGAACAGGCCCCAGAGCACGATCTCCGTATTCGCAAAAAGCAGGCCGAAGGCCATCAGGATGCCGTAGACGGAACCCGACGCGCCGATGATCGCATGCTCGTTGTAGCGGTCGGAAACGTATTCGCTGCACATGCTCACCGCGGCCTGCAGCGCTTTCTCCGGCTGGCCCACCATCGCGAAAGTGCGCACGTCGTCCACGCGCGCATCGATCCAGTACGAGCTCTCGCCCGGGAACGTATAGGTGTTCGCCAGCTCTTCGAATGCGCCCAGCTCCGGGTTCGCCAAAAATTCCCGCGCCGGCGCCGTCTGGTGCATCACCTTCACACCTGTCCAGCCCATGTGGATCGCCGCCGCACCCAAACCGCACACGAGGTAAAAAATCAAAAAGCGTTTCGGCCCCCACACGTTCTCCAGCTGGTAGCCGAAGAACCAAAGCCCGAGCATGTTGAAGAACAGGTGACCGAAATCGCCGTGCAGGAATTGATACGTGATGAACTGGTAAAAAGCGAAGTTGTCGCCCAGGGGGAAAAAAAGTCCCAGTTTCTCCGCCAGCACGTCGCGCGGCGGACCTTCGGCCATCTGCCCGAACTGGTGCTTGAAAAGCAGCTGTGCGAGAAAGAACAGCAGGTTGATGATCAAGAGATTCTTGACGATCACCGGGAGCTGGTTGAATCTGGCCGGACGGTACTGCTGGTACATAATTCAGGAAAGGCGAAGTTCGGGGTTCGGAAGGGAATGGACAAATGGATCGTTGGGAAAGCGAAGTTAGTGAATCAAAAGGCAACGCTTCGCGGCAAAAGGCAAGTCTTCGCTTGCAAAAAAAATAAAAAATGATGTGGAGATTGCGTTTTCCCCTTTGTTGCAAGCGCAGCGTTGCCTTTTGCTTTTTTGCTCTTTTGCGGCAGGACCGCGGGCGGGTGTTATCCGCGCTTGAACCTTTTATCGAGATCATCGATCCCGTAAACGATCACCGCCGGTTTCCCGTCGGGCGCAGAGTAGGGCAGGCTGGTGGCGAAGAGCTCGTCGACGAGGCTGTGCATCTCGGCATCGCTGAGCACTTTTCCGGGCCGGATGGCGGCCTGGCGGGCGAGGGAGCGGGCGAGGTTTTCGCCGGCGGAGGATTTTAATTCCTGCTGGTTCAGCTTGTATTCTTCGAGCAGGCCTTCCAGCAGCGCTTTCACGTCGAGCTCTTCCGTGCCCGCGGGCACGCCCTGCACGACGAACGTATTTTGTCCGAAAGGCCGGAGATCGAAGCCGAGATTATTGATCGACTCGATCAGATCGAGCGCGATCACCGTGTCGGCGGCGGAGAGCTCGACGCTTTCGGGAAATAATTTCTGCTGGCAGGGTCCGTTCTGCAAACCGAGGTGCTGCAGGTAGCGTTCGTACAAGATCCGCTCGTGCGCCCGCTGCTGGTCGATCACCATCAGGCCCGATTTGATGTGCGTGAGAATGTAGCGGTTGTGCAGCTGGTAGCATCCTTTGCGCGCGCCGGCTTTTTCTTCCTCGTCCCAGGAGCTGTGCAGCACCTGCTGAACGGGCGTTTCCTCCAGCCGCGGAAGCGTTTCCGAGCTGTGCGTCTCGAACAATTTCTGCCAGTCCTTCGGCACGTGCTGCTGCATGCGCGACCAATTGCCCTGGCTGCTGCCGCTTGCGCCGGAGCTTTCAGTTTTGAACGGGTTGTAATTCGTATCTACCGTAATGCCCGGCCGCTTCACCTGCCCGTTCTCGGGATGCAGCGGGATGTCCTTCAGGCTCATCTCCTGCTCGAAATCCAGCGTGGGCGAGATGTTGTATTGTCCCAGCGATTTGCGCACGCTGGAGCGCAGGATGGCGTAGACGAGGCGGTCGTCCTCGAACTTCACTTCCGTTTTCGTGGGATGAATGTTCACGTCGAACGCGTCGGGCGCCATTTCGAGGAAGATGAAATAGGAGGGATGCGCGTCGGGCGGCAGCAAGTGCTCGAAGGCGGAGACGAGCGCGTGGTGCAGGTAGCTGTTGCGGATGAAGCGCTTGTTGAGAAAGAAGAATTGCTCCCCGCGCGTCTTGCGCGCAAACTCGGGCTTGCCGATGAAGCCGCTGATGCGCACCACGTCGGTGCTTTCTTCCACGGGCGCGAGGCGCTGGTTGTAGGGACTGCCGAAGGCCGCTACGATGCGCTGCCGCAGGGCGGGCTGCCACTCGGTCTGCGCGCGCTCGAGGTGGAACACTTCCGTGCCGTTGTGCGTAAGCGAGAACGCGATCTCGGGGTGCGCCAGGGCCACGCGCTCGAACTCCTCGATGATGTGCCGCAATTCCACCGCGTCGGTCTTGAGGAATTTTCGGCGCGCCGGCACGTTGTAAAAAAGATTTTTCACAGCGAAAACCGAACCCTTCGCGCTCTGGCAAGGCTCCTGCGCTTTCACCTCGCCGCCTTCGATGCGCAGCAAGACGCCCAGCTCTTCGCTCTCGCGCCGCGTCTTCAGCTCCACCTGCGCGACGGCGGCGATGGAGGCTAGCGCTTCGCCGCGGAAGCCCTTGGTGCGGATGGCGAAAAGATCGTCGGCGGAGCTGATCTTGGAGGTGGCGTGCCGCTCGAAGCTGAGGCGCGCGTCGGTTTCCGACATGCCGCTGCCGTTGTCGCCGACCTGGATCAGCGTTTTGCCCGAATCTTTCACGAGCAGGCGGATCTCCGTCGCGCCCGCATCCACGGCGTTCTCGAGCAGCTCCTTCACCACCGAGGCGGGACGCTGAACGACCTCGCCCGCGGCGATCTGGTTGGCCACCGTGTCGGGCAATAAGCGGATGATATCGGGCATTGGGAAAAGGCGGTGATTTCGGACGGGTAAAGTTAAAACAATAATCCGTTGGAAAGCTGCGCCCGTCCT
>Ga0196978_1001400_pt1 | contig 10705 bp, 7 predicted proteins | sample S3v_2013CmetaG_FD_155491 | JGI IMG/M metagenome (GOLD analysis project Ga0196978, IMG submission 155491) | Soil microbial communities from Anza Borrego desert, Southern California, United States - S3+v_20-13C | ecosystem: Environmental > Terrestrial > Soil > Desert | place: USA: California... | reverse complement strand
CGCGGATCTCCTCGGCAACGTCCACAGCGTCTACGTCAAAGACGCCGCGTCGCCGTCCACCTGGCAGTTCGCCTACCGCATGCGCGATTCGAGCGGCGTCTGGGGCGCCGAGGTCCCGGTGTTCTCCGCGACGACCGCGCAGTACACGGGCGTGGCGAACTACTTCATCTTCAGCGTCGCGTGCGAGGAGACGACGGGTTTCGTGAACGTCCTCTACCGCGACCTCGCCGCCGGCGGCCAGCTCCGCGTCGCGCAGAAGCCGCTCTCTCAGCCCGCGTTCGTGAGCTTCCCGCTCGACCTGACGGCGCCGTCGACCGCGCTGCACGAGTACTACCTGCCCACGATCCGCGGCAGCCTCTACCCGGCTTCGAACTACACCGGGCGCGACCTCGACTTCACCTGGAACCTGCGGCCCGCCGGGTCGACGCAGTTCTCGCTGGTCTTCCAGCGGATCGAATCGATCACGATCGCGCCGCTCGGGCCGGCGACGCTCGGGACGACGCAGACGATCTTCATCCACTCGGCGGACGACGCGCTGACTCCGTACGTCTGCGGGTTCGCGTTCGCGCCGGCGCCCGGCATCGGACTCGCCGACGGACGCGTCATTCCGCTGGCGCTCGACTTCCTCCTCACCCTCTCGCTCGATCCGCTGAACGGGATCTTCGTGAACACGATCGGCGCGCTCGACGGCCTCGCCGACGGCGCGGTCGCCTTCAACGTGCCGAACCTCCCGGTGCTGACCGGAGCGACGATCTACTGCGCGTTCGTGACCGCCGACTTCGCGCACCCCACCGGGATCGGGACGATCTCGCCGCCGATCGCGATCACGATGCAGTGATCGGCGGGGGGACGCCGCGGCGGACGACTCCCGCGGCGCCGCTCCGCGAGCGGACCGGGGCGACGTCTCTATGGAACTTCGGGCGGCGGCCGAGCGCGCCGCCCGAAACCCACGCATGCGGATCGCCGCGTACTTCTGCGTCTGCGCCGTCGCCGCCGGTCAGGGCGACGCGACGGCGTCGCGCCCCGTCTCCGCGCGGCTCGGCGTCGATCTCCCCGAGGGCCGCGTCGTCTGGTCGTTCGACGTCGCGCCCTTCCCGAAGACGACCGGCGACGACCGCGCCGCGGCGGAACGCCGGTTGTCGGACGTCTCGATCACCTGCATCGCCGACTGCGGCCTGCGGGTGGAAGACGGTTGGGCGCCTCCCGGGGTGTACCGCGTCGCGGTCTCCCGCGATCCCAAGGGCCTGCGCCTCGTGCTGGCGGAGGGCGACGGCGCCGACGCGCGGTGGGTGCACGCCCTCCGCGCGACCTCCGAATCGACCGCCGCACCCTGGTCCGACCGCGTGGGATTGGAGCGCGCGGACGGAGGGATCTCCTTGCGCTTCGGCGACGTGCGCGCGACGTTTCCGTTGCACGGCGTCGCCGCGCGGACGACGCCGCGGACTCCGTTTCTCGGCGGCGTGGCGGAGATGGCGGTCGGCGCACCCCCGCTGGACGATCGGCCGGTGCGCGACCTGCGCATCGGCACGCTCCGCCTGCGGCGTCCCGGGTTGCCCGCCGCCTGGGCGGCGTTCGTGCAGATGGACGGCGCCGACGCGGCGCTCACGTTCGTCGCGATCGACGGACCCGCGTTCCGGGTCGACGCTTCCGCGGCGCCGACGCGCCCGGAGGCGGAGGAGCCGACGCCCTCGGAGAAGGCGGAGCGGGCGCGCGCGGCGTCCCGACCGGCGCGGGGTCGCGCGACGGCGACGTTCGTCGGCAAGGCGGTGCGTCGCGAGACGCCGGCGCGGACCTTGTCGGTCGACGTGGTCCCGCCCGCCGACGGCGGCGACGAGGCGCCGTGGAAGGTGCGCGTCGCGGCGCTCGACGGCGAGGCGAGCTTCGTCGTGACGCCGCGGTCGTTCCGCGACGCGGCGCGCGCCGTGCGTTGAGCCGGCGGCGCGCTTCCCGCGCCGCTCAGCGGTGGACGCCGGCCTCTTTGAGCGCGCGCGACAATTCGGGCACGACCTCGAAGAGGTCGCCGACGATGCCGTAGGTCGCCGTCTTGAAGATCGGCGCCTCGGGATCGCGATTGATGGCGACGATGACCTTCGACGTCCGCATGCCCGCGAGATGTTGGATGGCGCCGGAGATGCCGGCCGCGATGTAGAGCGTCGGTGCGACGGTCTTTCCCGTCTGACCGACCTGCGCCGCGTGGTCGCGCCAGCCGAGGTCGACGACCGCGCGCGACGCGCCGACCGCGCCGCCGAGGACCGCCGCCAGTTCCTCGAGAGGTTTGAAGCCCTCGGGGCCGCCCACGCCGCGGCCGCCCGAAACCACGACGTCGGCTTCGGCGACGTCGAGCGCGCCGCCCGCGCCGGTCGCCAGAGAGACTGCGACGGCGCGCACGTGCTCGGGATCGCCGGGAACGACGAGCGTCACGGGCGCGGTGCGCCCCGGCTGCTCCGGCGCGGCCTCGAAGGCCTTGGGGCGCAGGGTCAGGACGCAGACGTCGGCGTCGGCGCCGACCGTCGCGACGGCCTTGCCCGCGTAGACCGGACGGCGGGCGACGACGCCGCCCTTTTCCACGACCGTCGACGTGCAGTCGGCGGCGTAGGGCGCGTCGAGCTGCGCCGCGAGCCAGGGCCCGACGTCGCGTCCGACGGTCGTTCCGCCGAGCAGGATCAGACCGGCGCCCGACGCCTCCGCCGCGCGCTGCAGCGCGCGACCCCACGCGGCGCAGTCGTAGGCGCCGAGATAGCCCTGGTCGACCGCGAAGACGCGGTCGGCGCCGCGCGCCGCCGCCAGGCCGGCGAGACTCTGGACGCCCGAGCCGACGAGCGCCGCCGACACGTCGCCGCCCGCGGCCGACTTCAGCCGAAGGGCTTCGCCGAGCGCCTCCCATGACGCGTTCTTGACGCGACCGTCGCGCGCCTCGACGAACACGAGGATTCCGGGTTTCATCGCACGCGGCCTTTCAGAGGACCTTGGATTCGTTGCGGAGCGCGTCGACAAGCTTCGCGGTCGCCGCCTTGCCTTCGCCCACGATGCGGCCGGGCGCGCGCTCCGCCGGCGGCTCGAGCTTGAGCGTGCGCAGTTTCGGCGCGGGCGCGTCGACCGACTCCTGGACGAGCGGCTTGTTCTTCGCGCCCATGATGTCCTTGAGGCCCGCCGCCCGCGGCTTGTTCAGCCCCTTGTCGGCGGTGATCACCGCGGGAAACGCGCCTTCGACGTTTTCCAGCCCGCCTTCGATCTCGCGCGCGGCGGCGAACGTCGCGCCGCGGGCCTCGAACTTGACGACGCGCGTCACGACGGGCATGCCGAGCAGCGCGGCGAGCATCGGGCCGACGGCGCCCTGGTCGTCGTCGACCGACTGCTTGCCGCAGAAGATCGCGTCGGGCTTCGCGTCCTTCAGGCGCGCGGCGAGGAGCTTCGCGACGCCGAGCCCGTCGACCGGGCCCTTGGGCGCCAGCAGCACCGCGTCGTCGACGCCCCTGGCGAGGCACGCCCGCAGGTCCTTCTGCGCCTCGGCGGGGCCGACGGTGATCACGGTCACCTTGCCGCCCTGCTTCTCCTTCAGCTTCACGGCCTCCTCGACGGCGAACTCGTCGAAGGGGTTGATCGTGAACTGCACGCCTTCGGGATCGATGCGGAGGCCGTCGGCGTGGACGCGGATGCGGGTCGCGGTGTCCGGCACGCGCGAGAGGCAGACGTAGAGGTTCATAAGCGGGTCGGCCGCGAAGGGAAAAAGCGCGGGCGCACACGGCGTTTCCCGCGGGAAATGGGGTCGGAATGGTAGGCGCGTCGAGGGGTTCGGACAAGAATCGCTCCGCCCTCCGCGCCGCCGTAAGAATGCGCCGACGCGCGTCTCATGCAGGTCCTGACGGGGCTCCGATTACGATGACGACCGCCGCGGCGCCGTCGCAGGCGCCGCCGTACCGGAGACTCACCCATGCCGTCCGTCGTCACCGCGCTGCGCCCCGCGTGCGCCGCGTTCCTGTTGTGCGCCCTGGTCCCCGCACAGGAGACGCGCCCCGCCCCGGACCCGGCGAAGGCCGCGCTCGAGGCCGAGGAGGCGCGCCACGCGGAGCGCATGAAGGGCATCGAGAACGCCGAGCGCATCCTGCGGGAGAAGGGCAACGAAGCGGGGCTCAAGGGGGTGCTCAAGCAGAAGGAGCAGGAGAAGGAGCGCCACGCCGAAGCGAAGGAGAAGATCCGCCGCGGCGAGCTTCCTCCCCGGCCCGCGAAGCCCGACGTTCCTCCGACTCCGCGCCCCGACCGCCCGAAGGAGCGACCGACCGACGACCGCGTCGAGCGTCTCGAGCGCATGCTCGAGGAGGCGCGCGCGAAAGGCGACGCCCGCGAGATCGAGCGTCTCGAGCGTCACCTGAAGGAGCAGAAGGAGCGGAGCGCCCGCGAAGGCCGCCGCGACGGCGGGCGTCCCGAAAGCCGTCCGGAACGTCCGGAGCGCCCTGAGCGCCCCGATCGCCCGGAGCGACCGGGCGATCCGAAACCGGACCGCCCCGATCGCCCGGAGCGTCCCGAGCGTCCGGAACGCCCGGAGCGTCCTGAGAAGACCGAGAAGCCCGGCCGTCGATGACCGCGACGGCGCTTCCCTCGGAAGCGCCGTTCCCTTCAGGATCGCGGAGGCCCGCGCGCGGCGCCCTGCGCCGCGTCGGCCCCGCATCGTCGCGCTTCCGCGGGCGCCCGTCCGACCTCCCGGCGCCGACGTCTCCGCCCGCGCCCTTCGGGTCAGCCGCCGCGGACCCCGCGCAACGGCCCGTCGAGCGCCCCGCCGGCGCCGAGCTCCAACAGCACGTAGCGGCGGTCTTTCCAGAGCAGCACGTTGCGGAGGACGCGGACGAGGCGGAGGTCGAGCCCCTGTCCGTCGTCGCGCAGCAGCGCGTCGCGGATCGCGGCTTCGAAGATCGGCTCCGCCGCGCGCCGCACGCGGCCGGCGGCGTCCAGCAACCGCGGATCGACGGTCATCGCGCGCCACGCCTCGCGCACGCGCGCGTCCTCGAGAAACACCGAGCGGGCCAGCCGACCGAGCGCGGCGCGCACCTCGGGGTCGTCGGCGATCCGTCCCGCCGCGCGCGCGAGCGCGTCGCGCAGCGCCGGATCGTCGAAACCCTCGCGCGCGCCTCGCAGAGCCGCCGCGGCGATCTCGGGCGCGCGGCGGCGCACGATCGGCAGGGCCTGCGTCCGCAGCGTCTCCTCCATCTCCTTCTCGAAGCTGCGTTCGTCGCCGAGGCCCGCCGCGTCTTTGGTCCGCGCCCACGCCGCGCGGAAAAGAGCGGCGAGGCCGAGCTCGCGCACGAGCTCTTCGGCGAGGCCGGCCGCGGCGGCGCCCGTCGCCGCCTCGACGCGCGGCCAGAGCGCGGCGTCGAGCGCCGGTTTGAGTTCGGACTCGAAAACCTCGACGCGAAGGCGTTCGACGAGGGGCGCCCACGTCGCGCGGTCGCGGGAGAAGGCTTCGGGCAGCGCCGCGGCGACCGCGTCGCCGAGTCGGAGCAACCCCTCCTTCAACGCCGGCGCCGCGACGGCGAGCGCGCTCTCTCCTTCGGTCTCCCACGCGGCGGCCAGCTCGCGCGCGACGCGGTCGCGCAGTTCCGGCGGCGTGAGCGTGCGCAGCGTCCATCCGAGATTGGAATCGGGGTGCATCGCGGCGGCGGCGCCGTCGGCGCGAAGCCGCTCGGCGGTGAACGGATCGAGGCGCAGCGACGCGACGTCGCCGGACGGACCCGCGGCCACGGCGTCCACGCGGCCGCAGTGGATCAACGCGTCCCCTTCGATGCGCAGCACCGGATCGCCCGGGACGAGCCCGCTGGGCCCGGCGTAGGCGGCGTCGGCGAACGCGGCGCGCGCGAGCAGCCCGTCCAACGCGCGCCGCCACAGGGTGCCCGCGCCTTCGACGCGCGAGAGCGGGGTCAGCACGGCCGACGCCGCCCCGAGCAGGACGACCGCGCCGAGCAGGCGGCGCGTCACCGCGCGGCCTCCGACGGCGACAACGCCGACTCCGGGACCCCCGCGGCGCGCAGCGCGTCGAAGAGCCCTTCGGGATCTCCGCAGGAGAACAGCAGGTCGGCGCCGCGGCGCCGTCGAACGCGGACCGCGGGTCCGCCGCGCACCGTCAGCGGCCACGCGCCCCCGCGACGGAGCGTCGCGCCGAGGTCGAGAGCCGCCGCGCGTTCCAACGACGCGCTGCGCAGCTCGGCGAGAGGCGTTCGGACCTTGAGCGCGCGGAACCCGACGACGAGCGCCTCCGGCGTGACGACCACCGCCAGCCGCTCGAAGTGGAACGTCAGCAGCAGAAAGACGGCCGCGCCGCAGAACACCGCGAACCGTCTCGCTTCGCCGGGCCCGCCGATCGGAGCGGGGAGATGCGGCGCGGCGAGGAACGCCGCGGCGATCGCGAGCCCTGCGAAGAACGGCGCCGGGGCGAGCCGCTCGCAACGGAGGAAAGGCAACCGAGCGTTCACGAAGCCGCGCTCGAAGAACCGTCGCGCACGATCGTCGCCCAGAACCGGCCGGCGGGCCCGCCGCCCGCCGCGCGGTGGGAGAAGAAGCGGTCGCTTTCGCAGCGCGTGCAGGGCGGCGTCGGCGGCGCCCCCGGCACGCCGAGCGCCGCCAGCTCGGCGGCGAGGAAGCGGCGGAGGTCGACGCGCCGGCCGTCGACGGCCTCGGGCGTGGTCGCCGCGAAGCGCGCCGCGACGTCGGGGCCTGTTTCGAAGCAGCACGGTCCGATCGACGGGCCGAACGCCGCGCACAGCGACCGCGGCGGCGCGTCGAAGCGCGCGGCGAGCGTCTCCACGAGCCGGCGCGCGACTCCGGCGACGGCGCCGCGCCATCCGGCGTGCGCCAGGCCGACGACGCGGCCGTCCTCCGACGCGAGGAACACCGGGACGCAGTCGGCGAAGCCCGCGACGAGGGCTACGTCGCGCGACGACGTCGCGAGCGCGTCGACGTCCTGCGCTTCGAGCCGCCCGGCGGCGTCGACGACCGCGACCGCGTCGCCGTGCACCTGCCGCGGGACGGCGGTGCGCTCCAGCCGGAAGCCGACCGCCGCCGCGAAGCGACGCCGGTTCTCGGCGACGGCCTCCGGCGCGTCGCCCGTCGAAGGCGACAGGTTCAACGACGCGAACGGCCCGTCGGACACGCCGCCCGCGCGGGTCGACGCCGCGGCCCGGACGCCGCGCGGCGTGCGCGTCCAGGCCGGCGTCCAGAGCTCGATCACGGAACGAGCGTGGTCGCCGCGGTCGTCGAGAAGCGCAGGGCGCCCGCGGCGGGATCGTAGGTCGCGCCCTGGAACCACAACGTCACGCCCGCCAGCGCGGGAAGGTTCGGGACGACGCCCGCCGTCGCGGCCACGCCCGCGCCGTCGAGCACGCCGTCGGCGAGGGGGATGAGCGACGCGACGTCGAGCCGCAGCGCCATCTGCAACGGCCCCGACGGCGGCAGGAATCCCGGCGCGAACGCCGCGGCGAGGACCCACGGGCGTCCCGGCTCGCCGTGCAGCGCGAGCGTCGCGGCGGCCCCGAGGCTCGCGAAGGACGGCGCCAGAAGAAGCGGCATCGCGCCTTCGTAGACGACGACGGACGACGCCGCGTCGGTCGTGATCGTCGCATCGCAGCCCGCCGCGCGGATCGTCGAGCCGCCCGTCGCCGAGGCGCGCGCGATCTCGGAGCGCGACAGCTCGACGTCCGAACCGATTTCCGCCGACACGTCGACGAGCTCGCCCCACGCGGCCGAACTTTGCAGCGCCACGGCGCCGGACGACGCGACGCGCAGCGCCGGCGCGTCCTGGCCGGACTGCAGATCGCAGGCGTCGAACAGCACGGTCCCGGTCGACTGGAGGATCTCCGCCGCGGGCCCGGCCCCGCCGACCCCGACGATCGACAACCCCTGGAACTGCACGCCGCCGCTCGCGAGCCCGACGACGCGCAGCGGCGCGCTCGCGGCGTCGATGAACACCGGCCCGGCGCCGTCGGCGACGATGCGCAGCCCGCCGAGGGGCGCCTGCGTCACGGTGAAGGAGGGGTACGTCCCCGGGGCGAGCCGCACGGTCGCGTGGCCCGTTCCGAGGGCGAGCGCGGCCGCGACGGCGGCGGCGGGCGTCGCGTAGTCGCCCGTCGGTCCGACCGACAGCACGTTCGGCGGCAGCGGCGCCGCGAGGAAGGAGGTCGTGGCCGAGGCGAGCCCGAGCACGACCGACGCGCCGTGGGTCAACACGGCCGACAGCCGGTACTCGTACGGCTGGCCGCCCGGAAGCGGCTGATCGAGGAACGCGTAGGTCGAGGGCCCCGCCGCCGTCGGGGCGTGCACGACCGCGAAGTCCCCCGCGGGCAGGTCGCGGCGCTCCAGATCGAAGCGCTCGACGTCCGTCTCCGCGACCGTCGTCCAGACCAGCGCGACCGAGAACGGACCCGGCGTGGCGACGAAGCTCGACGCCGCGGGCGCGGGCAGCGTCGCCCACGTGACGCGGTTCGCCGGATCGTCGTCGAACGGCTCGCCCGCGAAGGCGCCCGTCGCGCCCGCGAGCACGACCGGCGTGCCGAACGGCGCGCGGACGTTCGCCGCGCCGGGCGCGGACGCCGGGTCGAGGAACACGAGATGCCGCAGCTCGGTCGGGGCCCCGCCCGCCGCCGCGCGGCGCACGTCGAGCAGCACGCCCGCCGGCGCGGGCGTCGTCAGCACGCCCCCGCGGAAGTCGTCCGGCGCCGGGTCGAGCGTCGCGGTCACCTCGATGACGAAGCCCTGCGGCGCCGGCCGCTCGAGGACGAAGTTGCGCGCCGCGAGCCCGCCTTCGACCCGGACGTCGAAGCCCGCCGCGCCGGTTCCGACGATCTGCGCGGGCGCGGCGGGCGAACCGGCGAGCCGGAGCGTCGCGCCGGCGGGCACGACCAGGGGCGCGGCGTCGCCCAGCTCGAGGCGCCCGCCGACGTCGATCGCGACCTCGCCTGCTACGGCGAACGCTGTGGCGGGGACGCGCAGCGTCGCCGTCGTGACGCGAAGCCCGGCGCCCGCCGCGATCTGCACGAGATCGGCGTCGAACTCGAGGTCCTGCGACACGGTGGCCGTCCCGGCGGCGATCTCGAGCGTCGCGAAATGCAGCGTGCCGAACGGCGTCTTCGCCATCAGCGCCGTCCCTGCGGGGTCGTCGAGGCGCACGCGGCCCGCGGTCGGCGCGAACGAGTCGCCGGCGTGCCACGCGCCGCCGCAGTTCAGGTTGGCCAGCCCGCCGACCGCCGTCTGCGTGATCTCGACGTCGCCGTCGACGTCGAGGATCGCCGCGGGGTCGAGGCAGACGAAGGCGCCGTTTTCGAGCACCGCGTTGCCCAGGACGCGCGCGACGACGCCGGGCGGAACGAACGCGAAGCCTTCGACGAGCGTGAGCTCGGCGGTCTCGAAGGGGAGCGTCCCGCCCAGTTGCAGCGAGGCGAGGCCGCTCTGCAGATCCGCGCGGACGGGCGGGAACGGGGCGGCGCCGCCGATCTCCGCGCTCGCCGCGCCTTCGCAGACGACCTGCGTGACATGGATCATCTGGCCGAATACCAGGACGTCGTCTTTGAAAACGTGCGCGGCGTCGCCGCCGTCGAAGGACCCGCTCGCCGACACCGTGAACGGCCCGTCGAAAGTGCACGGCGCCGCAGACTGCAGCACGCCGTCGACCAGCGTCGAACCCGCGACGTGCAGCCCCCCGACGTCGACGTCGACCGTCGCGCCGGCCGTGGCCGCGAGGTTGCGGATCGCGCCGGCCGGCGTCTCGACGGTCACGTCCTGCGCGGCGCCCGCGCCGTCGAACGTCAACGTGCCCGAGGCGGGCGCGAAGCCGGCGCCGTAGGTGAGATTCCCAGAGAGGCGGATCTCCGCCGCGCCCGTGGTCTGAGAACGGACGGTCAGGTCGCCGTCGACGTCCAGCACGGCGCCCGCGCCCGTCTCGAAGGTTCCGAGGGCGTCGAGGTCGGCGCCGCCCGTCACGTGCAGCGTCGCGCCGTCGCCGACGCGGAGTCCGCCCTTCTGCAGGTACAGCGAGGCGACGGTCGGCGACGGCGCCGCGGCGCCGCCGAAGACGACGACGCCGGCGTCCTTGGCGACGCGCACGGCGGGGAAGGCGGAGACCGACAGCACCGCGGCCGACGCCGCGCCGTCGAACTCGTACGCGCCGTCGGGGACGAGCCCGCCGAGGCAACTGAAGTCGGAGGCGAAGGTCTGCGTGAAGGGGCCTGCGTCGAAGACCGCCCCCGCCGCGACCGTCACCGGACCGTCGAAATCGTACTGCGCGGCGGCCGTCGTGACGCCGCCGGCGAACGTGACCGACGCCGCTCCGAAGCGCTTGGAGAGCGACGCGCCCTGAAGGTGCCGGACGCCGGGCCCGGCGAAGACGATCGAGCCGGAGGGCGGCGTGAACGCGTCGTCGGAGGCCCAGTCGCCCTGCACGACGAGCGCCACGAAGCCCGCGGTCGTGCCGGCGAAGCTCGCCGCGCCCGCGACCTGCAGCGGCGTCGTCCCGGGGGCCGAGGCGAAGACGCCGCCCTGCGCGGTCAACGCGCCGACGGCCGTGTTCGAACCGACGGTCAGCGACCCCGAGGTGAGGAGAAGCTCGCCGGCGACGGTCACGCCGGCGACGGTCGCGCCGCCGCCGCTCTTCGCCGCTTCGAGGGCCGGCAGCGGCGCGACGGAGGCGACCGTCGCCGGCGTCGCGCCGTCGAGCACGAAGCGGGCG
>Ga0196978_1001397_pt1 | contig 10724 bp, 12 predicted proteins | sample S3v_2013CmetaG_FD_155491 | JGI IMG/M metagenome (GOLD analysis project Ga0196978, IMG submission 155491) | Soil microbial communities from Anza Borrego desert, Southern California, United States - S3+v_20-13C | ecosystem: Environmental > Terrestrial > Soil > Desert | place: USA: California... | reverse complement strand
CATAGCTTCCGCACGCAGCAGCGTTACGAAATGCTCTTCACGAAGTAAACCTTGCAAAGCGTTGACTACGAAGAGGAGACGATTCTGCGCGAGCGTAGCGCGCTTAATGAGAAGCTTCTGGCGTTCTGTTTCTTTCCGGTATGTGCGGATCAAGACATCAGCGGTGACCTGCTTCCGCGCCCTTAGAAGCTTCGATCCGGCGAAGCCTTTGCCATTTTGGTTGCGCTGGTCAATTATGCGTCGAATGGCCATAACCTGGTTACCAGGCAAGGCCTTCCGTTCGTAGGCTTCTGCGAGCGCCTGCTGGACTTCCGTGTCCTTCGCTCGAGCGATTTCCATCGCAATGGAGTGGGGGATCACCCCTCGCTCGACTGCCTTCAGGAGGCGCTCCTCGCCATTTTCGAGCAGCAGCAGAATGGCTGATATGTATTCGATACTGAAGTCCGTCTTTGCGGCTATTTCACCGATCGAATAGCCGCGCTTTTTAAGACCGCCAATCTCGCGCATCAGCTCAACGGAGGAGTGCTGCCGTCTAGCCATGTTTTCCACCAGGCTCATGATGTAGCAATCCTCCTCGCACGCATCGATGACCACTGCCGGTATCTCCGATTGCCCGAGTGCTATAAAGGCTTCTAGCCGGCCTTGGCCGCACACAAGAGCAAAGCCGCTCCGTTCCGTCCTTTGGCTGACCGTGATTGGCTTCTTTAGCCCCAGTCGGGCGATACTCGTCACGAGCTCGTTAAAGACGCGCTTGTTGCGCGCGCGGGGATTCAGCACGTGTATGTGGTCTACGGGGATCATACGAATGGCAGGAGTATCGCTGGTCATGCCGCAGTCCTCAAATTTACGCGCTCGGCCAAATAGAAGAATGAGTCGAGGGATTCGCACCGATAGGTGTCGAGAAAAATGCCGTTATCTTGCGCCAAGCGGATTCGTGGGCGGTCTATCTCACGAATTGGTAATAGGTAGTAGTCGAGGACGCTTTGATTGGTCGCGTTCATACGAACGGCAACCGTAATGTCTGGCAAAAACGCCGTATCGAGGCGGATTTTCCAGCGCGCGAACCCTGCGTTTGTCGGGAAGCACCTGACGATTACGATCGAGACGGAGAATTCGTCATTTATGCGCAATAGGTCTGTCTTCGGATCTCGCCGAACGGTGGCGCCGACTTGCTGTAGTTGTGCGATCGTGTGTTCCACTATGTCGGGATGCAATCTACGCAAGAAGCGGTTGGTCTCGACGTAGCGGTAATCGCGACCGGGCGTATAGCCGATCAGCTGATACGCGCGCAGTAGGCTTCCAAAGCGGTGCCGATACGAGGAACTCAGCGGGACGTGCTCGGCCTCATCGATGACAAACCCGGATAGGCAACCTTTCTCCGCCAGGAGCTGCCGCAATGAATCCAGCATTTCTGAGTCGGAAATAAACGTGCGACGAGCGTCGATGATCGCCTGCGCGCCATAGAAAAGATCGCTGGAAATGATCGCCTCGAACGCATGCTCTGATCTGACCCACATATCCGGCGGGTTAGGCACCCGCTTCTTCTTAAGTTTGAAGGAAACGCGGTTATAGACGTTGTTCCCGATGTACTTTTCGTTCGTCAGTACCTGATGGACCGTTCCGCGGTTCCATTGCCGCCCGAGGTCAGTCAGCACGCCTTCGGCGTTAAGCGCTTGAGCTATCTCCGCTTCTCTTTTCCCCTGCTGGACAAACATTCGGTACATGCGACGCACAGTCGCGAGTTCCGCGTCGGGTCCGGGTACCAGCACAACCCGATCCGTTTGTAAGCTTTTGTGCTCTCGAAAGGCAAGCTCTGCCTTTGGATGCTTCTGTTCGTCCACTAACAATCTGCGTAGGCCGAATCCCGGAATACCCCCTTGTCGGAAGCCCAGCGTAATAAGCCGGCACTGTCCTGCGAATACTTTCGTGGATAGTTCCCGGCTGTACTCGCCGGCCATCGCACGTTTCATGCCTTTGATGATCGTCGCTGAAAGGCTGCCGTCGTTTTCAAACTGCTCCGCGCAGTAATGCACTCTGATCCCGGCTTCCTTGCAGATGAACTCGTAGTACGCGCTCTCGTCAGCGTCCTGAAATCTGCCCCATCGGCTGACGTCGTAGACGAGGATTTGGGTGTAGTCGGCCCTGCCGGTGCTTACGTCATCGATGAGTCTCTTCAGAGCATCACGCCCGTCCAGACGAAGACCGCTCTTCCCTTCGTCCGCATACACACGGACAATCTGCATACCGCGCTGGTCTGCGTATCGGCGGAGCGTCTCAGCTTGGTTTTCAGTTGAGTACTTCTGGTGCTCAGTAGACATCCGCACATACTGAGCTGCCCGGACAGGGGAGGCGGACTCGTTCCGGGCGGTGTTCGGTTCCATGTCGGCTGCCAGTGAGGGCTTAACGAGCCAGCGGGGGCTACTGTCGTGCGTGCGGCTCGTCCTTTCACCAGTATAGGCAGAGGAGAGCAGGCATGTCGCTCACGAAAAAGGACCGAATTGTTCAGCCTCTTTCCGGAAAAACATTTCTGGTTAGCGCCGCGACCCCAATCGGGAACGGGCGATTCGCCGTCACGATTGCAGAGGCATTGCGCCGCGAGTACGTCGGCAGAAGTGGTGCAGTTAAAATCGTTGCGCGCCTTACGGGTGCTAATGAACGCGCCGTCAAAAACTGGTTTGCCGGCAAGAATGGACCGAGCGGTGAACACCTCGTGGTCCTCGCACAGCACTGCGGCCAAGTGCTGGAGGCCTTCCTGCTGCTGGCGGCACGAGGCGAGCTGGTCACAGCCACGAAGATTGTCGAAGTCAAAGATCGCCTCAAGCAGATTTCTTTGATGATCGATGAGCTATAGTCAGCGCCACGATCGCAAAGCAGACAGATGGATTCTGTCGTGGTGCAACAAAGCAAAGGGCAACTGATGTACGAGCGAACCGGTCTAGATGCTCGTCTTGCTCTCTCTTGAATTCCTTGCTTACATTAGCTATGCGGCTCGTTCGGAGGCTTTCGTCGAAACATTGCGGTATACAGGTCGTGGGCGAGGCGAGCTATATGAGGAGCAACCAAACAACGGCGGCACGCCTTCTTCCGGTTTCTGCGCTGGCAAAAAGTTCGAGGCGTGCCCCGATATGGTCGACAATCAGTAACTTTCGGTCGGTTTGCGACCACCGAGTAGTCGGAAAACCAAGCAACCAAGAGGTTTTTCCCGTCCATCATGAGGTTCGAGGTCGCGGATTTCAGCAAATCCAATTTTCCGGCCGAATCGAGCCGGAGAGCGCTTTCTGATGCGGTTTTTAGGTGTTCGAGGACTCTGGCTACCTTGGCCCTCGGGGAACCGTTTCCACTCGCCAACTCTTCGAGCTCGTCGCGCAAGTTCAGCCTTTCCTTGATGAGAGCCGATTTCCGTTCTTCAAACAGTTCTCTTTCTATCGAGCCATCGAGGAAAGCGTCCGTCAGCCGGTGCAGGCGCTCTTCCACCTGGGCAAGCTGAAGCTGGGTCGCTTGTATCGTCCGCCCATGCTCCTGCGCGTCGGCGGCAATCAAGCTGTCGAGCTCTGACTCAAGCGCGGCCATTTCGTCCTCGGGCAATGCCAGCGCGCCGAGTGCTCGCGAAACTTGGCTGTCGATGTCTTCTTCGCGGACACAGCCGCGGGGGCAGTTTTTTGTGTGACAGCGATAGTAGATGTGTCCTTTCTGCTTCTCGGCCAGCACAGTGTTGTTGCAGTGGATGCATCGCAGCGCCCGCCGATAAACAAAGTCGTATTTCAAACCGAGATGCCGTACCTTTCCTGAGAGTCTTGCCTGCACGCGTCGGAAGAGACTCATGGTGATAAGCGGTTCGTGGTTGCCTTGGAAGACCTCGTTTCTGGAACGAATCCGAATCAGCCCGGTGTAAAAATCATTATTCAAAATGCGCGAAAGCGCATTGAGACTCACTCTCCGGCCGTGACGGTTCCGAAGTCCTCGTGCATCGAGCTCTTCGACAAGCGCTTCCAACGTGAACTGGCCACTGGCATACAACTCGAACGCCGCCCTGATGTGAGGCGCTGTCGCGGGATCGAGGGTCTTCGGTTTGGCTTTACCGTTGTCCAAATAGCCGAGCGGCGCGCGCAGCGGGTAAAAGCCTTGCTTCAGGCGGCCGTAGAAGCCCTTCAATACTTCCTCGCGAAGATTGCGGATGTAGTCAGCCGCAATGACCGCTTGGATATCCGCTGAGAGCCGACCGCCGCGCGATGTGAGGTCGAGGTCTTCATGGGCCAAATAGACGCGGATGCCTCGGTCCATGAGGATGCCGAGATCGGCCCAATCGCGAAGATTGCGGGCCGAACGGTCTACCTTGTGGATGATGACGCCGGCGGCCTTGTTGCGCTCGAGCTGCTTGAGCAGTCGATTGAAAACTCTGCGGCCTCGTTTGGCGGCCGTCTCTCGTTCTTCGAACCACTCCGTAATCGAGAGATTGTGTCGACGGGCGTACGCTTCGATAGCGGCGCGCTGCTCTTGGAGCGACGAACCTTTTTGCCCCTGTTTTTGCGTGGAAACGCGGATGTAGGCGTAGTAGCCAGTCATAGATGATGAGTCTTAATCCAATATAGCAGTACCCTCTTTTTTGTCACGCTCAAGAGGCAGGTCTCCGAACTGTCTGAGAGCCGCTCGTAAGAACGAGCGGACATGCTCTTTCGCGAGCTCAAGCTCCGTCTCAGTTGCGTCTGGCAGTCGCCGCCGCACCAGATCATCGATGTTGCGTACTGGATTCTCTTTCATCCCTCCACGTTCTCACGAAGCGCCCGTGGTGCCGAGGCGCTAAGTTTTTCCACGACGGCAATTTTTATCGCTCCGCCTTCGTGACCCCGGACTCGCCCACACGTTATGTGCCGTTTGGCACAAGAGTTACGTCTTCCGCGTCCGCCACGATTGGCGTACGGTCAACGCATGGAGACAAAACGCCCCATCCAACCTCATGCGACCCGTGTCGCCGTTTCTCATCGTTTTGCAGACGGGATGGCCGAGCTCGTCTACGACGAGAAAAGGCGAAAGACGGGCTTCGCGATTTACCGGGACGGCGTGTCAACGCTAGCGCCCAAGATCTCTGTCACGGGCGATGTCGAGCTCTTCCCGATCGCGCCCAGCAATAACCTGATTAAGCATCGTGCCTTGCTCTTGCCGGAAAAGGCGGAGCCCTTCGGCACGGTAGAAGAATTGGCCGCCGCGATCGAGGCGTATCTATACCGGTACGTGGACCTCTCGGCCGATTTTCAGCGGATCGCCGCTTATTACGTGCTCCTGACCTGGGTCTATGACGCCTTTAATGAGCTGCCCTATCTGCGTCTCCGCGGAGACTTCGGTTCCGGTAAGACGCGCGCATTGACGGTGATCGGCTCGATCTGCTTCCGGCCGTTTTTCGCGAGCGGCGCGTCTACCGTCTCGCCGATATTCCATACCCTCGACACGTTCCAGGGAACGCTCATTCTCGACGAGGCAGACTTTCGCTTCACCGACGAAAAGAGCGAACTCGTAAAGATTTTCAACAATGGAAACGTGCGCGGCTTCCCCGTGCTACGAACTGCGATTACGACCAAGCGAGAATTCGACCCGCGGGCTTTTACCGTCTTCGGTCCCAAAGTCGTCGCCATGCGCGACGCTTTCGAAGACCAGGCATTGGAGAGCCGCTTTCTCACGGAAGAGATGGGGCAACGGAGCCTGCGCCGGGATATCCCTATTAATCTGCCGGAAGAGCAGAAGGAGGAAGCCTTGCGATTGCGCAACAAGCTCCTCACGTACCGCTTCGAGACTCACCGGAGGGCGCAGATCAGAGCCGAACTCGTGGATCGGGCGCTCTCGCCGCGACTCAACCAGATATTGGTGCCGCTTCTCTCGATTATTGATGATACGGCGCTCCAGGCTGATATACGGGCGGCAGTGAAGCGCCACGAGGAGGCGCTCTACAGCGAACGCGCTACTACCTTGGAGGCAGCCGTGCTCGAGGCGCTCTTGACCTCTTTCGGCGACGATCCAGGCGCGAGCGTCCGTGTCGGCAATCTCGCCTCAGGCATCATCCGGAAGCACGGGAATGACTTTAGCCGTCCGATCACCAACCGCCTGATAGGAGAAGTACTCCGCCGCAGGCTGCGGCTCGTAACGGTCAAAAGCCACGGCGTATACGTGGTGCCGGTAGCCGAGCACCCCAAGGTGCAACAGTTGGCCAAGCGCTTTGGGCTGGACGAGGGCAGAGCGGATGCAACCGTGGACCAGAACTAGTTCTCGAAAAGATTAGGGCGATTGCCTGCTAAGGAGCACGTCGTTTAAGGCGTGGCCGGTCGCCACCACGATCATCGACAGCCGATCGTACTCCTTTTCCAGAAACGGCCAGATTTCGCGCCTTTCGTACGTGGTTCCGTTATACGTGAACGGCTGGAACTTGAGCGTGTACGGTTCGGGAGCCGGCTGCGTCATGTCCGCCCACAGCCCGGCTTTGATGACGCTCCTATGCTTGCTGTGGTTTACGAGCGCGCCGAGATACTTAAATTCGCCCTCGCCAGAAATCGAGCTGAGCAGGAGTGAAACCGTGGCGCAGTCGGGAGTCCCCGATATGTGACGTTGCACGCTTTGGAGTGCAACGGCGCGCTCTGAGAGACCGCCTGGCGAGCGGTTGCAGCCGAGGCTGTAGTAAACCGCATGCGCGAGGATGTCGGCCAGCGAGTGCATGCTTTGCAGGCAAGCGATAACGTTGGCGCCGACTTTGACGAGACACCAGTCGAGCTCGTTCTGTCGTTCGGCATCGCCGCCCAAAATCACGTGGAGCACGCTTTTGTTTTGCGCCAGTTCGCTGTCCAGATGGGCTTTGAGGAGCGACTTTATTTCACCGTAGTGGTATTGAGCGTAGCGCTGTCGGTCTACGACCGAGTTAAGAGACTCCCGAGCAATGTCGAGCTGAGCTTTTCCGTAAAGCTCATCAATCAGCGTGCGTGTCTGCGTAAGATCCCAAGGCGCCATCTTGCTTTCAAACTCTGTCATGAACGGCGGGCGTACAAAGAAGTGGATGGTAGACGCCGAATCATCTCACGATAAAGAGGACCGCTAACGCTGCGGCCTCGCCGGATGGTGCGGGTAGACATGGGGACTTCTAACACCCACATGATGTGAGCCGCCACTTGAGAGCAATGGCTCAAAACAGAAGTCTCGATTCGCCTTGAGAAGTCCCCATGTCTACCCAACGTGCCCGATTGTCATCTTTACTTTCCTTGGGAAAATGCGGAAGCGGGATAACAATGGAAGAGCACGCACGGAGACATTCATTAACCCCTCCGTGCGATGCGAATTTTATGAAGCAACGCATGCCGTGCTACTTGCGCACGCATCGCCGCATCTGGGGCCTCACGCAAAGGGAGCTCGCCTCGCTCCTCGGCCTCACAAGCGGCACGCAGGTCTCGAGGCTGGAGAAAAGCAAAAGGACCCCCGTCTTGAGGGTCGCGATTGCCTGCCAAGTTCTCTTTGGCATACCCCCGGCAGTTCTCTTTCCGCACGTCTATGCGGAGGTCGAAGAGCAAGTGATGGCTCGCATCTACCGCTTTTACCAGGGGATAGAACACAGTAGCACATCCGCCGGGCAACGCAAGCGAGAGCTCTGCGAAGTTGCATTGAAGCGAGCCGTGAGGAGTCACCATTAATGCAATACACGTATGAAAACAAATCGACAAGAAGACCTGGTGCTCGCGCTCTACCCGACCTCTCGTGGTTTCGCGTTCGCGCTTTTCGAGGGTTCGACCAATCCGGTTGACTGGGGCGTGAAAGATGTTAAGGGACCGCAGAAGAATTCAAGCACGCTGGAGGCTATAGACAAGTTGACTGATCAGTACGAGCCGGACGCCGTGGTGCTTGAGGACACGAGCGCGAAAGGCACACGACGGTCCGCGCGAATCCGGCGGCTGTATACCGGCGTGGCCCGGCATGCGGCTAAGAAAAAGATCGAGGTCGCCCGCTACTCCTGCCAAGAGGTGCGCGAGACCTTTGCTCCAGACGGCGCGTTTACGAAATACGAGATCGCCAAGACGATCGCTCGCCAGATTCCGGCGTTCGCCCATCGCTTGCCGCGCTTTCGGAAGCTCTGGATGAGCGAAGACCCGAGGCAGGGATTGTTCGATGCTTTGGCTCTTGGGCTCGTCTACTATCGCGACGACGGTGATTCGGATAATGAGCGGCAGTAACGGCGATGGCTATGAATGATCCCAAGCGCCTTGAAAACTACATCCGCTATGCCAACCGCCGGATGAGCGCGGCCGACAAGCAGACCCTCGCGCAGTTCGGCTACATGCTGGCGCTTCATGTCGCCTACTGCCATCAGAAATACGGTGCGGTGCCGCTTGAGGAGAGCTTGGCGTTCGTCAGGGACGGCCTTGCAAGCGATAAGCAGGCGGAGCAACTAGTCGACGCGATGGAGCTACTCAATGTATTCCTCGACGCCAGCAGTGAGTTGCACCAGTGACCCGCGTTGCCCGCGACGCTCGGCATCGAACGGTCAACATTCCGTACACGCACGGGGCGCGCTATGCTAACGGCAATGACGCGATGAGGCGCATCGGATGTCGATAACGCTTTCGGCGCAGCAAAGACAACACTGTGCTTTTCTCCTCAGGCTGGCCCTGCACGGGAGGAAAATGACCATGCGCGATGTCGCCAGCTTCTCTCAAGTCACGCCTGATGTGGTCGCTATGATGTTGCGAGCCGACCTGGCTGTCGGCCCCAACGACCTGCTCAAGGTTCTGCGGGATATTTTTGACGAAGATGAAGAACCCACGCTCGACCACAAAGGTCAGCCGGTGCAGGGCGACCGCATGAAGGGCGGCAGAAAGGGGCGCCGAGATAAACGCTTTGGCCGCAAGTACTCGGATAAATTTTGGGAGGACCATCATCGCCGCCGCAAAAAAATGGGTGAGGGCGATATCGAAAGCCGCGAGGAGCTCGACGGGGTTTACAAGGAGTGGGAAGACTTAGGTTGTCCGCTCCCTAGCTGGCTAAAGCCGCTCTTAGAGGGGAGCTCTCCGCAACCGCGGCGTTAGTTTGCGATGTCGGATAAGGCCGCGATCTCGTTGCAGCCGCCGTATTACCTGCCCATGTTGTAGAGGTTCTCGACTTCGGTCGCGGAAAGGGCGGTGTTGTAGATCCGTACTTCATCGACGATGCCGTTAAAGTAACGCGTGAGTGCCGAATTCACGACGCCGCCAATTCGAAGAGCCCTAGTCGCATAGCCCACATTGGCCGAACCTGCCGCGCTCGGACTCCATGCGACAGCCCCATTTTTATATCCGGTAACGGTGGTGCCGCTTTTCGTGTACGCAAGATGCTGCCATTCGCCTGGCGTTAGCTGTATCCCTTTGCCGACTCCAAACTGCCCCGCAGGTTCAAACGCGGAGCCGTTCCAGTAGGCAAGATAATAGTTGCGATTTGTTGTCGCATCTTCGCTTTGCACAACCAAGTTTCGAAAGGGTGATGACGCGTGGTCATAATCGAGCAAGGTGGTAACCACGTTGCTTTGGGTCAATGGTGGCTTGACCCAAAAGGCTATTGAAAAATCTTGGTTGTGGTAAGCGTTCGTCGACGCAACCTCTACATAACTACTGCTTCCGTTGAAGCTCAGTCCTTGGCCGACTTTGCCGGGGAAGACTGTCGGACCGTTCGTCAGCGTGCCGTTGTTGCCTTTGCCCGATCGGTCAAAGGCGGTTGTGCCCGACATGTCCGGACCGTTGAAGGACCAGAAGCCTACTAACCCCGGCTCCACATCCTGCGGCGCCGTCGTACGGTAGAGCCGGTTTATTTCCTCGGCCGAAAGCGCGCGGTTATAGATGCGGACTTCGTCAGAAGAACCTCTCCATATGTTGCCGGTCCCAGCACGGCCGCTTACCTGAAACGATGCTGAATTTAGAATGCTAGAACTCCCAAGATTGTCCAATATAGTAGTTTTGCTAACCGCCGCGCCATCCACATAGAGAGTTACGCCGGAAGCGAGACTGTTGCCGGAATACGTAAACCCGACCTGATGCCAGTTCCCATCGTTGAGGCTTGAGGGGTAGTCAACCGCTATGCCTCCGTTGTTATAGAGAAATGCTTCCGGCACTCCACTCGCATTCGTCGCTATGCCATTGACCTGCCCAGGTTTTTCGGACCAGTCGTAACTTGAGAGAATGGCTCCCGCCACAGGCGAGGAGTCCCATGAAGAAGGTCCGTTTTACCGAAGAGCAGATGGTCGCGATCCTGAGGGAAGCCGACAAGGCGCCGGTCCCCGAGGTTGCCAAGAAGCACAAGATCAGCGAGCAGACGATCTACAACTGGCGGCGTCATTTCGGCACGCTCGAGCCGGTCGACGTGAAGCGCCTGCGTGGACTGGAGTCCGAGAACGCGAAGCTAAAACGCATCCTGGCTGAGCGTGATCTCGAGATCGACACGCTCAAGGAGATCAACCGGCGAAAGTGGTGAGCTCGCCGGCGCGTCGGGAACAGGTGGCGTTCGCGTGTGAACGGGGCCTGTCGCAGCGACGTGCTTGCGAGCTGCTCGAAGTGGCGCGTTCGGCACTGTCGTATCGGTCGATACGTGGCGAGCGCGATGCGCCGGTGCTGGAAGCGATGAAAAGGCTGGCTGCGCAGTATCCGCGCTACGGCTATCGTCGGATTCGAATCTTCCTCAAGCGCGAGGGCCATCACATGAGTCGACACCGTGCTCATCGGCTGTGGCAGCTT
>Ga0196978_1001396_pt1 | contig 10725 bp, 11 predicted proteins | sample S3v_2013CmetaG_FD_155491 | JGI IMG/M metagenome (GOLD analysis project Ga0196978, IMG submission 155491) | Soil microbial communities from Anza Borrego desert, Southern California, United States - S3+v_20-13C | ecosystem: Environmental > Terrestrial > Soil > Desert | place: USA: California... | reverse complement strand
CGCCGCCCTGTTCGGCTTTGGTGTCGCGTATCGCCATCGCGGCGGCGCGGCGCGAACAGGTAGAAGGCGACCCACGCGGCGAGCGCGATGACGAGGGTCGCCGTGATCTTAAGGGCGAGCTTCAGGCGGCCGCGCCGTCGCGGGGCTTCGGCGGTTGTCGTCGCGGTAGTCATACGTCGTCTCCGTCCCTCTGCGGCGAGACGCGCCAGAGTTTGAAGCTGTCGCCGTCGAAGCCTTTGAGCTGCGCTTCGACCGCGTGGGCGGTGAGGCCGTTAGAGGGGTCTGCGAGCAACTCGGCGACCGCGGGGTCGCGGCGCACGGCCTCGGAGATGACGCAGTCGCGGCCCGTCGAGAGCGGTTCGAGGCGCGCGGTGATGTTGACGTGCGAGCCGAAGTAGTCGAGGCGCTCGTTGAGCGTGACGGCGATGCACGGGCCGGCGTGGATGCCGGCCTTGAGCATTAGCGGCCGGAAGCCCTCGGGCGGCGAGGCGAGCAGGCGTTGCGCGCGCAGGACGGCGCGCAGCGCGGGCGCCGGGCGCGGGAAGACGGCCATCACGGCGTCGCCCAGAGTCTTGACGACCGAGCCGCCCTCGGCGGCGATTGATTCGCGCAGCACGTCGAAGTGGTTCATCACCGCGCCGAAGGCGACCGCGTCGCCGACCTCGCGGTACATCCGCGTCGAGTCGCGCAGGTCAGTGAAGAGGACGGTCATCTGCCCGACGTTGATGCGGTCGCCGGGCCGCAGCGCCTCCGAGGCGAAGAGGTCGCGGAAGAGTTGCAGGGCCGTGACCTCCGCGGCCGTCGCCGCCTGATCGTTCCAAGCGGTGCGTTCGAGGATGAAGAGTTGTTCGTCGCCGGTCGAGTTCTCGAACGAGAGCGACGCCGACGGGCCGACGGTCAACTCTTCGTCGGGCCAGCCGCCGCCGGCGCGGAGCGTCGCGGCCGCCGGGCCACCCGCCGCGACGGCGAGCGTCCGAGCGCCGGGCAGGCCGTGCGCGCGCACGCGGTAGCTGCCCTCTTCGAGCGCGTGCCGAAGCTCGCGGCGCGAGCCGGGCGCGACGAACTGCTGCGCGACGACGTGCGGCGTGACCTGCGGCCCGCCGACGCAGAACTCGCGCACCTCCAGACGCCGCGCCGCCGGGTTCGGGCGGAAGACGACCTCGACCGAGCGGTCGAAGGCGACGGTGAAGTCCGCGCGGCAACTGTCGCAGTGCTGTTCGGCGCGCACGTCGCGCAGGGCCGAGGCCGTCGCCTTCGGGCCGCGGCAGAGCGGGCACAGAAGCTCCCAGCGCAGGTCGAGCAGCCCGGCGCGCGTCGCCTTCAGACAGAGTTCGAGCGCGTCGCGCCGCGTCGCGCCCCACGCGTCGGCGAGGGCGTAAGGGCGCATGCGCGCCAGCGCCAGCTCGTCGCCGCGCTCGATGGTCTCGACGAGTCGCGCGGCGAGCGCGCGTTCGGCCCCCTCTTCGACGAGGCGTCGTTCGAGCGCGGCGAGCAGGCGGCGGTCGCACGCGGCGGCCGCGGCCCGCACGTCCGAGGCCGCGGCCGCCGCGCCGCTCAGCGCCAGCTCGTCGTAGCGGCGGAAGGTCTCGGCGAACCTGCGCGCCGAGACGCGGCCGAGCTGAAGGGCGATGGCGGCGCGGCCGAGCGGCCCGCGCGGCGCGGCCCAGACTTCGTAGACGAGGCGCGTGCCGCCGCCCTCGCGCTCGCGCAGCTCGACGGCGACGCGCATCTCGGCGACGGGGCCGCGGCGGTAGCGGCGCGCGACGCCGAAGCGGTGTGGCCGCACCCACTCGAAAGGCTCTTCCTCCCACTCGACGCCGACGCCGAACTTCGACAGGCGCAGCCGCCGCCGCGCGACCCGGCCGCCCGCTTCGGCCTCGGCCAGCCCGGCGCCGTCGAGCGTGGGGATGCCCGCGTCGCGGTTGAAGCGGTTGGTGTCGGCGACGAGCGGCCAGAGCGCCTCCGGGCCTGCGCGCAGGTCGTACTCCCAGCGGTAATGGAACTCTTTCTGCTTCACGCTTCGCGTGGCGGCGCGGCCGGCGGGGTGAGACTCGCGCGCGCGGGCGAGGGGCGGGAGCCTCGGCTGATGGTTCGTCAGTGCCTCTTCGGTGCGGCGGCTCATATTCTTCTCGCGAACCCTCTCGGAGTCAACGTCTCGGACTGCGCCGCTGGTAACTACGCGCGGGCGGGGGCGCGCGGATTCGTGCGCGCGGTGATTGCGCGCGCGGGCGCGGCGCCCGACGGCGTGAATAAACTTGGTGACAGCCGCGGCGTAGTTTGTTAGGTTTGGGAAAGCAGTTGAATCCCGCAGATGAAGGAGAGAAAAGTGGCTGCAAAGAAATCCGCGAAGAAGAGCAGCGGCGGCAAGAAGTCGTCGAAGAAGTCGGCCGGCAAGAAATCTTCGGGCGGTAAGTCTTCGGCCAAGAAGGGCGGCGGCTCGTCGAAGAAGGGCGGCGGCTCGAAGAAGTCCGGCGGCAAGAAGTCGGCGGGCGCTGCGAAGAAGTCGGGCGGCGCGGGCAAGGGCGGCGGCAAAGGCTCTTCGAAGAAGCAGGGCGGCGGTAAGAAGTCGGGCGGCAAGAAGTCCGGCGGGAAGGGCGGCGGCAAGAAGGGCGCGGGCGGCCGGGGCGGGTCGAATCTCCTGACGAAGGCGCGCAAGGTCGCGGGCGATGTGCTCGCCGGCGCGGCCGTCGGCGCGCTCGTCGGCGCGGCCAAAGGAACCGCCGAGGAACTTGAGAGCGCGGCCGGCCTCGAAGGCGGCGGCGGCCAGCAGGGATCAAGCGGGAGAAGCGGCGGCGGCGGCAAGTAACCGCCGGCCGAATGTGGATCAGAGAGGTTTCGAGTTTCGAGTCGCGGGTTTCGAGTTGAAGACGAAGTCTTTCCTAACTCGAAACTTTAAACTCGAAACTCGAAACCTTTTTTATTCCCTCGACCGCTTGAAGTAGAGGGCGGCGGGCGGCGTGCCCCGCCCCATGTCGAGCGTGCCTTCGGCTACCATCTCCCAGCCCTCGTCGCCGAGCCGGGAGACGGCCTTCGCCAAGGCGTTCTCCGTGACGCCCGCCTCGATTGTCTCGACCCGCACGTTGTTGCCGCGGAAGTAGGTGATCCAGTACTGGCCCCCGCGCGCCGAGCCGACGAACTGCGCCTTCGTCACGGCGCAGTACTCCCAGCGCCCGCCCTGCGCGGCGCGCGCGTGGGCCTCGACGCCCCCCGCCGCGCTCAGACGCTCGGCGACCTCGTGCCCGACGAACCCCGCGCCGAGCGCAAGGGCGACTGTCAAGACCAACAGTTTCGGCCTCATCACGTACCTCTCTTTTCCGAGTTTGAAAAAGACGCCGGCCCTGCGCGCGGCCGGTCGGAGTAGGCGCAAAATATACCACCGCCCCGGCCCGCGCGCGGCATCAGGACGGCGTGCGTCTCTGACGGCGTCGGCGCGGGCCGGGGCGGCGTGTCTTTAACTTCTTTTGAGCCGGCTTGAGGAAAAGCTCGTCGGGCGTCAGGCGAGGGAGGACGTGCGGCCGCCGGAGAGGAGCATCTGCATCAGCCTCTTGAGGCGCTCGAAGTCTATCGGCTTCGTGAGGTAGCCGTTGAAGCCGGCGTCGAAGGCCGCTTGGCGGAAGCCTTCCGTGTCGAAGGCCGTGAGCGCGATGACGGGCACATCGCCCAACTCAACCTGCTCGCGGATGTGGCGCGTCGCGGCCAGCCCGTCCTGCTGCGGCATGGCGATGTCCATCAGAATCAGGTCGGGGCGCGCCATCTTGGCGACGGTGAGCGCGTCCTCGCCGTTCGTTGCCGTCACGACGCGGTAGCCCATGTCCTGAAGCGACAGGCTGAGCAGGATGAGGTTGTCCCGCATGTCGTCCACGACGAGAATCGTCTGCCCGGTCTCCTTCGGCTGCGCGAGCTGTTCCGAAAGATTCTCACTCATGTGGGGCATTATCTCCCTTGTGAGGCCGAAGTCCAAAACGAAAACACCTCCGAAAAAATTGGCTGATAAAAGCTGAGGTTCGGCTGCGCTCTCCCCTTCACAGCCGAACCTCAGCTTGCGGCCGCCGTCGGCGACCGATCTCTTTGCGAGACGCCGGAGAGTAAAACAATCGCCGTGCCACGCCCGGCGGCCGCCCCGCGACCCGGTTTTCGAAGCTTTCTCGCGTACTGACGTGGAGGGAATTTCAGACAGGCGACGAAATGGTTTGCGCGCTCAACCAAATCCGGCGTGAACGGAGTTTCGCACGTAGGGTTCAGAGTTTCGAGTTAAACAAGCTGTCTTTTAACCCGCAACTCGAAACCCGCAACCCGGAACTTTCAGAGGATGTAAGTCCAGCTTTCCTGACCGTTGATCATGACGACGATGCGGATGCCGGCCCCTTTGAGGGTGTGGCGCGTGCGGCCGATGAGTTGGTTGCCGGCCTGCCGCGTGAGCGTCGGGCCGGAAACGGAGAGGGTCGCGGTCTGCGCGTCGCCGCTGACGGCGACGTGAACCCGGTGGCCTTCGGAACTCAAACTCCGCGCGACTTCGGAGACGGCCGACGCGGTCGAAGGCCCGCGCTCGCGCTCAGTCGGAGGCGGCGGCGTGCCGGGGGCTGAAGGCCCCGCGGAGGCGGCGGCCGGCGGCGCCATCCCTTGCCCGAGGCCCGCCGTCGGGTTCGAGTGCGCCTGACCCGTCTGCGCCGGGGGAGTTTCGGCGCGGCCGGATGCCTGCGCCGCCTGCGCCGTCTGGGCGGCGAGGCCGCTCACCATCGCCCCGCCCTGCCGCGCGGCCGCACTGTTCGACGGCGCCCCCGCGCCCGCTTTCGGGGCCGCCTGAAGCTGGTTCGGGGTGATGCCGGCCGCCGCGGCGGCCGCCGCCGCCTGATTCGCCGCGGCCCTCGCGGCCGGCCCGCGGGCGGTGTCGGTCCGGCGGAGTCTGGCCGTGTAGAACTCGTACCCGATGCCGCCGACCATCCAAGCGCACAGGAAGGTGAGGACGCCGGCCAGCGACCACGCGGTCGAAACGTGCAGCCGCCCGACGCAGGGGACGTGGTAAAAAGGGCGAAAACGGCGGGAATTCATCGTGGGCCGGCGGCTGTGCGCCGCGCGGTTGGAGACGAGGATGAAGGCGAGGGCCGCCAGAATCCCGGCGGGGCCGAGGAGCACGCCCGGCAGCAGCCCCCAAAGGAAACTCCGCCCGTGCTCGCGCAGCATCCATCCGGTGAGCAGGCCGGGGACGACCACCCAGAACACGGCGACGAGCAGGATGAGCAGCAGCATAGTTTAGCGGAGAGCGCCGAGGGCGCGGGCGCGAGACTCCTTATTATCACACATCAAAAGCCGGGGGCCATCCGTGTCGGCGGAAAAAAAGGCGGGTCGTGCGCGCGCGCCGCGGCCGTGGGGAAAACGTATGTTACAATGGAGAGCCATTTTTTCGGGTATTTGGCGTCTCAGCGTGGAGGGCGTTTGCGGCCGTTCGCAACCGCGCCGCGGGGCCGCGCATCAGAAGGGCAGGCCGAACGGGCCTGCAAAACCCTTCCGCGCCGGCGGCCGCCGGGCGGGTGCGCGGTTGCAACGAGAAGGGCCCGTCAGGCATCTAATTTCGCCCGTATCAACACCTTAGTTGCGCGGGGTGGGGCGGCGGGGGAAACAAAAGCTTGACCGGCCACGTATGAAGACGCTTGCCGCGGTCATTCAGCGCTTCGTATGGTGGAGGGGCGGATTGGACGAGAAGATGAAGAAGGACGGTTTGGGCCTGATGGAGGGCGCGGAGAAGTTCACGGCCTTCGAGGGCTACAGCGAGGACATGTCGGACGGCGTCTCGACGCGCGACATTGACGACGTGTTGCAGAAGCTCGAAGTGTCGAACCTCGCCGGCGGCGAGACCGACGAGGAGCTGATCTCGGAGGTGGCGTCGCTCGCGACCGACGACGAGGAGGTCGCGCTCGAAGACGCCGACGAGCTCGACCTGTCGGCCGGCGAGGACGACAAGTCGGCCGACCCCGTGCGCGTCTACCTGCGCCAGATGGGCACGGTGCCCCTGCTCACGCGCGAGCAGGAGGTCTCCATCGCGCAGCGCATCGAGCGCGGCCAGATCAAGACCCACAAGGCCATCTCGCGCTCGCCCATCGCGGTCGCCGAGCTGCTCCGCATCGGCGAAGACCTCGCCAGCGGCAGGCTCAACATCCGCGACGTGGTCAACTTCTCCGATCAGGCGGACGTGTCCGAGGCCGAGGACAAGGCCGACGAGTATCTCCAGTGGACGCTCGAAGGCATGCACAACATCGACAAGCACTTCCGCGAGGGGCTGAAGGAGTGGGAGAAGCTCGCGGCCGAGCAGAAGATGGCGCGCGGCAAGACCTCGAAGAAGCTGCTGCGCCTCAAGCGTAAGGTCGCCCGCACGCGGCTCGAAATCTCGCAGGAGATCAAGAACCTCAACCTGAAGGAGACGGCCCGCCAGCGTTTGATTAACGCCATCGCGGCCGCCCACAAGGAGGTGCGCGACGCCGAGCGCGAGATCAAGAAGCTCGGCGACAAGCTCGAACAGAAGCGCCTGAAGCCCGAGACCGAGAAGGAGTACAAGCGCCAGCTCACGGCCGCCAAGCGCCGCCTGAAGAAGATCGAGGAGGAGCGCCACGTCTCGCCCGTCGAGATCAAGCGCACCTATCAGGCGCTCGTCATCGGCGAGACGCAGACGCTCGAAGCCAAGCGCGAACTGACCGAGGCGAACCTGCGCCTCGTCGTCTCGATCGCGAAGAAGTACACCAACCGCGGCCTCCAGTTCCTCGACCTCATTCAGGAGGGGAACATCGGGCTGATGAAGGCGGTGGACAAGTTCGAGTGGCGGCGCGGCTACAAGTTCTCCACCTACGCGACGTGGTGGATCAGGCAGGCGGTGACGCGCGCCATCGCCGATCAGGCGCGCACCATCCGCATCCCCGTCCACATGATCGAGACCATCAACAAGCTCGTCCGCACCTCGCGCGCGCTCGTGCAGGAACTCGGCCGCGAGCCGACGACCGAGGAGATCGCCTCGAAGGTGGACATGCCGGTCTCGAAGGTGCGCGCCGTCTTCAAGCTGGCGCAGCAGCCCATCTCGCTCGAAACGCCCATCGGCGAGGAGGAGGACTCGCACCTCGGCGACTTCATCGAGGACAAGTCGCGCGTCAGCCCGGCCGACTCGGTCGTGACGACCAACCTGCGGGCGGTGACCGACGCCGTGCTCGCCACGCTCAGCCCGCGCGAGGAGGTCGTCATCAAGCTGCGCTACGGCCTCGGCCCGCAGGGCGAGGAGCACACGCTCGAAGAGGTCGGCAAGAACTTCGACGTGACGCGCGAGCGCATCCGCCAGATCGAGGCGAAGGCGCTGCGCAAACTCCGCCACCCGTCGCGCGCCCGCCTGCTCAAGGCCTTCAGCGAGGGCTTGCAGTAAGGCCGCCCGGCGGGTTCCTGAACTTAACCGAAAACGGCCGCGGAAGTCTTTCGGAGGCTCCCGCGGCCGTTTCCTTTCGGGCCGGTTTGCACCACGGGGGCGCGCGGCGCAGTCCTTGTATTTAACCGCCTCCCCGCGCCTCTGTGATTAATGTCGGGTCGTCCGGAGGGGGCACGTTCCGCGCGTTTCTTCGGAAATTCCACACTCCCGGCGCCCGGGCGTTTCCCATTTGCGAGGAATTCATGGATAATCCTGAGAAAATCTCTGAGCAAAAGGATTCTGAAGAAGTGAGCGTTGCCGAGGTCGAGAAGAAAGGGCCGTCTGATTTTGAGTTGGCGCAGAAGTCCGCCGCGGGCGACACGTTCGCCTTCGAGGAGTTGTACCGCCGCCACTTCCGGCGCGTCTACGCCCTCTGCATGAGGATGATGGGCAACCCGACCGAGGCCGAGGACATGACGCAGGAGGTCTTCCTCCAGCTCTTCAACAAGATCGGGATGTTCCGCGGCGAGTCGGCCTTCACCACATGGCTCCACCGGATGACGGTCAACCAAGTCCTCATGCACTTCCGGAAGAAGAGCACGCGGTCGGAACTCATCACGGACGAGGGCGAGACGCCCGTCCAGATCGTCCGCGGGACGGAGAACCCCGGCGCGATGGCGGCGGTCGACCGCATCGCTTTGGAGAAGGCGCTCCAGCAGCTCCCGCTCGGCTACCGCACCGTCTTCGTGCTCCACGACATAGAGGGCTACGAGCACTACGAGGTGGCCGACATGCTCGGCATCGCCGAGGGCACGTCGAAATCCCAACTGCACAAAGCGCGTTTGAAGCTCAGGCAATTAATCCGGCAGCAGGCGGCATCTAAGTAACTTCCGAAGCCATTCGGAAGCTTACATCTTTAGAACCTCCACGAAGGGGACGGCCATGGACTGTTCGAAAAGTCTCGAACTGCTCAGCGAGTACCGCGCCGGCACGCTCGAAGAGTCGGAAATAACTCTGGTTCGGACGCACCTGTCGGGGTGTCAGGACTGCGACGGCGTTTTCAAGGATTTGGAGCTGATCCTGCAAGCCGCGGTCAGCCTCCGCAACTCGAACGGCTTCTCCTACCCGGACGAAAACGCCGTCTGGCAGCGCCTCAGCCTCCGGCAAGGCCCCATCCACTGACGGGCCGGAGGGCAGCGTGGCAGGGGACGCCGGCCGGAGCCGCGGGCGTCCCTCTCAGACCATTTCGCGCGCCTGACCCAAGACTTGCCGCTCGCCCTTGAAGGCGAGCATCCCGGCCGCTTCCTCGACCCCGACCCAACGCGCTTCGTTCACCTCCGCGTCGTGCCCGGCCACATCGCCCGCCACGAAACGCATCAGGAAGAAGTGTACGAACTTGTGGAAGCGGACGCGCGCCGCCCCCCCTTTGGAGAAGTACCAGTATTCGACCGTCTCCAGCGGGGCCACGATCTCGGCTTCGAGTCCCGTCTCTTCGCGCACCTCGCGCAGCGCCGCCCGCTCCGGCGTCTCGCCGCGCCCCACCAAGCCCTTCGGCAACTGCCAGCGCCCCGCCTCGCCGACCGAAATCAGCGCCACCTCGACGGCCCCGTCCCTCCGCCGGTAGACGACGCCGCCGGCCGACACCTGCTCTTTAGTCTCGAACGAACTCATGGCTGAAGGATAAAGCCGCGAACCGTGAGCCGTAAATCGTGAGTCGTTAAAAATCTGAGGGCCGCCGCGGGTCGACTCATTCGACCCGCGGCGGCCCCCATTCCGTCTTCACGATTTACGGCTCACGGTTCGCGGCTTTTACGCGGCCTTGCGGCGCTGCTCGGCGCGGGCGGGGGGCTTGAGGCCGAGGCGCTCGCGGAGGCCGGGGCACTCGTTCAACTCGGCCGCGGGGATGCAGTGGGCGCAGACCCAGCGGCCGTCCGAGTTGCGCATGTGGAGCGACTCGGCCGACTTGCGGCAGACCTCGCACTTGAAAAGCTTGCTCATCTTCGTCTCACCCCCTCATCAGGCCGCGCGGGCGCGCTGCCGGCGCGGGTCGTAGTCTTGGCGCAAATACTGCCGGCCGAGGTACTTGAGGACGGCCGCCACGTGCTTGCACTCGAAGCCGGACTCGGCGTTGCCGCGGAAGATGAAGTCCGCGCAGGTGCAGGCCAGAGCCTTCGTCTCGGGGTCGCAGAATAGGTGGTAGCCGGCCTCGACGCCCGACTCCGACTGCGCGATCCAGCCGTACGGCTCGGCCTCGAAGACCTTCACCCGCTCGGCGCGGGCCGAACGCTGCTCGGCCGGCGTGAACTGCTGCACCTTGCCGGCCGCCTTCTTTTTCTCCGTCGTCTTCATGGGAAACATTGTAGCAGAAAAGTGCGTGGGTGAAAAGCCGTTTCGTGTATGAAACAACAGGGCCAAGTTTCCGGCTCCGGGTTTCAGGTTAAAAACTGCGTCGTCTTTAACCTGAAACCCGGAGCCGGAAACTTGAGGCCGTGTGTCTCAGGGCTTGGCGAGGGTGTACTTGATGACCTTGTTGCGGGCGGCGACGAAGAGCTCGTTGCGGTCGTTGAAGACCATGCCGAAGGCGGGGCCGTCGGGCTTGAAGACATCGAGGTAGCGGCCGTTGGGGTCGAAGACCTGAACGCCCTTGATGTCGCTGACGTAGACGCGGCCCTTGTTGTCCACGGCGATGGCGTTGGCGGCGCGAATCTGCCCCGGCTCGCCGCCCGCGCCGCCGAAGCGGTTGACGAAGCGGCCGTCGGGCGTGTACTTGACGACCGAGTCGTTGAAGGTGCCGAGGCCGTACAGGTTGCCCGTCCCGTCCACGGCCACGCGCAGGTTCAGCTCGCTGCGGTCGGTCTGCCCGCTCATGGCCTTGCTGATGACCTTCGACGGCCTGAGCGACGGGTCGAAGCGGACGATGTCGTCGGTGTGGTGATCCCACGCGGCGACGAGCCCGCCGTCGGCGGCCGCCGTCACGTCGTCGAAGCCGAAGGCGCGCGAGTAAGAGACCTCGCCGAGCGCCCGGCCGGTCGCCCCCTCGAACTTCTGAATCTTGCCGCGCTGCACGACGTAGACCGTCCCCCGCCGGTCGGCCGCGAGGCCCCGCAGGGGCATCGTGCGGTCGGCGAACCACTGCGTGAGGAACTTGCCCTCGGGGTCGAAGACCTGTATGCGCCCGCCCGTGTACTCGCCCACGTAGATGCGCCCCTCGCCGTCCACGGCGATGCTGCGCGCGTCGGTGAAGGAGCCGGGGCCGATGCCTTCGGTGCCGAACGTGAGGACGGCGTTGGCGAAGGCGGGCGCGGCCGGCGTCGCCTTCGGGTCGGCGAGCAGGCCGGGCGGGGTCG
>Ga0196978_1001395_pt1 | contig 10728 bp, 8 predicted proteins | sample S3v_2013CmetaG_FD_155491 | JGI IMG/M metagenome (GOLD analysis project Ga0196978, IMG submission 155491) | Soil microbial communities from Anza Borrego desert, Southern California, United States - S3+v_20-13C | ecosystem: Environmental > Terrestrial > Soil > Desert | place: USA: California... | reverse complement strand
TGGCGGAATCACATGCCGCCCCTGCGGGGCTCGATGCGCGACCTCCTTAAGTTGAACTCACGTCAATTCACTATCAGCACGTTGTACTGTGCGCCGTCGAAGTTGGCCGGGTCGGCGTCGCCGCCTCTGATGAGCCAGCGGTTAGCGGGGCAGTTGCCGAAGGACGTTGACCCCGTGTAAACGATAAAGTAGTTCTGGTTCGCGTCGCTGTTGCTCGTGGTTATCCCGACAATGGCGGTGACGAAGATCTTCGCGTTCGGGTTCCCGTTGATGGAGGCGTGACTGAGCGGGCTGAATTCGTTGGTCAACCCGGCCGGCCCGCAATTGGTCGCGGCCGTCCTGGTGTGCCTGAAGGCCGTGACGCCGCCGCCTCCGCCGCCCGCTGGAGTCTGCCACGCCAGCGCCGAGCCGTTGTAGGTCAGCACCTGCCCGGCCGTCGGCGCGTTGGTCATGTTCAGCTTCGGCACGCCGACGGCGTCGTTCGCCAAGTAGGCCGAAGTGACCCCGAGCGGGGCTATGCCCAGAGGCGAAGCGCCCGTGCCCAACCCCGCCAGCGTCGCGTTGTGCGACACGGAGTTGAAGGCTTTGGTCTGGACCGAGCCGTCCGGGAACTTGAGGCCGCTGCCCGCACCGCTGATCTGTACGTTGCCCGCGACGGTCAGCCTGGACGGGGCCGTGTTGGTCCCTACGGCGACGTTGCCGACGCCGTTCGGGGCGAGCAGGACGTTTCCGTTCGCGCCGGCGATGCCGGCCCCCGCCCCCGTGGAGCCGGGCTGCAAATTGATGCTGCCGCCGTTGCCGCGCTTACTGGTCGCGGGGGCGTCGCCGCCGTTGCCGGCGACGAGCGAGATGCTCGCGCCCGCGCCTGCGAGTTTGCCGCCGCCCGCGGTTGTGTTGCCGCCCTTCCCGCCGGAAGTCTGCAAAAGCGTCGTCGCGGCCGTGCCGTTCACAGCCAGGGGGGCGGGTTGCTTCCTGTGAACTTCCAGGACCGCGGTCGGGGCCGCGACGGTCCCCACGCCCACCCTGGCGCTGGCCGACTCCGTGATGACGGAGTCGCCGACGGTGTTCGCGCCGGTGAACTTGGCGATTTTGCCGGGGGTGCCCGCGCCGTCCACGGGGGCGGAGGTGGTCGGCACAGGGGCCGCCGCCGCGGCCTCGCTGCTGACGGTGACCTGCTCTATGCGCTTGCGCCGCTTGCCCGCGCCGTCCATGACCGTGACGGTGGCGAGGTAGACGCCGTCGGCGACGCGCGCGCCCGCCGCGTCCTGCATCTTCCATTCGACTGACCGGCCGAAGACCGCGCCGCTATCGAAGACCAGCTCGCCCGAGGGCGCGAAGACTTCGACACGCATCTCTGCGGGCCGCGAGGGGGACGAGAACTCGACGCGCCCCTCGTCGGAGGCGACCTCGATTGCCGTGGATTGAGCGCGCGCGCCCGCCGTCAGCGCGAAGAGAGCGAGGGCCAGGGCGCAGGGGGAACGCTTCAGAAAAGTCATGACAGAAACTCCTGACTGGTTGGCGAAATCATTTGAAGGAGACCGTCCGTGCGGGCCGCGGCTGCGCCGCACGGACGGTTGAAACCGGACGAGGGAATTTTGCTGGCGGAGAAGATATGCCAATTGCCGCACACGGTCAACAGTTATGGGCCAATAATCCGACCCGACCGGGCCGTTCGCCGCGCGCCGCCGGCCGCCGGCCAGGCCCGCCACAGAAACCCGCGGCCCGGTGTTGCTTTCACCGCGAAACGTGGACATAATTCGGGCCATGCGAATCTTTCTTCTTTGCCTGACGCTGACCGTCGCTTTAATACTCTCGGCCGCGTGCGGCTCGTCCGAACAAGCTAACACTTCGGCGGGGAACGCCGCGCCGGCGCAGCCGGCCGGTGTGCGCCCGCCGACCGCCACGGCCGCCCGGCCCACGACCGGCGGGCCGCCCGTCGCCACCTCGCACGGCACGCCGCCCGCGCCGTCGGGCGCGGGAGGCTACGGGGCGGGCGGCGCGTCGGGCCCCGACACCTCCGCGCTCGACGCGAAAATCGAGCAGGCCGAAACTAAGGCGAAAGCGTCGGGCGCGAGCAGCGCCGACAAGAAGGCGGCCGCGGCGGCTTACATCGAGCGCGCCAACGTCTTCTACTCGGCCGGCAGCCCTATACTCTACAAGTTCGCGCTCCGCGATTTCCGCCGCACGCTCAAGTACGACCCGGCGAACCAGGAGGCTCTCGCCAAGAAGCAGGAGATCGAGAGGATTTACAAATCACTGGGGCGGCCCATCCCCGAGTTGGGGAACGAGCCCTGACCGCAATCATCAAGCTACGGCAGTCCGACTCCGCTCAACCAAAGAGGTCAGCCATGCGTCCCTTCCTTCTTCGCACACTCGTTGTTCTCTGTCTCTCGTTCGCGCTCGTTACGAACGGCACGGTCGCGGCCCCCTCGGCGGCGCTTCGCCAGGAGGGCGCGCCGCAGTTGCCGTGGCTGAAGGAATCAATGACTAAACTCGAAACAGAACTGGCGGCCAAGTACGGCGAGGGCGTGCGCGCGCGCTTGCAGCGTGGGCTGAAACAGGTGGCGAGCTTCTGGCGCGCGGAGGACGGCGACGCCGCGGCCTTCGAGGGGTTCGTCCGCACGAACTTCGCGGGCGACCAGCAGACCCTGGATACCATGTTCGCGCGCTTCCAGCACAACCTTGAGATGGTGGACGGCCACATGGCAGAGATAGGGCGCGAGTTCCGCCAGCAGGCGGACCTGGACCTCGGCCCGATTCTCCCCTTCGACGAGGTGTTCGCCGGCTACGCCCCCTCGGCGCACGTGACGGACGATTTTTTCCAGAACAAGCTGGCCTTCGTCGTGCTGCTCAACTTCCCGCTGACCACGCTCCAGCAGAGGCTGACCGAGGGCGAGAACTGGTCGCGCCGCCAGTGGGCCGAGGCGCGCCTGGCACAAAGGTTCTCCAAACGCATCCCGGCCGAAGTCAACCTGGCCGTCGCGCAGGCGTCATCGGAGGCCGACCGCTACATCGCAGAGTACAACGTCTGGATGCACCACGTCCTCGACGAGAAGGGCGCGCGCCTCTTCCCCGCGAAGATGCGCCTGCTCTCGCACTGGAATTTGCGCGACCAGATCAAGGCCGACTACAGCGACGACAGGAACGGCCTCGCCAAGCAGCGCGTCATGCAGCAGGTGATGGAGCGCATCGTCACGCAGACCATCCCCGAAGTGGTGGTTAATAACCCGAACGTGGACTGGAACCCTTTCACGAACGAGGTCAAGCCCGCGGCCGTCGAGGACTCGGACGAGGCGCAGGGCGACGGCGCGGCGGGTGGAAAACCCTTGACGAACGCGCCCGAGCCGAACACGCGCTACGCGAAACTGCTCCTGACCTTCCAGGCTTCCAGAAAAATTGACCCCTACTCGCCGACCGCGCCGACTTTAATCGCGCGCCGCTTCGACGAGAACCGCGAGATTCCAGAGGCGCGCGTCAAACAGATGTTCGAGCAGGTGCTCTCCAGCCCCCTCGTCCCGGAAGTCGCAAAGGTAATTGAGAAGCGGCTGGGCCGCCCGCTCGAACCCTTCGACATCTGGTACAACGGCTTCCGCCCGCGCGGCGCGTACTCCGAGACTCAGCTCGACGAGATAGTCTCGAAGCGCTACCCGACGGCCGACGCCTACAAGAAGGACATCCCCGTTCTGCTCGGGCAGCTCGGCTTCAACAAAGAGCGCGCGCAGTACCTGGCGAACAACATCGTCGTCGACCCGGCGCGCGGCTCGGGCCACGCGCTCGGCGCGAGCATGCGTCAGGCGAGGGCGCACCTGAGGACGCGCGTCGGCAAGGGCGGGATGGACTACAAGGGCTTCAACATCGCCGTCCACGAAATGGGCCACAACGTCGAGCAGACCTTCTCGCTCAACGACATCGACTACTACACGCTCCAGGGCGTGCCGAACACGGCCTTCACAGAGGCGCTCGCCTTCGTCTTCCAGGGCCACGACCTCGAACTGCTCGGCCTGGCGAAAGAAGACCCGAAGAGCAAAGCCTTCAAGACGCTCGACGACTTCTGGGGCGCTTACGAGATCGCCGGCGTGGCGCTCGTGGACATGGCCGTCTGGCACTGGATGTACGACCACCCGAACGCGACGCCCGCCGAGCTGAAGGAGGCGACGCTCGGGATCGCCAGAGACATCTGGAACAAGTATTACGCGCCCGTCTTCAAGAAGCGCGACGTGGTGCTCCTCGGCATCTACTCGCACATGATCGACTCGTTCCTCTACCTGCCCGACTACCCCATCGGCCACATGATCGCCTTCCAGATAGAGGAGCAGATGGAGAAGGCCGGGAGCATCGGCCCCGAGTTCGAGCGGATGTCGAAGGTCGGCAGCGTCGTCCCGGACCTCTGGATGAAGAAGGCCACCGGCGCGCCCGTCGGCCCCGACGCGCTGCTCGCGGCGACCGGCAAGGCGCTCAAGGAGATCGGCCCGTGAGGCCGCGCCCGCGCCGCCCCCTCGTAGAGACATGAACGACGCCCCGTCACATAAGGAGCGCCGCAAGCACCCGCGCATCAAATACTCCATCGAAGTTGACTGGGGCGAGACGCCCGCCTGCGCCTACAAGGGTCGAGTCACGACGCTCAGTGTCGGGGGCTGCTTCGTCCAGACGACGCTGGAGGTCGCGAAGGGGGGCCTCATCTTCATACGCCTTTTGTTAGCGCCAACAGCGAGCGCGTGATGGAAGGCGTGGTCTGGGGGCGGGTCGCGCATCACAAGCCCGAGGCGGGGTTCGGCGTCGAGTTCAAGAAGCTCCCGCCCGGCTACGAAGAGCACATCCGCGACATAGTGGAGTTTCACCTGGAGGCCGGCGACGAATCCTGCGGGGCCGCGCCGCACGCGCCGCGTCACGAAATGAAGAGGCGGCACCCCCGCGCCGCCCGACGGCAAATCCTTTCCGCCCCGCGCGTCCTGGCCCTGTACGTTTGAGTGCTCTGCGACAGCCGGTTAATCAGACGCCGGCGAGTCGCCTGTCTCACCAACGCAGGTGCGCCGCGGAGTATTCGCCAGCTCAACTCACCACTCTTCTGAAAGGAGAACCTTATGAGCGGCGTAATCGAAGCACCCACCGGTAGACCGGAGGAAATCGGAACCTTCAACAACATCAGATACCTCAAGTACAGGGGCCGCTTTACGGGCGAGACCGCCTCGGGCCGTTTCAACGTCCCCTACGAGATCACGACCCCCGCCAACCCGCGGGAGGGGAGCAGGATTTTCGTCTTCGAGCCGCTGCACTTCAGCGGCGGCACGGTCGCGCGCGACGGTTACCTCGGCCCGGACTTCCTGTTCGTCGGAGGTATCAGCCACGCCACGGTCAGGCACAAAACTTTCAGGGTTCAAAGCCTTGAGCGCGACCCCCTTTCGCCAGTCACTATCCGCGGCAGGGAATTCGAGGGGCCGGAAGTGATTACGGACGACGACATCCTGCGCGAGTTCGCTACGGCGCTGAGGCAAAGCCCCGCGACCTCCTTTGTCGGGAAGGTCGCCAGGCTTTACGCCATCGGCTTCTCCGATTCGGGCAACACCGTGCACCAAATCTACAAGCCTTTCGGCCATAAACTCTTCGACATCACGTTCGCGTGCACCGCGGGCTACGTCGAGCCGGTCAACATAGCCGGCCAAAAGCCCATCATCGTTTTTAACACGGAGGCGGATTTCGACCCCAGGGCGGTCCCGAACCCCGCGTTCCCGCAATACCGCTGGTACGTGGTCGCCGGCGGCGCGCACATCCCGGACGCCGCGCTCACGCGGCAGTTCTTCCCCAACCCCCCCGAGGCCGGGAGCCCCGCGCCCGCCGTCGAGGGTACGTCCCCGATCAACTGGCTGCCGTTCGTCAGGGCCATATTCGCGGCGGGGGATCAGTGGGCGCGGAGCGGCGTACAGCCCCCGCCGAGCGTGACCCTGAAGCTGACTTCCGACGGCCTTGTCTTGCGCGACGACAAGGGCAACGCGCTCGGGGGCATCCGACACCCCGCCCTGGAGATGCGCGAAGCCGTGTTCATGCCCTCGGTGATAAGAGGGAATTGGGCGCTGTTTGGCGGATACAGCTCCCTCAGGAAGCGGCTGCAACCTAACGAGTTCGCCGGTTACCTCGGCGAGTTCACGAAAAAAGCCGAAGTCCTGGTCGGCGGCAGATACTTGATGCCGGCGGGCAGAGACAGGATGATCGCGCAGGCCAAACTTAACCCGCCCAACACGTTCACGCGGAACTATCAGGAGGGGCGTTTCTTCGTCCCGCCGCCCCCGGCCCCGTCTCCGGCGGGCCTTGACGACTAGACGGCTTTAGCCCCGGCGCTATCGTTTACCTCGCCGCGACCGTGAACCGCGTAAAGCGAAGGGGCAGGGATTATCCCTGCCCCTTCGTCAATTCAACCGTTTGAGATTTAAGCTGACTCTACTACTGCGCCGCCGAAGCGCCGGCCACTTCCCTCTTCTCTTCCCCCTTCTTCGATGAAGAGAGGATGAAGCCCTCCTTGATTAGATAATCGAGGATGCGGTCGGCGTTCTCCTCGGCCGAGAGCTTGACGGTGTCAATCGTGATCTCGGGGTTGGAGGGCGGCTCGTAGGGGTCGTCGATGCCCGTGAAGTTCTTGATCTTGCCCTCGCGGGCGAGCGCGTACATGCCTTTGGTGTCGCGCCCCTCGCAGACTTCGAGCGGGGCGTCCACGAAGACCTCCACGAAGCGGTCGTCTCCGACCATCGCGCGGCACTCGTTGCGCGTGGCGCGGTAGGGGCTGACCGCGGCGCAGATGACGCCGCCGCCGTGGCGCGCGATCTCGGCCGCGACGAACCCTATGCGCCGCACGTTCGTGTCGCGGTCCTCCTTGCTGAAGCCGAGGCCCTTCGAGAGGTGCGTGCGGACCACGTCGCCGTCGAGCGACGTGACCTGCCGCCCGTGCTCAAGCAGCTTGATGATGAGGATGTCCGCGGTCGTGGACTTGCCCGCGCCGGAGAGCCCCGTGAACCAGATGCAGAACCCCTGCTCGTGGCGCGGCGGGTGCGCCTCCGCCAGAATCGAAGCGACCTCGGGGCGCGTGAACCAGCCGGGCAGCGAGCGCCCGCGCTGCAAGTACTGCTCCCTCACCTCTGTGCCAGAAATCGAGGCCGTGCGCTTGCCCTCCGGGATGCGCGAGGACTCTTCGTAGCGGTCCTCCTCCGGGATGTAGAGCAGCTCCGAGAAAGGCATGGGCTTCACGCCGATCTCGTCCGCGTGCTGGGCGACCAACTCCTGCGCGTCGTAAGGGCCGTAGAAAGGCTTGTCCTTGGAGTCCTTGCCGGGGCTCGCGTGGTCGCGCCCGACGATGAGGTGGTTCGCGCCGAAGTTGCGCCGGATGACGGCGTGCCAGAGCGCCTCGCGCGGCCCGGCCATGCGCATCGCCAGCGGCAGCAGCGCCAGCAGCATGCGGTTCGGGTCGTAGTAGCGCTCGGCCAGAACGCGGTAAGAGCGCACGCGCGTGTAGTGATCTATGTCTCCGGGCTTGGTCATCCCGACGACGGGGTGGAGCAGGAGCGCCCCGTCGATCTCTTTGGCCGCGCGCGCGGTCAACTCCTCGTGCGCGCGGTGCAGGGGGTTGCGCGTCTGGAAGGCGACGACGTTCCGGTGTCCGAGCGCACTCAATCTCTCACGGACTTCAACCGGCGTCAGGCGTAAGGAGCGGAAATCGTAGTAGCGCGGGAGCGCCAGCACTTTCAACTCGCCGGAAATGTAAAACTCGCCCCAGGAGTTCATCTCGGCCACGAGCGGGTGGCGCAAGTCGGTCGAGCCGTAGGCGAGCCGCGCTTCGCGCTCCTTGTCCCACTCGTAAATCTCTTCGACGCGCATGACGGCCAGCAGGTCGTTGTGCTGGTTGGCGAGCGCGACTTCAGCGTCCAGTTTCACGCCCGATTCGGCGCGGACGGGGAGCGTGACGGGGATGGAGAAGAGCGCGCCGTCACTGAGCCGCATCTCTTCGAGCACGCGCTCGTAATCCGCCTTGCCCATGAAGCGCGCGAGCGGCGAGAAGCCGCCGGTGGCTAACAGCTCAAGGTCGCAGACGCTCCTCGCGCTCAGTTGCAGGCGCGGCAGGCCCGCCGCCCGATTCCACAACTCGTCCCGCTCCTCGCCGCCGACGACGAGGTCTACAAGCTCGCCCCCGTACGGCTCGATCAAATTCTGTCCATCATTGCTCATCAAGAAATCTCCTGAAAGGGTGCTCGGGTTTTACACTACTCGGATAAAGACGACGACGGCCGGAAATGACGGGCCGCCGCAAAGTTGACCATTTACTCACGCATCCCCGAAAAAATCAAACGCGCCCGGCCGAACGGCATGGATGCCGGGATGTCTCAGAATGCTTGGGAGATTGAAGATATTATTGTTGACCCGCCGGACAAGTGTTAAACTCTGCCTTCCTGCGGACCCTTACCTCAAAGGGGGATACTCACGATGGGATCCAAGCGGAAAAGGTATTGCCGCCACTGCGGGGAAAGAATACGCAGGACGGCCAGACACTGCCACCGCTGCTTCAAGCTCACGCTGCCGTGGAAGGACTATCTCGCCATCGCCCTCGTCTCGCTACTGCTGATATTCCTTCTGCTCAAATATCTGGGCGTTCTTTAAACTGGGCCACTACCAGGCGAAGGTCGGAGACTGATGACGACGGATTTCGAGGCGGGCGTGTTGCTCTTCTCGGCGACGCTGCCGATGGGGACGAGCACGTTTGCCTCCGGGAAGTAGGTCGCGGCGCAGCGGCGCGGGATGCTGTAGGGGACGACGACGAAGGACGGGGCCGTGCGCTCGCCGTCCTCGAAGTGGCTGACGAGGTCAACGAGTTGCCCCGCCGAGAGTCCCGCCTCTTCCACGTCCTGAGGGTTGAGAAAGACGACGCGGCGGCCGTTGTAGATGCCGCGGTAGCGGTCGTCCAGGCCGTAGATGGTCGTGTTGAACTGGTCGTGACTGCGCATCGTCATCATCAGGAATTGGCCCGGCCCGAGGTCGTGGCGCGGCAGGTCGTGCACGGTGAAATTGGCGCGCCCCGTCGCGGTCTTGAAGCGGCGCTCGCGCGCGAAGTTCGGGAGGTAAAAACCGCCTGGCTCGCGCACGCGCCGGTTGTAGTCTTCGAAGCCCGGGATGACGCGCTCGATTGACGCGCGTATGAGGTCGTAGTCGGACGCGAGCTTGAGCCAGTCAACGCGGCCCTGCTCTCCGAGGGTCGCCGCCGCGAGCCGCGCGACGAGCTGAGGCTCGCTCAAAAGATGCTCCGACGCGGGCTCCAACACGCCGCGCGACGCCTGCACGACGCCCATCGAATTTTCGCAACTTACGAACTGCGGGCCAGCGGCCTGCACGTCGCGCTCCGTGCGGCCGAGGCAGGGCAGAATCAGCGCCTGCTCGCCCGTGACGAGGTGCGCGCGGTTGAGCTTGGTCGAGACGTGCGCGGTCAGGCGGCAGCGCCTGAGAGCTTCGGCCGTGAACTCCGTGTCGGGCGTGGCCGAAAGAAAGTTGCCGCCGAGCGCGAAGAAGACGCGCGCCGCGCCTTTGTGCATGGCCTTGATCGCTTCCACCGTGTCGAAGCCGTGGCGGCGGGGCGGGTCGAAGTTGAACTCTTTCGAGAGGCTGTCGAGGAAAGCCTCGGTCGGCCGCTCCCAGATGCCCATCGTGCGGTCCCCTTGGACGTTCGAGTGGCCGCGCACGGGGCACGCGCCCGCGCCGGGCTTGCCCATCTGCCCGCGCAGCAAAAGGAGGTTGACGATCTCCTGTATGTTCGCGACCGCGTTTTTGTGCTGCGTCAGCCCCATCGCCCAGCAGATGATCGTCCTGTCGGAGCGCATCATGATCTCCGCGGCCTCGCGCATCTGCCCGCGACTGACGCCGCTCTGCTCCACGATGTCTTCCCAGCTAACTCCGCGGAGCGCGTCGGCGAAACTCTCGAAGCCGTCGGTGTGCTCTTTGATGAACTCGTGATCCAGGACTTCGCCCGGCCGCCGCGACTCCTCTTCGAGCAACTCCTTCATGACGCCTTTGAGGAGCGCCACGTCGCCGTTGATGCGGACCTGTAGGAAGAGGTCCGCGAGTTCGGTCCCCTTGCCGAGCGACGCGAAGATTTCCTGCGGGTGTTTGAAGCGCGTCGTGCCGACCTCGGGGAGCGGGTTGACGTGGACGATCTTGCAGCCGCGGCGCTTGGCCTTTTGCAGCGCCGTCAACATGCGCGGGTGATTCGTCCCCGGATTCTGGCCGATGACGAAGACGGCCTCCGCGAGATTAAAATCTTCGAGCGTGACCGTCCCCTTGCCGATGCCTATGGTCTCGGTCAAGGCCGAGCCCGAAGACTCGTGGCACATGTTCGAGCAGTCGGGCAGGTTGTTCGTGCCGAACTGGCGCACGAAGAGCTGGTAAAGAAACGCGGCCTCGTTGCTCGTGCGCCCCGAGGTGTAAAAGACGGCCTCGTCTGGCGAGGCGCACGCGTTCAACTCGTTGGCGACGAGCGCGAACGCCTCGTCCCAACTGATGGGCTCGTAGTGCGTGGCGTCGCGGCGGAGCAGCATGGGCCGCGTCAGGCGGCCCTGCTTGCCGAGCCAGTGGTCGGATTGTTTCGAAAGCTCTTCGACGCTCCACTCGCGGAAGAACTCCGGCGTGACGCGCCTGGTCGTCGCCTCCTCCGCGACGGCCTTCGCCCCGTTCTCGCAGAACTCCGCGTGCGAACGCTCCCTG
>Ga0196978_1001391_pt1 | contig 10735 bp, 13 predicted proteins | sample S3v_2013CmetaG_FD_155491 | JGI IMG/M metagenome (GOLD analysis project Ga0196978, IMG submission 155491) | Soil microbial communities from Anza Borrego desert, Southern California, United States - S3+v_20-13C | ecosystem: Environmental > Terrestrial > Soil > Desert | place: USA: California... | reverse complement strand
TTGGCCTCCGCCAAAGTTGCGCAGTCACCATTGTTGGCACACGCCCCCGCGCACTCCACAGGGTCGGGCACGTCGGAGCGGCCACCGGTCCCTTTGCAGATGAAGGACCCGCTACAATCATCGTCCTGCGTGCAGTCGGCGACGCATGATCCCGATACGCAGGTTCCACCCGTGATGCAGTCGGTATTTGCTGAACAGTTGCAGAAGTTACTGCTGCACGTCTTTCCCGTGGCGCAGTCCCCGTTCGTGGAGCATCCAGTACAGCGTCCAAGGCAACGCCGGTCGCAGGGTGGATCGAGCTCGATCTGGACGTACTCGTCCATACCCGTGATCCAGATATCGCTTTGCTCGATTACCGTATCGGCGGAATCCCAGGAGTTGGCAAGGCCCGTCTCGTCCGTAACAGAAATTACCGTGGGGCTCCCCTCGGTTCCTTCGCAATCGAAAAGAACACCAACGGCCTTGGCGAGTTTCTTGCCCGTCCCGAGCGTATTCAGCCGCTCGACCAGGTCCTCGCCAGTACAGCTGCATTCCGCGACGCCATCAACGGTCGCGCAGTCCCGGCAATCCAAAGCATACCCTGGGGTTCCTACAGAGACTCGCAGCGTAAGCAAAGCGTCTGCTGCCGTTACCGCTCCCGTGTCGTTGACATCGCAGATGTGCGGCGTGCAGTCCAAGAGGCCAACGCTGCCTTGCAAAATGGCCATGGAATCCAACGCACTGACCGTACCGGATGGTCCGATATTACTCGTCGTCGGCTTACCACACGCGCCAGGCCAAAGTGCCCATGCGCTATCACAGCTTAAGAGGGCACCGAGCTGTACACTTGCCGCGAACAATACGCGAGTGAGCGAAAGGGATTTGCGGGAACTGGATTGCGACATTGCGACCCCCATCAGCTAGTGAAGCGCGATGCGCGAAATCTGAACCGTCGGTGCTGTCGACGTCGATGAGGAGGTCCAGTCGCGGATCGTTATAACGAACTGGCCGGCAGTAGGGGCGCCGGCGTTCGCGTCAAAAATGCAGGTGTATAGAACCACCGGACCTGCGAACTGCGTAGTCCGCATTGTCCCACTTTTCAGATTCGGAGCGACGTCGTTGAAGGACGTCGTCGCATTCAACGTGGCGTTCGGCGTGCACGAGACCGTGGAACCAGATCCAGAGAACCCACCATTGGCGCCAGAGTAGTTGACCGTCAAATCAATCGTCTCGTAGCTCTGGGAGTTCGTGATCTTAACGTCGATATCATAGGCAGTCGTTGCAGCTGAGATACCGGGCCACAGAAGCGTAGCAGCGAGCATCGCCGCACGAAATGTTCTCATGTTTTCCCTCCGGAATCTGGCGTCTAGAATTGGTCAGTCATCGCAATCGACGGAAAGTACGTCGATGAGCGGCACCGGATCAGCGTCGGCGAAGGCAAGATTACTTGCCGTCACCCCAGTGACACCGAAGTCCATCGAGGATGGGCTGGTGTTGGCTGAGAAAGCGCAGCGAGCGATCTCCACAGGTCCAACGAAGCCCTCGGGATGGTTCGCGAGCAGGGCGATTGCTAAACGACGACCAGGGCCTGACTGGCATGCGACATAGTCACTGCTGCACGAGTCGTGAGCAGAAACCGTAGCGGATTCGCTTAGGGGGATGCACTCAACTTGCGCACCCACGCCGACGAAAGTACCCGACGTTTGACTGTAGTCGATCGTAAGCTGAATGGCTGTGAGCGGTTCACTCGTGCCCAAGCCTATAGTAACAGTGCAGGCGGTCGGTTCAGTGGCGTTGGCGCTACGCGCGGTAATCGCGAGTAATACAAGCCCAAACGCCAGCATATAGCGTCGGTGCATCGGCTACCTCCAAGTTGGAATGAGCTTCGCTTTTGACGAATAACTCGGCTTCGGTCCCCAAATAGACATATACCCCCGCCTTGGTCATTCCGTCAATGTGAATCGTCCCCGCAGTTTATTGCCTCTCACACTATTGTTACTCGCCGTAACCGCCATGTGACCTATACCACCTCGGCGGGTTTTTTGACGCAGCCCGAGAGTAAGCGCGTGACGTGTCGCTACGACGTAATCAAAAAGCGAATAGGAAAACCCTGAACGACCAAAAACGAGGGGCCCCTGTAGGCTGGCGCTCAGCCACCGCGGAAGTCTTCAGCTTTGTCACTAGCGCCTTAACCACATTTCGCGACTCTGAACGTTATTACGAGAGCGTCGTGGCACTGAAGGGCTTCGACGGAACCCCATCGATGATGAGCTTAAGATACACCGAGTAGTTGGGCAGGTTGATGAGATCGGGAACATCACACATGGGAAAAAGTTCTTTCACTAGGGCCTCGGCGTCGCGGTGGCCCACGCGGAAAGAAACGATCGTGCCTACGTTTCCAAATATGGCATCCTGAATCTCGCGATCGAGCTGTCCGAGATATTGATGCGCCAGCACGAAGGCGACGCCATATTTGCGAAGCTCGGAGAGCATTGTCGTCAGCGTGAGTGTAGTAAAGTCGTGAAATTCGTCGAGGTACACGAAGAAATCTGAACGCTCGTGTTCGGACACGTCGGCACGCCCGAACGCCGTCCAGCCAATGCTCGCCACGAGTAGGGCTCCAAGCAATGCCGCGCCGTCGCCGCCGATGTGGCCTTTTGCCAGGTTTACCAGCAGAATCCTGCGCTCGTCCATGATTCTGCGAAGATCGATAGGCTCCGCCTGCGTCAGGACTCGGTTTAGAATGGGGTTCGTCAGAAACGCACCAACCTTGTTCTGTATGGGCGCGATGGCCGCTGCTCGTAGATTGTACGGATACCCTTCGTACTCCTTGGTCCAGAACTCACGAACCTGTTCGTTCTCTACCTGAGGCATAAGCGACCAGCGGTACGCCTTGTTCGAGAGCAGCGGCAACACATCGCCAAGGGTCGCAGCTGGCTGATCGAGGAGCGTAAGGAGTGCGTTGCGCAGAATGTGCTCAAGGCGTGGGCCCCAGGAGTCCTCCCATTGTCGATGAGGGCGGAGGCTGCCAATATTCTGCGACCGATCGGGACGCCTGCCAGTGGGTTGAAGCCGACGGCGAGATCCGGGTCGGTAGTGTCCAAGTGGACGACGTCCAAACGACGGTGCTCCGGAATACCCGCAGACAGTTCGCGAAAGAGATCGCCGTGGGGATCGAACAACGCGCAGCCGTCGCCCCGCGTGAAATCTTGGCGAACTAGGGTCGCTAGAAGCGTGGACTTACCTGTCCCGGTCTTCCCGATGACGTACATGTGGCTGCGTCGATCGGCGCGTTTGATGCCGAAAGCGTCGCGGCGATTTCGATGATTAGTGTGATCGGCGACAATTACGTCTTTCACCCGTGCGAAAGCAGGGAATGAGCGACGAAGCGGCTGCAGCGGCAGCCGGAATCAGCTTACCGACCGCCAGGCGGTGGCGAAGTGGCCCAATGCCGTCGCATAGCAAGAGCCCGCGTCACTGGCGCACCCGTATCGACCCGTTCGCCGAGCTGTGGGACTCAGAGATCCTGCCGTTGTTGGTCAGCGACACCAAAAGCGTGCTGCAGGCGACTACCGTCATCGACGAGCTTACTCGGCGCCACGGTAGCCAGGTTGCGGCCGGTCAGGTCCGCACGCTCCAGCGCCGGATCCGCGATTGGCGCGCCCTGCACGGTCCGCAGCGGGAGGTTTTCTTCCAACAGGTCCACGAGCCTGGCCGCGAGGCCGCCTGCGACTTCACGCACTGCAATGACCTGGAGGTCACCATCGCCGGCGAGCAGTTCGACCACCTGCTGTTCACGCTGACCCTCAGCTTCAGCGGGCGAGGGTCAGTCACGGTGGCCTACAGCGAGAGCTACGAGGCTTTGGTTCACGGCCTCCAGCGCGGGCTCTACGCCTTTGGTGGATCGCCGCGCTTTGTGCGCATGGACAACATGTCCGCGGCCACCCACGAGCTGCGCAAGACTGGAGGCCGGGCACTAAACAAGCGGTTCGCGGGCGTTCTGGACCACTACGTCATGCGCGCCACCCTGATCACGGCCGGACGGGCGCACGAGAATGGTGTCGCCGAGCAGAGAAACTATCGGGTCAAGTCTGCCATCGCGCAGGCGTTGATCCTGCGCGGCAGCCGCGACTTCGCCGACGTCGCCGCCTACCAGCAATTTGCCGACGAGGTCACCGAGCGCAGCCAGAAATGGCAGGAGGCTTTCGCCATCGAGCGCGAGCATCTGCGGGCGCTGCCGCCGGCGCCGGTGCCCGAGTACACCGTCTTCGAGCCAAAAGTCCGCCGGTGGAGCACGATCTGCATCGGCTCGCGTACTTACTCGGTTCCGTCACGGCTGATCGGCCACCAGGTGCTGGTCCACCAGCACCCCGAGCATGTCGACGTCTACTACGGCGGCAAGCTGACCGAGACGATGCCGCGTCTTCGCGGCAAGTCCGATCACCGTATCGACTACCGCCACATCATTGCTTCGCTGGTGCGCAAGCCGGGCGCGTTCGCTCGCTACCGCTACCGCGAGTCTCTCTTTCCAACCTTGGTCTTTCGGCGCGCCTACGACCGCCTTTGCCAGCTCCACGGCGAGCGCGCCGACGTCGAGTACGTGCGCATTCTGGACCTGGCCGCTCGCGCAATGGAGTGCTTGGTGGGGCGGGCACTGGAGACGCTGCTGAGCGCGGAGAGCATCTTCGGCTATGCCGAGGTCAAAGCACTGCTCGAGCCGGAGCCTACCACCGTGCCCATTGTCCGCATCGGCCAGCCCAATCTCGGCGTCTACGACGAGCTGCTGATGGGAGCCTGCGCATGAGCTCACCAGCATTGATCACCAATGTCGGCCACGGCGAGCGTCTGTGCTCGCTGATGCGCCAGTTCAATCTGACCACCGCCGCAGAGCAGGTCGTTCCCCGGCTCATCGAGCAGGATCTGCCAGCGGCCTTGCCCGTGCTGGCCGAAGTCTTCGAGGCAGAGGCCGAGGCGCGCCACCAGCGGCGCGTCGAGCGCTTGCGGCGTGCGTCTCGGCTTCCACCAGGCAAGACCTTCGAGACGTTCGACCTGACACGGCTGCCTGCGACGCTGCGGCACAAGCTGGAGACGCTTACCGCCGGCGCCTTCCTCGATGACGGCACCAACGTGCTCGCCTTCGGTCTGCCTGGCACCGGCAAGAGCCACGCACTCGCCGCACTGGGCCACCGACTCATCCAACGCGGCCGTTCGGTCCTATTCGTGCCGACCTTCGAGCTGGTTCAGGATCTGCTCGCCGCCAAGCGCGATCTCGAGCTGCCGCGCCAGCTTCGCAAGCTCGACAACTTCGACCTCGTCGTCCTCGACGACATTGGCTACGTCCAGCAGAGCCAAGAGGAGGCCGAGGTCCTCTTTACTCTGCTGGCGGAGCGCTACGAGCGTCGTTCCGTGGCATTGACCAGCAACTTGGTCTTCAGCGAGTGGGATCGGATCTTCAAGAACAAGATGGCGACAAGCGCGGCGATCGACCGCCTGGTCCACCATTCGACAATCCTGGAGTTCGACGTGGAGAGCTACCGAACCAAGGGCGCCAAGCGCCGCAAAACAGAGGGGTGAGACGATGATGAGCGACAGTCCCGAAACCGCCCGGAATGAAACTTCGAATCGTCGGCCGCTGAAAGAAGTAGTTGACGCTGATCATTAGTGCGTGCGAACAACGCAACATCGCTCTCCGAAGTCATTCGTACAGGATCGCAACGATCGTGGAGAAACGGTAGACGGGATATGGAGCCGGAACCGGCAGGCGCGAATTCGCGTTTTCGCTGCGTCTGCAAAGTTTCGCGCCAGCGCCGTACATACCCTGATTCGAGTCCTTCTCGACTCGCACGCGGGCCGCGTGGGCCTCTGCCTCTCGAAAAACCGGCGCTCAACCTCCTGAATCGTCCCGGTTTCTCCGGCTTCGTTTAGTTGAGTGCCGCCCCGATCCAGCCGCTGGTACGGCTTCCAGCGTCGCTGTCCTAGCCACCTGCGTACAGTCTTCCGATCCAGTCCCAGTCGCCGGCTGATCTCCGATACCGATAGCCGCTCCTCGATCCGCAACCGCTGGATCTCCTCCCACCGCTCCCGCCTGACTATCAAGCCCTCCTCGAGACCAGATCTCTTGAGGCTCAGGCTCCGTTTCGTATGCTCGTTTTCAATCCCCATTGCTTTCCTCCGTGGTTGAGAGGGTGGGGAAAATTCGATTCCCATGACTGGGGATTATTGGGCTCCCGCTGACACACTTCCGACCGAGCGTTCTACGCCGGCCTCGCCCAGCCGCTCTGTGTAGCGAATCGCAAGGTATTGCGTTCCGCGGTCGCTGTGGTGAACGAGGGCCGCGCCAGCATCGCGGCAATGAAGCGCCTGCTCGAGAGCGTCCAGAGCCAGATCCGTTCGCAGCGAGCTCGACACGCGCCATCCAACAATCATTCGCGAAAAGACGTCAATGACGAAGGCCACGTAGACGAAGCCGCGCCAGGTCGCGACGTAGGTCAGGTCGGCAACCCACAGCTGGTTGGGGCGGATCGCAGTGAACCACCGCGAAATATCCGGTGGTCGCCTGGCAGTCTCATCCGTCCTCGTCGTGATCGTGAACGCTCGGCCGCGAACGACGCTGCGAAGGCCCATTTTCGCATCAAACGCTCTACGGGTTACCGCGCTGCGGGGACCTGTTCACGACTCAGCTGTTTCCAGGTCTTCAGCGAATGGCATGCTTCAAAAGCTTTAGTTCCGGACGCGGCGAACCCGCGGCCTGAGCTGCGCATCACGCTGTCTGCGCGGCGGCAGTCGGGTTGGATCAGCCTGCCTGGTTTTGTTTTCGTGATACGTCGACGGGGCGATCGGCAGTACGCTGCAGATCGGCTCGTCCCCAAATTCGCTACGGTCGTCGATAAACGACGACCATCACTTCTGTCGGCGGCCGAGCTCCGCTTGTGCGAAATACGCCGGTGCCTTACGCAGAATCTCGTTGGCGCGCCGCAGTTCGAAGTTCTCGCGTGCAGCTTCTTCAGTTCCTCGCGTTCGCTCGTTGTCGAGCCCGGCCGCTTTACCCACGTCACGTTCGGCCTGTACCAACCCAACGCCTGAGCGTCTTCTTGGTGCAGCCGATCTTCGCCGCGATCGACATGATGGCAGCCCACTGCGAGGCGTGCTCGCCTCGGCTCTCTAACACAAGGCGAATCGCCCACTCTCGTACTTCTGGCGAAAACCTACTCGGTCGTCCCATAGCTCCACTCCTGACACGAAATGGATGCTCCGGGAAATTCGGGACAATTCAGTAAGCTGATGCCGTGGCGGCTGCCAATCGTCATCGCGGTCCATTGGTGTATAATCACCGCAGCGCTACCACGCTCTATCGACAGCAGCGGTGGGTGAGTCGCGTCCCTGCAATTGAAGACTAATCGCAAGCAATACCGGAAGCTGGATGTTCTGGTAATAGGTGAGAACGCGTCGGTTTACGTCGGCGTGCCCTCTACCTTGAGAACAATTCAAGCGCCTCGCCTCCCCAGCCATCCCATTCTTGATCGTGAGGTTGCACTGTCGCGCTTGAATAGACTCGCAGCAGGCAAAGCGAAATGCATTGCAATTTGCGGCTCCCCAGCAATGGGCAAAACGACTCTCGCGTCCGTTTTCTCGTGGATGAGTACGAAGAGGTTCCGCGATGGTGTCCTCTGGTGTCGCCTAGGACCACACGCAACCAAGAGCTCCGCTTCACGAGAACTTGCGCGTGTGGCTGGATGTTTAGGTGTCGCCGCATCCACCATCAAGAAAGCCGATAGCGTGTCCAAATTGAGCGCATTGGTGTCAGATGCAGTGGGGATGCGTCACCTCCTCATTGTGGTCGATGACGTGTGGGACGCCAAGTTGGCGGATTATTTTAGAATCGGCGGCCCGAACAGTTGCGTTATGATCACCACACGAAGGCAATCGGTCGCAGAAGAATTCGCCGGGTCCAAAGTAGTTCGCGTCGACCACCTACAGCCGGTCGCCGCTCGCCGCCTCTTGAGAGATCAGCTTGCCTCCGTGCCGAACCTCGATCGGTTCATCGACGACTTGGCAACGATCACCGGCGGCTGCCCACTTTCCATAGTCATTGCGTGCGCCAATTTTCGCCGCGCACATCTACGACGACCATCTTCGGCCATTGACCTCGTCAGAAGCTTCTTGAGTGAAGCACGAACACGAATGGCGCTCTCTGTGAGCACGCCTGGCACGTTGCGGCCCGCGTATCTGCCTGACGATGTTCCGCTATCGCTGAAGCTGGCGCTAGATCAAAGTTGGAGCATTCTCGGCGATGCCGAGAAGCTCCTGTTGCGTACGACTATGCTATTTCCTCCAGATCCGGGCTCTTTCAGCTCAAGAGCTATTCGGTTCGCGGCGACGGCGCGCACCACGACATTGCACTCGCTCATTGAGAATTGCCTGCTTGTGCAAGAAGAAAGCGGAAGGCTACGAGTCCACCAGACCATCGCCGATTTCGCCTTCCAGAGAGGCGAACTGCCAGCGCCAGTTCGCGCGCGCAATTTGGCCTACTGGGCGGCATTTTGTGGGCGATTCGGGAAGCGGACTCCTCATGACCTCGCATACATCGCGCAGGAAGCCGACAATATCGACTATCTTATTCGCGGAGCCTTAGCTGACTCCAATACTAAGCATTTGATCACGTGCCTTGGCACGCTGACCACCCTTTACGAGATACGTGGAAACTACCGCCAGGCATCCGTGCTCCTTCAGCGATCCCTCGATCGCGTCTTAGCTACAGCGGGAGCTGATGCCACGCTAATATTGGTCGGCAAACTTGCAAGCGTATCGGAGAAGGCCGGAAACTATCGCGCGGCGGAGGCTCTATATAAGCGTGCAATGACTGTACCGCGCGCGAGTGCCGCGGAGCGGTCATATATTGCACAGAACTACGGTGTGCTGGCGAGCAAGATCGGCCGGCCAGAACAATGCTCGCGTCTGCTATCGCAAGCATTGCGCTTTGCCCGCAGGGCAAAGGACTCGACGCGCATAACAGCCGTTCTCAAAAATATCGGCGCTCAGGCCGTAAGGACGGGCGAGTTTTCGAAATGTCATAAGGCACTCGCGGAGGCGCTGCGTCTATCGCGCCACCTTCCGGACCGCAGTCGTCAGGCTGCTATATTGATGAACTTGGGATTTCTGAACCTTCTTGAGGGGAAGATGACTGAATCGCGCCGTGCGTTAACGCAAGCGCTGCGTATTGAGAACAAGTATCAGCATCGTGACAATATCTGCCTCTTACTCATCTACCTCGGACTCCTTGAACTGAAGCTCGGTAATTTTGACGAGGCGCGACGTATATTGGAGCAGGCTCTACGGGATTCGACTGCGTCCCTGCCTCAGCGACACTCCCTCGGACTAGCCGTGTTAGCATTGTGCCTTCTGCAACAAGGGGACGTTCGCAATGCGCGTAAACAGGCGAAGCTCGCGTTGAAGAAATCTGAGAACCTCGGAAATTGCGGATTCCGACGAGTTCGAACGCCAATTCCGACGCAAGGCGAACGGGCATTCCGGGCGATGCCGAACACCGCTTCCGGCTGATGCCGAACGCGGCGCGGTGCGCGTGAGCGGTTCCTGTCCTACGACTCCTCCTTCGTCAAACCCGAGCGCTTCTTGCGAATCGATTCACCCTTGAGCCTGAGCTCGTGGGCGTTGTGCACGAGCCGGTCGAGTAGCGCATCGGCAATGGTCGGATCGCCGACCAGGCGGTGCCAGTCCTTCACTGGGAGCTGACTGACGACAATCGTCGAGCGCAGCCCGTGCCTGTCGTCCAAAATCTCGAGCAGGTCACGACGCTCGCTCTCCGCGATCGGCGCCAGCCCCCAGTCGTCGAGTACGAGCACGTCGGTCTTTGCCCATCTTGCGAGCAGCCTGGCGTATGAGCCGTCGCCGCGTGCAACAGCCAGGTCCTGTGCCAGGCGCGGCATGCGCCGGTAAACGACCGAGTGGCCGTCGCGGCACGCCTTGTTCGCGAGCGCGCACGCCAGATACGTCTTCCCGCAGCCCGTTGGTCCGGTCAGGATAACGTTCTGTTTCTTGGTGATCCAGGCTCCGGTGGCCAGTCGCTGCAGCGCCGAGCGTTCCAGGCCACGCGGGTGCTGGTAGTCGACATCTTCGACGCACGCGCTCCTGTCACGCAGCCGGGCCAGTGCGAGCCGGCGAGTAAGGCTGCGGTTCTCTCGCTCGTTCCATTCGCGGTCGACGAGCATCGCGAGTCGGTCCGTGAATGTAAGGCCGTCGACGCTCTGGGGACTCGCCAGCTGCTCGCGCAGCGCGCTGGCAATGCCGTTCATGCGCATGCCGTAGAGCTTTTCGAATGTCTGTTCGTCGGTCATTATTCCTCCTTTGGCCTTCAGTGGTAGTACTCGGGGCCGCGCACGTTCTCGTGCTCCAGGGCAAGCGCGGGTTGCTCGGGCTCGGGTAGCGGACGCGTGTCCAGGCCCGCGGCGAGAATGGATTTGACGCTGGTGTAGCTTGGCGCGCCAATCCGCCGTGCCCTTCGGCACGCTGCTTCGACGCGCTCGCTGCCGTAGCGACGCGCGAGCGAGATCACGCCGAGGCACGAGCGGAATCCCTGCTCTGGATGCGGCTTGGTGCGCAGGATGTGCTCGACGAGCGCAGAGGTCTCCTGGCCGACCGTCTGTGCCCAGCGCATGATCCGCTCGGGCGACCATTCGAGATAGCGCTGGTGCGCCTTCGGCCGATGCGTGGGGTCAGTGGTGTAGCCTGATCACCGTCA
>Ga0196978_1001390_pt1 | contig 10743 bp, 7 predicted proteins | sample S3v_2013CmetaG_FD_155491 | JGI IMG/M metagenome (GOLD analysis project Ga0196978, IMG submission 155491) | Soil microbial communities from Anza Borrego desert, Southern California, United States - S3+v_20-13C | ecosystem: Environmental > Terrestrial > Soil > Desert | place: USA: California... | reverse complement strand
TGAAGCAGGCCCCGGCGACGAGAAGCCCCGCCGCGCCCGCCCGCTCCCGACCGATATGGATCGCCATCTCGGTCGAATTCGGCCCCGGAATCAGGTTCACGGCGCCGAGGAGATCGAGGAACCGCTCGGGCGTCAGCCACCGCCGCCGCCGTACGACCTCGTCCTCCATGATCGCGAGGTGCGCCGCGGGACCTCCGAACGCCGTCGCGCCGAGCCGGAGGAAGAGGAGCGCGAGCTCTCCGAGCGTCGTGCGCCGACCCGGCGGCGACGCCGCGGCCGGCGGCGCGTGGTCGGCGTGGTCGGTCCCGCCCATCGCGCCGCACTCTACGCGGCCGCCGGCGCGGCGCTGCGGCGCGCGTCACAACCTCCGGTAGAAGTCTTCCGAGCTCTCGAGGTTCTGCAGATAGGCGTGGAACTTCGACCGCTCTTCCTCGCCGATGGCGCGCGCGGCGTCGCCGGCGCCGAGGAGACGTTCGCCGAGCCACGGCGGCAGCCAGGCCGACGCGAGAAGGTCTTTGCCCTCGGCCTCGCCTTCGACGACGAGAAGCCCCGCTTCGCGCAGCTTGCCCGCCGCGCCGATCAGGGCGCGACGCTTGAGCAGATCCTCTTCGCCGCGCGCCACGAGCCGGAGCAACTCGCCGAGCTCGATGGTCGCGCGGGCGGCGTAGAACTCCTGCAGCAGCAGCGTGACGAGGATCAGTTCTTCGTCGGCGGTGAGCCGGTGCTGATGACGCAGCTCGACGATCGGAAGGCGGACCGCTTCCGAGGTGGCCTCCTCCCGCGCGCGGAGCAGCGCCGCCTGCACGTCGAAAAGGCGTCCCAGCTCGTCGGCGGGCCGCTCCTCGTCGGAGAAGACCTCCGCCCAGCCGCTTAACGGGAAGAGCTTCGCCGCCCGGCGCTTCGCCAGTTCGGTGAGCGCGCGGTACGCGAGAAGGTGGTCCGACCACGAAGCGAAGGGCGTGGGGCGCCGCGACTCGGACGCGTTCGGGTCGAACACCAGCCCGTGGAAGGCGCGGTAGAGGAGCTTGAAGACCTCGTCGTTGAGGCGGAACCCGGCGTCGAACACGTGCTCCGGCGCGTATGCGTCGGTATGCACGAAGCCGCCGGAGACGAGCCGGCCGTCGGGATGCAGCACGCGCGCCCTTCCGGCGAGATCGTCCCGCGCCGGTCGCGACGACACCCACTCGAGCAGGTCGCGGCCCTGGATGGGCGGTTGCGGCTTGCGGAGGCGGCGGACGAAGAGGGCGAGGATCAGAAGCCGTTCGTCGCGGTCGAGCGACGCGGCTTCGGAGAGGCCGAGGAGGGCCGAGCGGAACGAGTCGCCCGGTCGCGAGACCGCCCCTCGCAGGCGGCGGAGCAGCTTGAGCCGCCGCGCGCCGACGCGGCGGCGCTCGGAAGAGCGCTTGAGGAGGCGCAGCCGGGCCGTCAGTTCCTCCGCCTCGGACATGAGGTCGAGCAGGATTCTCGCGTTCAGCCGGCCGCGGGATGACATGGGGGCGGTACCTCCGACGGGAAGACGCGTTCGCAGGTCCTGCGTCCGACGACGGATCAGGACTCTCGACCTGCTCTTTATCTACGACCGAACGTCAGGCCGGGTCGAACGACCTCCTCGCATCGCTTTCCACGGCCGAAGTCCACGACGGTATCCATCGGCCCACCATGGGTTTGGGAGACAGGTCGCGTCCGTCGGCCGCGGGCGGACGCGGCCGGATTTTCCACGCCGAAAAGGCACGGCGACTGTCGGGTCATAGAGCGGTCGGCCGGTTTTTTGAACCGGGGGCGCCGGGGGATGCCGTCGCCCGCCAACCGAAGACTCCGCCTGCTGTTACGGTCGACTCCGCCGAGGGTGCGGCTCGTCCGGCCGGCTCCGTCGGCGGCGGCCCGCAGGGAGGCGCGCCGGCGGCCGCCGCGGTAAGGTCCGCGCCTTCCGGCGCTCCCCGCGGCGCATCCGGCGAAGAAGGGTCGACCGTGTCGCATGCGCCCGCGTCCCGTCCTGACGACGGACCGCTCAACCGGCTCGCCGCCGAGAAGAGCCCATACCTCCTCCAGCACGCCCGCAACCCGGTCGACTGGCACGCCTGGAACCCCGAGACGCTCGAGAAGGCGAAGCGGGAGGACAAGCCGATCTTCCTGAGCATCGGGTACTCGACGTGCCATTGGTGCCACGTGATGGAGCACGAGTCGTTCGAGGACGCCGCAACCGCGCGCGCCCTGAACGAGCTGTTCGTCAACGTGAAGGTCGACCGCGAAGAGCGCCCCGACGTCGATCAGATCTACATGCAGGCGGTGATGGCGCTCCACGGACAGGGCGGCTGGCCCCTCTCGGTGTGGCTGACCCCCGACCTGAAGCCCTTCTACGGCGGCACCTATTTCCCGAAGGAGCCGCGCTACGGCCGGCCCGGGTTCGTCGACCTCTGCCGCACGCTGCACGACCTTTTCCGCAAGCGCCGGCAGGACGTGGAGCAGCAGGCCGAGCAGGCGGCGACGTGGTTGTCGCGTCGCGGAGGCCGGGGCGTCGCGGCTTCGGCCGGGAACGTCGAAACGCTCCCCGACGCCGCCGTGCGCGGCCTGCTGAACGAGTTCGACTCCGAGCACGGCGGCTTCGGCGACGCGCCGAAGTTCCCCCGCCCGTCGACCCTCTTCCTGCTCGCGCACGAGGTCGCGCGCCGCGACCACGTCGGCGCGCGCCGCGCGCTCGAGACGACCCTCGACCACATGTGGCGCGGCGGCATCTACGACCACGTGGGCGGCGGCTTCGCGCGCTACTCGGTCGACGCGCGTTGGCTGGTCCCGCACTTCGAAAAGATGCTCTACGACAACGCGCAGCTCATCGAGGCTTACCTCGACGGGGCCGGGCTGCTCGGACGGAGCGATTTCGCGGTGGTCGCGAAGGACGTCGCCGCCTGGACCGCGCGCGAGATGACGTCGCCTCAGGGCGGCTTCTACTCCGCGCAGGACGCGGACAGCGAAGGCGAAGAAGGGAAGTTCTACGTCTTCACGCCCGACGAGCTGCGCGAAGCCCTCGGCGCCGACGCCGACCGCGCCATCCGCCTCTTCGCGGCGACGGCCCTCGGCAACTTCGAGGGCGCGAACATCCTCCACTGGCCGCGGCCGATCGCGGAGACGGCGGCGGAGGAGAACCTCGCCGAAGCCGAGCTGCGCCGCTGGTGGGCGACCGCGCGGAAAAAGCTCTACGCCTGGCGCGAGAAGCGCGTCCGGCCCGGCCTGGACGACAAGACCCTCGCGTCGTGGAACGGGATGATGATCGGCGCTCTCGCGCGGCTCGGCGCGTGGACGCAGGACGCGTCGATCCTCGGCGCCGCGCGCGCCGCCGCCGAGTTCGCCTGGCGCGAGCTGTGGCGCCCGGAGTCGCGCACGCTGCTCCGCCGCTGGCGCGAAGGCGACGCGCGCTATGACGGATCGCTCGACGACTACGCTTTCCTCGCGCTCGGCTACGTCGCGCTCTTCTCCGCCGACGGCGACCCCGAATGGCTCGAGCGCGCCGAGACGCTGCGCGCGCGCGCCGACGCTCTCTTCGCCGATCCCGAAGGCGGGTATTTCTTCGCCGCGCCGAGCCCCGATCTCGTCGCGCGCATGAAGGAGGTCTACGACGGCGCCATGCCGTCGGCGAACTCGGCGATGGCGCTGCTCGGCGCCCGCCTCGGCGCCGTGCGCATCGACGAGGAGCTGCGGATGAAGTCGCTCGACGTCGCCCGCGCCTTCGCCGACGAGGTCCTGCGCATCCCGCACGGCTACCCGTTCCTCGCGGCCGCCGTCCTCGAAGCCGCCGAGCCGCCGCGTCAGCTCTTCGTCGTCGGCGCCGCCGACGACGCCGCTTTCCGCGACCTTCTCTCCCGCGCCCACCGCGCCCCGATGCCGGGCCGCGTGATCATCCCGGTGACCGACTCGCGCCGCGCCGCGCTGGAGAAGCTCGGCGTGCCGCTCCACGGCAAGTCGCCGGCCGCGGACGGAAGCCCCGTCGCCTACCTCTGCGAGGAGCTCTCCTGCCGCGAGTGGCCGTAGCGCGGAGGCGCGGGGCGTCGCCGCCCCGAGTTACGGCGCCAGAAGCGCCCGCACCGACGCGCGGACGAGGCCGCCGGACCACGCGAGCACGAGCGCGGCCCCGAGCAGCCCCACGGTCGGGTCGAGGAAGGCCCAGCCGAGGTAGCGGCCCGCGGTCAGCGCCGCGATCGCCAGCACGCTGGTGAGCGCGTCGGCCGCGACGTGGGCGATGGCCGCGCGCTGGTTGTGGTCGTGGCGCGCATGGCGTTCGCGCACGCGGTCGCGGAGGCGCCCGCGGGATTCGGCGTCCGGCGCGTGCGCGTCGTCGGCGTGGTCATGGCCATGCCCCTCGTCGCCGTCGGCGCGGTGGAGGACGATCGCGCTCCAGAGGTTGACGAGGAGGCCGACGACGGCGACGCCCAGCGACGGTCCGAAGTCGACGGGGACCGGGTGCTGAAGGCGATCGACGCTCTGCACGGCCATCAGAACCGCGAAGAACGCGAGGAGCAGCGCGGACGTGTATCCGCCCAGCGCGTGCAGGCGGCGGGTCTCGAGCGCGGCGCCGCGGGCCGTCGAGCGGCGGCCGACGGCGTAGACCAGCCAGGCGAGGAACATCGCCGCGGCGTGCGACGACATGTGCCAGCCGTCGGCGACCAGCGCCATCGAGCCGCCCGCGTACCCCGCGACCAGCTCGACCGCCATCGTCCCGAGCGTCACGAAGAACACGAACCGCGCGGCGCGCTCCCGGGCGACCGTCATGCGGGCGGACGGTAGCGCCGGACCGCGATCCCGTCGGCCCTGCGGGCCCGGGGACGGCGGGGGGCCGCCGCGGCGGTAACCTGCCGGCGATGCGACGGACGCCGACGGCCCTCGCGGCGTGGGCCCTTCTCGCCGCGTGCACCAGCGATCTCGCGCCGCGACGGGACCCCGACGTCCCGGAGCAGGTGCGGATCGCTTTCGGAGAGGACCCGCGTACCACGATGCGCGTGGCGTGGTGCGTCGACAGCCGGCCGACGGCGCCGCGGCTGCGCGATCCCGGCGTCGTCGTCCGGCGCGTCGACGCCCCCGCCGCGACGGAGCGGCGCGTCGACGGCGAGCGCCGCTTCTACCCGCAGGAGACCTTCGCGCCGTGGGAGGCCACGCTGGCAGGGCTCGCGCCCGGCGCCCTCTACGAGTACCGCGTCGAAGGCGCTCACGGAGCGACCGGATGGTCGCGCTTCCGCACCGCGCCCGCGGGGCCGGAGCCGTTCACCTTCGTCGCGTTCGGCGACCACGGCGTGAGCGCGGCCTCGGAACGCCTCGCCGCCCGCGTCGCGGAGGAGGCGCCGGCCTTCGTGCTTCTGCTCGGCGACCTGGCGTACGCCAACGGCGACCAGCGGATCTGGGACGCCTACGGGCGCATGCTCGACCCGTTCTTCCGCGGGACGCCGCTGATGGCCGCCGTCGGCAACCACGAGTACGAGACCTACGGCGGCGTCGACATCGGCACCGAGGCGTACCGGGCGCGGTTCGCGCTGCCCGGCGACGAACATGACTACGTCTTCGACTACGCGGGCGTCCGTTTCGTGGTGGTCGACGGGACGCAGGCCCTTCGGCCGTCCCATCTGGAGCGGCTCGACCGGACGCTCGCCGAAGCCCGCCGGGACGGCGTGCGGCGCTTGATCGTGGCCCAGCACTACCCGCACTTCGGGTCGGCCTCCGGACGCGGGTTGAACGTGCCCCTCCTTCAGGCTCAGGGACCCCTCTTCGAGCGGCACAGGGTCGACCTCGTCCTCAACGGGCACGACCACTTCTACGAGCGGACGTTCCCGATCCGGGGCGGACGCCCTTCGACCTCGGAACGGAGCGCCTATCGGACCGGGGAGGGCGCGATTCACGTCGTCGCGGGCGGCGGCGGCGCGAAGCTCTACGACTTTCAGCCGGGGTCCGCGCCCGCGTCGACCTGCGTCCGCGTGAAGTCGCACGGGTACCTTCGGGTCGCCGTCGCGTCCGACGGAGGTCTCGAGGCGACCGCCGTCGACCTCGACGGCGCGACGATCGACCGCTTCGTCCTCGCGCCGCCGTGACAAGCCCGGCGCGCGCCGCCGATCGCCCCGCGATCCGCGGAGCCCCGGTGATAAGCTCCGGCCGCTTTCCCCGGGGGCGCTCGTGTCCATAAGGCCGACGAACGCGTTGCTGACGGCGGGTGCGGTCCTCTTCACGCTCGCCGCCGCGTGGTTGTGTCGCAGCGAGACCGTCGAGCGCGCGGCGCCTCAGCCGCCGACGCCCGAGCCCGCGACGGCGCGCGTCCCGGAGACCGCGGCGGAGCGACCGGGCCTCGCCGCCCGCCCGGGCGTCGACCTCTCCGCGGGCGCCGCCGACGCCGACGCCTTCGACGACCCCGAAGCGGCCGACGCCTGGACCGACCCCGCGGTGCGGCCGCTCACCGTCACGGTCGTCGACCTCGAAGGCCGCCCGACGCCCGGCGTGCCGGTGCGCGTCGCCTCGGCGCGCCTCGACGGCCCCGTGCTCGCGACGCCGCGGACGACGCGTCGCGACGGCCGTGTGCGGATCCCCATCGACCTCGCGATGGACCGCGAAGGCGAGGTCGTCGTCGCCGCGCGCGTGCGCCCCGGCGCCGCCGCTTGGACCGCGGTCCGCGTCGACCTCTCGCGCGCCGCCGACGCCGTCCTCCGCCTCGACGCGGGCGCCGCGGCGACGCTGCGCCTCACGGCGCCGGACGGCGAGCCCTACGTCGGCCCGGCGCGCATCGGGCGCGTGATCGTCGACGACCCGCCGCCGGAGACCGGCGAGCGCGGCGCCCAGCTCACCGCCGCCTTCGGCGAAGCCGTGCCCCGCGCGGTGCGATGCGGGGACGGGTTCGTGCTTGCGGGGTTCGCTCCGGGCGAACGCGCGACGCTCGGCGTGCAGGCGCACGGCTACGAGCCCGTGTTCACGCCGATCCAGGCCCCGGAAGGCGGCGGTTCATGGCCGCTCGAAATCCGACTCGGGCGCCGCATGGCGGCGGTGATCGCGCTCGCCACGCCGCCGGCCGCGGAAGGTCCGTGGGCGTTCGGCCATCGCGAGATCGACCACGACCCCGAGGAGGTCCTCGTCGCGGCGGGCGCCGACGAAGCGCCGCTTCAGGCGTCGCCCGAGATCCGCCGCGACGTCGTCCCCGGCCGGCCGCACCGCCTCCGTATCGACGGATATCGCGGGGGCGTCGCCGAGGCGGCCGCGGAATTCGACGTGCCCGCGCTCGCCGCGGGCGAGGTCTTTCATGTGGGCGCGGTGACGCTCGCCCCGCTGGCGACGGTGCTCTCCGGGCGCGTCGCCGATCCGGAAGACCGCCCGGTCGCCGGCGCGGTCGTCGAGGCGCTTCCGCGCGGCGCCGGCCGGGAGTCCGTCGCCCACACCGACGCCGCGGGCGCGTTCCGCGTGCGGGGCCTTCCCGGTCGCGGCCCCTACGCGGTCGGCGCGCACGCTCCGGGACGCGTGTCGGCCCGTGCGGAAGACGTCCCTGAAGGGGCGACCGACGTGAAGCTGGTGCTGGAACCGGCGGGCGGCATCGAAGGTCGCGTGCAGTTGCCGGCGGGCGTCGACGCCGAGCGCGTGCGCGTCCGCGCGTTGCGCGCCGACCGCGCGCCGGCGGCCACGTCGCTGCGGGACGACGGCGGATTCCTGCTCGGCGATCTGCCGGGAGGCGTCTACGTCCTCGTGATCGACGGCCCGGGGTTGCGCACGCTGCGCGTCGCCGACGTCGTGGTCGCGCCGCCCGAAATCACCCGCGACGACCGCCTCGCGCGGCTTCGCCCGGATCCGGCGCCGCGCAGCGAGCCCTGAGCCCGCGCGCGGCGGCGGCGGTCAGAACGTGACCGTCGCGACGGGCGAGATCTGGACGATGCCCGCGCCGTTGTATTCGATGCCCACGCCTTCGAAGGAGAGTCCGACGAGCGCGAGCAGCGTCGGGGCCGGCACGGTCCATCCGAAGACGCCCGCGGCGTCCGTGGTGATGTGGAAAGGCGGCGTGCCGAGGGGCATCAGCGGCGTCAGCAGCCACGTCGTCCACGCGTCGGGGCAGAGGCCGACGAGCAGCGGGCCGCCGCACCCGACGGCGGGCGTGCCCGAAAGCAGGTTGAACACCGTCGCGCCCGGGTTGAAGCAGTAGTCGATCACCGTGCCGTCGCCCGTGCCGGCGCTGGAGCCCATCGCGAGCCGCGGCCCGGTGCAACCGGACGGCGGCCAGTTCTTGGCCTTGCCCTTGTAGCTGTTGCCCGCGGCGTCGTAGACGATCACCTCGCACCAGACGTTGTTCCCGCCGGTCGACCCGGGGAGGCTGTCGGATTGGCTGTCGCTCAGGTCGCCCGTTCCGATCGAGCCGGAGTCGGTCAACCCGTCGGTGAAGGTCTTGGCGATGCGGTAATCGCCCGGCTCGGCCGGGTGCTCCTGCGCGACGGCGGCGACCAGCGTGCTCGGCCCCATGTTCATCACCAGGACGCCCGGGTTGCCGCCGGGCGAGAGGGCCGGGGCCGTGATCACGAGGCTGTTGCCGAGAAGCGTCAGGTTGTCGAGATAGCCGGGGAACCCGGGAAACGGCGCGGCCGTGGACGCCGTGAACGCGCCGCCGATCGACGCCTGGCCCGCGAGCACGCGGTCGAACGCCGGATCGGTCACCAGCCGGTCGTACGGCGGGCTCGCGTTGTGGAACTTGACGGCGCTCACGCGCGGCGAGGCGCCTGCGACGAAGGAATAGGTCGACGTGCCGGGGAGCCCCGCGGTGTTGAAGGCGAGGGGCGCGCCGAGGTCGGGCACGGGGTGCGGCACGCCGGGCGGTGCGGCGTCGGCGAAAAGGAAGCCGTCGACGTGCGACATCTCCGGGTTCACGACGCCCGGCGAAGGGAGGAAGCCGTCGTCGAAGTCGATGTTCGTGTTCGAGTCGACGTACGTCCAGCGCGACACGTGGCCGCTTCCGTTGGCGAACAGGCCGGGGCCGGGGGCGGTTCCGAAGACGAAGGCGCTCGGCGGCGCGCAGCCGACGACGCCGAGGAGCGGAGGCACGACGAGGGCGTCGCTCGCGACGGTCGGCGCGCCGGGCATCGCGAGGCACACCTCCGTCGACGCTCCCGGTGCGCAGAACGCGGCCTGCGGGCCGGTGAAGAGCGCGGGCGCGATCACCACCTGGACGTTCGCGGGGATCGACGCCGAGGCGGGGAAGGGGAACTCCGCGATCAGCAGAACGGGCCCCGGGTAGCCCGTCGTCGGCGGAGGCGGCTGCGGAGCGGGCGGCGGCTGGACGTTGCCCCCCACGTGCAGCGTCGGCGGCTGCGCGGGCAGCGTGACCGTGAACGACGCGCCGTTCACCGTGGTCGTGATCGTCGCGCCGTTGAGGACGACCGGCGCCGGGTAGACGGGGTTGGCGATCTTGCGGTTGACCAGCTCGATGTAACTCGGCATGGCCGGCCCGGTCGGGGAGGTGATCGACGGCCCGTGCGCCGCTTCGCTGATGACCACGCCGGCGAGGCCGGCGGGACCCTGGGCCGCGAGAGGCCCGGCCAGCGCGACCGCCACGGCGAGGAGGGGACGGCGCCGACGGCAAAACCACATGGACGCGCTCCGATCGTCGGGGGACGAGCGGAAGAGTAGCCGTCGCCCTCGGGCGCCGCGAAAGAAATCGCCGAAGGCGCGCGGAGACGCGGGTCCACGCGCTTAAGATCGCTCCTCCGCGATGGCCTCCCCCGAGCCGACCGCGACGAACGACGCCGCCGGCGCGACCGGCGACGGCGGGCGTGCGCTCATGATCGAGATCGCCAAAGCCCAGGCGGGCGACCGCGACGCGCTCAACCGCCTCTTCGAGCGTCACGAGCCGCTCCTCCTGCGTTTCGCGCGCAAGAAGCTCGGCGCGCCGCTCCGCACGCTCGACGAGACGCGCGACGTGCTTCACGACGCCTACCAGGTCGTGATGCGGAAGATCGGCGGGTTCGTCGCGGAAGACTCGAAGTCTTTCGCCCGATGGCTCCGCGGCATCGTCACCCGCGTCGTCCTGCAGAAGGCCGGCGCCTCTCATCTGCGCCGACGGCGCGAGCTGGCGGAGGACGCCTCCGTCGCCGACGGCACGTTGACGCCGTTCACCCGGCTCTCGGTCGAGGAGCTGCTCCGCGTCCGCTACCGCATCCTGCGGACGTTCGACCGCGTCGACCGGAAGATCTACCGCCTGCGGGCGCGCGGCATCTCGACGACCGCCATCGCGCCGATGGTCGGCCTCACCGACCGCGCGGTGCGCATGCGCTTCGCGAAGACCGACGCGCAGATCCGCGTGCGGATGCAGCGCTACGTGGAGTGCGGCGCGCTCTGAGGCGCGACGCCGCTCGGGAGTCGCGACGGTGAGCGCGCCGCGTCGGGACGACGTCTCCTCGACGGCCTACCCGCCGATCGAAGAGCTGGTGGCGGAGTTCATCTGCCTCCGCGAAGAGGGGGCGCGCCCCTCCCTCGACGCGCTGATGGCGCGGTACCCGCGCTACGCCGAAGAGCTGGCGCGCCTCCTCGCCTACGAGACCGTCCCGCCCACGCGCGACGAAGGCGTCCCGGCGCCGGCGCCGTCCGAACGCGAGACCGGCCGCGTCGGCCCCTACGAGATCCTCGAGCACGTGTCGACCGCGGGCGGCGGCACGGTCTACCGCGCGCGGCACGCGGCGACGGGGCGCGTGGTCGCGCTCAAGACCCTCGACGGCCGCGGCGCCCTCGACGGCCGCGATCTCGAGCGCT
>Ga0196978_1001389_pt1 | contig 10744 bp, 6 predicted proteins | sample S3v_2013CmetaG_FD_155491 | JGI IMG/M metagenome (GOLD analysis project Ga0196978, IMG submission 155491) | Soil microbial communities from Anza Borrego desert, Southern California, United States - S3+v_20-13C | ecosystem: Environmental > Terrestrial > Soil > Desert | place: USA: California... | reverse complement strand
AGGGGCGCGAGGACTCGGCCAAGCCGGACCGCGTGCTCTGGGTGCATCAAGACCCCGTGACCAAGAGCCAGCGGCTGACGGACAAAACGGGCGCGGTCGTCAGCACAATCGACCTGGACCCGTGGGGAGGGGAGACCGGCAGGAGCGAGTTCCAGAGTTCGCAGCCGCGCCGCTACACCACCTACGAGAGGGACGCGAACGGCGGCGACGAGGCCATGTTCAGGAGGTACGAGAGCAGGTGGTCGAGGTTCTCCCAGCCTGACCCTTATGACGGCAGCTACGACCTCACGGACCCGCAGTCGCTCAACCGCTACTCCTACACGCAGAACGACCCGGTGAATTTCACTGACCCGAGCGGACTTCAGCCGTGTATCCCCGGTAACTACAGCGCAGAGTGCGGCATGAGCGGCTTCGGCGGCTGGGGCGGCGGCTACTCAGGCGGCAATGGGTGGGAAAGCGACCCGCGCCCTGGTCTGAGAATCATACGTTGGCGCGAGTCGTATGTTGATATTATGATGTCAGAGTTCGGACTGGGTGGCGCAGGAGAAATCGGTATCCCGCAGAATACTGCGCCGAATGTTGACGACCTCCGCAACAGGGTTACGAATATGGCAAATAACCCTGATTGCGCTAAGTTCATCACCGCTCTACTCAATGGGGCGGCGCTAACGGGGAATCCTGTAGTATCTACCAACGCCACGAAACTTTTTAATGATGTCGCAAGTCAAAAAGGGTTTATCTACGGAGATACCATCAGGAAAGCATATGGCTTTGATGGTGGCACGGTACATGGCTCGATTAGTGGGGGTAACGCGCAGGTAGAACTTCCGTTTCCTATTCCTTTTCGTTCCTTTGGTCCGGTCAACCAGCGAATGGCGGCTGACTATGCGGCGACACAAGCCCGTATCCAAGGTCTGACTGTTCTACATGAGCTAATGCACCTTGCGGGGAAGAATGGATGGTACACCGACGAAACATTAGCAGCAGTGGTTAAGAACATGCCGGGATCACTTGCACCGACCGGCGATATAACTAAGGTGCGCCCTGCCAGCGACTACTGGAACTCCTATCTCGAAAAAGCTTGTAAGCCGAGGTGATGAAGAATGACTATTATCAAAACAATCATTACTTGCATGTGCTTGACACTTGGCATGGTCAGTCTCTCTCTGTCCAAAGAGTGGCGCGGCATCGTGCCCCTGCATTCGACGCGCGCAGATGTCGAGCGGGTGCTTGGCGCTCCAACTGAGCCGCGTGGATCTGTCTATAAAACAGAGACTGAAAATGTCTCCATCTGGTATGCCGATGAACCTTGCAGAAAAGGTGTGTCAGAGTTATGGAATGTCCCGCGCGGCACAGTCTTGAGCATTACAGTTTACCCAAAAACAAAGCCAAGCGTCGCCGATCTTCGGCTCGACGAGAGCAAGTATAAGAAAGTGGCAAACACGCACCTTCAAGGCATCGTCTACTTGATCAATGATGAAGATGGTATCCGCATCGAGACGTTCGAGGGAAAAGTGAATAGCATTACCTACACACCAGCAGCGAAGGACAGCCATCTGCGATGCCCCGGTTCTTCCATACAACAGTCAACCGAGGAACGGGAATACTTCATACGCAAGTTCGATGAATACTCCAACATCTCCTTCAAGGATGAGAAGGCGCGGCTCGATAACTTAGCGATCTACTTGCAGCGAGAACCGGACATCAAGGGCTACATCATCGCGTACGCTGGACGGCGTGCTCGATCCGGTGAAGCACGAGCGCGGGCGGAACGTGCGAAGAACTATCTGGTCAGCGAGCGTGGCATCAATGCCGAGCGCATTGTGATAATGGACGGCGGACACCGCGAAGAGTTAGAGGTTGAACTCTATCTTCTGCCGTATAGCGTATCTGCCCCTACTGCCACACCAACCGTTGATCCGAGCGAAGTGCAGATCATCCAAAGCAAGCAAGAATAGCCGCCATTCATCTCGTCCACGCTGTAGTAGTGCCGATCACTGCCTTGTCTGCTCATACTGCATGACCAGTGCCGCGACGACCCGAACGATGTGCTCCTGCTGACGACGCGGCAGCCGTGAGACATCTTCAAAGACTTTCCGCGGCTTGCCGGGTGGTCGGCTGCTTCTCTGCGCCGTCACTCCCCCGCCGTTCGTGTTCAGCAGGTCGGTGATCACGACGCCTAACGCTTCGGCCAATGAAGAACCAGATGGCTGTCAACCCCCTGACCCAGGCCCCGGTGCCGATGACCTACGACGCGGCCGGGAACCTGACGGGCGACGGGGGGCAGGGCTTCACCTACGACGCGCAGGGCCAGCAGGTTAAGGCCAAGGTCGGGAACGTGGACCATCTGACGCAGGGCTATGACGGGGACGGGCTGAGAGTCAAGAAGACTGAGGGCGGGGTGACGACCTTCTACCTGCGGAGTAGCGTCTTGGGCGGCCGCGTCGTCGCCGAGATAGGTGGCAGCGACGGGCCGTACAGTGGGAAGCTGACTAGAGGGTACGTCTACCTGGGCGGGCAACTGCTGGCCGTGCAGGAGGGGCGCGAGGACTCGGCCAAGCCGGACCGCGTGCTCTGGGTGCATCAAGACCCCGTGACCAAGAGCCAGCGGCTGACGGACAAAACGGGCGCGGTCGTCAGCACAATCGACCTGGACCCGTGGGGCGGGGAGACAGCGAGGGGCAGCTCCCAGGAGAATCAGCCGCGCCGTTACACTACCTACGAGAGGGACGCGAACGGCGGCGACGAGGCCATGTTCAGGAGGTACGAGAGCAATCTGGCGAGGGTTTCTCAGCCGGACGCCTACGACGGCAGCTACGACCTCTCGGACCCGCAGAGTCTCAACCGCTACTCCTATACGCAGAACGACCTAACACTGGCCTTAGTCGCATCCTTGCTGTTTTTCTCACTATTTGAAAGGCGCGAAGGCAACCGCAAGAAGTTTATAATTGCTATTCTTGTGAGTGCAAAGACCGCTTCACAGTCGCCGCGCTTTTCAACTGGACGCCTTAAATCTCAGTCCTATCACACAGAAATGAGAACGACTGTCTATCTTCGACCGCGCATTGCTTTCGTTGATCTTCTTGGAGCGTCGGACTAAAGCACCCATATAATCTTGAGGCCGCGCAACGTTTCGGGGCTTGGTTTCGTGGCTTTCGTACCTTTGGAGATCGTGAGGATACTACGTTCCCTTGTAAGACGGCTTAAGGGCTTGCCGCGTTTACTCATGATTAATGCTTGATAATGCTACGTCGGCGGCGCTGCACCGGCGTCCTGGCGGCGACTAAATCCTTATGCCTCCCTTGCAGGATACTTGATAATCTCTGGTGTGAGATTCCTAATAGACGTGCGGCGCGTGTGACCTGCCCCCGCGCGGCATTCAGGGCCATCTGGATCAAGTTCCTCTCGTAAAGCAGCACCTCCTCGTCCAGAGAGCAGCCCGCCCATACATCAGCTAGGCCAGCCGTTTGCTTCTGACGCACGACCAGCGTCTCGACCGCTTCTCTGGTGATCGTCGCCCCCTGCGGGGCAATCAACACCGTGCGCTCGATCAGGGCGCGCAACTCACGCACGTTGCCTCTGAGACGTAACTCACGCATGGCTTCGATGGCTTCAGGCGCGAACGTCACCCGCTGCCCGTGTCTGGTAAATGCCTCTTTGATGAAATGTTCGGCGAGGGCGGGAATATCGTCGGGCCGCTCCCTGAGCGGCGGAATCTCCAAGTGAAAGGTTTGCAGCCTGTAGAATAGATCGCTGCGGAACAACCCTCGCGCCACTTCCTCTTTGAGGTTGGAGTTGGTGGCAGCGACGATCCGCACGTCTACTTGCTCCGGCCCCGGCGCACCGATTGGATGAACCTCGTGGCGCTCGACCAGGCGCAAGAGCTTACTCTGATTGCCGGTGCTCAGCTCCCCGATTTCGTCTAGGAAGAGCGTCCCGCCCCGCGCCTGGGAGACAGCGCCCGGATAATCCGCGAGGGCGTCGGTGAAACTGCCTTTGCGGTGGCCGAAGAGCGGAGACTCGATCAGCGTCTCGGTCAGTATGCCGCAGTTGAGTGCGACGAACTCGCCCGAGCGCCCACTCCACTGGTGAATCAGATGTGCTAGCAGTTCCTTACCCGTGCCGGTCTCGCCGGTTATCAGCACAGGCGCGGAGGTGCTAGCGATGCGTTGGGCGTTATGCAGCAGAGACGCCGTCTGCTCGGATGCGTGGATAAAGTTTATTGGATGAGCGTCTGCGATTTTGGGGCTTTCAGTGTGAGCACGGATAGAGACGACCACGCGGCGAGCAGCCAATCGTAATCGGGCGAGCGTGGCTGGATGTTGTGAACCGGCCAAGAGGTCGTCAGCACTCTCATAAAGGTCTTGCGTCTCCTGTTGAGTGAGGTGCTCGCTTAGCTCTTCGATTATCGTGAGGGCCGCTCTCCCCGCTCGGTCAAGCGCGCCGGCGCGCTGCGCTATTTCGATGGCACGTTGGAGTGCCGTGCGTGACTGCTCGTGGTGGCCGAGCCGCGCCAGCGCCGTCCCGTGCGTCGTCAACGCTTCTGCTAAGACATTCTGCTCGTCGCCTCCTTCGAGCGTGCGGACGGCGGCACGTGCCACCCTCTCAGCTTCCAAGTTACGGCCTTGAGCCAAGAGGGTGCGCGCCCGCGTATCATCTACCTGGGCCGCGTTGCTACTGCTCTTGACGCTAATGAACAGGCGGCGGGCGCGATCCAGGTGCTCGTGCGCCTCGTCGAACCGTTGGTTGAGAAAGAGCAGGAAGCCTAGATTGTTCTCGACGCGGGCTCTGTAAAAAAGGTGCCCCGCCTTCTCGAAGTGATAGCTGGCGGCTGTGTATTCGACCAGCGCGCGGTCAATACATTCCTCATGCCGTTCTACCCCGCTAAGGTTATTCAGAATGATACCGAGATTCCCATGATACTTACCCTTTAGAGCATGATTACTGCTCTCCTCGAACAGGGATGCGGCGTCGGTCAAGATGTCGAGTGCGTCATGGTATCGGGAAGCAGATAATTCAATCGTAGAGCTTCTCAGCAGGGCGACTGCTCTCTGCTCGCTTTCAGAACCTTCCAGTCGTGACAACGCCTCCTGGAGTGTCACGCGCGCCTCGTCAAGTGCGCCTTCTCGCCAGTAACAGAAAGCAAGGTCACTCTGAGCTTCCGCCACCTTCTCCGTCTGGTGTAGTGACTCGAAGATCGAGATGCTCTCGCTGATGATGTCCTTAGCTAGTTCCTGTGAGCCTTCGATTTGCTGGGTGCTGCCGATCCATCCTGTGAGTGAGCCGACGCGCAACAGCACTTCAGCAGCAATATGCTGGTCTAACCCTTCAATCTTCGGGCGCTCATCAATGCGCTGCCACAGCTCGCCCAGAGCACTACGCGCAGCCTCGTAATTACCCGCCTCTTCCAGTTCCTTCGCCAATCGGCAGCGCAACTCCGCGCGCTCGTCGCGGGTGAGCCTGGGGTTGTCCAATTGGCGCAGCAGTGAGGTGTGTAAGTGCATGTGAGACTAACCTTTCTTCGGAGTTGTGTAGGAACTCGAAAACCACTGCGGTGGTGATACTATACGACCCGCTCAAAGTGCTTGCAAAGATTTTTGCAAAGCATTTCTGGTTTCGGTTGGTCGTCCTCATTCGGCTGCCAACCGGCAAACTAAAGGAGATGAGTAATGAATCGGGTTCGCCTAATGTGCGCGACAACTCTGCTGACTGTGCTGCTGGCAGCCTCCCCGGCCTTAGCCGGTGAGATGCCGTTCGGAATTACTTCACCGCAGCAGCCTGCGCCTCAAGCGATAAACATAGGCTCGGCGACGGAAGTTATGCTGAGTCTGCTGCAAAGCCTGCTGTCGCTCTTCTAAGCAGCGCGCAGTATTGATTCGATTCTGACAGGCTGCCGCTAGTCGAATTCAATGGCGGCCTAGTTGTAGTGTGTCTAAGCTAGCGGCACCAAACTTAATTGCTGATTGGAATTATCATTCAAATCCCCAATAAATTCGTACTTGGCACCCTCACGGAAGGGCTTTTCGCCGGCCCGAGAAAATTAAAATTCCAACTCGAATTTCTGCTCGATGATCTGAATTAGTGAGATATCCTTTTACTTCGGGCAACCGGGAAACTTGCTTGCAAGCCACAGTAAATTCTACTGGAAACGTTTCGCATGATGACTTTCTAAGTTCCCTACTTTCCCACTAGACTCTCAACGCTGCCCGGCACCCTAAGAGAGATATGCTTCTTCCCTCATCTCCTTAAGTTAAGATCGGGACAAGATTAACTCCACCGAATGCTGCTCTCACCCGGTGGCCTCCCCGTCTTCCCCGTCTCTGATACTTCACCCATGAAAAAGATTACTTTCAATCCTGTAGGTTCTAGAAATTTGAAGTCATCAATTAATCGCCCTTTAAGAGGGCCCTCATAACCATCAGCTCATGAAAACGTCTTCACCTTCAGTTGAAAGTTCGTGTGTAACCCTGCAAATCTGTGATATATTTTCGGCGAGTCCTTTAAGTAGACAGCACCAATCGGTACCTACCAAACTCAGCTTTACCCTTGTAGAGCTGACACCTATTGCTTCGGCCCGGGCTTCACTGCCGTGGGATGAAGTGGCCGAAGTCTGCTCCCTTCAAATTAATTCGAATTCTTCCTCAGTTGTCTCGAAGGAGCTGGGACGATGTCTGCTGACTATCCGTATGAAGTCTTGTTTTTGGCCAAACTTCAGGAGGCCAGGGCGACCGACGCTTTGCTCGACGCCGCCTGCAAGAAGGTCGTCGGGAAATTGGAGGAGTACGCACTAAGTCGAGGGACTAAGCCCGAGGCACTGCTGCTCCCCCACGTCTGTGACGCGGGGGGCGAGTTGCACCCTCAGCTCCGCCTCTTTATTGAGACCATACCTCAGCTGAAGAAGCAGACGGACGCGCGTTACGAAAAATATAAGCAGGAGATTTCCGCCCACGCCCAGAGGGCGATTGACGCCGTAATCTTCCTCGTCACCGGGGTCAGACGCGGGAGTTCAACAGATGCTATGGGCGACGAGGCTTCGATCCTGTTACGTGACGAACATCCGGTTCTTAAAGAGATTTACGCGCTGCTGCCGCGAGAACGGGGTAGGTCCTTAGACAATACTCGATTCCAGAGCGGGGATAAGATTTCCGAGAACGGCTGTTTCTTCTATTTCTCGTGCGCAGAGGCACTCAAGCACTGCTCTCCCGTCTCTTTACAGGAGTTTTTGCAAGACCATAGATCCCTCTTAAGGAGGTCGTTCAAAACAGCCTGCGCTGCCTTTCCCGAAAAAATTGGTTCGCTTGACTCTATCCTGGACAAGATGTGTAAGAGGCTGGGTATTGAGAGGCCCAAAAGGAGAAAAACCCTCCCTCTTAGCCAGTGGCCGTCTCCTCTGCGAGAGGAGGTAGAAGTCTATAAGGAAGCCATACACGGGAATTTGGTTGAAGGGCTTGACCAACAGTTGGCCGACGCCGAAGTGAACGTCAAACTTCAAGGCTCCATCAGGCCCGCAACATATAGAGGCTGTGAGGCGACAGTTGAACGGCTCATGTTCCGGTATTTCCCTGATGCTAAGACTCTCAGCATCAGGGATTTCCTCTCGACCACGGAAACCAAAAGTACCGGGCCCAACGGCAAGGAGAAAAGCGTCTACTTCAACCGGGTGCTTAGTCCTCTCCGCGAGTCAGAGAAAACCCGCTCCAGCGATTTCAAGGGTGCCAAGTGGGATAGTAAAAGTTTCGTGCTCACTAAGGACAGGCTCCTCTCGCTGGCCGCTTACAACGGGATATTTGAGTATCACGAAATAATCAGAAGGGCGTTCAAAGCTAAGACGGATCCGCTGAAGGAGCAGCAGCGCAAAGACGAAAAAAAGAAGGTGATCAATCGCCAAGGGCTGGACAAGTGGCTTGAGGATAATTTCCCCAAGTACGAAAACATCCTAAAGCAGGGGCTGTTCAAACGAGATAGAAGTAAAAGGAAACATAAAGAGTCAGACAAAAACATGCGCTTCGTCCTCCACTACAAGCGCCTGGCTACGATGAAAAAATTCGGCTATCGTCAACGCCAGCTTCGGGACTGCAAGGACGGGGTGAATTTAATAGTCACCAAAGATTCTCTAGAATTCAACTACTCGGCCGAGCAAATGAAGAAAGATGCGGCTTATCATTTCGAGGCGGACTCGGAGGGTTGCGAGAAGACCCACGGGCCGTTAATAAAAACCCTCTATCTTTACCGGAAGTATGCTTTCCCCTATGTCCAGGCGAATCCTGATACGTGGCCCAAGGACCGGCCAGAATTGGACCCGAGAGGGCAGTGGTTCGTCGTTCTCCACGAGAACGGAAAGTTCGCTCGTTTCGACCCGGATAATGCCAGTTCTTTTACCGCGGCTTTCAAAAGTGGTTGCCGCAAATTCCTCAAGCACCCGGAGCTCCTTCAGGAGGCCGCGCTGCTGATCCATCCCCATCACGTACGCGGGGCGGCAATGGACGCGGAGATCGTAGACGAAGGGATGCCTATGCCGGTGGCAAGCGATTACTTCGCGGTTTCCGAGCGGGTGATCAACCGCAAGTATAAGGACAGGAAAGCAACGCGAGACGCTTCAAGGGCCGTAAAGCTGATGAATATTGACAAGATGGATTTGGAGGAGCGGCAGAAGCGGAACCGGCGGCCGGTAGGCGCGACTACCGAGAGCGGCGTCGAAAAAGAGCTACTGGAATTGCGACGGCAGCTCAGTGAATCTCGCGAAAGAGAGAAGCAATACCAAGAAAGAGAGAAGCAATACCAGGAAAGAGAGAAGCAGTACCAGGAAAGGGAGAAGCAGTATCAGGAAAGTGGGCGCCAGAAGGACCTCCGGATCGCGGGGTTGGAACAAAGCTTAACAGAGCTCGAGGCGGATCAGGATAAAAAACACGAGGAACTGATGGATGCCGTCAGCAATCGTGGTAACGGGGCTGGTGACAGCGAGCACCGTAAAAGATCGAGCGGCCAGCGATTTCAGCAGCCCCAGAAAACTTGAGTTGCTTAAAATTGAGATTGATTTGATTTTGGTAATTTTGAACGGCCCTTGTCGGCTCACGGAGAAAAGCCGACAGTGAATCAGTCCTTTCCGTCGATTTACTAAAAGCCCAATTCCTATTCGGACAGGCCTCGCCAGATGAGTACATACATGTCCAAACTGTTGCTTGTGTTAAACAATGTCGCGCACATGCAACTTATCGGACTCAAAATATCGCTTCCTAGGTTTCGCCCAAAGTAACGTAGACATGCTCCGCTTTCAGCAACGCCCGTAAAGCTTTAGCACATGCCCTCGCCAATGCTGACGCACCATTGAGGACTATGCGCTTGATCGCCTCACCCTTCCCCAGTTCAACGAAGCCGCTCACCGCCAGCACGTCACGCACGATACGCTGTACCCCCAACCTTTTCAGCCTCGGCGCATCATCTACCAGCCACCGCTTGGCCCACACCACCACGTTATTCGCCAACGCCCCGAGCAGCATCACCATCTGCTGCCCCGCGTAACTCTTCTTCCGCCGCCGAGTGATCCCGAGCCCCTGCTTCGACTCTTTAATGTCGATCTCAACGGCCCCGCCCCTCTCGTCGTAGAGCCGTGCGTATGCCAGCATTACCGCACGCTCGTCATCCGCCTGCTCTGGCGGGCGGCCCAACAACCTCATCACATCCTTCGGCTCCAAAGTCGAGATCACCATCGCGTGATACCTCTGCCCGTTGCGCTTTCTCCACCTCATCGCCAGCCTTCTGACCGGGCGCGCGTAGTCACCCCCCTTCACTAAAGCCCACCCGAGCTGCCGCCCATGACGCGCCGGGTCGTCAACCCACTCCCGCACGCTCAAGGCATAGTGCGCCGCCCGCTTGCTGGAGATGTCCTTACAGTGAACGTGATAGCCACGCTTGAGTAACCAGTTGATCCCGTTCATGCTTCCGCCCCCGGCGTCCATGCGCAGCACTGTCTGCCGACGCTTCCCCTCATCAAGCTCCAGCGTCCGCTCCAGCGCCTCGACCAGGTGCGGCAGCGTGTCTCTGAGTTGCAGGTTGCCAGGGTAGAGACGGTCGGCCACTACCTCATCGTAGGCAGAGGCCATGACCCGCCCCATCTGCCTGCCACGCCGGAGGCCGTACCCGATCAAGTATCCCTTCTCGGCCGACTCGGCACTCTTGCCACAGGGCAGCCCCGTCAGATCGATGTCGAGCAGCAGTAAGTCTCTCTGGTAGTCATGACGGTACGTACGGGAGTGGGCGCGGAAGATGGCGTCCACCGCCTGCTCCATCTGCGCTACGTTCTCTGGGGTACAGCGGTCGAGCGTCTCCTGCACCACCGACTGCTCGGCGCACGAGTGACGACCGAAGGCTCGTTGCAAAGCCGCGTCCGCCCTGACACGGGTGTTGACCTCGCACAGGCCGTGCGCCCCCGCAAGGATGGCGATGAAGGCATCTTGGAGCTTCTCCAGCGGCGTGTGGAGGATCGTCTTCTGCCGGATGCGGACGTGCTCCGAGATAGTGTCGAACAGCTTCAAAGAGCGAACCTTCAACCCGAGGGCGCAGAGCGTAGCGCGAGGTGTGTAGAGCCGGGCGGCAAGAACAGTACGTGACTTTTTCATCCTGAGAGACCTCCTGCGGAGGCTCTCACATAATCCCCGCGGAAGGTCTATCCTGCGAACAGTCACTCAGTTACAATATGCACGCCGGCGCTACTTTGGGCGAAACTTAGGTGAACCAAGAACCCGGC
>Ga0196978_1001388_pt1 | contig 10752 bp, 11 predicted proteins | sample S3v_2013CmetaG_FD_155491 | JGI IMG/M metagenome (GOLD analysis project Ga0196978, IMG submission 155491) | Soil microbial communities from Anza Borrego desert, Southern California, United States - S3+v_20-13C | ecosystem: Environmental > Terrestrial > Soil > Desert | place: USA: California... | reverse complement strand
TCCGAACACGGCAGTTAAGCTCTGCATCGCCGATGATACTGCGCGGGTGACTGCGTGGGAAAGTAGGACGCCGCCGGGAGTATTTTGATTGGCCCTCAGAGACATCCTCTGAGGGCCTTTCGCTTTTAAGGAGCCTTTATCGAACGGAACTCCCATCGCACATTCGCGGGGGAGGACCAGTATTCGCCGTGTGTGGTCTCCCACGCGAGATGCAGAAGATGGGTGGGCCGTACGTGCTCGATGATCTGACGCGGCACGTCGGACGACAACAGATCGCCGCGGTGCCAGTGGACCGCTGCATCGCCGCCGGTCGGAGCCTCGCGCGAGAGCGCGTGCACCTCGAACTGCGCCTCGACGAGAGGGCGCAGCGTATGGCTTCCGACGAACCCGCGGGCACCGGTGACCAGGACGCGCATCAAGGCGCGGGATCGTAGCAGCTAAGGAGCGGACGCGGAAGCAGGCCCTCTCCCGAGCTTTTCGCTTTCCCGGCGCTTCAGCCGACCCTTCTCTTGATCGCGTGCACGGCGCGCCGGAGCAGCGGGAATCGCTCGATCGCCGACCAGGCCGCGGCCTTCCACGGCGCGTACATCTTCGTATCGCGCACGAACGGCATCTCGTTGTGAACACCGTACCGCGGCTGCCTCGGGAAAACCCCTCTCATGTCGCCGTACCGTGCGTTCACCGGCAGATAGTGCGCGGTGAGACTACGCCGCGAAAACGAAGCGTCCTGCGTGGGCAATGAGCCATGCACCGTGGCGGAGCTCCAGAAAAGTACGTCGCCCTTTTTCAGCGCCGGCGCGACCGGCTCGCGGCCGGCCATCCATTCGGCCATGTAGCGGAGGTAGCGGTCGTTGTCGTTGAGCTGTGCCGGCGTCAGCGAGAACTCGACCCGGTGACTCCCCGGGACGATGAAAAACCTCCCCGCGCGCTCCTCGATATCCTCGAGCGCAAACCAGCCAGCCAACAGCTCCCCGCCCGGCACGCTGTCGAGGTAATAGCGATCCTGATGTGCTTCGGTGGCCGTGTTCTGATCGAAGAACATCGACTGCACCAGTCGATGTGCCCCTCGCCCCGTGACTTCTGCCAACACGCGCTGCATCTCGGTGGAACAGAAGATGTCCCGCGCGGCCGCGCTGAATTCGGCAAACATCCGGTAGTCGTGGATGTCGAGAAACGAGTTCTGGACGTAGCCATGCTCGTTTCGGATGTTCCGCTCCCACCTTCCGGTCGACTGGCGATAAAACGGATGCGACGATGGAAGGAGATCGCGTCGATAGAGCGCAAGGAGGCGGTCGACATCCGCGGCCGGGATGAGGCCACGTACGATGCAGTACCCGTTCTCGCCGAACTCGGACGCTGGACCCGTCATCGCGATGCAAGTATACGCAAGGGCTGGGTGAACCGTGATCGGCTTATGCTACCTTGGCGCGAATGATCCAACTGCCCGACATCGACAAGATGTATGAGTACGAGACCTTCTTCCATCTCACGTTGCAGGTGCCGAGACTGGCCAAGTTCATCGCGCATTACGAAGCTTACAAGCTGGCGATGAACGTGCCGGGCGAGATCATCGAATGCGGCGTCTTCAAAGGCACCTCGCTGACCCGCTTCGGACTCTTCCGGCAGCTATTAGGCACTCACGCCACTGCAAAGCTGATCGGGTTCGACGTCTTCTCGGATGAATACCCGAACACGGTGCACGAGGAAGATCAGGCCCAGCGGACTCACTGGATCGAGACGGCAGGCTCGAGCTCGATCTCGACGTCACAGCTCACTGAAGTGTTCCAGAGTCTGCAGCTTGATAATTTCGAGCTCGTGGCCGGGGACGTCTGTCACACGATTCCGCGGTATCTCAAAGACAACCCGCATCTGAAGATCTCACTTCTCAATGTCGACATCGACTTCGCGGAACCGACCGCTTGTGTCCTCGAGCATTTTTACGACCGCGTCTCGCGCGGCGGAGTGGTGCTGCTCGACAACTATGGCGCGTTTTACGGCGACACGAAGGGCGTGGACGATTTCTTCCGCGATCGCAAGGTGACGATCCGCCGTTTTCCGTTTGCCAGCCGCCCCTGCTACATTCTCAAGGACTAGGAGCTCATCGACGAATGCCACGCACCGATCCGCTGTCGGACGAGGAGACGTCGCGCTATCGCCGGGACGGGTATTTGATCGTCCGCGGTGCGTTTAGTGCGCAGGAGATGGACGCCATCACGCAATGGGTTCGCAGTCTGGCCGATGCTCCCGAAAAAGCGGGTACCATCATGAAGTATCTCGAAGATGATGCGGCGAATCCCGGCCGGCGCATTCTGAATCGGATCGAGAACTTCGTGCCGTATCATGACGGGTTTCGTGGCATCGCGACGGATGGTGCGATCATCGATTTCGTTTCCCAACTGATGGGCGAACCGGCCTGCCTCTTCAAAGACAAGATCAATTTCAAGCTTCCCGGCGGGTCGGGGTTTGAGCCTCACCAGGATATTCAGGCGGGCTGGGGAGACTATGCGGATCGTTTCGTCAGTGTGTCGGTGGCGATCGATGAAACTACGATCGAGAACGGCTGCCTGGAGCTTGCGGCCGGTCATCACACGCGCGGCCTCATCGGCCGGTTGCTCGAGCCAATGAACGGCGAGGAGCTGCAAGGCATCACCTTTGAGCCAATCTTGCAGGCGCCGGGCGACGTCGTGCTCTTCGATGCCTATACGCCGCACCGGTCGGCTTCGAATCGCACAGCCAGGCCGCGACGGAATCTCTATCTCACTTATGCCAAGGCCTCCGCGGGCGATCAGCGGCAGCGATACTTTGCCGATAAACGTCGGAGTTTTCCTCCCGACTCCGAGCGTGAACCGGGCAAGACATACTCGTATCGGGTGTGAGAAGTCGCGAACCCAGAATGCTCGCCATCGATTTTGTCGCGCATCACGACATTCAGGCGCAGGCAGCGCAATCGATCTTCGATGAGCTGAGCGGCGCATTCGACTGTCGCTGGCTCGTGGGACCAGATCAGGTACCAAGCGGCGCGGCGGCTGGCATTCTCATCGACCACGCGGATTTTCAGCCACGCATCCGGCGGTCACTGTCCGCATACCGCTACCTGTTCCACATTTTGCATGACCTGGCGGACTTTCCGGTCTATGAGGCCGAGCGCGATCGCATCCGTACTTGTGATCTGGTCCTGGTGCCGGGGCCGATGCACGCTCAGTGCGCGCGAAAGTCGCTCGGTGCCGATGCCCCGATCCATGAAATCGGGTGGCCAAAATACGATCGCATGACCATTCCTCCTCAACATGAGGCGTTCGACGCGAAACTCAAGTCATTGCCGCACGAGCTCACCATTCTGTACACCCCGACCTGGGCCTTCACATACGAGTGGCTCTATCTTCTGCCGCTTCTTCGCGACCTTCCCTGCAACACGATCCTCAAGAACCACATCTATGTGAATCCGGGTCAGCCGATGCCGGCGGGATCCGGACAGGATTACGTGATCAGCATGCGTTCGGCCGATGAGATGGAGGCCGCGATCGAGAGCTACGCCTGCAATCACATGATCGTCGCCCCACGGACGCTCAACGTCTGCTCGCTGTTTCCTTACGCGCAGGTGGCGATCGCCGACCGCTCGTCCGTGCTCGCGGAGTTTCTTCCGTTCGGCGTCAGTATCGAGACAGGGCGCTACGATCCCGACGAGAATCATTGCGAACCGGAGATCAGCCGCTACTTCCCCGAAGTCGCTTATCTGCGTCGTGCGGAATTGGTTGCCACTCTCTCTTCGTGGAGGAATCTGAATACGTTTCTGAATGGGCGACAGCCGCCGTCTGCAGTCGTCGCGCACGGCGCGGGGATTCGTGCCGCGGCGCTGATTCGAAAACGACTGGAAGAAGCAGAAGGCTTGTCGTCTCGAATTGCGCGTGGAATGCAGCGCAGTCGCGAAGAACTGACTGTTTTCATCGACAAGGGAGTGCTGTCCCTGCGACGGCGATTTGGCGCGGCGGAACGCTAATCCTTCGCGTCGATCAGGTCGGCGACCGATTTCAAGACACGCCTGCGCACCAGGCTGCTGCTGACGCCGGCCGTGCGCGGCAGAATGACGAGACGTTCCGGCCTGACTTGGTTGGCATTGTCGTGTCCATGGACGAGCAAGTCGATGTGATGCTCGTCCAGAAACGCATCGTCGATCAGCCAGGGGCTCGGTACCACTTCGTCGACGTACCGGATCGATTCAAGAATTTCGCGTCTCTGCCCGAAGTCGAGCTCGGGTGTATAACCTTTGTGCGCGCGGCACTCATCATCAGTCGTCAGAGCTACGATCACGGTGCCCAGCTCTTTCGCCGCCTTGAGCAGCCGGACGTGTCCATGGTGGATGAGGGACGCTGTCATGTCGACCATGATTCTCATGCTTCGCTCACTCGCCATCGAACTGTAATGCACTGAGGATTTCTCCGCGAGCGCTCCTTGCGAGGTGAACTTCGCCCAGGTGGCAAACAATGCTGCCGCCGAAGTCACCGCGCGGTTGATAGAGCACGGACCGGGGATCGCTCGACGTCAGCGTGGCGTCGACATGTGTGCATAACAACGGCTGGTGGGTAGGGGGGAGTGTGAGTTGGGCGCTCATTCTTTCCGTGAACACTCTCTTGTTCGATACGACCGCTTCGCGGAAATCGTCATGCCGCGGCAGAACATCGAACAGGGAGGCTATGGCGTGGTAGGGTCCCGTCATGCGCCGCTCGAGATGATTGTCGAGCCGGAGAGAAAACGAATCGACGTCAACCGCAGGGCGCTCATTGAATGCGATGAACGCCGCGCCGCTGAGGCCGAACAATCCCTTGCAGGAGCTGTAGCCGATGACGTCGGCCAGCTCGTGGCCCGGCTCCAGGCCGATCGAAGCGGTGGCGTCGAGCATCAGGCGCGCCCCGACGCGCTTAGCAAGCCCTCGCATCACGTCGATCGGAAGTTTCAATCCGCGGCTGGTCTCGGTGTAGCAGGCGAATACCCAGTCGAATGCGCCGGAGACCCGGTCGAGATCCTTCCAGTCGACGAGGACCACCTCGGTGACCAGACCCATACGACGGCGCGCTGATTCAGCGAGCCACGCCAGGCGCTCCGCGTAGTAGCCGGTCGAAATGACCAGCGTCCGGCCATAGAGAAAATTCAGCGCCATGATCTCCAGCGCCACGCTGGCGGAACCCTGCATCCGGGCCACGTGACGATGCCCGGACATGGCTTTCAGCGCATCGAGAACGTGCTGTTCGACGCGAGTGTAATCGTCGTCACCTCGTCCGAAGCAGGGCCGTAGACCAGTGATGTTTTCCGCCAGGAGGCTCGCCGGTCCCGGAGTGAAGAGCAACTTGGATTCGTTTCGTTGGGCAACGAACGTGTCGATAGTCTGGCCGCGATCGCTCATCGAGTCTTTCCGGAGAGGAAACTCATGAATTCGGCTTTGTTCACGGCCGGACTACGATCGGGCCGGCCAAGATCGGGTCGCGCGCCGCGCCTGCATTTGATCTCGAGGAACGAGCTGCAATTACTACTGAGCATGGCCTGTAAGTTCGACTCGATCTCAGCCGGATTGCTCGCCATGGCGATCGACCCGTAGCCGCACGCCGCAGCGATCTTCGTGAGATCGAGAACGGCACCTTTGGTCGGCTGGCCTCCAACGGAATCGTGCGCGCCATTGTTGATCACAACGTGCAGGAGATTGTCGCAAGCGGCCGAGATGGTCAGGGATCCCATGTGCATCAATAACGCGCCGTCGCCATCGAGACAGAGGATCTTCTTCTCCGGCGTGGCGATGGCGACGCCCGCGGCGATCTGCGAAGCGTGCCCCATTCCGCCTACAGTGAGAAATTCACGATGATGTCCAAGGCCATCCCTTGTTCTCAATTCGAAGAGCTCTCGTGAAGCCATGCCGGTGGTGGACACGATCGGCACGTCGTCGCCGATGACACTCAGAATGACGCGAATGGCTTCCTCACGACTCATGCTGTCGCCATCCGAACCGCTGCCGGCGACAGCGTGCGCAAATGTGTTTCTGCGAACGAGCAATGCGACCGGTCCCGATCGTTGCCTGCTCTCGGCGACGACTTCTTCGATCAGAGACTTCACATCCGTCGTGGCTGCGTCGATCAGTCGATAGGGAATGCTCAATACCTCGAGTAACGCCGGCGTGATCTGTCCCTGCTTGCGGTGCTGAGGCTCATCGTGAGCCTGAGCCCCACCGTCCAGCAATTCACCACGCCACCCGATCAGAAGAACAATCGGAATTCCATGAATCTGAGGATCGGCGAGCGACACGAGCGGATTGACGGCATTGCCCAGGCCCGAGTTCTGTAAGTAGACCAATGCGGGACTACCGCCGGCCAGATAGTGGCCGATTGCCAGTCCGACCGCACCTCCTTCGTTCGCCGCAATGACGTGCCGGTCCGCGGAATAATGAGCGGTGAGAGCGGCGCCGAAGTCCTTGAGCAGCGAGTCCGGAACTCCGGTAACGAATCGGATGCCGGCTTCACTGAGGGTCGCGATAAAGTGTTCGGGATCGATCATTCTTTCGAGCCCGGGATGACCTGCAGGATCTCGTTGATACTCATCAGGTCCGCATCGACTTCCGCAGAGCGGCCGTTTCGCAGAATCTCGCGCGCCACGCGCTGCATCGCAGGATACGCCGCTCGAAGCAGGTGATTTGCGTAGATCACGATGTTGAAGCCATGCTCGGCCAGCTCTTCTTCCGTGACTGAGCCGTAACTGGTGGGCACACACACCAGCGGTATGGCAGGCCAGTCAGCTTTGAAGCGCGAGGCGAACTCGAAAATCTCGTCCGGCGTCGTCTTGCGGCTATGGATCATGATGCCGTCCGCCCCGGCCGCCACGTAGGCGCGGGCGCGCGTCAAAGCGTCCTCCATGCCCCGCTCGAGAATCAGGCTCTCGATTCTGGCGAACACCATGAAGTCGTCTCCGACGCGAGCATGACGTCCGGCGCGAATCTTGTCGCAGAAGGAGTCGACGTCCTCCTGGCTCTGGACCACTTCATTGCCGAAAAGAGAATTCCTTTTCAGCCCGGCTTTGTCCTCGATGATCACGGATGAGATTCCAAGCCGCTCCATGCTGCGAACGTTCAGCTCGAAGTGCTCGCGCTTGCCGCCCGTGTCTCCATCCATGATGAGAGGCTTCGTGGTGACGTCGAAGATCTCATTGATGTAGGCGAGACGACTGTTGATCTCCAGCGCCTCGATGTCGGGTTTTCCTCGCGCGGTCGAATCGGCGAGTGAGCTCGACCAGAAGCCGTCGAACTGCCGGACTTTTCCCGACCGCTCTGCAGTGGCATTCTCTGCGATCAGCGCCGAGATCGGACTGTGCACTTCGATGAACCGCGACAGCGGCTTGGCGGCCAGCAAACGCCGCAGCGTGCGGCGGCGGATGTCGGGCGTTGTGCCGAGACCGAACAACTGCGTCGCCAATGCCGACGACGACACCCCCTCGGTATACGGAACCTCGATCAGTTGTCCGCCATATTCGGCAAGAGCTGCCAATGTGCGTTCCCGATAAGGCGCAAGAGGTCCTTCCCGCCAGTCCGTACCGTGTACGACATACGCTGGCCGGTACCGCAGGATGTTGGGCGCCGAGTCCAGTTGGGATTGAGGGACCACTCTCTTGACGCCGACGATGTTCTCGACGATCTGTTTGCGTTGCTCGAAGGTGAGATAGGGAAGATGTTCATCTTCGGCAATCGCTTCGTCGGTGAGAAGGCCGACGATGACATCGCCGTATTCCCGCGCTCTGCTGATCACATTGATGTGTCCGTGATGGAGAATATCAATGGTCATCTGAACGTAAACGATAGGCATCGCACTCACTTTCCTAACCGACCCGGCGCCACGAGCACGGGTGATAGACCTCGGTTCCTTCCTTGGTAATGATCTCGAAATTCGCCGACGGATCGCCGATGCGCTTCCTGTCGATGATCTGGATCTTCAATGCTTCGCTGATGTAGTCATCGGAAGCGATACCCACCTGCTGCTGGGTCCACGCGCCGACCGTGTAATACCCGGGATAGGCACGAATTTCCGGAATCTTCACTTCGAAAACGGCCGTACCGGCTTCGAGGTCGGGCCAGTAACCGTCGAACGATGAACGGAAATCGTGAATGAGCAGGCCCATCGAATTGCGGAACAGTACGCCGAACAACGCTGCGCGGATCGGTCGCTTGATATCGATGCTCAAGCGGACGACCATCGTCTCGCCCATTCCAAACACCGTCTCATGCCGGCCATCCTCGTCGAGGATGGCGATGCTCTGGATGCGCGAGAACTCCTGATGCCCTCGCCGGTGGCCGGTAAACGAATCGAGATCGATCGAGCTGTCTTCCTTGACCGCGGAGTGATAGCGCTCGACGGCGTCGCTGACGTCCCCAGCGAACGTGACACGGCCGGCTTCGAGGAGCAACGCGCGCGAGCACAGTTGCAGAATGGTCCCCATGTTGTGGCTGACGAAAAGAACCGTCCGGCCTGTTTTCGTGACGTCGTCCATCTTGGCGAGGCATTTCTTCTGAAAGATCGCGTCGCCCACGGCCAGCACTTCGTCGACGAGGAGGATCTCCGCTTCGAGATGAGCGGCCACGGCGAAAGCGAGACGTACGTACATGCCACTGGAGTAGCGCTTCACGGGCGTGTCGAGGAACCGGGCCAGCTCCGCAAACGCCACGATCTCGTCGAACTTGCGCGTGATTTCCGCGCGGCTCATCCCCAGGACGGCACCATTGAGGTAGATATTTTCCCGGCCGCTCAATTCCGGATGAAACCCCGTTCCCACTTCGAGCAGGCTTGCCACGCGGCCGCGGATGCTCACGCGACCGGTCGACAGCTCGGTAATGCGGCTCAGCACTTTGAGCAGCGTGCTCTTGCCTGCGCCGTTTCTGCCGATGATTCCTACGGCTTCCCCGCGGGCGATCTCGAAATTCACGTCATTGAGGGCCCAGACGTCCTCGCGCGTGCGCCCGGAGATGAGCGCGTGGCCCTGTGCGACGTCCTTGATTCTTCGCCAGACGTCGACTGCTGCATGCGCCAATGTGTCGCGCAATGACCCATAACTCTGGCCGCCGTCGTGCTGATGGCCGATTACATAACGTTTGCCCAGATGTTCGGCTCTGACGACGATGTCAGTCATTCGTCACACCAGGTCCGCAAAGGCCTTCTCCATTCTGCGGAAACGGCTGATTCCCAGCCATAGCAACAGCAATGTGACGCCCATGCTCAGCGAAAAACCGGGCCAGTAAATGACGCTGTTGCCGCCGAGAATCGCCCAGCGGAAGCCGTCGATGACACCGACCATCGGATTGAGACTATAGAGAAGCCGCCACTCCGGCTCGACGACCTGGCTGCTGAAGCCAACCGGCGAGATATAGAGACCAAACTGGACGATGAACGGGATCACATACCGAAAATCACGATATTTCGTATTGAGAGCGGCAAGCCACAAGCCCGGCCCCAGGCTGGTGAGTATGGCCAACACGACGAAGAGCGGCAACGAGAGGATGTGCCACGTCGGTGCGAAGCGATAGAAGGCCATCAGACCGATCAGCAGAACGAATCCGATGGCCATGTCCACCAGCTCTGTGAGAAGCGTCGCAGTGGGAACGATCAGCCTCGGAAAATAGACCTTGCTGATCAGATTCGAGTTGTTGATCAGGCTATTGGATGCTTCGCTCAGTGTGGAGGAGAAAAAAGACCACGGCAGCATGGCCGCGAACACCATCAGGGGATAAGGCGCTCCGCCTTCGCTCGGCAGGCCTGCCACTCGATGGAAGATCAGCGTGAGAGCGGTCAGCGTCAGCACAGGTCTCAGCACTGCCCAGAGCAGGCCGATCATGGTCTGCTTGTAGCGAACGGCCACGTCGCGCCACGCCAGGATCAGGAACAGTTCGCGATAGCGCCCGAGGTCGGCCCAGTAGTGGCGTTCTGTGCGCGATGGCTCGAGGATCAGCAGGGGCTCGTCCATGACGGTGCTCGGGCTCGAATCGTGGCTCATGCGCTCCCGCGATCGTCCCACGTTCTCATATGATTGCCAACGTTTCGAGCATGGATGGGGATCGGCGGAAGGGCGATGCGCGGCGATGAGTGATGCGAGGCGGCCTCTCGTCGGCTTCGACGATCGCGGACGAGTCTTCGACGCGGGCGAGTTCATCCTGCGGGTTCCGCATCCGGCCCGTCGCGAACAGACGCTGGCGTTGCTCGAACGGTATCAGGCCGGGCATTTCGAGGATCTCGGAATCGTGGAAACGGAGCTCGCCGCCGGCGACGAGCTCGCGCTGCGACATCGAAAACTGACCATCAGCTATCCGTTCGAATGGCCGGCGGACATGCTGAAAGACGCCGCGCTGTTCCATCTCCAGCTTCTCAGCGAACTGGCGCTGCGCGGTCTCACGTTGAAAGACGCCTTGCCGGGCAACGTGCTGTTCGAAGGAGCGCGGCCAGTGTTCGTCGATTTTTTCTCCCTCGTCCCGATCGTGTCACTCGCGGACGAGCAATGGCTGATCGGAACATCCAAGGGGCGGCAGCCGTGGCAACTCGTGATGGAGCGGATGTTTTTCCCGTACTTTGTCGTGCCGCTGCTGGCGATGGCGGCCGCCGATTACCCTGACGCCCGAAAGATGCTTGCGGTCAGAGCATGCAACTGCAGCGGCGCCGCGCCGTCGTGGAAGGACCTGCTGACGCATTTCCGCGCGCTGCTTCGGTATGCCGCTTTACGCGGCACTCTGCGCGGCAA
>Ga0196978_1001381_pt1 | contig 10793 bp, 7 predicted proteins | sample S3v_2013CmetaG_FD_155491 | JGI IMG/M metagenome (GOLD analysis project Ga0196978, IMG submission 155491) | Soil microbial communities from Anza Borrego desert, Southern California, United States - S3+v_20-13C | ecosystem: Environmental > Terrestrial > Soil > Desert | place: USA: California... | reverse complement strand
GCCGGTCGCTGTAGGCGTGGCCGATCACGAAGCCGCTCAGGACGAAGAAGAAGTCCACGAACAGCCACGACGACGTCACCAGGGAGGCCGCGCACCACTGGCAGGGCACCGGCCATTCCTGGATGCAGAAATGGAGCAGGGCGATCATCGAGGCGCAGATTCCCCGCCAGGCATCCAGTGCACGAAAGCGCATGCAGCTCCGTCAGTGCAGCACGTCGAGCAGGCGGTTCTCGAAATAGATGAGGATGGTCAGCACCACGCCGAGCTGCAGGATGATCGACGTGATCTCACGGATCCATTGCACGGGCGTGTAGGACTCGTCGACCTCACGACGGATGAACGCGAAGGCCACGACCGACTGTGCGCTGCCGATGTGCGTCCAGCAGCCGCCGAGCGCGTAGCCGGCGATCTGCGCCATCGCGAACAGATGCAGCACCGCCAGCTCGAACTCGATGATCGCATGCGAGCCGAAGTCGGCCACGACGTTGTTGTCGAGAATGGCCGACAGGAACGTGCAGCCCAGAAATTGCGCGAAAGCCGTGTGGCCGGTGCCGAAGCGCGCGGCCGCGTCCTGAAGAAGCACCTGCAGCGCGTCGAAGAAGCCGGCATGGCTCAGCAGCGTGATCGAGAAGAACAGCGGGAACAGGAAGTAGTACTCGGCGAATTCGATACGGGCCTCGCGCAGCGCCAGCGCCCTGACGCGCGGAAGCGAGATGATGCCCATCAAGGCCACCACAAAGCCGCTGCCGGAGGCGACGAAGAGCGGCACGCGGTGGTCGATGCCGTGCCAGATCAGCGCCACCACGAAGACGGCAAGGCTGACGGCGGCGATGCGCTGGGCCCGCTGCCGCTGCGGCGTCAGCATGCGAAGGACTTCGGCGGCCTGCAGCTCGAGCTGGCGTGCGCGCGCCGAATCGCCCGCAGCCGCGGCTACATAATGTGCGTCCAGGGATTCGGCGACCTCCTCGGCCACGTAGTGACCGAGCACGCGGCGCCGCAGCTGCTCGGGAACGCCGCCGGCCACCATCGCCTTGCCGAGCGTCTCGCCGCGGCGGACGCGCTCCTGAACCGACTCGGAAAGCTCGACGCCGATCCGGTCCTCGTGCGCCTCCAGCGCTTCGATGGGCGTAAGGACCTCGCCGTGACGAACCGCCTGCAGGTAGCGGACGCTCTCGGCATTGGCATCGAGCAGGTCCATGGACGCAACGTCCACCCGGACGCCACCGATGCGGCGGCGCAGGTTCCAGGCCACCACGAGGTAGCTGGCCAGCGCGCCCGGCAGGCAGTAGCGCAGGAAGAAGCCGTTGGTCAGGTAGGACTCGCCCGAAGGCGCGGTCAGGTTGGCCTTCATGATGAGGTTGGGCGGCTCGCCGTAGGCCAGCCACATCCCGCAGACGGTCGTGACCACCGTGCAGACCATGACCGTGTAGCGGACCGTGGAGACCGAAGCCGAGGCGAGGAACATGACGATGACCAGCGTCCGGATGGTCAGGCCGATCATTGAGACGCCGTCCAGGATTCCCGAGGAGAAGGCGACGACCGCGGTCACCGAGACGAGCGTGGGAAGGACCGCGCCGGCGAACCGATTCAGGAGCCTCAGGGTCAGCGATTCCAGCAGCCGGGTCTGGGCGATGACCGACACGAAGAAGGTCAGGCCGAGAATGAAGGCCATGGTGTCGGCGTGGAAGAGATGCTCGAGCCCATGCCAGGTCAGCAGGTTGCGACCCAGGAATGAAAGCCATGCCTGAATGCCGCGTGCGTCGACCTCGGCGGCAAGGTCCGATCCGGGATACGCCTGCACGAGGAAGGTGGCGCCAATGACGAGCGCCATTCCGTACGTGAGCGCGTTCTTGTGGATCCGGTACTTGAAAGAACCGAAGACGAACAGGCCGACCACCGTGGCCAGTGTCAGAGACGGAAGCAGCCAGCTCGGCGGCGTCCAGCCGGCCAGCATCCAGGCGGCCAGGAGGGCCACAGCGGCGGCGAAGCACCCGACCAGAAACATCCAGGACGGCAACTCGACGACGGAATCATCCGCGGCTTCGTGCATGTGGCCGTCAGTCGCACGGCACCCGGACAGGTGCAAGATTGGCGGTCGTCGCTTCCTGCGGCCTCACGCACTGCCGATTGTCAGGGTCCGCGAACCACCGCCGCTCGCTCCATCCCGCTGCGCAGTCCACGTCGGATAAGATGTATTATGTCATCCGAGATACGCGAAACGATCGGCGTCCGCGCCGATCGGCGCCGCCACGGGGTCTGCCCTGCCGGCGACGTTCTGGGACGAAGTCCGGTCCGCGGCGGTGGTGCCGCGAGCGTCTGCGAAAATGGCCTTGGAGCCAGGCCGCCCTGATGGCAGCCCGTCGTTTTACGCGCGAGCGGCGCGCTCAGACCTTCTGGAACGGGTCGAACAGCCGGGCGTGCTCCTCGAGCGCGAAGCGGTCGGTCATGCCCGCGATGTAGTCGGCAATGATCCGCGGCATCGGGATGCCGCCCGAGGCGCGGCCGGTGATGTGCGGCGGCATCTGGTGCGGATCTTCCATGTAGGCCTCGAAGAGCGCGCGCATGACCCGGCCCGCCTTGGCGGTCATGCGCCGGACCCGGTGGTGCTGGTAGAGCCGCTCCATGAGCCGGCCCTTGAGCTGGCGGACCTGTCCGTCCATGGCATCGCTCGGAGCGGCCAGGTGCGGCTTGATCGCGCGCAGGTCGTCGAGCGTCGCGACGCCGCGCGCGTCGATGCGGCTCTCGATGGCCTCGAGCAGATCGCGCGTCAGCTCGTCGATCAGCGACCGGACCGCCTGGTAGCGCAGCACCGACATCGACGCGGTCGGAAGCTCGGCTTTGACCCGCGCGAAGGTCCGGTCCCAGACCTCGACTCCCTCCAGATCCTCGAGCGTGATCAGCCCGGACTGGATCCCGTCGTCGATGTCGTGCGCGTTGTAGGCGATCTCGTCGCAGTAATCGACGATCTGAGCCTCCAGCGGCGGCGCACTGGAGGCGTCGTAGTCGGCCACGCGCGGCCGGTCGTAGCGGCCCGAATGCTTGACGATCCCTTCGCGCACCTCGTAGCTCAGGTTGAGCCCGTCGAAGTCGGGATAGCGCTGCTCGAGCTCCTCGACGATGCGCAGGCTCTGGCTGTTGTGATCGAAGCCGCCGTGGTCGCGCATGAGGTCGGCCAGCACGTGCTCGCCAGCGTGACCGAACGGCGTATGCCCGAGGTCGTGTGCCAGCGCCACGGCCTCGGCAAGGTCCTGATTGAGGCCCAGAATGCGTGCGACCGTGCGCGTGATCTGCGCGGTCTCCATCGTGTGCGTCAGCCTGGTGCGGTAGTAGTCGCCTTCCTGGTTGACGAAGACCTGCGTCTTGTACTCGAGCCGGCGAAACGCCGTCGAGTGGATGATGCGGTCGCGGTCGCGCTGGAACGCCAGCCGGAACGGATGCTCTTCTTCCGGATACGCCCGCCCGCGGCTCTGCGACGAGAGCATAGCGTACGGCGCGAGCAGATCGCGCTCCTGTTTCTCGAAGAAGCTGCGATCGCGAACCGGCACGGTGCTGCGCGCTCAGTCTTCGAGCGTCGTCGTCGTGGTGCTCAGCGTCGTCGTCGTGCTCGGCAGCTGCGGCGGCGCGAAGAAGATGTCGCGATACTCCGAGTTGATCTCGTCGGTCTCGCCGAACGTCTCGCACGACTCGCCGTCGGAGTTGCACGCGATCACGCGGTCGCCGGCCGGATCGGCGATGAGCACGTCGTTGTCGGTGAACGCGAAGGACGGATTGGCTGCGATCGCCGATGGTGGTCCGGCCAGCGCAGCGCCGGCATCTCCGAACGGCCCGCAATCGGTGCCGTCGACGTCGCAGCGAACCACGCCGCCGGCGGCATCGGCGATCAGCAGATCGGTGGCCGGATCGCCGAGGAAGTCCAGATCCACGGGCTCATCGACGGCGGCCGCGGTGTCGCCGAGCGTTCCCTTGGAATTGCCGTTGTTGCCGAACGCGCGCACGCCGCTTCCGGCCTGCCCGTTGACGACCAGGAGGTCACCGGTGACCGGTGAGAACACCATGGCGTCTGGCGAGTTGCCGACGTCGCCGAACTCGGAGATCAGCAGACCGGTGGTGCCGTCGAAAATCAGCGTGTCGCCATCGGCCTCGGCCACGTAGAGGCGGCCGTTGGACTCGCGGAACGCCAGCGCCGCCGGCTCCTCGACGAAACTGTCGGCCTCGCCGAAGGACCCGCGAATCTCGCCGGTCTCCAGGTCGAACACGCGCAGGACGCCGAGACCTTCGTCGATCAGCACGATGCTGCCGTCCTCGGGATTGGAGACGCCCTTGATGGCGTCCTCGGCGAACTCCTCGGCATCCTCGAGCTCGCCGATGAGCGCACCCTGGGTGCCGCCGAACGCGAACACCGAGCCAACGACGTAGAGCGACGGGAAGGTGTTCAGGACGATGGTTCCGGTTCCGTTCGAGCGCTCACCGATGGCGGTCACGCGCACGCGGAAGGGCCCGGGAACGTCGGCGCGGAAAGTCACGACGGGGCCTTCATCGCCCTCCCCGATCCCGCACAGTCCGGTCGCGCAGTCCGGCGAGCTGCTGCCGGTGTTGACCAGGCATACGCCGAAATCGGTGCAATCGGTGTCGCGCGCACACTCCTGCTCGGGATCACCGGCGCACGCACCGGCGACGCAGTCGCCCGGAATGGTGCAGTCGTCGTTGTCGTTGCAGATGCGGTTCTCGTCGTTGCTGCAGGGATCGTTGTTGGTCTCGCAGATCTGGTCGAAGTCGTCGTTGCAGTGATCGTCGAAGTCGGTGTCGTCGCCGCCGGCGATGATGCGCCACTGGAACTCGAGGTCGGCGGCGTCGCCGTTGGGATCCGTGGACCGGCTGGCATCCAGGCGAAAGAGCTGGCCGACGTCGACGTACTCGGCGATGGCATCGATGACGACCTGAGGCAGCGGAGGATTCGAGCGCCGGCCGCCGCCGCCGCAGCCGCCCGAAGTCAGCGCCAGACCGCCGGCAACGGCGATGCCGAGCCCCAGGGAGAGGTAGGTGAAACGACGAGCGGATGGTGTTCGCGAGTGCAACGTTGGGCCCCTCCGGAAAGTGCGCGATGCCGAAAATCTTGATGAGCAGCGGCACCCTAGCCGCGCAAACTGCGCATATCAAAGGGCCTGCGCTGCATAACCTGCGACGCTGCGGCCGGCGCCGCGAGAGGCCGTATCGGTGATGGAAATGCCCCCGGCAGGACTCGAACCTGCGGCCCCAGGATTAGGAATCCTGTGCTCTATCCGCCTGAGCTACGGGGGCTCGATCGACGACCTTCGGCGCGCGCGCCGCGGCGACGTCCTCTCCTATCGGTGCGAGGCCATGCCGGCAACCGCGTCGATACGCGGTCCTCACCAGACCGGCGGGCGACGGTCCCGCCATGGCGCAGCCTCTTCGAGCTGCGCCGACACGCGCAGCAGCTCGCCCTCGCCCCACGGCCTGCCGACCAGTTGCACGCCGATGGGCAGGCCCGAGCTCGCGCTCCAATGCATGGGCAGCGAGATGGCGGGCTGTCCGGTGACGTTGAAGAGCGGCGTGAACGGGCAGACGTCGCCGGCACGCTGCAGGGGAAGTCCTGGATCCTCGTCCATTCCTTCCCACAGCTCGCCGATGCGCGGAGGTTCCACCGCGATCGTCGGAGTCAGGAGGACGTCGAAGTCGCGGCCCCAGCTGGCGACGATCTGACGGCTGAGGATCTGCAGGTGCAGGAGGCCGCGGACGTAGGTCAGACTGTCCATTGCAGCGGCGTGCGAGCGCAGAGCAGCGTTGAGCGGCTCGATCGCCGACCAGTCCTGCACGTCCCAGTACGCAGAGCCGGTGTTCCACACCACCATGAACGATGGAAGGACGTCGGAAGGCTCGGGCCAGTCCGGCGCGCCTTCGAAGACGTGATGGCCGAGACCTTCGAGCAGGCCTGCGGTTCTCTCCACCGCTGCGATGCACTGGGGCGCAACCGGCACGCCGGTGGGCGCCCTGGTGGTGAAAGCGATGCGCAGCCTGCCCGGGTCGCGACCGATCTCCTGGCTGTAGGGGCGCTCGGGCGCGGGCGCGTTGTACCAGGCATGCGGATCGAACGTCGCGATCACGTCCAGTGCCAGCGCGGTGTCGGCGACGCTGTGCGAGACCGTTCCCTCCACCGCACCTCCGTGCATGACGTCGGAGACCATCGGTCCCATCGGCACGCGGCCTCGGCTCGGCTTCAGACCCACCAGTCCGGTGCACGAGGCGGGGATGCGGATCGATCCGCCGCCATCGTTGGCATGCGCGATCGGAACCATTCCGGATGCCACGGCAGCCGAAGCTCCGCCGCTGGAGCCGCCCGGCGTATGCTCGAGGTTCCAGGGATTGCGCGTGGCTCCGTACGCATCGTTCTCGGTGACCGGCACGGTTCCGAACTCCGGCGTATTGGTGCGGCAAAGCAGGATCGCGCCGGCGTCGCGCAAGGCCTGCGCAACATGGGCCGTGCTCGTCGCTATGCGGCTGCGAGCGCCGCGACATCCGTAGGTGGTCGGCCAGCCTGCGACGTCGGTCAGGTCCTTGATGGGAATGGGGACGCCGTGAAGCGGTCCGAGCCGGTCGCCGCGGGCCACCGCCTCGCGCGCCGCCCGCGCCTGCTCGCGTGCGCCCTCGTCGTCACGCCAGATCACGGCGTTCAGCTGCGGATTCAGGCGATCGATGCGCCCGAGGCAGGTGTCGACGGCATCGAGCGGATCGAGGTCGCCGCTGGCGATGGCCGCGGCAAGCTCGCTTGCGGAGAGAAATGGATCGGACATCGCGTGCCTCCCTTTCGTCGTTCGCCCTTATCTTGCCGCGCCAGGGCCGGCAAGGCGCGCGGCGACTCGGTCAGTCCTTGAAGGCCAGTTCCAGCAGCGGCAACCGATGCCTGCGAAGGAGCATGTAGACGGCCAGGGCGCCGAGCTTTCGGCGCGACTGGATCTCTCTTCTCTGGCGCCACACCTCGGGCAGGCGGGAAAGGGCTTCGAGGTAGGCGCGCGCCAGGATCCCCACAAGCTGGCCGCGCGTGTAGTCGCGCGAGAACGTGCTCGACATGCCGCGTCCGGTGGCAGCGGCGAATCCCTGCGCGACATATCTTGCCAGCGTCCACAGCGGGCTGAGCATCAGCAGGCGTAGCGGGAGCAGGCGGATGGCGTTCCAGATCCGGTTGCGCTCGACCAGATGGGCCTTGAATGCGGAGTGGTAGCCGCTGGTCATCGATTTCTTGTGATAGGCCACTGCGTTCGGAAGATAGCGGCAGCGCCAGGCGCGAAGCTGTCCGCGCAGACCCAGGTCCAGATCCTCGAGGTAGGCGAAATATGCCTCGTCGAACGTTCCGACGTCGTCCAGCATCGCGCGCCGATAGACGGCGGCGCAGCCGTTGGGCGCCAGCACCTCGTCGGACTCGTCGTACTGGCCCACGTCCTTCTCCAGCCATCCGCGCGACCGGCAGATGCCGTCGGGATAGACGAGCAGACCCGTGGAATCGAAGACTTCGCGGCGATCGAACATGCGCACGCTGGCGGCGAACATGCCGATGTCGGGTTCCCGATCGGAGGCCGCGATCACGTTCTCGATGAAATCCTCGCGCAACTCGGCGTCGTTGTTCAGGAGCAGCAGCAGATCGCCACGCGCACGCGAGAAGCCGACGTTGTTGCCGGCGCAAAAACCTGTGTTGGTGGGCAGCGCGACGAGGAGCGCCTCGGGAAAGTCGCGCGCGACCATGTCGGCACTGCCGTCGCGCGACCCATTGTCGACCACGATCACCTCGAACTGGCGCGAGGTCTGCTGGCGAAGGGAGGAAAGACAGCCGGCTAGAAGATCGGCCCCGTTCCAGTTCAGGATGATGACCGAGACGCGCGGCGAGCCGCTCAGCACTTGCGAACGAAGCTCGCGCCTCCCCTGCCCGCACCTACCCTGCTTTCCACCAGGGCATCGGCACGCGTCAGGAGCTCGTCCCCGCTGCAATGCTTCTCGATCATCAGCGACAGGTCGCTCAGGTCGTGCAGGAGCATCTGTTCGGCCTGGGCGCGCGCGGCGGGGTCCGAAAGCACGTGGATGAGATCGAGCACCAGGTCTTCGAGCTCGAGGCTTTCCAGCTCCAGCGAGATGGAGAAGGCACGCTCGACGTCGACCGAGCTGCCGCTCTCGGCGTGGAGGCGCTCGATCACCTCGGCGGCTTCGATGGCCGCGCTGTCGTCCACCTCGAGCTTGAGCTCATCGGTCGACTGCGAGAGCAGCGTCTTGAGCAGTGCCAGCGCACCGACGTGCGCGGCCTCGTGGCGCGCCATCGACATCCAGAATCGATGCAGCTCCGGCTCGCTGCGGAAGGTGGCGGCCAGACGGGTGTAGATCGCCATGGCCAGGCCTTCCAGACGAGAAGCCTCGTCGATGACTCCGGCCATCTTGCGCGACATGGCGTCGTGGTAGCAGAGAGCGCGGAGGCATCAAACGAACGAGAATGGGGTCAGGTACGGAGTTTGAGCGTTTCGCACGGCCAAAACGCGCAGATCCAGTACCTGACCCCGATGGCTACCGCTGCGCTACGTCGCCGGCTGGAGGCGGCCGCGCAGGGCCGGAGAGGCACCGAGCATCTTCTCCATCTGCTGCAGCCGCGCGGCGAAGGTCTGATCGCCCGATTGCCGTTCGCCCACCGAGCGCACCGCACGCAGGATCGACGTGTGGTTGCGGCCGCCCAGGGCGTGCCCGATCTCAGGCAGCGATGCCGCCGTCAGCTTGCGACACATGTAGGCGGCGATGTGGCGCGGCCACGCCACGCGCCGCGAGCGGTCGCGCGAGAGCAGCTCGTCGCGGCTGAGGCCGTGCACCCAGGCCACCGTGTCGATGACGACGTCCAGGTCGATGGGTCCGCGTCGCGCAAGGTACGGCGTGATCATGGTCTCGACGACGCCGTCATCGAGCGGCATCGCCTGGTGATTGCTCGCCGCGCGCAGACGCGAGACCAGGCCTTCGACCTCGCGCACGCTTCCCTGCAGCTGCACGGCCAGACGCTCCAAAATGTGGTCGTCCAGGTTGATGCCCGACTCGCCGAGCTTGCCCTTGAGGATGCGAAGCCGCAGGTCGCGGTCCAGCGGTCCCAGATCGGCGAGCAGGCCTCCGGCGAAGCGGCTGTGGAGGCCGCGTTCCAGGTTCTCCAGCTCGTCGGGCGGACGGTCGCTGGCCAAGGCGATGGGCTTGCCCGCCTGATGGAGCAGGTTGAAGACGTGATACAGCTCCTGTTGCGTGCGCTTCTTGCCCGACAGGAACTGGACGTCGTCGATCAGCAGGGCCTCGGCTCCGCGGAACTCGCGATGGAACGACTCCATGCGACCGCCCTGCAGGGCCTCGACCATGCGGCGCGTGAAGTCTTCGCCCTGGTAGTAGAGCACGCGCTTGCCGGCGGAGCGCAGGGACGTCGCGATCGCCATCAGCAGATGCGTCTTGCCGAGACCGACTCCGCCGTACAGGAAAAGTGGATTGCCCGAGTCTCCGGCGCTGCCCTCCGCCAGCTGGCGGGCGCCGAGATAGGCGAGGCGGTTGCCGTCACCGACGAGAAAATTCTCGAAAGTCTTTTCGCGCGCGGGCTTCGGTTTGGAAGCGGGCGCGCAGCTGCGGCCGGCCGCTGCGCCGGTCGTGCGCACGCGGTGGGCCGTCGATGCCATGCCGTACTGACCGACGACGACGACGACGCGACACGGCTTCTTGGCCGCCGTCGCCACCGCGGTCTCGATGGCCGGCAGGAATGACTGTCGCACCCTGTCACGAAAAAGCCCGAAGGGAGCCTCCAGCGTCAGCGTCTCACCGTCGAAAGAACGCGCGTTGAGCTCGAGGATCCAGGTCTGAAAATCCTTCTCCGACACCCGCTCCTCGATGTACGAGCAAGCTTGCGTCCACAGTCGCTCCGTATCGTTGTTTCCAATCATCTCGACCCCTTACCCATCCTCGGAATCGCCTGCACAATCGCCGATGCCGACACTTGCATCCTCGCGGGAGGACCACGAAGTGAGACCGGCGCCTGAATCATTCTCTGGAACGGATCGCCGCGCGCCTGCTTGCACCCACCGTGCTGCGGCGACGTTCGTGAATCGCGTCTCGAACGGCGCCTCGCATCTCGCGCGGCACGCAGGGTGTACAAATCCGCACGGCTCGAGGCAAGGCCGAATGAACGCGATGTTATTTTCTCAAGGGTTTTTCGCGCGGGCGCACAGCGCCTCCAGCCATGGTGGACAACAGATGCGCGTACTCGCGAGCATTTCTTCGTCGTGGGTTTCCGCGTGTGGGTAACTTGCGACGAAGGCACAGACCACGCGCAGCATTGTGGACAATGACGTCGCGCAAGCCGCGCATCGTGATGCGGCGCAAGCAGAAACGCCGTCGACTCCGCTTATGTCGCGCGCTGGCGCGCAGCAGCGGTCTCGCATTGAAACGACCGCCGACCGCCACTAGCGTGCGCGGATGGAAGCGCTCTTCGCGCATACGTATCTGCTGCTTTTCGGAAAGCTCGCCGTAGGCGGGCTGATCGCGATGGCGGTGCCGCCCTTCGCGGAGATGGAGCGGGGCTTCTACAAATCGACTTCCGCCGTCTATCTGGCGTGCGCGATGCTGCTGGTGGCGGGGCAGGCGACGCTGCGCGCTACCTATGGCGCCGATGCACCCGTCACCATTGCAGGCCTGCTTGCCTGGAGCCTGTTTGCCCTTCTTCTGACGGCCTATTTCGTGAGCCTTTTCCTGGAAATACCGTGGTTGCGTGCACGATCCTTCGC
>Ga0196978_1001380_pt1 | contig 10797 bp, 12 predicted proteins | sample S3v_2013CmetaG_FD_155491 | JGI IMG/M metagenome (GOLD analysis project Ga0196978, IMG submission 155491) | Soil microbial communities from Anza Borrego desert, Southern California, United States - S3+v_20-13C | ecosystem: Environmental > Terrestrial > Soil > Desert | place: USA: California... | reverse complement strand
TCGCGGCAGCGAAAGCCGGCGCGCACCACGCGGAATTAGAGAGTCTTCAGCAAGTCGACGAAGTATTTCGTCAGTGCCGGGCGCGCATCGACGATGCAGTCCCAGTTCCTGTACTCGGTGAAGATCGTGCCGCAACCGTTGATCTCGTTGATGCGTGCGCCGATCAGATCCACCGAGCCGACCTCCAGACGTGAGCGCCTGAAGAGCCGCTCCGCTGCCTGGATATCAGCGGCAGCGCCGTGCGCGCAGGACGCGTCGTACGGCCTGATCTCGTAATCGGGCGTGCTGCCGGACCACGGCGTCGCCCGTCCGCGGCTGATGCGCCCGGCGACGAAGCGGCCGCCGACGAACCACAGCCGCGTTTCATCGCCGGGCAGGTACGGCTGAAAACAATAATCGCGGAGCTCGCGATCGGTGCTTGACGCAAGCTCCTGCTCGAAGCGCTGCACATCGTCGTCGGTGCGAAGCCTGCGTGCTCCGGCGCCGTTGCCGCCCCAGTCGAGCTTCGCAACGACCGCATCCTGGTCTTTGCGGAAGTCGTAAACGTCGCCGATCGATGAAAAGACACGCGTCGGAATGACGCCGTACGCTTCAGCGTTCAGCTTCGCAAACCAGCTCTTGAGCGTCCTTGCTTCGGCCTGCGGCTCGTTCACGAGCCGCCCGACCGCACCGGCGTCCACCCGCCGCTGATGGAACTCGAGCTGCGCCCGCAGGAAGTCGCGTCGTTTGTCGAAGCCGAGCGCACGATGGTCCAGGTAGTAGCCGTCGCTGTAGACGATCCACAGATCGGCCGCCGCGGGGACCAGGCCGATACTTTGGAAACGGCCTCGCGCGACTCTTCGATAGGCATGGACGCGCGCGGTGGCGAAGTCGTACTCACCCGCGGGCACGACCAGAAGATCGGCGCGCGCGTGAAGCGTCGTTACGAGCGAGCGCTGGGTCATGTAGCGCCGGCCCGCGACGAGCCCGGGGCTGACCGTCAGCAGGACGCGCTTTCTCGGCTTCACGCGAGCTCGAAATCGAGACGGCGCGCAATGTGCGCGAACTTCTCCTCGAGCTCGTGCTCCGAGCCGGCGCCGATATTGACGAGGCCGTACCGGAAGCTTTGCGCGTCCTGCATCTGGTCCGAGAGCTTCATTCCCGGCGTGGCATGGATTTCGATCAGCGCATCGGGATAGTCCGAGACGATCGCCTCGATCGTTTCGGTCGACGGAACGCGCACGACGCGGCGGTCCTCGAACGTGCGCAATACACAGGTCGCGGCAATGCTGAATTCGCCTTGGCTTCGCCTGAACCCCGGTTCCTCGCCCAGCGCGAGCTGAAGCAGAACGGAGAACGCGCTCACGCCGTCCACTTTCAGGAACAGATCGGCGAACTGCGATGCGATCTTCGGGTTGACCTCGATCACGTGTATGCCGTCCGTGCGGGGATCGTAGATGAGCTCGAGGTTGAAAGGCGCGCTGTCGTAGCCGATGCCGGTGAGAAGGCGCTGCGCGATGTCCTTCATGCGAGCCTGCACCTGCCCGCTCAGGCGTGAGGGGTACTGGAACCGCCTGAACGAAATCGTCCCCGGAAACATGATCGCGTCCAGTATGCCCATCACGTGCACCTCGCCGTGCCACACGTAACCTTCCAGCGAGACCTGCACGCCCTCGAGCAGTGACTCGACCAGCAGATACGACGCGTGCAGCGGGTATCGGGTGTAAGCCCTGAGCATATCGTTGAACGGCTCCACGAAACCGTGCGGCAGGAGCGCGCGTCGCGCCAGTCGCCGCAGCTCGTCTGCGCTATCGATGCGATGGGCATTGATCGACATGCACGATTTGACCGGCTTCAGGAAAGCCGGGAACGCGATGTCGCCGATCGATTCCATGCGGTGCGGGTCGAGCAGGTGGAATGCCGGAACCGCTTCGGGCACGAATTCTTTCTGGGCGAGACGCGAGTAGTACTTGTGCTCGAAACCCATCACGTGCTCGGGATGGGGTCCCGGCAATCCCAACCGCTGCGCGATGATGCTGGCGCCGCTCATGCCCGGATAGCCGACGCCCGAAGTGACGCCGGCGAGCCGCGAGCCGCGGTGCCGCGCGAGCGTGTCCTCGATGAGCGCCAGTATGTCGAGCCGCGGAATGTCGCGCGGTGGATCGCGGCCGAGAAAACGATCGAAATAATCGCCGCCGAACGGATCGAACACCAGCTCGCAGCCGAGTGTGCGCGCGAGCGCGGGAAGGTCGCGATACTCGCGTCGGGTCGGGCAAAGAACCAGCAGCTTTTTCACGCGCTTCCAGCTTAGCCGTTTTCGGGCGCTTGACGCAGTCGCTATCGTTCGACTATTCTAGAACTATGGAAACGACACACGCGGTCACCGCGCTTGCAGCGCTCGCGCACCAGTCACGGCTCTCGATCTTTCGGCTCCTGGTCGAGGCCGGGCCCGACGGGCTGCCGGCAGGCGTCATCGGCGAGAAGCTGAAAATCCCGCCGGCGACCCTTTCGTTCCATCTGGCGAATCTCGCCCACGCCAAGCTGATCCAGAACCGTCAGGAAGGCCGGTTCGTCATCTATTCGACTGATTTCGAGAACATGAACACGCTGGTCGCCTATCTCACCGAGAACTGCTGCTCGGGGGCCACCTGCCGCCCCGCGGCCTGCGCTCCGGCGCGCGCGTCCCGGACAACACGGCGCCGCCGCGCAACGGCGAAGGCCTGACATGACAAAACCGCTGCACGTGCTCTTCCTCTGCAGCGGCAACTCCGCGCGATTACGTCGCCATCGCCCTGCTAGCGCTCGATCGGTTTCTTGTCGCACCGCGGCCGCCTGAACAACTCACCCGAGAGACATCGTCATGCGAAACGAAGCTCCGTCTGCTCTTCCTGTCGCGGTCATCGGCGCCGGCCCCACCGGTCTCGCCGCCGCTGCTCACCTCGCCGAGCGCAACATTCCGTTCGAGGTCTTCGAAGCCGGCCACACAGTCGGCCAGAACCTTGCCGCCTACGCGCACGTCCGGCTCTTCTCGCCCTGGCGATTCAACGTCGATCGCGCGGGCGTTCGCCTGCTGGCGGGCAACGGTTGGAGCGCGCCGGATCCCGACAAGCTTCCGAGCGCGGGCGAATTGGTCGATCGATACCTCGCCCCCCTCGGGCGGAGCCCGTACCTGGCGCCGCACATCCGCCTGGCCGCGCGCGTCGTTGCAGTTTCGAAAACGAACCACGACAAGGTCAAATCCACCGGGCGCGACGCCGCGCCGTTCGTGCTTCAGGTGCAGGAGAACGGCCGCGTCACGGAGTACTTTGCGCGCGCCGTGCTCGATGCGACCGGTACCTGGAACCAGCCCAATCCCATCGGCGCCCACGGCCTGCCCGCTTTGGGCGAGCGCGAGCACGCAGAGCGCATCGCATACGGAATGCCCGACATTCTCGGCGCAGCGCGCAGCCGATACGCCCGCCGCACAGTGCTCGTCGTGGGTGCAGGTCATTCGGCGGCCGGCAATCTGCTGTCGCTCGCGGCGCTCGCGGCCGACGTCGCGCATACGCACATCGTGTGGGCCCTACGCGGCAACGACCTGCGCCGGCTCTTCGGCGGCGGTGCGAACGACGGCCTACCCGCGCGCGGTGCGCTCGGACGGCAGCTCCAGCAGCTTGTTGCGAACGGAGGTCTGGAAATTCGCTACGGTTTTCGCATACACCACATCCGCAAGCAGGGGGCGCAGCTCCAGGTGCTCGCAGACGATCCGCACCTCGCATCGATCGACATGATCGATGAAGTGATTGCAGCTACGGGTTCGCGTCCGGACCTGAGCCTCACCCGGGAGCTGCGCGTGCGTAACGACGATTTACTCGAATCGACCGCGGCGCTCGCACCGCTCATCGATCCGAACGTACACAGTTGCGGGACGGTGCGGCCGCATGGTCATCGGGAGCTCGAGCATCCGGAGCGCGGGTATTACGCGATCGGCGCGAAATCGTACGGCCGCGCGCCCAACTTCCTGATGGCGACCGGCTACGAGCAGGCAAGGTCGGTGGTGGCCGCGCTCGCCGGGGATTTCGCCGCTGCGGACGACGTTCAGCTCGAGCTGCCCGCGACGGGCGTGTGCTCGACGGATTTCATCGTCGGCACTGACGCTGCGGTGGCAGACGCCTGCTGCGGCGGCCCTGCGAAGGCGCCGGCCACTGCTTGCTGCGCGCTCGACGAAACGAAGAAAGCCGCAGGCGAGATCGGGTGCGGCTGCCCTACGGCCTAGCTACGATCATCCCATAGACGAGCTTGCGGGCTCGGAACGCTGCTCTCATCGCGCGGAACGCACGCAGAAAATAGACGAGCTCCGCGCTGTGATTCCGGGCGATGGCCCAGAGCGAGCTGTCGCCGTTGAGGATGTCCAGTGCAAGCTGCCACGTGCGTGCGGTGTGCTCGCTCATGTCCTCGGTGCGCTCCACCGCGAGGCCGTTCGCTTCCAGTAGCGCGACGTAGTCGGCGATCGGATGAAGCTCGACCAGCATTCCTTTCTCGATCGGCACGATGTACTTTCTGTACTCGGCCGCAGACAGATCGTCGTGCTTGAACCAGTCGATGAGCACCACACGTCCCGTGTGGTGCACGAGCCCCGGAAGCCGGCGGAAGAAAGCGCCCTTGTTCTCGTAGTGCGACACCGATTCGATCGAAAAGACGAGATCGAATCGTTCTGACAGCGTGATGGCCTGAGCATCCATGAGCAGGAAGCGCACGTTCACACCGGCGCGATCGGCCGCAGTGCGTGCCATCTGCACCTGTACCGGCGAGATGGTGATTCCGGTCGATTCGGCGCCGTAACGCCGCGCGAGATGAATGCTGCTGCCGCCTACGCCGCAACCCACGTCCAGAACCTTGGTCCCGCGGGTGATCGGCGCGGCTTGCGCGAGCTGATCGACCAGCGCTTCCTGCGCGTCCTCCTTCGTTTCCTCACCCGTGCGCCAGTAGCCGTGGTGAAGATGCTCGCCCCAGAGCTCGTTATAGAACGGGCTTACGAAGTCGTAATGCGCGACGATCTTCTCGCGGCTGTTGTAGGCGCCCAAGCGCTCAGGTACGCAGGCGCTCTCCGCGCCCGACGTGCAGGCGTGCCGGCTCTTCGCCGGTCTCCACGGCCACGCGCTCCTCGTACACGAGCTTGCCGCCGAGCCAGCCGGATACGGTCAGCAGGCCCACCGCGATCACCGACAGCAGCACCGGGGTCCCCAGATTCTCGGGATTCGCGATGCGCAGCACGATATTGACGACGAACAGCGCCACGATCGTCAGATTGAGCGACATGTGGATGATCGCCGTGCGTTTGGGCCGAGCCGGCAGCGACAGCATGTCGATCAGGCCCGGAATCGCCGCGACCAGTCCTCCGATCACGCCGCCGACCATGCAGTAGAACGCGACGGTGCGGAACGGGTCGCCACCCCAGCCGAAGACGTAGATCAGGTCGCAGATGAGCGAGAAGATCCACAGGCCGATCGGCAACGGCACCAGCATCGGATGGATGGGATGTCCTGCAATGCTCGCCGGTGTACGCATGATTGACCTCCTTTGCGCCTGCGTGAGGAGGGTCGCGAAGCGCAGCGGTGCCCGAGCGACGGGGTCGGCGACTTCGCGGACCCAAAACATCGATGCCGTTGCAAATTTCAGACCGGCAGATCGCTCCGCCTGATCGTGCATCGGTAGCCGCCGTAGGCGCGGATCGCCACCCACTCCCACGGTGCCGGCAACCGGGCAAGAATCCAGCACGCGAGCATTTCGGCGGTGGGTGCGGCCTCCAGCACGTCGTTCAGGTAGCTGCCCCGGAGCGGCTCGATCACGCGATCGATGTCGGCGGCGAGCTCCTGCAGCGGCCGCGCGCACCCGATCTGCGGATCGACGCGCGCGGCGTAGCCGCACTCGACGTCGTACGAGTGCGCATGGCGCTCCGTCACGCCGATCGCCGGGAGCGAATGCTCCGCCTCGAACGTGCGGGTAAGCGATATTTCCATTGTCACGCTCATGGTACGCCGATGTACTTGTGTACCTGCACGCCGAGCTTCCACTGCGGATGACGCCGGATGTACTCGAGGCACGCGCGGGTGTGCTCGGGCGTGTTGTCCCGCGGCTGAAGAAAGAATTGCCCGAAGGCGAGGTGCTCGACCTCGGAGGGCTGCACGCCCGCCTGCGGATAGACGAGCTTCAGCTCGTCACCGCGCGTGACGACGAGCGGAAACTTGCCGCCTTTAGGGCTGACGGTCACCCATAGCGGGGCCTTCGGCAATTCGACCGTGCCGTTGGTTTCGATGGCGCAGCGCAAGCCGAGGGCGCTCACGGCGTCGACGAGCTCCGCGGTGAGCTGAAGGCCCGGTTCTCCACCGGTGAAGACCGCGAGCCGCGCCTGCTCGCGATAGGCCGCGATGTGCGAGACGAGCGGCGCGTGCCCGACCGCTTCGCCGCCGTAAAAATCGGTATCGCACCAGCGTGCGCAGTCGGCGTAACCGCGGCTGCGGTCCGCTTCGCGTCCGCTCCACTGGTTGCAGCCCGAGAAGCGTACGAAAACCGACGCCGTGCCGGCGTTCGCGCCTTCACCCTGGACCGTCCAGAAAATCTCCTTGATGCGGTAAGTTGCCGGCACCTGGCCTACGGACCTCTTCGAGCGATCTGTGTGTTACAAAGCGGCATGCTCGCACGTGCACGCCGCCTGTTCCGGCTCTTCCCGCTGATCGCGTTGCTCCTGCTCGCCGCGCCATTTCCGGCGACCGCGCATGACGCAGACCATCGCGGGTATTCCGATGGACACCGAGGAACGGCGCCGGTTTCGCGCGCATCTAATGCCGCGAGCGCATCCAGCGAAGCGCCTGGCGTGTCGACCGGCTGCCCGTCACGGGGCGCGATCGGCTGCTGCTGCAGGAGCTGGTTCGTTGCGCCTGTTGAGTTCAAACCGCCGCCGCAGTGCGGCTTCATTATCGGCGAGGCATGGTCACCCCCACGAACGATGGACTGCAGCAGTCGGCTCCCGACCCCTGTCGCTGCTGTCCTGATCAAGTTCGCGGGTGCGCGCGCTCCGCCGCTTCTCCTCCACGCAGTGGCTTGATCGCGGCTGCGTGCCGCGAGTGATGCGTCCCGCACGCACGGGACGGTTATGCCTTGGGGAGAATCAAGATGAGAAGTCATGTTCCCGCGCGCATCGCGGTGACGCTCGTTGTCTACGCCGCCGCGGCGGCCGCGCACGCTTCGTGCGGCGCTTCGTTCTGCATGGTGAATACGAACTGGAACATGCAGGGCTTCGCGCCCGAGCCCGGGCTGCGCATGGATCTTCGGCTGGAGTACATCGACCAGGACCAGCCGCGTGTCGGACGCGGCAAAGTGCCGTTCGGACAGATCCGCCGCCACCACGACGAAATCCGCACGATCAACCGGAACTACATCGCGACGCTCGACTACACGATGCATGACGGGTGGAGCGTGGCCGCGACCGTGCCGGTCGTCGATCGCAGCCACGACCACGTACACAACCACCTGGGTGCGCGGCTTCGCGAGCACTGGTCGTTCGCCGAGGCCGGCGATGTCCAGGTGCTCGCACGCCGCCAGTGGGTGAGCGAAAACGAAGGGGCCCAAACGCTGAGCTTCTACGGCGTCACTTTCGGCGTCAAGCTGCCGACCGGCGAGTTCGACCGACGCAATCGCACGGGCGCTCTCGCGGAGCGCTCGCTGCAGCCCGGTTCCGGGACGACGGACGTCATGCTCGGCGGTTTTTTCAGCCACGTCGTGCCGGCGGCGAATATCTCGTGGTTCGCGCAGGCACAGGTGCAGGTACCGACCGGCTTCCGAGAGCATTACAAGCCCGGCAAGCGCGTCACCAGCGACATTGGCGTGCGTTACGAAGTGACTGACGGCTTTGGTCTCATGCTCCAGGTGAACGGGCTTTTCCGTACGCGCGACCGCGGTCGCGATGCGGAACCGGCCGATACGGGCGGGACTTTCGTCTTCGTGAGCCCCGGCGTGAGCTACGCGATCCTGCCGAAGACGCAGGTCTATGCGTTCGTGCAGAAGCCGGTTTATCAGTACGTGAACGGCATCCAGATCACGCCGGACTGGGCGCTGCTGCTCGGCGTCACCTCGCGGTTCTAGCGCGGGCTTAACGCGGGCCGTTGCGCGTGAGCTCGCCGCGCAGCTCGCGCAGCTTCGCCTTGACCACCGCGGCGTTCTCGTTGCCGATGCGCATCAGGATCTTGTGGCCCGCGGAGCTCGATTCCAGCTCCGGGTCGTCGAACCGGTAAAAGATCTTCGGCCGCACGAGCTTCGCCTGCGCCGGCAGCTCCGGCGCCGCGAGCAGATGATCGATGACTTCCACGAGACGGTCGTTGAAATACGCGCCGGGATAGCCCAGCTCTTCGTACGCCTGCTGGAACAGAGGGTAGAAGCGGTGGTAGACGGCCACCAGCTTGGCGCTGTCGATGGCCTTCGCGAGCTGCACGTGCGTCGCATAGCGTGCGGCGTTGTCGGGACTCATCGCGAGATTCTCGCCCTTACCCGTCGTGCGGAACTCACCGGGCACCGGCTTCAGCGGCATCAGCCGCAGCGCCACCTTGCGGCGCGGGAGATTGTCGATCGTGACGACGATCCGCCGCACCAGGTCGCCGGGATGAAACAGCTGCTCGAACGCGCGCTCGCCCCACAGCGCCGCCAGGGCATCGATCAGTGTCGAATCGCTCGCCGGCAATGCCGGCAGCTCCTCTTCCTGCGGCGCCCGCGGCACGGGATAGCGTATCGCGGGTTCGGCCGAGGGCACCTGGGGAGGCTCGGGCGAGCGCGCGAGCGGCGGACCCGATGCAGGCGGCCCCTCGATCGCGTGTTGCCAGACGGCAATGGCGATGACCGCCACCATGCCGAGAATCACCCAGCCAATCGTTCTTTTCATCGGCAGCTCCCACACCGCGTCCGAGCGAACACCTTAACACGATTGCTTCCGGCGCGAACGACTCACGCTCGACAAGCTAACGGAACGTCGTGCCAGGACCGAAGTCTTGTTAGCGAGCGGGCGTTCGCCGATAATCGTTCGCGTTTTGCCTGAGCGTCGATACGTGACGAAGCCTTGGATTCGGAAGCTGCTTCTCGCTGTGGCCATCCTCGTGATGCCGCTGCAGGGCATCGCCGTCGCGGCCACGTTCGTCCAGTGTCATGAACAGGCTGCCGTCCACGCGACGCATGGCCACCAGCACGACGACGGTGCCGTGCATGACCACGGCAGCGGGGATGACAGCTCGCCGGGAACGCAGGCCAGCCACCACCTGTGCGGCCACTTCGTGCTGCACGCGCCCGGCTCTTTCAGTATCGGCACCGAACAGCAATTCTCCGCGTGGTCGCCGACTGCGGCGCCGAGTTACATCCTCTTTTTCCCAGAACACCCGCGGCGTCCGCCGCGCGCCTGATCTCCTGACGGGACGCTAGTCCGAACCGCGACGCTCGCGCCGCTTTTGGCGCGTGCGCCTGTCGTGCGCGAGTTGCGCACTTCTATCCGAATCGGAGATCCATGTTTCGAGCCTTCCTGTACGGGGCGGCTGCGTCGATCGTGACGGCAGCGTTCGCCCAGCAGCCCGCGCAGACCACGCCCGGCCCCGCGCGTCCCGCGCGTGCTTCGACTTACGACTCTGCTTTCGAGGGCTATCGCTCCTATCGCGAAGAAAGCGCCGGCGACTGGCGCGCGGTCAACGACGAGGTCGGCCGCGTCGGCGGGCACGTCGGCATCGTGGGCGGCGCTGCGGGTCACAGCGGCTACGGCGCGGCCAAACGTTCGAGCGATGCGGCCGAAGCCGGCCAGCCCCCGGTGCGCGGCGCGCCCAAGGCGCCGGGCGGCGCCGGTCGCGTGGGTCATCACTAGGAGCGGACATGCCCGGAATTCAACATGACCGCGTTCGCGCGTTCGCTGCCGCGGCGGCGCTGCTCGTGCTGAGCGGCTGCGCGGCCTTTTCGCCCGACCGTGGCTTCGACGCGGTGCGCACCGCCGTCAAGGCGCGTACGGGGCAGGAGCTGACATGGTCGAGAACGGACCGCGACCGCGAACAGGCGCTCGCCGCCGCGAGAAAACTGCTCGCCGCACCGCTCACGCCGGACGCGGCGGTCCGGATCGCGCTCCTCAACAACCAGGGCCTGCAGGCCACGTACGCGGACGTCGGCATCGCCGAGGCCGGTCTCGTGCAGGCCGGCCGTCTGCGTAACCCCGGCTTTTCCTTTGCGCGTCTGCGGCGCGCCGACGAGCTCGAGATCGAGCGCACGTTCATCATCGACGTGCTGGCGCTGCTGACGCTGCCGGTGCGCACCGACCTCGAGCGCCGGCGTTTCGAGATCACCCGCACGCGCGTCGCCGCCGAGGTGCTGCAGGTGGCGGCGGATACGCGGCGCGCGTACTACCGCGCAGTCGCGGCGCAGGAAGCCGCGAAGTATGCCGAGCAGGTCAAAGAAGCCGCGGACGCGAGCGCGGAGCTCGCCCGCCGCATGGCCGCCGCCGGAAACTTCAGCGCGCTCGATCATGCCCGCGAGCAGGTGTTCTACGCCGAAGCGACCGCTCAGCTCGCGCGGTCCCGTCAGACGCGCCGTGCGGAGCGCGAGCGCCTCACGCACCTGATGGGCCTCTCGGCCCACGACATCCGCTACACGCTGCCCGATCGGCTTCCGGAGCTGCCGAAGGCGGCACGCTCCGGCGACGACCTCGAAGCAAGAGCGCTCGAGACGCGGCTCGATGTCACCTCGGCGATGCAGGAAGCGCAGAGCGTCGCCGCGTCGCTCGGGCTCACGCGCGTCACGGGGTTTTTCAGCGTGCTCGAGCTC
>Ga0196978_1001376_pt1 | contig 10806 bp, 7 predicted proteins | sample S3v_2013CmetaG_FD_155491 | JGI IMG/M metagenome (GOLD analysis project Ga0196978, IMG submission 155491) | Soil microbial communities from Anza Borrego desert, Southern California, United States - S3+v_20-13C | ecosystem: Environmental > Terrestrial > Soil > Desert | place: USA: California... | reverse complement strand
GAGGGTGGGACGGTACTCGTCGTACTTGACCCGCTGCGCGCCGTTCAATGGGTAGACGGTGTTGAGACCGTCGTTGCCGCCGAACAGCTGCACGAACACCACGATGGCGTCGGAAGGGCCGGCGGCGTAGCTGACGTTGGTGCCCGGCAGCCACTTCATGTGCGGGCCCACGGCGGCGCCCGCACCGACGATGGCGCTTCTCTTGAGGAACTGTCTTCGCGTCAGAGCCATGAGGGCACCTCTCTAGAAGATCTGGTACTCGCCCGACTGAAGGGCGAGGGCTAGGGCGCCGCGTACCAGGTACAGGGCGTGGTCGGTGTATTCGTGCGACAGGTCCAGGGTCGCCAGCGATCCGCCGTCGGTGACGAAGTCGAGCAGTGCATCGCGCTGCGCCGAAGTGAACGCGATGCCGCCCTGCGAGCCGTCCAGGCCGAGCTGCGCCAGGATCGCATCGATGATCGCGGCCGGATCGGCGTTCTCCTGGCCCAGCGGCATGCCCGGGAACGTGCCGATGCGCACCATCGTCGAGCTGTAGTCGAGCTCGGCGATGCGACGCGCGAAGTCCAGGCGGTTCACCAGCGTGCCCGTCGTGATCCAGCGCTTGCCTCCTGGCCAGCCAGCGACATTGGGCGGCTCGAACAGGTCCATGCCCATCTCGGCGATCATGTCGCCCATCTCGTCGGAGTCGCCGATGTAGCGTCCCGAGCTGCGCACGCCCAGGGCCTTGATCGTGCCGACCACGTAATCGACCGGGCTCTTGATCGTGCGCGACTTGGCGGCATCGCTGTAGAACTCGTCGTGCGAGAGCATCTGCTGCAGCATCGGCACGACTTCGTAATCGTTGGCGGCAAAGGTGGCGGCAAAGCCCTCGAGCAGGGTCTTCAGGCCCGGAGCCGGAGCCGGGTAGGCGTACCAGGTCCAGAACTTGCGGGCCAGGTACATCGCCGCCTGCGGATTGCCGACGTCGTCTTGGCGGCCGAAGAGCAGCTGCAGCACGTCGTCGGGCGTGCCGGCCACCTCGTCGTCGATGCGGAAGTTGTTGTTGGTGATTCCGAAGATCGTCACCGGATCGGCATTGCCGTCGGCATCGTCGTCGTACTGGCCGCCATCCCACGCCCACTGGCGCCACACTCCGCGACTGCCCTGGATGTCGACCCATCCCGAGAGCGCGCGAGCCAGCTGGTGCACGTCGGACTCGGAGTAGTTGGGCTTGTCCGGATCGTCGCTGCCGTCGGCAGCGAGCTGGAAGATGCCGATCGTGAACAGCTCCATGATCTCGCGGCCGAAGTTCTCGTTGACGGTGACGTTCTTCCCGTCTTCGCTGGCGTAGTTCAGGATCCCGTCCAGATAGTAGAGATTGGCGGGATCGCGATTGAACTCGCGCATGAGGTCGCGGAAGTTTCCGTTGGCGAAGCGCCGGAACAGACCGTTCTGGATCGACATGAACGCGGTTTCGGGCTGCTTGGTGAAGCCGCTGGCGAGGTGGTTGTGCCAGAACAGCACCAGCTTCTCACGCGCTTCGTCCTGCGGCGTGCGTGCGCGCAGCATGGTCTTGAGCCACCAGCGTTGCTGCTTGAGCTGCGCTTCGGAAAAATCCCTGCCGCCCTTGGGCGGTTTGCGCGACGAGGCCGGGAACGACAGCAGATAGCTGACCGCGCTCTCGACCGAGTCGTGGCTGTTCAGGAATGTCTGGATCTGCTCCGGTGTGCCGCCGAAGGCCACTCGTCGCAGGAGGTGCGCAGCGTTCTCGTAATTCCAAACCGCCATCGCGAGTCTCCTTTTCCTACTGGTCCGTGCCCTCGACCCATCCGGTTTCCGGAGCCGGGCCGAGGTCGCCGTCGCCGATGATCCAGAGACGGATGATTTCGATGAGAGCCGGGTCGAGGTCTGCGCCTTCGGCCGGCATCTCGCTGCCATAGGCAGGGTTCAGGTCGTCCCCGAGCTTGTGGAAGAGCAGGCTCATGTCGGGATCGCCCGGAGTGACGCGCAGCAGGCCGTCGCTTTCGGCAGCGGCGTTGGACGGCGTCACGCCCACGAGATTCCCGTAGGCGGCTCCTGCCAGCAGAATCAGGTCGCCGGCGTGACTTTCCGAGTCGTGGCATCCCGAAAGCGCGCAGCTCTGCGTGAAGATCTGCTGGCGGATGCGGTCGAAGGTCCCCTCGTACAGGTCGACCGGTAGATAGACGCCGTCGCCTTCGGGCCGGCACGTGAACTTGATCTTGTCGTTGTCGACGGTGTCGCCGGCGGTGATCACGACCTCGCTCTCGGAGGACAACGTCTTCTTGTTCTTCTTCATGACGCTGTTCGAGTCCGGGCCGCGCAGGCGCACGGTGATGCTGCTGCTGTTCGTGCAGGACTCGGAGGTGCTGGGCAGGCCGAGGAGGTTGACGCGCAGCTGAAGCGCCTGGAAGTCGGGGTCGAAGCGCGAGTCGGAGCCGTCGTCGACGGCGTGGTCGATGGTGATCTCCTCGACGCTGTCGGGGCTGCAGCCCTCGAGCCCGCTCGAGTTGATGCACACCTGCAGCGGGAAGATGCACGCTCCGTTGCGCTCGCCGTCGCCGTCGCAGGTGACGTCGCCGTCCACGCAATCGACGAGCTTGGGTGCCTTGGGCGGCGCCGGCTTGTTGGCGCCGGGAACTTCGAAGGTCACCGAGCAGTCGGTCGTGCGACTGCCGCCGCCGAAGACCGTCGCGGCCGTGGAAACATGCGGCGAGCAAAGCAGCGCGATGGCCGCCATTGCGAGCGGAAAGACCGAATTGGAATGCATTCTCCCCCCAGAACCGGAAGGGCAACCCCGCCGAACATCGAACGCGCCCGCCATCGCTCCTTTCCCCCGGTGGCCAGAAAGCGACAGCGAACGCTTGCGATTATCACCGACGGTCGCGGCCGGTCAAGACTCGAAGGCATGATTTCGCCGTGCGGTGATGCAACATTTCGACTGACGATGTGTTCAATCGGTGACGCAGGTGCGGTACTCGCGCTACGAGCGCTCGCACGCGCATGTCTCGAAGAGACCGACCTCGATGCCAAGGTCGAGCGCAGCCGAAGCGCGTTCGCAGCGTGGCTGGGCGGGACCGTGGGCCTTGCGAGCGCCTCCGGTGTTTCCAGTGGGAGCGGCGCCCAAGCTTACCAACATCACCGTCAGCCCATCGCAGGCCTGCCAGCGCGACTGGTCCTGACCCATGCCGCCGAAGTTCCCAAGCGCAGCATGGGCAGTGCGCGCGGCATGGCCGCCTTCGTCCACGCCATCGCGCACATCGAGTGGAACGCCATCAATCTTGCCTGGGATGCGGTGTGGCGATTCGACGCGATGCCGGTGGCGTATTACGGCGACTGGGCCAGCGTTGCCGGCGAGGAGGCGCTGCACTTCTCGATGCTGCGCAACAGGCTCGGCGAGCTCGGCTACGAGTACGGCGACTTCGAGGCGCACGGCGGCCTGTGGACGATGGCGCAGAGCACCGCGGGCGACGTGCTCGATCGCATGGCGCTGGTGCCGCGCGTGCTCGAAGCGCGCGGCCTCGACGTCACGCCCGCGCTGATCGCTAGGCTGCGGCGCTTCGGTGACGAGAAGACCGCGGCGGTGCTCGAGGTGATCCTGCGCGACGAGATCGGACACGTCGAGATCGGCTCGCGCTGGTTCCACCATCTGTGCGAGGAGCGCGGGCTGGATGCGGTGACCGCGTTCGCCGATGCGCTGCGCAGGCACTTTCGCGGCAGCATCAAGCCGCCGGTCTCGCGTGACCTGCGCCGGCGCGCCGGCTTCACCGAACAAGAGCTCGCCCTGCTCGACGACCTCTCGCAGAAGTAAAAGGTATAAGGGGACAGTCCCCTTATACTCCAGAAGTAAAAGGTATAAGGGGACTGTCCCCTTATACGCCGCCGAGGAAGGGGCGGAGGTGGTCGATGATGAAGGTGGTGCGCTGCTCGCGGCCTTCCATCTTGAGGTGGTAGACCCAGTCCCAGAACAGGCCCACCGGCATGAGGCTCTCGCGCGGGGTGGCAAGGATGGTTGCCGGGACGTTGTCACGCAAGGCCTGGTGGACCTTCTCCATCACCTCTTCGTTCTGGGCCAGATGCGAGTCGGGCACGGCCGGGAAAAGGATCGCCACGCGCGCGCCGCGCTCGGCGGCCTTCTGGGCGAACTCCCGCAGCCCCGTGATCGCTTCCTGGTCGACCGGACCCTGCTCGCTCTTGCTTCGGAACATCGGCATCGCCGCGACGTCCGTGCCCGGCACGCCGGCATGCGCCATGAGGTCGCCATACGCGTTGAACGCGCGGCGGCAGTAGACGCACTTCGGATCGGGGTTCTGCACGAGCTGGGCGAGCATGCGGTTGGCCTTGTTCTTGACGTACGTGGGCAGCGCACGCACCACCCCGATCCACTGCTCCAGCGAGCCGATCGTGGCGATCCCCTGCGGAAACGCTTCGAGCGCCTCGAGCAGCTCTTCCTCGCCATTGTAGAGGCCGCGCAGGAGCTGGTACTCGGGCGAGATCACGACGACGTCGCCAGGCCCGAGCCGCGGCAGCACCGAGTACAGCATGAAGCGCAGCCCCGCGTAGATGCCCAGGCCCATGTTGACCACCGGCATCCTGAGCTCGCGCTCGATGCGCGGACTGTCCAGCGCGAAGGAGAGATTCGATCCACCGACAAAGACCAGCTTGGGCGAGCCCAGGCTGGCAAGTCGCGCCTGCTTGTCGATGACGGCCGACAGGTAGCTGTTCTTGGTGGTGGGCGCGACGAGGATGGCGGCGTATCCGATCACGACGAGCACGCCCATCGCCAGCACGCGGCGCATGAACGATCGCAGCTCGGCCATTCTCATGGAGCGGAATCGTGTCGGTTCCATCGCGCCGGCGTCCTCAGAACTGGAAGTAGATGAACTTGCCGCCGCCGGTCTTGCCCAGCAGCAGCACGCACATGACCACGCCGTAATAGAGCGACCATCGCGCCCAGGTCGGGAGCTCGGCGATGACCGGACGCAGCGGCGTGCGGCTCTGCAGCCAGTCGACGATCAGCAGGATCGCGATGGCCACCAGGACCAGCGTCATCTCGTAGGTGCCGAGGCCCAGCGAGATCCCCGCAGAAAGGTCCCAGCCGCGGAACATGTGCGTGATGACGTAGAGGGCATCCTCGAAGGTCGCGGCCCGGAAGAAGATCCACGCAAAGTCCACCAGCGCGAACGTGATCAGGAGCTGCAGCGCGTAGCGAAGCCGCGGCATCGCCGCCAGGCCGTTTCGTTGCGCCCATGCCTCGCGCGCATCCCTGGTGGCCACACCGACGACCAGGTAGAGCCCGTGCAGCGCGCCCCAGATGACGAACGTCCAGCTGGCGCCATGCCACAGTCCACTCAGGACGAAGACCACGAACAGGTTGAGATAGCGCCGCCAGGCGGAGACCCGGTTGCCGCCGAGCGAAATGTAGACGTAGTCGCGAAACCAGGTCGACAGCGAGATGTGCCAGCGCCGCCAGAACTCCTGGGTACTGGCCGCCAGGTAGGGCTGGCGGAAGTTGACCATCATCTCGTAGCCGAGGATCTGCGCGGTGCCGATGGCGATGTCGGTGTAGCCCGAGAAGTCGCAGTAGACCTGAAACGCATACAGGACCGTGGCCACGAAGATCGGAAGGCCGCCGACGCCGGTGGGATCGTCGTAGACCTGGTCGACGTAGACGCCGAGCCGGTCGGCGATGACCATCTTCTTGAAGAAGCCCCACGCCATCAGCTGCATGCCCGCCACGATCCGCTCCGAATCGAAGTAGGACGGGCGCAGGAACTGCGGCAGCAGGTGTGTGGAGCGATTGATCGGTCCCGAAAGGATCTGCGGAAAAAACGAGACGAAAAGGGCGTAGCGCACGACGTCGCGCTCGGCGGGACGCACGCCGCGATAGACGTCGATCGTGTAGCCGAGCGACTGGAACGTGTAGAACGAGATGCCGACCGGCAACAGCAGGCTCAGCTCGGGCACCTGCACCTGCACGCCGAGCGCGCGCAGCAGCGCCTCGCCGCTTTGTCCGAACAGGTTGAAGTACTTGAAGACGAAGAGCGCGCCGAGGTTGCCGATGGCGCTGGCCGTGACCCACGCCTTGCGCGCGGCGGGCGAGGAAGCACGCTCGATCGCGATGGCGCTGCCGTAGGAGATGGCCGTGGCCAGCACCAGCAGCAGGACGTAGGCGGGCTTCCACGCGGCATAGAAGCCGTAGCTGAGCAGCAGCAGGTAGAGGTTTCTCCAGCGCGCCGGCAGCGCAAAGAGCACCGCTGCCGCCGCCGGCAGGAAGATCAGGAACTGGAGCGAGGTGAAGAGCACCGCGCAGGCCCGCTCAGACCCGGCCGATCAGAGTCTCGGCGGCGCGACGGACGTAATCGAGAAACGCCTCTTTCGTCGGCGAGGCCGACAGCAGGATCAGGCGGTCCACGCCGAGGTCGGCGTAGGCGCGCGCAGTATCGGGATCGGGCAGACCGGCGGGCGGGGTGATGCTGATCTCGAGGCGCCCCAGCCCCTCGTCGCGCTGTCGCCGGCCTTCCTCCATGCGAATGCCCTCGATGGCCTTGCGCGTCGTCTCCACGTCCATTGCAAAGCCGTACCAGCCCTGCGCGACCTCGACGGCCCTGCGGAAGGCAGCCGCCGTGTGTCCGCCGAAGACGATGGGCGGATGCGGCTTCTGCACGGGCCGCGGCTGCGCGTCCACGCCGCAGAAGCTGGCGAAGCGTCCGTCGTAGGCGGGTCTGTCCATCGACCAGATCGCCTGCATCGCCCGCAGATAGTCCATGGTCCGGGCGCCCTTGTCGTCGAAGGGAATGCCGAGCGCGCGAAACTCCGGCTCCAGGTAACCGATGCCGACGCCGAAGAGGAGCCGGCCGCCACTGACGACGTCGACACTGGCCAGCTCCTTGGCCAGCACGAGCGGATTGCGCTGCGGCAGGATGATGATGCCGGTGCCGAGCAGGACGCGACTGGTGTGCTGGGAGACCATGGCCAGCGCCACGGCCGGATCGAGAAACGGAACCTGCGCCGGAACGGGAGACGGCGGAACCTGCGGATCGGGCAGCACCACGTGCTCGCCAGTCCACAGCGACTCGAAGCCGGCGACTTCGGCCGCTCGTGCGACGGCGGCAGCGGTGGCGGGATCGGCACACGCGCCGAAGTTGATGCCGAAGAGTCCGTACTTCATGGCTTCCTATACAAAGGGCGTGGGTGCAGAGGAACCAGGTAGCGTCTCGCATGAGGCGCCCTGGCGGGAATCCGCTGCACGCGTACAATCCGCCGGCCCTACGGAGAACGCCGATGCCTGCCTCATCGAACAAGCTCGATCACGTCGCGTGCGGCGTCGCTTCCATTGCCGAGGTGGCGCCGTACCTGGAGGGTGTGCTCGGCGCTCGACCTTACCGCGGCGGGCCCAACGCGGAGTTCAACGGCCGCCAGTGGTCCTTCGCCAACGGCGCGCTGCTCGAGATCATCGAGCCTGCCGGCGAGACCAGCTTCGTCCAGCGATTCCTGGCCATGCGCGGCGCGGGCATCCATCACGTCACGTTCAAGGTCCCCGACATCCACCAGGCGCGCGACCGCGCCCGGCTCGCCGGCTTCGAGGTCGTCGGCTTCGACGATCGCTGGCCGAGCTGGAAGGAATGTTTCCTCCATCCCAGGCAGGCACAGGGCATCGTCGTCCAGTTCGCCGAGAATCATCCGGAGCTGAGCAGCGAGGACACGTGGGGAGCCTTTGCGCCGGTCGTCGCATCACCGGCGGAGCCGGCGGTCTCGCTGCTCGGCGTGCGGCTCGCCAGTCGCGACCTCGGCCGTGCGCGCGCGCAGTGGCACGACCTGATCGGCGCCGGCATTGCCGACGAGAGCCCGCGCGAGCTGACGCTGCGGTGGGAAGGATGCCCGCTGCACCTTCACGTCGTCCTCGATCGGGATGCGCCCGAAGGACCGCTCGGCTTGGAGGTGGGAGTGCCAGCCGGGTTCTCGCGAACGCTTTCGACTTGCTCGCCCCTCGGCGCCCGGCTGTTCTGATTCTCTTCGCGTCCGCCGCCGTGTCTGCGGCGCGGCGCCCGGTTCCTCCGGCTCGGCCGATGGGCGGCATGGCCGCGACGCTCTGCGGCTCGCGGAACCGCGAGCGAGGCTCGGAAAGCAGCGAGGCCGGCTCCTTTCGGAGTCGGCCTCGCTGGTTCTGCCGGGCTTGCGCCGCGGCGTTATCGTTTCCGGATCAGAACCCGGTGAACGGGATGTACGTGAAGGTCACCGAGTCGCCGACCTGAACCTTCCTGTCGTCGCCCAGAGCCTGACCGCCCCAGACCGTGTTCTGCTTCAGGATGACCGTCGCGTTCGGGCACAGGATGGTGCCTGCGCCGACGCTGTTGTCACCGATCTCGCAGCGACCGCCGAGGGCGTGGAACAGGACGTTGTCCGCCGTCAGGCCGTCGGTCAGGTTGATCGTCGTCCTCAGATCCGTGTTCAGCTGGTTCAGGATGTCGAAGATGTAGACCGTGTTCGGGTCACCGCCACCGCTGATGTTGATGGTCACATCGTTGCCGGCGACCAGCCTGGTGATGTCGACGACGTTGAGGCCGCCCACCACGGTCGGAGTGATGTTGTAGGTCGACCCCGAGCTCAGGTCGATGACGCCCAGCGTCTGCGTAGCCGGCAGAGCAACGATGGCCGCGGAGGCCGCGTTGATGTCCAGCTGCGCAGCAAAGCAGTCGTCGATGAGTTCGTGGTTGCCGGTGGTGTCGTAGACGCCGCCGTTCGACTTCATCACGATCACGCCGGCCGGCACCGAGCTGGTGCCACCGGGCAGGCCGGGCAGCGTGGTCCCGTTGGCGCCCTTGACGCTCGCGTTGTTGGTCGCGATGTCCAAGGCCACGAACGAGTCGGCGAAGAAGACGAGGTCATCGTTGACCGGACTCGTGCTGACCACGTTGCCGTTGATCGTCACGCTGGTTCCGATGTCGGCGTTGTCCACGCAGATGTCGCCGGTGTTCGTCGAGTGGTCGATGATCCTGGCCTTGCTGCCGTCGGAGACGCCCGACACCACCAGCCAGTCGCAGGCATCGCCGGTGATGAACTGGCTGTCGGGCTCGCAGACGCCGCCGTCACACGCGTAGGTCTTGACGCAGACGTCGACGTCCTCGTCCGGCGTGCAGGCGCCCTCGTCGTTGTCCGGCATGCTGATGCAGCTTCCTGCACCGTTGCAGGTGTTGCTGTTGCACTCCTCGTCGCCGGTGCCCTGACCGGTACAGGTGGTGCCGGGGCCGTCGAAGAGGCAGTTGCTGTTGCAGCAATCGCCGTTGGCGGTGTTGCCGTCGTCGCAGGTCTCGACCGTGTCGTTGACGATGCCGTCGCCGCAGAACTCGATCACGCAGACCGCACTGCAGCCGTCGCCCGACATGGTGTCGCCGTCGTCGCACTGCTCGACGCCGGCCTGGACGATACCGTCACCGCACTCGGCGATGTCGCACACTGCCGTGCATGCATCGGTATTGACCGTGTTGCCGTCGTCGCATTCCTCGACACCGGCCTGGACGATGCCGTCGCCGCACTCGGCGATGTCGCACGCTGCCGTGCAGGCGTCGGTGTTGACCGTGTTGCCGTCGTCGCATTCCTCGACGCCGGTCTGGACGATGCCGTCGCCGCACTCCGCGATCGTGCACGCGTTCGTACATGCATCGGTATCGACGGTGTTGCCGTCGTCGCACTCGTCGACGCCCGCCTGGACGATGCCGTCGCCGCACTCGGCGGTCGTGCACGCGTTCGTGCAGGTGTCCGTGTTGATGCCGTTGCCGTCGTCACACTCCTCGAAGCCCGCGCGGACCACGCCGTCACCGCACTCGGCGACCATGCAGTTGTTCAGGCAGAAGTCGGTGTTGACGCTGTTGCCGTCGTCGCACTCTTCGACGCTGGTCTGGACGAAGCCGTCACCGCACTCGGCCGTCTGGCACGTGTTGGTGCAGGCGTCCAGGTTGCTGTTGTTGCCGTCGTCGCATTCCTCGACACCGGCCTGCGTGAAGCCGTCGCCGCACTCGGCGGTCTGGCAGGTGTTCAGGCATCCATCGGTGTTGCTGAGGTTGTCGTCGTCGCACTCCTCACCCGGGCCGACGATGCCGTCGCCGCACTCGGCGTTCTGACACGTGTTGGTGCAGGCGTCGGTGTTCACCGTGTTGGCGTCGTCGCATTCCTCGTTGTTGCCCGGCTGGACGAAACCGTCGCCGCAGTCCGCCAGATCGCAGACGTTGGTGCAGGCATCCGTGTTGCTGGTGTTGGCGTCGTCGCATTCCTCGACACCGGCCTGCGTGATGCCGTCGCCGCACTCGGCGTTCTGACACGCGTTGGTGCAGGCGTCGGTATCCACCGTGTTGGCGTCGTCGCATTCCTCGCCGTTGCCCGGCTGGACGAAGCCGTCGCCGCAGTCGGCCAGCGTGCACGCGTTCGTGCACGCATCGGCGTTGCTGGTGTTGGCGTCGTCGCACTGCTCGCCAGGACCGGTGAAGCCGTCGCCGCACTCGGCGTTCTGACACGCGTTGGTGCAGGCGTCGGTGTTGGACGTGTTGGCGTCGTCGCATTCCTCGCCGTTGCCCGGCTGGACGAAGCCGTCGCCGCAGTCCGCCAGCGTGCAGGCGTTCGTGCACGCATCGACGTTGCTGGTGTTGGCGTCGTCGCACTGCTCGCCGGGGCCGGTGAAGCCGTCGCCGCACTCGGCGTTCTGGCACGCGTTGGTGCAGGCGTCGGTGTTGGAGGTGTTGGCGTCGTCGCACTCCTCGCCGTTGCCCGGCTGGACGAAGCCGTCACCGCAGTCGGCCAGCGTGCACGCAGTGG
>Ga0196978_1001372_pt1 | contig 10821 bp, 12 predicted proteins | sample S3v_2013CmetaG_FD_155491 | JGI IMG/M metagenome (GOLD analysis project Ga0196978, IMG submission 155491) | Soil microbial communities from Anza Borrego desert, Southern California, United States - S3+v_20-13C | ecosystem: Environmental > Terrestrial > Soil > Desert | place: USA: California... | reverse complement strand
TGCAAGCCGCGGCAACAGCGGCGTGATCACGTTCGACCATGCGCACCTGGCCGTCGATCGCCTGGGCAAGCCGGTATGGTGCTTGCCGCCCGTCGCGGGAAAAATTCACGAAGCCGAGCTGATCCGCGACCTGCGCATCAGCAATGCGGGCACCGTTACTTTTCTCACGACAAAAAATGCTTTCGAGATGAGCATCGACGGCCGCATCCTCTGGCAGGCGCCGAACGACGGGAAAGTTTCCGGCGACACGGTTGAACATTATCACCACGAGCTGCGCCGCCTGCCGAACGGGAATTACATGACGCTGTCGAGCAAATACGTGAAGCGCCGCCTGCCCGGCGATACTGCGCAAGTGAAATTGGAGTACGGCACGATCATCGAGTACGATTTTCTCGGGCGCGTGGCTTGGTACTGGAGCGCACATACTTATTTGAAGGAAGAAGATTTTTTCCGCACCGCCCCCGACGGGAAAAAGCAGCTCGTGCAGCCGCACATCAACGCGTTCGACGTGGATGAGAAAGAAGAATTCGTCTACGCCTGTTTCCGCGACCTGAACCGCGTGATCCGAATCGATAAAAGAACCGGCGACGTGAGCGCGAGCTACAGCATGCAAACGGCAAAGCAGGCGCAGGATCTCTTGCGCAAGCCGCACGACATGAAGGTGCTTCCCGACGGCAGCATCGTCGTGTTCAACGGAGATTCCGCAGGCGATCCAAAGATGACCTCGAACGTGATCGTGCTTTCGCAGCCGGAAGAAGGCGAACGCCCGAAAGCGCTCTGGAAGTTCGATTGCAAATTCGATACGCTCGGCGACGGGAAAAGCGCGAGGGGCGGCGGCGTGGAAGCGCTGCCGAACGGAAATTTCCTGGTGGGCATGGGCTCGCTGAGCCGCACGATCGAAGTGACGCGCAGCAAGAAGATCATGTGGGACGTGTTCACCGAATCCTGGAACGAGAACGGGCAGCGCTGGATACCTTTCGGGCAGTATCGTTCGCATTATGCATCTTCACTTTACCCGTGCTACTTCACCGCTTCGGTTTCAGAGGAGACTTGGCGAAAGAGCACGAAATCCGTTCAACTGGAGATCGTGAACGAAGGCACGGAAGCGGACGGCTACAACGTGATTTACAAATTGCGCGGTGATTCGAGGTCTTCGGGGATAAAAGTCGACACGCTGGCGCCCGGGGAGAAAAAAATTCTGGAGCTCATCCCTGTTGTTGCGCCGGGGCGCGGGCAAGTGCTGGAAGTGACGGTGAGCTCGAAAAACAACAGCGGCTTCGTGCGCACGTTCAGGGTGCCGCATAAATAATCCGGCAACTCATAGCCACGGAGACATGGAGGTCCGCGGAGGAATTGCGTACTCTCGGTGTTTTTCTCCGTGTCTCCTTGTTGTTTAATCGTTCGGCTTTCCAGGTTCTTATTTCGTAATTTTATCCGATGCGCTCCCGCACTTCCGACACGCTCAACCTGCTTTCCAAGCTCACGTTCCGCCGCTCGCTGAACGCCGTGAAAGTGCTGGGCAGCTACTACGCGTCGAAATGGACGGGCAGGCCGAAGCAGTGGGGATTCCCGATCAGCGTTTCCATCGAGCCCACTACTTCCTGCAACCTGCGCTGCCCCGAATGTCCCAGCGGCAAAAGAGAATTCACGCGGCCGACGGGCATGCTCGACGAAAATTTTTTCCGCCGCACGATCGACGAGCTGAGCTCGCGTTTGCTGTACCTCACTTTTTATTTCCAGGGGGAACCTTACCTGAATCCGAAGTTCACGGAAATGATCGCGTATGCTGCTGCGAAAGGCGTGTACACATCGACTTCCACCAACGCGCATTTTCTCGATGAAGAGAACGCGCGCCGCACCGTGGAGTCGGGCCTGGACCGGCTGATCATTTCCATCGACGGCAGCACGCAAGAGACGTATGCTTCGTACCGGGTGGGCGGCTCGCTGGGTCGCGTGATCGACGGGACGAAAAGCATCATCGCCTGGAAAAAGAAATTGCGCTCGAAAACGCCGCACGTAATTTTTCAATTCCTCGTCGTGAAACCGAACGAGCATCAAATTAAAGACGTGCAGCGCCTGGCGAGGGAGCTGGGCGTGGACGAAGTGCGCTTGAAGACCGCGCAGTTGTACGAGCCGCGCGAAGATCACCCGCTCATCCCGGAGAATGCAAAATATTCCCGCTACGAAAAACGATCCGACGGCAGCTACGCGATCCGCAACGTGCTCGACAATCATTGCTGGCGCCTCTGGCATTCCTCGGTGATCACCTGGGACGGCCTGGTCGTGCCCTGCTGCTTCGACAAGGATGCCACGCACCGCATGGGCGACCTGAAGGAAAAAACATTCGGCGAGCTTTGGTTCAACGGGCGCTACTCCGCGTTCCGCGCGGCGGTGCTGCGCTCGCGCTCTTCCATCGACATTTGCACGAATTGCTCGGAAGGGACGAAAGTGTGGGCCTGATGCGAGCGAGCTGCGCGATCTTATTTTTTGTTTTCCTGTTCGGCTGCGGCGAAAGAACAGAAACAAGCGAAGGCGATACTGCAGGTACAGCTCAGCCCGTTCTTCCCGTCGTCAAAATTCGCGACCCGCGCCTCTCGCACGATACTTCGCTGATCAGCTTCGCCGGCGAGCCGGTGTACCTGCACGGCAGCGATTCTGTCTTTGGAAAACCGTCCAGGCGTGGAATAAGCATGCAGCCGGAGATCGCGACGCGCGTTTACAAGAACGGCAACCTCGAGATCGGGTTGAATGCGATCATCGCTGCGGCGGAATACGACGGCAACATCCGTTTTTCAGGCGACACCTTGTATCTCTACTATTGGATACCGGATGCGGAAACGATCGCGAAATCGCTGGTGCCTTACCGGTTTCGTTACACCGTCAGCGCGCCGCGCGAGCCGCGCGTGATCGAGGTAGTGAATCTCGGAATTGCGGAGTAAAAAGGATCCTTCAAAAACTTTAACCGCAGAGGTCTCGCGCACGTGCCTCTGCCGCAGAGAAAAAACGCAGAGGTTCTGCCCTGCAATCCTTGCGCGCCGCAGAGCTTTTTCACCTGCGGTAAAGTAATTGCAATTTATTTGAAAAAGCTCTGCGACCTCTGCGCTGGGCGGGATTGCGAGTCAGCCTCTGCGGCCTCTGCGGTTAAGGTTTTTTTGACGACGGAATCAATTCACATGATGCAATTTTCCTGAGCCGGAAATGCTCGCATCGATCGCAGGAGTTCCTTTGTAATAAACGTCGCCGCTGCCGGAGATGCCCACTTCCAGCTCCTGCGAAGCGTGAATTTCCACGAAACCCGCACCGGAGATCGTCACGTTGCCGCTGCTCACGGGCAGCCCGAACGTGCGCATGTCGCCGCTGCCGCTGGTGGCGGTGGTGAGCGATTGCGCTTGTCCGCTCAGCGTGATGTCGCCGCTGCCGCTGATGACGGCGCGCACGCTTACGGCCTGCAGGCCGCTGATGGTGATCGAGCCGGAGCCGCTCACGTCGGTGTAAAAATCAGTTGCGCTGAAGCTGCCCGTGTTGTTGATGCTGCCCGAGCCGCTGAGGCTGACGTGCACGTACGAGGGCGCGTACACGTGAATGGTGATGCCGCTGTGCTTCCAGACCTTATCGGTGAAATCGATGCTCAGGCGGTTGTTGCGTATCGAAGTGCTGAGCACGTCCAGGATATCCGGCTGCGCGGTAATTTCCACGCGGCACACCGAGTCGACGTGCAGCACCACGTCCGCATCCACGCAGAGCGAAAGGCCTTCGAAGCTGCCGGGATAACGCATCTCAGTAACGGCAGCGCCGGAGCCGGTAACGCCGAAGCGGTCGGGACGGCAGGAGGGGACGAGCGCGCCGATGACCAGCGCGGAGATGATCAGGAGCAGGGGACGAAGCGAAGGGAGAGCGGGAAGACGTGTCATGGCTATTGTTTTGCAGAAGACAGCTCAGCCGGCGCGCACCCCTACGCGGGGAGAAAAAATTTCAATAAAAAAGCCCCCTCGCGGAGGCTTCGCTTTTGGATCGTGATCGCTTACACGGTCAGGATCTCTTTTTCTTTTATTTCGAGGTGCTTGTCCACCTTCTGGCTGTAGGCATCGGTGAGCTGCTGGATTTTCGCTTCGCCTTCTTTGCCTTCGTCTTCGGGCAGGCCGTTCTTCAGCATTTTTTTTACTTCTTCGTTCGCGTCGCGGCGGGCGTTGCGGATGCTGACCTTGGCCTGCTCGCCTTCCTCGCGGGCTTTTTTCACCAGCGTCTTGCGGCGCTCTTCGGTCATCGGCGGGATGGCGCAGATGATCATGCTGCCGTTGTTGGTGGGATTGAAGCCGAGGTTGGCGGCCTGGATGGCGCGCATAATGGGATCGAGCATGCCTTTGTCCCAAGGCTGCACCGAGATCGTGCGTGCGTCGGGCGTGCTGAGGTTGGCCACCTGGTTGAGCGGAGAGTTGGCGCCGTAGTAATCGATGAAGATGCCGTCGAGCATGCCCGTCGAAGCGCGGCCGCCGCGGATCTTCACCAGCTCGTTCTCCAGGTGCGTGACCGATTCCTGCATGGATTCTTCCGTGGTGTCGATGATCAGCTTGAGTTCTTCGTTCATAAAAAATGGGTGTTAGAATGCGAAGGGTAAAGTTAGCAATTTGGACCAGTCGCTGCGAGCGCGCTGCGCATGTGCGAAGGTGAAGCATTCGAATGCGTAAGTCATGGAATTCGAAATTCGTCTCCGCTCCGCCGCGCCGAGTTTCGAAAGAGATTGCTTGCCTGCGTTCACTGCCGCTTCCGCTTGAGTGAGTTGTTTTCGCAATGGCTGGTTGCCGCGAGTTGCCGCTTCGGAAAAAAATAATGCGGGCAGGCGTTGTCGAAAGTTTACTAAAACTCCACCAGCGTTCCCACGCGCTCGCCAATCACCACTTTGGTCAGGTTGCCGGGCTTGTTCATGTCGAACACGATGATGGGGAGCTTGTTCTCGTTGCAGAGCGTGAAGGCGGTCATGTCCATCACGTTGAGATTTTTTTCGTACACCTCGTTGAACGTGATCGTGTCGTACTTGACGGCATTCTTGTCTTTCTCCGGGTCGGCGGTGTAGATGCCGTCGACGCGGGTGCCTTTGAGGATGACGTCGGCTTCGATCTCGATGGCGCGCAGCGTGGCGGCGGTGTCGGTGGTGAAATAGGGGTTTCCAGTTCCTGCGCCGAAGATGACGACGCGGCGTTTCTCGAGGTGGCGCACGGCGCGGCGGCGGATGAAGGGCTCGCAAATCTGCTTCATCTCGATGGCGGACTGCAGGCGCGTGGGAATTTCCAGTTTCTCCAATGCCGATTGCAGCGCCATGCTGTTGATCACGGTGGCGAGCATGCCCATGTAATCGCCCTGCACGCGGTCCCAGCCGCCTTCGCTCGCTTCGATGCCGCGGAAGATGTTGCCGCCGCCGATCACGATGGCCAGCTCCACGCCGGTCGCGTACACGTCTTTGATTTCCTGCGCGTACGCGGTGAGCACGTCGTGATCGATGCCGTATTGCTTCTTGCCCATCAGGGCCTCGCCGCTCAGCTTGAGCAGGATGCGTTTGTATTTGTTTGCCATAGAGTTGAAACGTAAGGTCAAAAAAAATCCCCCGTTAACGGAGGACTTTTCTTTTAATGCTTATCAGCCGAGCGCGATGCGCTTGAAACCGGAGACTTTCAGCTCCTTGTCGTTGCCGGCAAGGTAGTCGCGCACCGTTTTCTTGCTGTCTTTGATGAACTCCTGGTTGAGGAGCGTGCTCTCTTTGTACCATTTGTTCACTTTGCCCTGGGCGATCTTCTCGACCATGTCCTCGGGCTTGCCTTCCTGGCGAACGAGCTCGCGCGCGATCTCCAGCTCTTTGGCGGCCATCTCCGGCGTCACGTCTTCTTTATCGACGGCGACGGGAGCCATGGCGGCGATCTGCATCGCTACGTCTTTACCGACCTGCTCGGGCACTTCTTTGCTGAAGGCGACGATGGTGGCCAGCTTGTTGCCGGGGTGGTTGTACGCCACGACGGCGGGCGTTTCGAGGAACTCGTAGCGGGTGAGCTCGATCTTCTCGCCGATCTTCCCGACCTGCTCGATGATCTTGTCGCCGACCGTCTGGTTGCTGTCGTACGAAAGTGATTTGAGCGCTTCCACATCGGCGGGCTTTTTCTCCAATGCGATCTTCGCGATGTTGTCGACGAAGTTGCTGAAGTCCTCGTTCTTCGCTACGAAATCGGTTTCGCAGTTGATGACGATGAGCACGCCGCGGCTGCCGGTGGTCATGGCTACCACGCGTCCTTCTTTGGCGTCGCGGTCGCTGCGGTTGGCGGCAACTTTTTGTCCTTTTTTGCGGAGGATATCGATGGCGGCTTCAAAGTCGCCGTTGGCTTCGGTGAGCGCTTTCTTGCAGTCCATCATGCCGGCCCCGGTCATGGTGCGGAGCTTGTTGACGTCGGCTGCGGTAATGGTTGACATGGTCAAATTCCTTCTATGCGGTTATTGTTTTATTCTTAGAGATCGGCTCGCTTAGCGCGTGCTGCCGCCGCCCACGGGCTTCTTGCGGGGACGCTTGGCGCCTGCGCCGGGACCGGGGCCCTTCTTGGGGGCGTCCTTGTCCTCTTCCTCTTCCGCGTCGTAGTTGCGGGAGAGCTTGTTGTCCACTTCTTCTTCTTTCTCTTCGTCGGCCTTGTCCTTGTCGATCTTGCGCTCGGCGAGACCTTCTTCCACGGCTTTCACCACGATGCTGGTGAGCAGGCTGATGGAGGTGGAGGCGTCGTCGTTCGCGGGGATCGCGTAGTCAACGAGGTTGGGATCGGAGTTGGTGTCGACGATGGCGAAGGTGGTAATGCCCAGGCGCTTGGCTTCCGCAACGGCGATGTGCTCTTTCGAGATGTCGACGATGAAGATGGCGGCGGGCAGGCGGGTGAGATCGGCGATGGAGCCGAACTGGTGCTCGAGCTTGGCGCGTTCGCGGCTGAGCATGAGCTTTTCTTTCTTCGAGAGAATCTCCCAGGTGCCGTCGGTAGCCATCTTGTCGATGCTCGACATTTTGCGGACGGCTTTGCGGATGGTGGCGAAATTGGTGAGCATGCCGCCGGGCCAGCGCTCGGTCACGTAAGGCATTCCGACCGACTTCACTCTTTCGGCAACGATCTCCTTGGCTTGTTTTTTCGTGGCCACGAAGAGGATCTTCTTTCCCTGGCGGGCGAAGCCCTGCAGCACGTTGCAGGCTTCATCCAGCTTTGCTACGGTCTTGTTGAGATCGATGATGTGGATGCCGTTCTTTTCGGTGAAGATGTACGGCGCCATAGCGGGGTTCCACTTGCGCTTGAGGTGCCCGAAGTGAGCGCCTGCCTGAAGAAGTTCGTTGAACGATGTTCTGGACATTCCTTTGTATCTGACTGGTTTCTGATTTTTCGGATTAACGCTTGCTGAACTGGAAGCGGCGGCGGGCTTTGCGGCGGCCCGGCTTTTTGCGCTCCACCATGCGGGGGTCGCGGGTCATGAGGCCTTCGGCGCGCAGCTTGGGCTTCACTTCGGCGTCCATTTCCACCAGTGCGCGGGAGATCGCGAGGCGAACAGCTTCCGCTTGTCCGCTGACGCCACCGCCGTCGACGTTCACTTTGATGTCGAACTGGCCGACCTGGTTGGTGAGGGCGAGGGGCTGCAGCACTTTATTCTGCAGGATGCCCGTGGGGAAGTATACTTTAAAGTCGCGGCCGTTGACCACGATCTCTCCGTTCCCTCTTTGCACGTAGATGCGTGCGACGGCCGTTTTGCGTCGGCCCAGCGTGTTGATCACTTCCATTATGCGCGTTCCTTGATGGTTTTAAGGTCGACTGATTTCGGGTTCTGGGCCTCGTGCTTGTGCGTGGGGCCGGCGTATACGAATACGTTGGTGCGCAGGCGGTCGCCCAGCTTGGTCTTGGGCAGCATGCGGTTCACGGCCAGGCGGATGATCTCCTCGGGCTTGCGGTTGAGCAGCTCGCGGGGCGTGGCGAAACGCTGTCCGCCGGGGTAACCGGTGTAGCGTACATACACTTTATCGTCCATCTTTTTGCCCGTGAGGCGCACTTTCTCGGCGTTGATGATGACCACGTTGTCGCCGCAATCGACGTGCGGGGTGAAAGAGGTCTTGTGCTTGCCGCGCACCAGGTAGGCCACTTTCGAGGCCAGGCGTCCCAGCGTCTCGTTCTCTGCGTCCACCAGCAGCCATTGCTTCTGCTCTTTGGCAGCTTCGGCGCTGAGCGATACGGTGTTGTAGCTTCGCGTATTCACTTGATTAACAGCTTATTATGTTCGATTTAACTGGTCCCTCTCCACTGAAAGGGGCTGCGAAGATAAAAAGGATATTTTGATCCGCAAACTTTATGAACAAATATCTTGTTCGGAACTAGGCGCAGTGCGGGCTGCAAGGGAAGGACCTACTCGCTGGGAGAAGCGAAATACGGATCGATACGAATATACGAATTGCGAATTCTTTATATGGGGTTGTTTTTCAGCGATTAAGGTTTGGCAGCAGGTATTCGTATGCCCGTATCGATCCGTATTTCGCATCAATATTATAAAGGCTCAATTGCCGAACTGGCGGAAGTGATGATCCAGGTGCTTCCAGGTGAGACGGGCCCAGTCTTCTTTGCTCATGTTGCCGAAGAACGGGTGATCGGCTGAGTCGGGGTTTTCCAAAAATTTCAGAAGATTGGCTTTGAGCGCGGCCTGCTCGGTTTTGAAATCGGCGGTGGCGCTGCTGTTGGCCAGCACGTCGAGCGAAGGGTGCGTGGGCGAACTTTTGGGCCACTTCATGCGAAAGACGAAAAATTTCATCAGCGTGCGCGTCATGAACGTGACCTTCGGTTCGAAAGGCAATTCGCCCAAAGCTTGTTTTACGCCGAGGTTGCAGTGATGCAGCATCTGCTCGATGCTCATTTTGCCCCATTGCTTTTTTGAATCGGGACGAAGCTGCTCGAGACGGGCGAGGACGTTGTCGCGGTCGGTTGGGTTGAGGATGGATCTCATAGTCGTGTTGGTTTACGGGATGTACGGGCAGATGTTGTTCCCGGATTGATCAAAACAGAGAAAAACGGAACGCCCGCCGAAACGGCTCGGCAAGCGCTCCGGATCTTCCGCTCAGGTTTCGATGATGTTGTGCACGGGCAGCACCTGCGGCTGGGGCGGCTGCACGCCGTTCTTTACGAGAATGGGGATCAGCGTAGCGGCGAAAGCGTTCAGCGTTTCTTCCGATTCGAAAGTGTCGGCCACGATCATGCCTTTGGACTGCACGGATGCCACGTGATGCAGGCGGCCTTTGGGTGCGCCGGCGCCGCTGCGCTCGAGGTCGCTGATGACCTGGTCGTACTGCGCGGGGCTCATGTCGGGAGCGTTGAAGAGAACGAGGAACTTGTTCATGTGATTCGTTTTTCGGTGAGACATAAATTTTGTTGTGGCAAAATTCATTCGTTCACTTCCGGAAAACGTTCACATAGGTTAAGAAATCGCTTTTCTCCAATTCAAAACTCTTAAATCCCAAATCTCAAAAACGAATGCCGGCAAAATCCAAAGCAGGATCGTTTGGAAGAATTTGCAGCGGGATTTATTTTCCTTTCACCTGCTTGCGGATGCGGCTCAGCGACTGCGGCTTGATGCCGAGGTAGGAGGCGATGTAATGCTGCGGCACACGCTGCAGTATCTGCGGGTAATTTTTCAGCAGCTTGAGGTATTTTTCTTCCGCGGATTCGCTTTGCATATCGGCGAAACGCTGGACGGAGGCGCTGTAGGATCTGCGCGTTTTCTTCCCGTAAAATTCCCCGAAGGGCGGAACAGCCGAGCAAGCCTCCTCGAATTTTTCGCCTGTGCTCAGCAGCAGCTCGCAATCTTCAAGCGCCTGCAAGGTGTACAGCGAAGGCTTGCCGGAATACAGGCTGTTCAGGTCGGCGATCCACCAGCCTTCCGTCGCGAAGTACATGATGCGCTCCTCGCCTTTGTTGTCGGTGAAAAAATAACGCAGGCAGCCTTTCGTCACGAAACCGATCATGCGGCAGACGTCGCCGCTGCTCCAGAGGCATTCTTTTTTGCTGAAGCGCCGCAACTCGAAACGCGCGAGCACCTCGGCGAACTGTTCGTCGCTGAGCGGGGTCAGTTCTTCAATGGCTTTGCGGAAATGATCTGCGCCGGGCGGAAGCATTTTTAAAAATAGGAAATCCGCCCTTACCCCTCGATGCGCACGCCGAACACCAGCACGTCGTCCACCTGCTCCAGGTCGCCTTTCCATTCCTCGAATACGCGCTCCAGCTCTTTTTTCTGCTCGCGCACCGGCAGCCGGTGAATGCGCAGGAACAATTCCCGCAGCGCGCTGTATTTGAATTTTTTTCCTTTCTCGCCGCCGAACTGGTCCGCATAACCGTCGCTGAAGAGGTAAATGCAATCGCCGGGCTGCACGTTCGTTTTCCGCGTCGCGAAGGGCTGCTGCTGCTCGAAAAAGCCTACGGGCTGTTTGTCGGCGGCGAGCTCCTCGAAGCGGCCGTCGGCGCGGACGATCCAGCAGGGATTGTGCGCGCCGGAGAAGAAGAGCTCGTTCGTGTGCGGATTGAGCACGCAAAAAGCAATGTCCATCCCGTCCTGCACGACGGTTCCGGAATGCGCGCCGCTGCGCACCTGCTCGCCGCGGTTCTGCTGGCGCAGCGCGAGGCTGAGGTGATGGTTGAGATAATCCAGCGCTTCGCCGGGCGAATTCACTTCGCGCTGCGCGAGCGAGAGGCGCAGGATGTCGTGGCCGATGATGCTCATGAATGCGCCGGGAACGCCGTGGCCCGTGCAGTCGGCGGCTGCGAAGGCGATGAGCGATTC